>Ga0163209_1000777_pt1 | contig 14008 bp, 20 predicted proteins | sample Kivu_160m_FD_113538 | JGI IMG/M metagenome (GOLD analysis project Ga0163209, IMG submission 113538) | Freshwater microbial communities from Lake Kivu, Western Province, Rwanda to study Microbial Dark Matter (Phase II) - Kivu_160m | ecosystem: Environmental > Aquatic > Freshwater > Lake ...
ATGGCATTTGCGACGGACAAATGCTTCCCGGTAGGGATCAATGACACAAACATGGGTGTTAGGCGCCCTAGAAAGATCGGGTGTACCGCACAGTGTACTACAGTGCCTTGCAGCCTGATTCTGATAGCGCTCTCCCATCTGGGTGATCAACCGGTACTGTTGAGAGCCCCCGGGGGAAATGGGACAAGTGCTGTTCGCGGTCAAGCCTAAGGGTCTCGCCCTCCCGGTGAGAGAAGTCCTCAGGGTGGACCCCACCTCTTCTTGGGTGGACCCCACCAGCTGGGCTGTCCCGGCGCGAGAAGTGCTCCCTTGAAAGGCGCTGGGGCCTAGCGCGTGGAGCGGTAGCTTAAGGTTCTTTCAGGTCTGGGCTCCCGATAAGAAGGGCCTTGCTGTTCAGTTGTGAATTGTTGGTGGGAGTTTTTGGGGCGTTCTGGCGCTGCATAATGATTGGTATTGTTTGGAGGGGATTCTAGTGATGGTCATCATGGGCCACAGTTTCGGTCATCTCTGCGTCTGTCACGACCCCTGAGTTTCGTCTGGAGATTCTGTGGTTTCCACATAGAGATGAGGTGTTGCATCAAGTCGCAGGGTCTGGCGCCGGGGGGGAGCGCACAGTCACAAAGGTTCACCGCGGTGACTGAGTGCCGGGCGTGGTTGTTGGTAGCCCGGGGGAGATTCGAATTCGGGCTTTGAGGTCTCCCGTCGGCAGGTTTCTTCTCCTTCGAGCGGGATCCAGAGCCATCTAGTGGCCCTTGTTGGTCTGGCGCCATTGCTATGCTTGACCGCTACACCACCGGGCTACACGCACTTGAGAACGCATGTGTCGGTAAAAACCTTGACCTCCCGATCTGCCACACAGCTTTTCGCCTTCGAATCGACAGTCGGAATTGAAATCATCCGCGGCAAGCCGTCTCACGTCCTTGTCTCACGAGCTCGTGGAAATCCCCAAGAGAAATCGTCATTCTCGCTGACAGATGAGCGTTTCTCGCTCATACTAAACCTTAAAAGCAGAAAGCATGGGTAACGAAATCTGTCGCAGCATATTCGCGAACAAGACCAGATCCGGGAGAACTCTAACTCAAGATGGCGAATTCTAGGAAGATTCGTAGTCCGTTCCTGCCCAAGAAATTCTTCGTCACAAGTGGAGTGGCAACTAGCTCCGTATCACCACTCAACGCGTTCGATGCCGCGCTGGCAAAAGCGAAGATTGCGCAATGTAATCTCGTGAATGTTTCATCGATTCTGCCGGCTGACTCGACGATGGTGGAGAGTGAGGAAATACCTGCAGGGACCATAACGTTCGCGGTCATGGCAAGAATGGACGGCGATCCAGGTGAGACTATCGGAGCAGGTGTTGCGTGGGTCTGGGGCGCCACTACTTCCGGTCAACGATACGGGATGGTTGCAGAAGCTCATGGCTACAAAGACAAGGAATCAATTGACAAGGAGCTCAAGTGGAAGCTCCAAGAGATGGCCAAGATAAGAGAGCTTAACATTGAGAGTATCCAGACGCGATCAGAGTTCATCGAAGTCCCAAAGGGCAGGTATGGTAGTGCGGTTGTGGCTCTTGTCTACTGTCCCTGGGTCGAGCCTTCTATATAGACTCTGCAGGTCTGCCCAGTGTCTCTAGGGAAGTCTTAAGACCGTTTCTACTTGAGCCTCGTGCAGATCTCCGATGAAACACACGGCCTTGCAGGTGGCAACCGCCGCACTGAACGCCGCGCTCTACGCCGCTCTAGGAGCGCTTTGGACAATGCTGCCGCTGACGGTGTTCGGCGTGAGGTTCTGGCCTCAAGTCTTCGTCCCAGGCGCCTTCGCTGTTCTGTTCGGTCCCTGGGTCGGCGGGATCGGCGCCGCAGTTGGTGTGTTCATTGCCGACGTGGTTTATGGTCACCATGATGCGTTGCTGAGTCTTCTGGTTGGCGTCCCTTCGAACTTTGCATGTTTTTGCATCCTCGGGTACTTGACTCGGAAGAATGTCAAGGGAAACCCAAGACTTGTCATGATTGCAGGAGGAGTCGTGATCCCGATTGCGATCGTTGCTTATGCGCTCTATGCGCTTTCAGGATCGACGATAACCACTTTGGCCACGCTTGGTGCTGTGGTAGTGGCTTTGGTGGCCGTCCCGTTTCTGGCTCGGTCATCTTGGGCAAATGTCGAGGCCGCGTCGTCGATTGGACTTGGAGTTGGGAGTACGATCATAGGAATCGGAATAGTTGCATACAGCTCCGTCTTTGTCATGCCTCAGGTCTTGGGGCTTGGCTCCGGACCGCTGTCCCTAGTATTCGCAATCGGCGCAACGCTCTGGACCTACATGTCGGAGATTCCATTCCTGTTGGCCTTCACGCCTCCAATAGTCAAAGCCGTCGAAGCCGCATTTCCGAGTCTCAGAATTCTGCGGACAGCTAAGAGTAGGAATGCCAATGCCTGAAGCAAGGGCCTTTTCACCTGCCGGGATCTCAAGTTTCTTCGAGATCAAGGACAGGCGGCCCGATGGCCGAGCTTTTGAGAACCCTGCGCGTGCTGGTGCTAGGGGAGGAGGCCTCGTGATCTCACGGGGTATCATGACAGAGCTCCGCCTGACACCTGCACGTAGATCGAAAATCGTAGTACGAATAAACGGTAGGCTTGCTCGCAACGCCAAGACGACTGCCTCGACAATCTCGAGACTGCTTGCATTCAGCCGAGAGAAGTTCCTCGTGGCGGTTGATCATGATGTTCGCGTCCCTATTGGTGCAGGGTATGGTGCCAGCGCCGCGGGGGCTCTTTCGGCGGCTCTTGCTTTTGCGGAGGCCGCGGGCTTGGAATTCTCAGCAAATCAGCTCGGAACAGTCGCTCATCTCGCTGAGATCGCCAGCGGAACCGGACTCGGGACCGTAGGGCCGATTCTTACCGGGGGTTTCGTAATTACGAGAAAGGCCGGCGCGCCCGGCATTGCAGTGATAGACACGCTTTCCGTCTCGCCGAGACTCAAGGTTGTCTCCGCCTGTTTTGGCCCAGTATCCACAAAGGCAGTGTTGCGCTCAAAGAGAGTCAGAGAAAGAGTCAACGCGCTCGGGAAGTCAGCGCTCCAGAGGATTGCGAGCAGCCCCACGCCACGCAACTTCATGGAAGCATCCGAGGAATTCACTGTCGCACTTGGCCTGATGGATCGACGAACAGAACGACTTCTGGGCTTGATGAAGGATGCAGGGGCGATCGGCGCCGCTCAGAACATGGTCGGTCAAGCTGTCCACGCAGTCGCCGAGGAGGACGTCGCTCAGCACATTGTAAGGCTCGTGAAGAAGCGATTCTCGGGGCTTGCGGCTTTCTCATGCGACATCGACTTCGCGGGAGCACGGCTCATATGACCGGGCCAAGAAGGCTCTTCCCGGAAGTCGCAGTCGGAGGAACATTCGATTCCCTTCACAGGGGTCATAAGATTCTGCTCAGGACGGCGTTTCGGGCAGCCGACAAGGTCCTGATCGGAGTCAGCAGAAACGGCTTCGTGCGCCAGCTGAGAAAGGGCCACCGAGTTGACCCTTACCCGAAGAGAAAACGCGAGCTGCTCCTATTCTTGAAGAAGGAAGGCCTTGATGGGAGGGCAAAGATAGTGCCTCTAGATGACCCCTACGGCCCTGCGATCAACGATTCGACAGTTCGCGCGCTTGTGGTAAGCAGAATGACGAAGAAGATGGCAGGTAGGATCAACAGTATCAGGAAACGCCGCGGACTGACGCCACTCCGCGTCGTATCTATCAGAATGGTTCTTGCTGAGGATTTCGAACCTATCTCTTCGACGCGCATTCGAGCCGGGGAGATCGATCAGGAAGGCTATCTCGCGCGTAACCACAAGATGCGCCGCGCTGGACCTCGTCGCTAGTAGCAGGAGCTATCTGCGCTTTCTTCTCTTCCGCCTTTTCGCGGGCAGCCCGTCGTACTTCTCTAGATCCTTCCTGGACGCTCTCTCGACGAGCAAACGGCGCCCTTCAACCCTGACTCTCACCCTGACTAGGCTTCCAGTCAGCGGGAAGGCCGAATCGCACGTCAGCTTCGTCGGGAGGTAAATCCGCGGCGATTCGTAGGTTTTTCCGTTTCTTCCTCTTTTCCTCGTCGCGACGTAGTTTGCCAAGACTTCGATCAATTCACCCATCTCACTACAGTTCGCATTCCCCGTTCCAAAGCGTGACGCAATATGGAACGCATAATGGCACGGACACATAAATCACTGATTTGGTGCATGCTGTCAAGTCTCTGGGCAATCGTGCCGGGATTTTGACAAGATTAAAGAAGGCTAGGGGGAGGGTATTGGGCGAGTGGTTAGGATTGTTGAAGGTCAGCGTTTTCGTGACGAACCTCTCAGGTGAGCGACTTTGGGATGTCGAGAGAGAGTTGCCGAGCCAGATTCAGATAGCCGTGAATATCAACATGCTCGGGATGGAGGAACGGACCGATGGGAGCTTGCAGGCTCCGTTCGTCTTCACTGTTAACTTCACGCCCGCGATCGCTCAGATCAGCATAAGAGGACGTGCAACCGTCCGGGGAGAGAAAGATGAGGTTCAGAAGATCCTTCAAGAGCACAAGCAGCAGAAGTCGCCGCCCGTGCAAATTGTGCAAGCCGTCTCAAGCACCGCAATCGCAGAAGCAATCCTGATCTCGAAAACCATCGGAATTCCTCCCCCACTGCCTCCGCTTCCGGGGCCGTCAGCTCCGCAAGCGCCCGTCAAGACCGAAACGAAATACACCACATGATCCAACAAACTGGAGCGTTCGCGAACAATCCAATAAATCGAAGCCGCGACAATTGCCATAGGATCTCAGCTGCTGGGCGAAGTCGTCGATCAGATTCGAACTAGCCTCCCTCGCTCAACGGTATCTGCCCCGAGGAATGTGCCAAGCTCCTCGACTGCATTGGAAACCGCCCGGGTCGTCTCCGCAGACAGCGGAACACCGCCTTCGATGTAGAGCGTATTGGTCTTCAATTGCCTTTGGCGCCGATCCATTGTTGGGTCTATGCGGCCGATCAAATGGTCGCCATCCGGGATAGGCATGGAATAGGGGCCATACCTCCGCTGGCGTTTGGGTACATAGATTCCCAGTGGGAAATGAAAGCCGAAGACTTCCTCTGCTCGTACACGATCGCAGATCAAGTTGTCAAATGGCGAGAGCAGGGTAGTGCGTGGACACCACTCCTCGTTGACCTCGTCAAGTAGTGGTAGATCATCAACATGCATGTACCACACGCCGTGCCACGATTTCTTGCCCTCCCGGATCTCGACGCGTGTGATGAGCTGTCTGGTTTCAAGGTCAACTAGTACTTGGTCGAGGCGTGGGTAGCATCCGCGAATGTAGTGCTGCGGAACGTGCGACAAACGTGCTACCCCCAACGCCCTCAACGATTTCTGCGTTACAAGATCCGCAAACTCTTGGTCTCGCACTTTCCTTCGCGGAGCCCAATCCGGCAGGCAACGTTCCGTGAGATCCCACAACTTCTGGCCTTTCACGCGCCCTGCGATCATGACCTTGACTTGTGCCCAAAGCAGCCTAAGCATCTGGTCTACGTTTCGGCCCCTGGTCCATCCCGTCGAGTGCCAGCCCACAACGGACTTGTCCTCGAAATCTCGCGCCCCAAGCGGACCTTCTCGTCGCAGCCTCGTCAGGACGTGAGTGCGAAGTCTCTTGTTTTTCTTCATCCATGAGCGGGTCTTCCAACCCAGGCTGACTTGCCTGTCAGGAAGTGGCGTTTGAGTTCGTTGAAGATTGGTTAGTCCTCGGTCGGTATGATGGATGGGCCGTGGGCGAAATCCTCGAACAGACTGCCTTCCTTCCGAAGAAGCTCGTCAAGAGTCTCTCGATCGTATCGCCAAGTCGACTCCACAGCACGAGGAGGTGACTGGGTGCGACGATCTTGGTAGGATCAAGCTGAACGCAGCCTATCGCGTATGACTTTCATGATGCCGGTCTTGTCTGGGGTGATCCGTGGGCCCGCGAGATGCTGCTTCATGAGAGCAACTCGACGAGCGATCCTGGGGGAGATGACCTGCATGTCGCCTCAGTACAGTGGGTCGCCTTCATGACGCATGCAGGGCTGCTGATTCCACCGTTCCTGGCTAGGCCAGTTCTCCTTTGGGTATCTCGACGATCCTTTCGCGCCAGTATCGTGCCAGCGTCTCCAACCTGTTGGAGAACTTGTCGCTCAGCTGTGCCGGCTCATTCCTTCTCGCACGACTCAGAAGGCCACTCCTCAACAGTGATTGCCAAGTCTGACTTAGAGTTCTGGCGGAGCAATGCTTCTCGCGAATCAGTCTGGGTGCCAAGTCTTTGTAGAGTTCGACTCTGCTCAGCTTGCTTCGGCTCATCTCACGAAAGATTGCCTCGGCCAGTTCTGCCTTTCGCGGATTGTATGGGAACAGTATGCTGCAGAATATCTTGAGATCGCCTATGCTCGTTCGATCTGCTTCGATCTTGGGAGTCACGAAGCCGTGCTTCTTCATGTACTCCGCCCAGTACTCCTTGTCCTTTGTCGTCTCAGGAATCGCCACTCGCAATTACCCCATAGTATAGAATGGTGGTAGGTCGCATAAGCATTCCCATATGGGGTAACTGGGGTCTCCGGCACGTCAAGGCATGGTGACTGCCTGTTCGAGGATGGATCAAAGCCGCTGAATTACCCCATTTTGGATAATGGCTGCATCGGACCACAAGATGGCAGAATCCACGAAACCACGATCAGCAATCGGTTCTCGGGCTCACTGCACTTTCGCAAAAAGGCGTCTGAACCAAGACCCGATCCTGCTCGAAGGCGAGTCCAAGTGCGCCCTCATGTCCTGCACTTTCTTCACCACGTGCACGACCAGACGATCTTTTTTCAAGAACCAGTCTTCGATGCAATACGTACTGTCAAGGTCCGCCGATGTCATTATTTGCCTCAGCTCCGCCATCACAGCTGACCGCAACCGGTCTTGATCTGCCAAGTAGGCGAAGTATCCATGAGCTCCAAGGAAGAGCACTGGTCTGACATTCAATCGGCCTAGGAAGACCAGGTCCGGATGAGTATGTTGCGCATCGCGTGCTCTTTCGAACACACAAACCGGAACACGTCGAGGTACCCACAGCATATGACGGAGCAGCATGCCGAGGCCTGATCTTCCAGCGGCGTTCGTCTGTCTTAAGTCCTATTGCGACCATCGAAAGGGTGCTCAACCCTTCCCCCAAGCAGAAGGCTTGGCGATAATCTCGCTCACATACAGGTCGAAGAAGTTGTTGGAGTGGGCGGGCCGGACCACCAGCGCTGTATCTGCCCCTTTGCCGCTTCCTCCGATGGCGATGATCAACTGGTCAACAGGTATCTGTCCCGCGTCCGCTGCCATGACTGTTATCTCTAAGCAGACCTTTGTTCCGTCGCCGAAAAGTCTGAGAGTATCTGCCATCAGTTCCAAGGGGCCTGTCATTCCACGTTTGGTTCTCATTGCTCGTTCGACGCCCGAGAACGCATGCCCGGCTGTTATGATCTGAGCGCCTGATGCGAGTATGGCCTTCTCATTCTCAGGAGTCATCTGTTGTTCTCCAGGAGTCTGGAAGCCAGTGTGATGGCGAACTACGATGAGCGTGAATCCTTTGAAGATCTCGCACGCTCTCAGGCCCGTCCGACCCGTTGTTGTAGCAACAACAACATTCCGGATCCCCAGCGATTCGGCCCTCTCTTTCGCGCGGACCAGTGTGGCCTCGGTATCAGCCTCACCCGGAGTCTCATGGTAGGTAATCGTCTTCTCCTTCAATGCCGTGATCTTCTCCGTTTCAGTCAAGGATACATTCCAGGTCTGAGTCGCGATAACCCTTTCGGGCATATCCAGTCGCTTGGCTAGAGCTGACTGCTTTCCCTTCTGGCTAGCGCGAGCGAATTGCCCTAGCCGAGGAAGTTGAGGGCCACCGTGATCAGGCCGCCCAGAATCACCGAGATGACAACTCTTGCATTGAACTTCTTGTGGGCTTCTCCTAGGAGATCTCCCGCGCCTATGTAGGTGAAGTCCCCCGCGACAAAAGCCATTGCCATGGTGTGGAAGCTGGCGGGTATCAAGAGTGCCAGAGCGGATCCGATCGGATACATTGCCCGAGCGGCCAAGGAGAAAAGGATGACTCGCCAGAAACGGAATTCAGATCTGGTCGCGAGTGCTGCTGTCGTGAAGCATTAAGGGATTTCGTGAGCGATTACTGCCAGTGTGATCACGAGACCAAGAGACGGATTTGTCGCGTATCCGACTGCGATGCCTATCCCATGGACGATATTGTCCGAGGCCATTCCAACGGTGGCTATCCAGCCCACGGTGTGAGCTTCGCATTCCGGTTCGCCGCAAGAGTGGAGCATTATCACTTTCTCGACCAAGTAGAATGCGAAGAATCCGAGCACAATGACCAGTGCATTCGTTGAGATATCAGCCTCCGCAATCAGTTCTAGAAACGCAGCGGAAACCAGAATCCCTGAGGCAAGCCCAACAGCGTATCTGGTTTCGATGGATCAAAACCTCAACTTGAGAAAGAGCATCGCCCCGGCGAGGTCAGAGACCGCCGCAAGCAACGCAGATATTGCGACGGCTATCACGAGGGGGTGTGGCAAGCCTTCGCGGGGCCGAGTCATGCCCCGACCAGCCATGTCTTCATATCGTGTTGCAGTGTGGCGTTCGCGGCAAGGTTCTTCAACCGCGGTAGACATGTGAGAACCCAGCATCTAACGTGGAAGGAGAAGGTTCCAACGAGTCAAGCAACTGATCGGCTTCTGCTTTCCAGACTTCCAAAAAAGAAGCTGCTCGACCTCATGTACTTCCAGATTCGGAACATCTGGCGAGTTGACGGACTATATTTCTTGGGCATCGAGAAGGAGTTTGGCACTCAAGCCGCCTCCAAGATCGACGAAGAATGCTGGAGAGTCATGGGCACCCTCGAAGCTCGCCAGCTCAAGGACATCGTCGGGGCGAAGGAATGGTCGGTTCCAAGGATCATGGAGGCGTTGAGACTCACCAGTTGGGCAATGGACCAGCAGCACAAGAAGGCGACAATGCAGAAGGACCGAGCTGTTTTCAGGGTCGTCAGTTGTGGCACGCAGTTGACGAGACTCAAGAAGGGTCTGACGGAGTTCCCTTGCAGACCCGTCCGCGAAGGGTATCTGAAGGCGTTCGTGAAAGAACTGAACCCGAATGTCGAGATCACGTGCAAGGTGTGCCCGCCGGGGGCGCACCCCGATGAGACTTGGTGCGAGTGGGAACTCACGAGACGAAACGAGTTGCAGTGATGGTCAGATCCTCTCACCATCAACAATGGCCCACAACGGTGAGCAAGCACTTGCATCCAGACTGACGCTGCAACGGCTTCTTCTCCAGGCTTCGGGTCCTATATAGAGAAAGTTGAGCGTTCTTAATACGGAGCCTTCTATGTAGACGGCCCGGATTTCAGGAGACTAGTATTTGCTTCACGAAGTAAGGTGGCATGGGCGTGCCGGGCAAGGCGTGATAACATCCAGCAGACTGCTTGCTCAGGCCGCCCTTTTCGAGGGGAAACACGTACAAGCGTTTCCCGAGTTCGGACCGGAGCGACTCGGTGCCCCAATATCCGGATTCACTCGAATCAGTGACGACGTCATAGATACAAGAAGTCAGATCTACAACCCAGGACTTGTCGCTGTACTTGACTCGTCGCTCCTCAACACAGTCAACGTGACCAGAGGGCTCCTAGAGAAAGGAACTGTCATCTTGAACTCTCCAAAACGCTCCGTAGAGATGGCGGCGAGACTCTCCTTGGGCCATGACCGGGTTCGGACCATCGACGCGACCCATCTGGCGATGGAAATAACAGGGCGACCAATCGTCAACACGGCAATGCTAGGAGCCTTGGCGAAAGTTGCACCACTGGCCTCTCTCCGCTCAATAGAGGCCGCAATCAAGGAGCGCTTTCCCGGAAGCCTTGGCGAGAAGAATGTCGAATTGGTCCGTCGGGTTCATGAAAAGGTGGAATGAGACATGGGCGCTGAAGAAAGCAAACCCGGGTGGACTTCACTTCCCATCGGTGCGGTGCTCGTAACCCCAGGTTCTGCGGAACGAAACAAGACTGGAACCTGGCGGCTCAAGCGTCCCGTCTTGGACGCGAAGAAGTGCACGAACTGTCTCCTTTGCTGGATCTACTGCCCCGAACCGGCAATCATGAGGGGAACGAAAACGATCGAGTTCAGCTATGACTACTGCAAAGGGTGTGGGATCTGTGCCACGGAGTGCCCAACGAAGGCCATTTCGATGACAGAGGAGACTTAGAATGGCAAGAGTGATTTCTCAGAAGATCGTCGGCATGAATGGCAACGAGGCTGTTGCCTTCGCAGCAAAGCAAGCGAGGGTTGACGTTGTCGCGGCGTATCCGATTACTCCGCAGACAATCATGGTTGAGAGATTCAGCGACTACGTGGCGAATGGAGAGGTTGACACTCAGTTCATCTGTGTGGAGTCCGAGCACTCTGCATTATCGGCATGTGTGGGGTCGAGCTTGGCGGGATCACGTGTCTTCACGGCCACATCAAGTCAAGGCTTGGCATTGATGCATGAAGTGCTCTATCTTGCGTCTGGTCTGCGCACCCCCATCGTGATGGCTGTTGCGAATAGGGCTCTCTCTGCTCCAATCAACATTCACAACGATCATTCTGACATGATGGGTTCAAGGGATTGTGGATGGATCCAGATCTACGCTGAGAATGCGCAAGAAGCATACGACTGGACGCTTCAGGCATTCAAGATCGCCGAGGATCATGATGTCCTGCTGCCGATGACTGTGAACTTGGACGGATTCACGATCTCACATGCGATGGAAGGCGTCACGGTCCTTGAGGATGGGGAGGTCAGTAAGCTGTTGGGCAAGAGGCAACCCAAGTATGGACTTGACCCGGACAACCCAATGACTTTCGGCGCACTTACGCTCCCGGACTACTATTCGGAGTTCAAGCGTCAACAGGTGGACGCAATGGACAAAGCTCCGCCTGTCATAGAAGCTGTTGCTGATGAGTTCAAGAAGGTCTCGGGAAGACAATACTCAGATGTCTCATGCTTCAACGTCGAGGACGCGGAAGCAGTGGTGATATGCATGGGCAGCATCGCTGGCACAGCCCGGACAGTTGCGGCAAGACTGCGCAAGCAAGGGAAAAGAGTCGGTGTCATGAAGGTCTGGCAGTATAGGCCCTTCCCCACAAGAAGAATAGCAGAGCTTCTATCCAAAGTGAAATGTGTAGGCGTGATCGACCGAGCTGTGTCATTCGGAGCACCCTACGGTGCTCTCTGCAGTGACATCGCCTCAACGAAGGTTCAAACCGGTATTCAGACGAAAGTGTTCAATGTCATCTGCGGTCTGGGAGGCAGAGACGTGAAGCCTGCTGACATTGAGCAAGTCTTCGAGAAGGCGTTGCGATGTGCGGGTGGGGAGCCCTTGGACATGCCAACTTCGCTCTTGGGAGTGAGGCAGTGATGGTTGCGCTGAAAGAGCTTCCGACACGAGAGCTGTTCGGGCCCGGCCACAGGATGTGTACAGGATGTGGTCCTGCAGCGACGGCACGCATCACCATGAAGGCTCTAGAGAGACCTGCCATTATTGTCAACGCCACCGGCTGCCTTGAGGTTGCCAGCACGATCTATCCTGACACTGCATGGAAACTGCCTTGGGTTCACACGCTCTTCGAGAACACCGCGGCAGTGGCATCAGGAATCGAGGCTTCCCTGCGGGCACAGGGGAGAGCTGACGCAATGGACGTGATAGCGTTCGGAGGGGATGGAGGAACCTTCGACATCGGAATCCAAGCACTGTCTGGCGCTCTGGAAAGGAAGCATGACTTCACGTACATCTGCTATGACAACGAAGCGTACATGAATACTGGAATACAGAGATCCGGTGCTACTCCGCATGGGGCGGCGACAACAACGACTCCCGCCGGTTCCAAGATCCCTGGAAAGATGGGTTCGAAGAAGGACCTGATCGGCATCTGCGTCGCACACGGGATAGAGTACGCAGCGACAGCTTCCGTCGCTTTCTGGAACGACTACATAAACAAAGTCCGACGAGCCACAGCCCTCAAGGGACCGGCCGTCCTGCACGTGTTGGCGCCCTGTCCACTTGGTTGGCGGTTCGGAACAAGCGAAACCATCAAGCTCGCGAAACTGGCAGTTCAGACAAGATACTTCCCTCTGTACGAAGTTGAGAATGGGAAATACAGGCTCAGCATGAAGGTCCCCAAGCCAGCGCCTCTCGAGGAGTTCCTGAAACCACAGGGACGATTCAGACATCTCTTCGCCCCCGAGTTCGCGAAAGACCTTGAGGAACTAAAGAAGGAAACGGAGAGCAACTGGAACAGAATAGCCCAGCTCTGTGGCGAACCAACAGTCCAGACCCAGCCAGCGTCAAACTGAACAAAGACAAGAACTTGAAACGATTATATGCAGTTCACATGTGATAGGGACGCCTGAAGCTGAACTTCCATGCGGGCAAAACAGATCGTCGCGGTGGCTGTTCTTCTGCTCATCGCATTTCTCTTAGTCTTTCCCCCACTTGCGACAGGCAGCGTCAGAGTATCGTTGTCACCGTCCTCGACTCTCTCTGTGGAGCATCTGTACGTTACGGTCACCGAGATCAGTGCGCATAGAGCAGACGCGACTGCAGGGTCCGGTTGGTCTGAGGTGACCAACCGGTCGAGCCAGGTAGATCTGACAATGGTTGACTCAGCTGAGACGGTTGCATTGGGTTCTCTTTCGCTCGGGCAATATGACACGATAAGGCTGCGGGTAACGAGCGCGACTGCTATTGTGAACGGCACTTCGAGGGAGATTCAGCTCATGTCCACCGTATTCACGATTCCAGCCTCGTTCTTCATTGGTTTCGGAGCTCAAACTACTGTAATGCTGAGAGTCGCCGCCGATATGCAAGATTCCTCAGGGGTGCTCAACTTGGAACTCGCTTTCACATCAGCCGCGAATCCGACACCATGACCGGACGGCAAGAACTGAACTAGCCTCATGCGCGAATTGGTGCAGACAGAGCGTGATTGATGTGGGAATACTGGGAAAAGACCGAGTCGTTGAGCTTGTGAACTCGCTTAAGTGCATTCATCCTTTCGACTTCAACTTGCTCGACGGGGACGGTTACGTTCTAACGGTGCGAGACGAGACCACGCTGCATTACCTTGAACACAAGAACTTGATCTCCCATGAGGTCGTCTTCACTCCCCCGAACAACGTTGCTCACCTGACCGCCAAGAGCAAGTACGGCAGAATGGGCCTGTCTTTCCTGAACGCAGCCAAGGTCCACAGCGGATTCGTGGGAAGACTGGCACTGGAGCTTGTGAACCTCAGCAATGATCGCCAGCCCATCACGATCAAACGTGGCGACCCTCTCATGCACATCGAGTTCATCACGAGAGAAGGAGAGCCATCGCCATACCAGGGCCCCTACATGTTCCAGTACATGAGCCAAGACGAGGCGACACTATACAAGGGGATCCTGCGAAAGCACTTCCCAAGTCTCTTCAGCGAGGGCCTACTTGCTCGTATGGTCCAAGACCGCATAGCCGGCTAGGGAGACTACTTTCTTCTCCGAGGCAGCTGCCTACGTCGTGACCTGTATCGCAAGCTGGCCACAAGGGCCACCGCAAAGCTCGCAATGACTACTCCAAGCATGAGCAGCAGCTCGCTTCCGCCCTGTGTCTCCGTCCTTATCGTATTCCCTTCAGCTTGCGCCGGGCCATCAACGGATATGGTCGCATTGTATCCGTAGAACGCGCTGTAGAGCGTAGGCTTGCCATTCTGTGGCGTCACGATAATCTTCAGATCCACTGGAGGATCTGGTTCGGTTACCCATGTTGTCAAATCCTCCGTCATGTTGTAGGTTCTCCGCCATCTCTCAATGGGTTCATTGAGACTCCCGAAGTCAAGGAGTGTTGCGTTTCCTGCCATGTTCAGTGTCGTGACCACTCCCGCCTCCTGCTCCCCTATCACTAGTATCACCTCGGGAACAG
>Ga0163209_1000778_pt1 | contig 14004 bp, 6 predicted proteins | sample Kivu_160m_FD_113538 | JGI IMG/M metagenome (GOLD analysis project Ga0163209, IMG submission 113538) | Freshwater microbial communities from Lake Kivu, Western Province, Rwanda to study Microbial Dark Matter (Phase II) - Kivu_160m | ecosystem: Environmental > Aquatic > Freshwater > Lake ...
GACAATGTTCAAGCCGCGCGCGTCGCCGCTTTGTTCCTCGCGCAAAAATCTCTCGACCAGTTGCGCGGCGCGGTCGGGCGCGCGTTGGATCACGCTCAGGTGTCCTACCGTCAAGAGCGTCGTCTCACGCCAGATGTCGCGCGCAAGCATCTGGTGTTCCCGCATTTCCGCTAGAATTGGCTCAATCTCCGTGCCGCTGAGGTAGCATAGGCCCTTTGCCGCGAGATATTCCTCGAGCGTCTGGTGGATGAACCCGTAGACGCGATGCCCGCGTTCCACAATCAAGCCGCAATCTCTCCGCAAGTCGGTGACGAATTTTTCCGCCGCCGCGCGCGCCTGATCCGGCGTCACGTTCGGCCCGGCGTGGCGTTCGGTGAGCCATTCTTCCACCGCCGGCTGATCTACGGTGCCCGCTTCAGGGTTTGTCTCGCGCATCCAGAGCGCCAGCGCGGCAAGGATCCGTTCGGTTTCGCCATAGCGGCGCGTTTGGATAATGATGCGGTCAGGATTGCGATGCAGCGACCAGTTTTCCACCAATGCCTTGATGTATTCTTCGTACAATTCCACGCGCTGCTCTGGCAGGCGCACGCCTTTGCGCTTGATGAGTGCGAGGAGCGTGAGGAGTAGCGGGTTCGTCGCCAGTTCGCGCACACCCTGGGTGCCGTGGAAGATCGCGTCCTCCAGTTCGCGCCGCTCGCGCGCGGCATTGAGTGCGGCGAGCGCGCTGTCTTTCTCCGCGGCGCGTTCAATGACCGGACACCATTTCTCCAAGAACAGACGGATGTCGTCGTCGTCAAAATCGTGAACGGTGAGATGCGTCAAGCCCTCGGTGGTCAGGCGCTGGTAGCCGATGATGCGGCTTGTGATGACCAGCCGATTGCCGGCTTTGCGACTCTGATTCCAGAAGCGTTCGACTTGCTCCGCCACGCGCCCACGTTCGGCGGCATCTTTCACTTCGTCCAAGCCATCCAGCAGGACCGTCGCGTTGCCTTTGTCGAGGGCGTCCTTGAAGAGCGATACTAGGTCATCGGTAAGCCCGTGCACATCGCGATAGTAGCGGGCGAAATAATCGGTCAGCGGAAGCTGGTGCTTTTCCTCGCGCAGCCGTTCCGCGTACGCGGCAATCGAAAGAAAGATCGGAAGACGTGGGTCCTTGGAACCTAACCGCGGCACTTGCGCGTTCTGGGCGAAGGCAACGGCGGCGTACTTGAGGAATGTCGTCTTGCCCGACCCAGGATCGCCCAGAAGGATTAGCCCCGGATACTTCGCCAGCGCGTCGCACAGTGGCAGAGAAGTGACGCGTTCTTTTTCCAGGCGCGCCATTTCCTCTGCGTCTCCAACAACGTCGCCCAGTTTTCGTCCGGCGACGCGCGCGGCGCGCTCGTAGACATCGCGTTCGGGGATCGCGACACTGCCGTGCAGCGGCACGTAGACCTCGGTCAGCGGGATGCGCTCTAGCGTACGATCCAGCGCGGCTGCGATGCGCGTCGCGTCAATCTTGTCGAGCGTGGCGACGAGATGCGCGGCATAACGTTCGTAGGTTACGGTTGTGGGAACGGGTGTGATCGCCGCAGTCGTCGTGCCCATTAAGGAAGACGCGCTCTCCTTCAGGTAGCGTCCTAAATCAGCGGCCACGCGTGCGCCCAAGTCGTCTGGCGTCGTGAATTCACTGCGCAGGAGTTGGTCCGCATGCTTCATGAACTCGGCGAGTTTCTTTTCGCCTTCACCGCGCTCGATCATCTTCGGCGGCCAGGGCTGATCCGCGTTGACGCGATAGACGAAGATGGGCTTGCCCAGTTTCTGCGCCCGGTCAAACTCTTGCTCGGTCACAGATTTTTCGTCACCTGCGGGCACCGTGCCGTAACGATGCGCGTAAATACCAATGAAAACATCACACCGCCCGACCTCGTTGAGCGCGGCGGTTTTCGGCTCTTCCGGTCGCGAGCCAAAGTATTCCATCATACGATGCTGCTCATCCAGCACGTTGATGGCGCGCTCGACCACTTTGCGGTACTCGACCAGATCGATGTAGGTGGAACTGACAAAGATTCTCATGGCCTGCCGCTCCGCACCGCTTGAAATCTCGCTGTGTGCTTGATTATACCACTAAAAGGCGGTCGGATAAATTCGCTACAACAAAGACGCGCAGCCAGCTTCCTAGGCCGTGAATCAGTCGCTGAAGGGTGACTTGGTGCAGTCGTTGCTGCGACTTCCAGTCGCCCGGCCTTCTGCCTTAAATTTCCTGCAAATCTCCCAAACCAATATGCCACGCGCGAAAATCTGTGCTATAATGTCAATGAGCCACCGAAATTTCTATTCTGCCATTATCTGGCTACTGACGACTGACGACTGATGACTGATTTCGTTCATCTTCACACCCACAGCGAGTACAGTCTCCTCGACGGGCTGCCGCATCCCAAAGACCTCGCCGCGCGCGCAGCAGAACTGCAGCAGCGCGCGCTCGCGCTCACCGACCACGGCTCGATGTTCGCCGCGATCGAATTCTACGACGCCTGCAAAGGGAAGGGCATCAAGCCGATTATCGGCGTCGAAGCGTACCTCGCCCGGCGCGGGATGAAGGACCGCGACGCGAAAGAGGACCGCAATTCGTACCACCTGCTCCTGCTCGCGGAGAACGACGAGGGCTATCACAATCTCCTGAAACTCATCTCCGCCGCGGAACTGGAAGGATTCTACTACTACCCGCGCGTCGATCACGATCTGCTCGCCCGGCACAGCGCCGGGATTATCTGCACCACCGGCTGTCCATCGGCAGAAGTGCCGCGTCTGGCGCAAGACGGCCGCCGCGACGAAGCGCGCCGCGCCCTCGGCTGGTACAAAGAGGTTTTCAAGGACCGCTTTTACGTCGAGTTGCAGGAGCACGGCATTGCCGAATTCGCCGGGATGAAAAAGGAACTCATCGCGCTGGCGCGCGAGCTCAGTTTGCCGCTCGTCGCGACGAACGACGCACACTATCTGCGCCCGGAGGACGCGACCGCGCAAGACATCCTGCTGTGCATCCAGACGAACACCGTCGTCACCGATCCCAAGCGCATGCGGATGGACGGCAGCGATTATTACTTGAAATCGAGCGACGAGATGAGCGCCGTGTGGCGCGAATTGCCGGAAGCGCTCGCGAACACGCTCGTGGTCGCGGAGCGCTGCAACGTCGACCTGAGTTTCAAGGGCTATCGTCTTCCCAAATTCCCGGTGCCGGGTGGCTTGACCGCGGAGACGTACCTGCGCCAACTCTGCGAAGAGGGTTTCAAGAGACACTACCCCGACGGCAATCCCGCCGCGCGCGACCGTTTGGAGTACGAACTCGGCGTCGTGCACAAGATGGGGTTCGACACGTACTTTCTCATCGTGTGGGACCTGTGCCGCGCGGCGCGCGAAAAGGACATTTGGTACAACGTGCGCGGCTCCGCCGCAGGCTCCATCGCGGCGTACTGCTGTGGCATCACGAGCCTTGACCCGCTCAAGCATCGCCTGATCTTTGAACGCTTCCTCAACCCGGACCGCATCTCGATGCCGGACATCGACCTCGATTTCCCCGACGACCGCCGCCAGGAGTTGATCGAGTACACCGTGCAAAAGTACGGCCGGGCCAACGTCGCACAGATCGTCACCTTCGGAACGCTCGGCGCGAAGGCGGCGATCCGCGACGTGGCGCGCGCGCTCGACTATCCGCTCAGCGAGGCGGACCGCGTCGCGAAGCTCATTCCCGGCGGTCCCAACGTCAAGCTCGACGACTCGCTTGAAAAAATCCCGGAACTCAAAGAGATCTACGACACGAACGATTACCTGCACAAGCTGATTGACAACGCGCGGTTGTTGGAAGGCGTCGCGCGCCACGCCAGCACGCACGCCGCGGGCGTCGTCGTCGCCGACCAGCCGATCGTCGAGTACGTGCCGCTGCATCGCCCGACCAAAGGCGACGAGACGACCGGCTTTCCGGTCACCCAGTTCGACATGAAGATCCTCGAGCGCGTCGGCTTGCTGAAGATGGACTATCTCGGCCTCGCCACGCTGTCGATCATGCGCCGCGCGTGCGAGCTGGTTTACGCGCGGCACGGCCAGCGGTACGACCTCAGCAACATCCCGGTCGACGACCCCAAGGCGTTCGACCTCTTGTCGCGCGGCGACGTGACCGGCGTCTTCCAGGTGGAAGGCGCGGGCTTGCGCGGCGTGCTGACGCGGATGAAGCCGAATCGTTTCGATCACGTCGTCGCGGCGATCAGTCTGTACCGCCCCGGGCCGATGGACAAGATTCCCAGTTACATCGACCGGATGCACGGCAAGGAGAAGGTCACGTACGATCATCCGGCGCTCCAACCGATCTTCGAAGAGACTTACGGAGTAATGGTTTTTCAAGAGCAAATCATGCACATGGCGATGAATGTTGCCGGCTATACCGCCGCGCAAGCTGACCTGCTCCGCAAAGCCGTCGGCAAGAAGGACAAGGAGAAACTGCTCAAGGAGCACGACAAGTTCGTCGAGCGCGCGGAAAAGACCGGCATCATCGACCGGACGATCGCGAGCAAACTCTTCGACGACGTAGAATTCTTCGCACGGTACGGGTTCAACAAGGCGCATGCCGCCGACTATGCGGTCCTGACGTGCCAGACCGCGTTCCTCAAAGCCCATTACCCCATCGAATACATGGCGGCGCTCCTGACGACAGAAACCGGCAACATCGAGAAGATCGGGGTGTTGGTGAGCGAAGCGCGACGGATGGGCATCGACATTCTCCCACCCGATGTGAACACGAGCGAATCCGATTTCACCATTGCCGCGTCGAACCACGCGATTCATTTCGCGCTCAGCGCGATCAAGAACGTCGGCGGTGGGCCGGTCGATGTGATCGTCCGCGCGCGCAAAGCCGGCGGCCCGTTCAAATCGCTCGACGATTTCTGCCGCCGCGTCGACTTGCGCCTGGTCAACCGGCGCGTGCTGGAATCGCTCATCAAAGCCGGGGCGCTCGATCGCTTTGGGCGACGGTCGCAATTGCTCAAGGTCTTGGATCGGATGTTGGCGGCGAGCCAGGCCGCGCACCAGGCGAGCGACCGCGGGCAGCTGTCGATGTTCGGCTCTATCGGCGCGGCGGCGGGCATGAGCGCGGACACGTTCGGCACGCTCCCCGACGAGCCGGAGATTCCGAATCGAGAAAGACTTGCGAGCGAGAAAGAATTGACTGGCGCATACTTTTCCGACAACCCGCTGCTGCGGCTCGGCAAGACGTCCGACAAATCGGTCTCGCATCTGGTGAATCAAATCGACGAGGCGATTGCCGGGCAGATGGTGACGATTGCCGGCGTGGTCACATCGTCACGCGTCATTACGACGAAGAAGGGCGACCCGATGGCGTTCGTGCAGATCGAAGACCCCTCGGGCACGACGGAGCTTACCGTTTTCCCTAAAACGTTCTCGCGCACCAGAGAACTGTGGCGCGTCGAAGCGTTGGTGCATGTCAAAGGCAAGGTCGAAGTACGGGAGGGCAAGATTCAATTGCTCTGTGACACGGCACGCGAATACGCGCCGCCTGAAGTCGCTCCAGCGTCAAGCGAGGCGGCAAAATCGAATGTGGTACAATTCGCGATCCCGGACGATAGCGAAGCCGCGATTGTGGACGCGTCCGGCATCATCGAAGAAGCGCTGCAAGTCGAGAGTATGCCGCCGCCACCGGAAGAACCGCCGGAAGAATTCAGTGGTCAGCCGCCAGTCGCCAGTCGTCAGTCGTCAGTCGTCGTTAGTCAGGCGCCAGGCAATGTGCAAGTCGCCGAGAGCAAGCCGGAGTACGCCGCGAAGCCAAGCAGTGGCAACGGGATCACAGCGAACGCGAACGGTCTGAGCGAGCGCGCGGAACCCACGCCCGCCGCGCACACAACTCCATCGAATGGTCCGGCGCGGCACCTGCGGATTTTCTTCGAGCGCACGAACGATCAGGACGAGGACGTGCGGCGGATGCGCGAGTTGCTCAACCTGCTGCGCGGCACTCCCGGGCAAGACCGATTTACCTTCTTCGTGCCGAACCCGCAAGGAACCGTGCAGCTCGATTTCCCGAACTTTTCGACGAGCTACGCGGCGGTCCAGGAATTGCTCGAACCGTTGGTGAGCGAGTGGGGATCGATGGACGTGCAATAGCGAGGCAAAAGTAAGGAGCGATTGGGCGAGGGTTTCCCGCGCGAGTGGGGATGTCGTGTGACAGGGGCATCCCCACTCGCTTTTGGTGTGACGGTGACCCTTCCAATTTGACACTCTCAGCGCCGCATGCTATAATATAATCAGATGGTTATATGATAATCTGTAGGTTTGACCCACTTGAGGAAATCCCAGAATGTTTGACACTCCTGACCCGATCCGCCTGAAGGCGAAATTCTTCCGCGGGTTCGCCGACCCGACGCGCCTCGCGATTCTCGAAACCCTGCTCGACGGCGAGAAGAATGTCAATGAGATCGTAGAGTTGCTTGGCATCTTCCAGCCGAACGCGTCCGCGCACCTGGCGTGTCTGCGCGACTGCGGGTTGGTGAAGAGCGAAGGGCGCGGCAAATTCACCTACTACATGCTCTACGACGACAAGATCCGCGAACTCTTGCGGACCGCAGAGGCAATTCTCGCGCAAGTCGCGCACGGCATCTATGCCTGTACGCGCTACGAGGAGCCGCGCCCGAAAACTACTCTGAAAGCGCGCGCATCAAATGGTTCACCGAGACCCATGCAACGGGTTCCACTTGCACGGAGCCGCAAATGAGTCCGGCTGTGTCGAATCACCGCGTCGGAGAGCGGGAACGCCGATTGTTCGTTACGCTCGTGCTCACCGCCCTGGTTCTCATCGTAGAAATAGTCGGTGGACTCGTCACGGGCAGTCTCGCACTCCTTTCGGATGCTGGACACGTGCTCACGGATGTGGGCGGATTGGCATTGGCCTTGATGGCCATGCGCTTTGCGCGACGCCCCGCTACTCCTGAGAAAACCTTTGGCTTTCACCGCGCGGAAATCCTCGCCGCCCTAGTGAACGCGGTGGTCCTGTTTCTCGTCTCCTTTTTCATTCTCCTCGAAGCATATCGCCGTTTCAGGGAACCGCCTGAGATTTCCAGTCTGCCGATGCTCGCGATCGCGTTCGTCGGCTTGGGCGCGAATCTCTACGGCGTTTTCAATTTGAAAGGTGAAGCCCGGCACAGTCTGAATGTCCGCGGCGCATTTTTCGAGGTGCTCAGCGATACCCTCGGTTCGGTCGCCGTGATTGTCGCGGCGGTCATTATGCTGACGACGGGCTGGTATTACGCCGATCCGATTTTCAGCGTCGTCATCGCGCTCTTTATCCTGCCGCGCACCTGGAATCTCTTGCAGGAGAGCATCGATGTGCTGCTGGAAGCAACACCGCGAGATATTGATCCTGACCATGTTACCCAGTTGATTAAGGCACAGCCCCACGTCACCGCCGTACATGAACTGCATATCTGGACGCTCGCCTCGCAGAATTATGCCTTGAGCGCGCACGTGGTGTTCGACCATTGCAGCATGGAACAGAGCAACGTCATCGCGAATCAGATCAAGCAGGCGTTGAGCGATCAATTTATGATTCAGCACTCGACGCTCGAAGTGGAATGCCCCCACGCGGTTGAGTACAAACAAACGCATTAACGAGATACTGGGAAAAGTGGTTTTGAGATGGCTCAAACGGTTGAACTAAAAATTCGCGGCATGGACTGCGCCGAATGCGCGCAGCACGTCGAGCAGACGCTCGGCTCGCTCGCGGGCGTCGAATCCGCGAAGGCATATTTCACCGCGGAACGCGCGAACATCGTTTACGACGAGCGGCAAGTCAACCGCGACGCGCTGCGCGTCGCCGTCGAGAAGGCCGGCTATCGCGTCGAAGATAAAGAATCCGCGCGCGAGAATCGCTTGCCGTCGCTTATCACGTTTGCGCTCGTCGGCGCGGTCGCCGCCCTGATCTTGGTCGAACTCATCGGCGAACGTCTGGGTTTGCTCGAAAGCGCGATCGAGCGGATTCCTGCGCCTATCGCGTGGGTGGCGATCCTCATCGGCGGGTTACCGATCTGGCGCAACGTCGTCAACGATCTGCGGAACCGCGTCGTCGGCGCGCACGCGCTCATGACACTGGGTACGCTCGGCGCGCTCGCGATCGGGCAATTCGAATCCGCCGCGCTGATCGTCTTCTTTATGCGCACCGGCGATATTCTCGAGGAATTCACCTCGAACCAATCGCGCGCGGCGATCCGCGAACTTGTGCGCCTCGCACCGAAAACGGCGCGCGTGCTGCGCGAGGGACAGGAACGCGAGGTGGAGATCGCCGAGATCCGCGCGGGTGAGATCGTCGTCGTGCGTCCCGGCGAGCGCATTCCCGTGGACGGCCAGATTGTCGCGGGGTACGCGTCGGTAGATCAAAGTGCGATTACCGGCGAATCGCTGCCCGTTGAAAGATCGGCCGGCGATTCGGTTTTCGCGGCGACGATCAACCAGCGCGGGATGCTGCAAGTCGAAACGACACGCGTCGGTCCAGACACGACCTTCGGGCGTGTGGTGCGTTTGGTCGAAGAATCGGAAGGCGCGAAGGCGCCGGTCCAGCGCATTGCGGATCGGTTTTCCGCGTACTTCATTCCCGTCGTACTCGGTATCGGCGCGTTAACGTTGCTGGTAAGCCGGAATGTCACCGCGACCGTTGCCGTCCTGGTGGTCGCGTGCGCGTGCGGCATCGCGCTAGCAACGCCCATTGCGGTGGTCGCCAGCGTCGGCAGCGCGGCGCGGCGCGGAATTTTGATCAAAGGTGGATTGTATCTCGAAGCGCTCGCGCAAGTAGACACGCTACTCGTAGACAAGACAGGCACGCTGACACTGGGTGAACCGCGCGTGACCGACGTGCTGCCGTTGAACGGGAAAACTCCACAGGAAATCCTGCGGCTTGCGGCGAGCGCCGAATATTACTCCGAACATCCGCTCGCGTCTGCGATCTTGCGCTCCGCGCAGCGAGACGCTCTCGCCATCGTCGAGCCGGAACGATTTGATGTGATCGTCGGCAAAGGCGTGGTCGCGAAATTCGATGGAATGGAGTACGCGCTGGGCAATCCGCGTCTATTGGAAGAACACGACATCCAGATGACTCAAGCGGTTACGGAGCGCCTCGCCGCGTTGCAAGCGGAAGGCAAAACCGTGCTGCTCCTCGCGGATGAAAAGCAACCGCTTGGACTCGTCGCGGTCGCGGATGGGGTGCGTCCCGAGGTGCCGCGGGTGATGCAAGATCTGCGTACACTCGGTATTCGCAACATTGTTTTGCTGACGGGGGATAACCCGCGCGTCGCGCAGGCGCTCGCCAATCGACTGGGTATTGGTTTTAAGGCGGGGCTATTGCCCGAGGACAAGATCGCCGAAGTGAAACGCTTGCAGTCACTCGGTCACCGCGTCGCGATGGTGGGCGATGGTGTCAACGACGCGCCAGCGCTGGCGCAAGCGGATGTTGGCATTGCGATGGGGCGCGCGGGTTCGGATATTGCGATTGAGGCGGCGGATGTCGCGCTGATGCGGGATGATTGGTCGCAGGTGCCGCACGCGATTCGCATTGCGCGCCGCACCTTTCGGACGATCAAGCAAAACCTCGCGCTCTCGCTCGTCTACAACGTCGTGGGGATGACGCTCGCGGCATTCGGGATTCTGAATCCTGTACTGGCAGCGGCCGCGCAGTCGCTCCCCGACCTGCTCATCTTGGGCAATTCGTCCCGGCTCCTGCGCGTTCGCTGATCCTCTTCATCGCCCGCGCAGTCATTGGAATGGGGATGCCGTCTGGCAGTGGCATCCCCACTCGTTTTTCCAGGAACACAACTTGGCGGCGGAGATTGCGCCTTTGTCTTTTTTGTTGCATCGTGTATAATGCCAATCGAAAGTTCTGACCATTGATCACCAACTACCGGGAGCAAAGTGGTCTCACTCTTTCGACGTCCACAATTGTTGAAAACCGGTTTGACCAAGACGCGGCAATCGTTTCTGTCGCGGCTGACCTCGCTCGTCGCCAAGAATCAGGTCGACGATGAGTTTTGGTCGGGGCTGGAAGAGACGCTGATCGCCGCGGATGTCGGCGTGGAGACGACGGTCGGGCTGGTGGATAGGTTACGCGTAGCTGCAGAGAAAGAGCATATTCGAGAAGCGACGCGCGTTGAAGAGATGCTGAAAGAGGAGTTGCTCGCCATCCTCCAATCTCCAATTTCTAATCCTTCGACTACGCTCAGGACAAGTCTCCAATCTCCATCATCTAATTTCCATCTTCCACAAGTAATCTTGGTTGTCGGCGTCAACGGCTCTGGCAAGACGACCAGCATCGCGAAGCTGACGCAGTATTACAAATCGCAGGACAGGAAAGTCGTTCTTGCGGCGGCAGACACCTTCCGCGCCGCGGCCATCGACCAACTGAGAATCTGGGGCCAGCGCGTCGGCGTGGATGTGGTCGCGCATCAGCCGGGGGCCGACCCCGGCGCGGTTGCGTTCGACGCGTGGCAGGCGGCGAACGCGCGGCACGCAGATTATCTCATCGTGGATACCGCGGGGCGCCTGCAGACCAAGTTCAACCTGATGAAGGAATTGGAAAAGATCGCGCGGGTGCTGCAGAAGAACGACCCGACCGCGCCGCACGAAACGCTGCTCGTCCTCGACGCGGTTACCGGGCAAAACGGCTTGCAGCAGGCGCGCGAGTTCAAAAAGGCGACGCCGCTGACCGGCTTGGTTCTCACGAAACTCGACGGCACCGCGAAGGGCGGCATCGTCTTTGCGATTGCGAAGGAGTTGAGCATGCCGATTCAGTTCATCGGCACGGGCGAAGGCATCGACGATTTTGCCGAGTTCGACCCGAAGGAATTTGTAGACGGGTTGTTTGAATAAGACCCCACCCTTCCCTCCTCTCAGGAAGGGCAGGGAACAGAGGGGTTGAAAAGGAGCAGATCGATTGGAAGACCTGAAATCCAAACTCGCTGAAATGAATACGCATATCGCCTCGCTCCTGGAGCGTCTTTGACATCGCGGGCAAGGAAAAACGCGCGGCGGAACTGGAGCACGCGTCCGCGCAATCCGATTTCTGGAACGATAACGTCGGCGCGCAGAAGGCGATGCGCGAACTCACCACGTTGAAAGAGGAGACCAGCACGTGGCGCGATCTGGAGCGCCGCGCGCGCGACGCGGCGGGGTTGCTCGACCTGGTGATTGAAGAGAGCCACGCGGAAACACTTGCACCGTCCCCCCAGGGGACAAGTGCAGGTGTGGGCGAAGAAGTCGCGCGCGATGTCGCCGAGCTCGAAAAGAAACTCGCCGCGCTGGAGTTCAACCTCCTCTTCGCCGGCGAGTACGATCGCAACAACGCGATCTTGTCCATTCACGCCGGCGCCGGCGGCACCGAGTCGCAAGACTGGGCGCAGATGCTGATGCGGATGTTCCTCCGCTACGCCGGGAACCGGAAATATCAGACGGAAATCCTGGAAGAAATGCCGGGCGATGAAGCGGGCATCAAATCGGTGACGATTGAAGTGGTTGGCGAGTACGCGTACGGTCGCCTGAAGGCGGAGCGCGGCGTGCATCGCCTCGTGCGCCTCTCGCCTTTCGATGCGAACCACCGCCGCCACACGTCGTTCGTCTTGGTCGAGGTGATGCCGGAGATCGAAGACGCGGTCGAGGTCGAGATCAAGCCGGAAGACGTCAAGATGGACATCTACCACGCGTCCGGGCACGGCGGGCAGAATGTGCAGAAGGTTTCCACAGCCGTCCGGCTGACGCATATCCCAACCGGGATTGTCGTGACCTGCCAGAACGAGCGCTCACAGCTGCAGAACAAGGAGAACGCGTTCAAAGTTCTGCGTTCGCGGCTCGTGGAGCTTGAAATCGAAAAGAAGGAGCAGGAGAAGTTGCGGCTCAAGGGGCAGCACGTCGAGGCGGGCTGGGGCAATCAGATTCGTTCGTACGTCTTGCATCCGTATCAGATGGTGAAGGACCATCGCACCGAGCACGAAACCTCGCGGACCGATTTAGTCCTGGATGGCGAATTGGACGAGTTCATCGAGGCGTATTTGAAATCGCAGGTAGGGCAGCCGTAAAGGTAGAGGCGACCCGTCGGGTCGCCTTATTGTTTCACCGTGAATGTGCCGAGCGTGATTGCCTCGCGCGGGTTGTATCGTTCATCCAACAGCAGCGCGTCGATGCCTTGGTCGGCTTGGTACATCAACACTTGAACCGAGTACTCGCCCGGCGCAAGGTCACGCGGCAGCGTCAGCGTGAAGCGGTCGGGCAGGAGAGCGCCCGGCGTCCAGAGCAGCGTGGGCGTTGCCGGTTGGCGATCGACATTGCCGATCTTGTCCCCGTGTGTATCCACGATGCGCACCGACGCGCTGTAGTACGCGTCGATCTTGTTCTGCACCACCCAAGCCAATAAGATATCTACTGGATCGCCCGGCGTGTAGGAGGATTTCAGCGGTTGAGCGAGAACGACTCGCGCCGGAAGGACAATTTCATGCGCAGGCTCTTCGCTCCGCACCGCGACATCGCCGGCCAACCTCCATGCCCCAATTCCATCCCCCGTCACTCGCAAATCCAAATGATAATCCCCCGCGTGCGGCGGCGCGGTCACTCTCACCGGCACGATAGAAATCCCCGATTCGGTCGTCACGCCGGATGTGACGAGCGGCATCGCCGCAGTGACGCGCTGCCTCGTCCCATCGCTCCACCGCGCGTCAATTTGCAGTAGATCGGTCGGCTTGATCGCGAAACTGCGCGCCGCGCGATTCTCGACGACGATGTACGCCCAATAATGCTGGCCCGGCGCGGCCGGCTGGGGGAGGTAGAGACGTGGCGACAACGCGCGCGCGTCCTGGGCGCGCGGGGCAACGCGATAAACCTGATCGCTGCCGAACTGCTCGGCCATGTGCAGGTCGCCGGTGAGCACGCCGGTCGGAATGGATGGGGGTGTGTGTATGACAAGATAGTGTACGTCAAGCGCTTGAAGCAGACTCACCGCGCGCTCGCTGGGAAGGGACTGCATCTCGTACGCAATCTCGCCGCGCCGCGGCGGCACAAAGCCATTGTAGCCATCCGGCGTCGCCTGCCAATGGTATGTGGAAAGGTACTGCGTCGTCAGGTCGAGCGGACAACCCGGTGTACTCCCGATCATCGGCAGTTCGAGAACGACGCCAGGTGGCTGTTGCGCGAGCCAGCGCACGTATTGCGGGATCGCGTCGCCGGTCGGCACAGGGGTGATGTGCGCGGCAGGAATCGCAAGGTATTCCAGCGCGATGAGTGGAACGACCACGGACGAAATTCGAAATTCGAAATTCGAAATCACTTGCACCGTCCCCGCAGGGGACAAGTGCGGGTGTCGAAATCGCCGGTTTTGAATTTTGAATTTTGAATTCTGAATTCCCCATCCCGCCAACACCGCCAATGCGAACATCACCAACGCGTCGAAGCGCACCGGCGCGCGCAGCGCGTGCAGCAGCGGGACCGCGTCGTACAGCCAACGGTACGGCATCGTCATGTCCGTGCCAACCGACGGCGTGAGGAACAAGCGTGGACCGAGGGAAAGCAAAAAGGCAAAAGCCAAAAGGATCAAGTAAAACCAGCGCTCACGGTTCTTCGTCGTCATGACGCCGGCAAGGCCGAGCACGAGCGCAACAAAGCCGGGGAATAGATTGTCGAGCGGATAGCAGCCGGCAATGATGGGCGGACGCGGCGCGAGCAGACTGCCGTATAACACATTTTGCGGTGAGACTTCAGTATAAAGCTTCAAGCTCGCGCTGAACGGCTCGCTCTCCTCAAGCTTGCGCTGAAAGCCCAGGTCGCGCTGGACGCTGAGGTACGGCAGGAAGAACGGGACGACGAGGACGGCGATAATGACAGATGCAAAAGCGAGTTTCGCAAGGAGAGGTAAGTAGTAGCTGGAGATCAAGGATCGGAGATTGGAATGGGCAGTGAGAGAGTGGCCTACGAAGAACCAAATAATGTACAGCGCGACAGCGA
>Ga0163209_1000779_pt1 | contig 14000 bp, 14 predicted proteins | sample Kivu_160m_FD_113538 | JGI IMG/M metagenome (GOLD analysis project Ga0163209, IMG submission 113538) | Freshwater microbial communities from Lake Kivu, Western Province, Rwanda to study Microbial Dark Matter (Phase II) - Kivu_160m | ecosystem: Environmental > Aquatic > Freshwater > Lake ...
GCTAAATAGTTATAAGCTTTCTTAATTTGTATCTTAACCATTTGACCATATAGCCATTTAGCCATCTAATTTGTTACCATGTAACCATTTAGCTATACTTCACTCTAAGTAATCCTGCAACTTTTTCCTCCGGGACGGGTGCTTGAGTTTGCGCAAGGCTTTGGCTTCGATTTGCCGAATTCTTTCTCGGGTAACACCAAAGACTTTTCCTACCTGCTCCAAAGTCATTGGTCTTTTACCGTGCAGACCAAAACGACATTCTAAAACTTTGGCTTCTCGGGAGGATAAGGTGCCCAACACCTCATCAATATTGTCCTTTAAAAGCTGACCGGAAGCAGTATCATAAGGTGAACGTTTGGAAGTATCTTCAATAAAATCGCCTAAAAAAGAATCTTCATCCTCACCTACTGGTGTAGCCAAAGAGGTAGTATCTTGGGAAATTTTAAAAATCTGCCGAACTTTGGCGACTGGTATATCCAAGGCCTTACCAATTTCTTCTGGAGTAGGCTCTTGACCTAATTGTTGAGTCAGTTTCCGACTAGTCCGAATCACTTTATTAATCGTCTCCACCATGTGGACAGGAATCCGAATCGTTCTTGCTTGATCAGCAATCGCTCGGGTAATCGCTTGCCTAATCCACCAGGTAGCATAGGTAGAAAATTTATAACCTCTTCGCCAATCATACTTCTCTACCGCCCGAATTAAGCCTTGATTACCTTCCTGAATCAAATCTAAAAAGGAGAGTCCACGGCCCATATATTTTTTGGCGATAGAAACAACTAGGCGCAGATTGGCCTGGGCCAATTTCCTCTTGGCCTGAAGTGAACCCTCTTCAATGCTTTTGGCTAAAGCCACCTCTTCTTTAGCGGTTAAAAGGGGAGTTCGTCCAATTTCCCGCAGATACATCCGGACCGGATCAACTAACTCTCTTTTACTTAAAGCAGAAATTAAAGCCAGTTCTCTGCTTATCCTCTTCTTGGTTCTCTCACCTTCTTCTAATTCCTCTTTGGTAATTCTTTCAAAGATATCAACATCAGCAATGATAAGCCTTTCATAAAGTCTTTCCACTTCATTCAAATTTTCCTCTGGGTAGGGAAAGATTGCCAGGACTTGATCATGAGTAATATAACCAGCCTTTTTGCCTTCCCCTAAAAGCTTTTTGGCTGGTGGGGAAAGTCGTACCGCCATATCTTTATTATATCAGATTCTTTGAGACTTACATTTTGATCTCAATGTCCACCCCCGCTGGGAGTTCGAGGTGTTGAAGAGAATCAATCGTTTTATGGGTTGGCTTTTGGATGTCGATCAATCTTTTGTGGGTCAGAATTTCGAAATGCTCTCGGGAATTCTTATCAATAAAGGGGCTGCGGGTAACGGCGATCAGTTTTCTTTGAGTAGGAAGAGGAACTGGACCAACGACTTGAGCACCACTGGCAAGCGCGGTTTCTAAAATTTTGGCCGCGGCTTCATCAATAATCCGATGATCGTATGATTTTAAACGTACTCTTATTCTGCCTTTAGGCATACTGAAAGTGCTAGAATAATAGAAGTGTGGACCTTTTTCTCACTTCTCACTTAATTATCTTACTAATTACTCCCGCCCCCACTGTCTTTCCTCCTTCCCGAATAGCAAACCGCTGCCCTTCTTCTAAAGCCACCGGGACAATTAACTTAATCGTCATCTTGGCATTGTCCCCTGGCATCACCATCTCAATCTCTTTAGGAAGAGTAATTTCACCAGTGACATCAGTCGTACGAATGTAAAACTGGGGTCGGTAGCCGGAAAAGAAAGGCGTGTGCCGACCGCCTTCTTCCTTGGTAAGAATATAAACTTCGGCTTCAAATTCAGTGTGAGGAGTAATCGTTCCTGGTTTAGCTAAAACCTGACCTCTTTCAATCTCATCTTTCTCAATCCCCCGCAATAAAATCCCAATGTTATCTCCCGCCTGACCTTCCTCTAAAGTTTTTCTGAACATCTCTACTCCGGTAACTACTACTTTTTTCGTTTCCTTAATTCCAACAATTTCTGCCTCATCATTGACTTTAACTCTACCCCGCTCAACCCGACCGGTAGCCACCGTACCCCGACCCTTGATTGAAAAGACATCCTCAACCGGCATCAAAAATGGCTTGTCTAAATCACGAGTAGGAGTGGGAATCTCCTCATCAACCGCTTTCATCAATTCCAAAATAGATTTTTTCGCTTCTTCCTTGTCTTCCAAAGCCTTAAGCGCTGAACCACGGATAATTTTAATTTTGTCGCCGGGAAACTTATATTTAGTTAACAATTCTCTGATTTCCATCTCTACCAAATCCAAAAGTTCCGGGTCGTCAACCATATCAACTTTATTTAAAAGAACAACCATTGCTGGCACATTGACCTGGTGAGCAAGCAGGATATGTTCCCGGGTTTGCGGCATTGGCCCATCGGGGGCAGAGACAACCAAAATCGCGCCGTCCATCTGGGCCGCGCCGGTAATCATATTTTTGACAAAGTCGGCATGGCCGGGACAATCAATGTGGGCGTAGTGACGCTTTTCGGTTTCATACTCACAGTGGTGGATGTTGATTGTCACTCCCCGGCTCTTCTCTTCAGGAGCATTATCAATTTCATAGAAATCCAAAAACTTGGTTGTATTACCTGGTTGTTGAGAAAGGACCTTGGTGATTGCCGAAACCAAAGTTGTTTTCCCATGGTCAACATGGCCGATAGTGCCAATGTTGATGTGGGGTTTTGTTCTCTCAAATGTTTTCTTTACTTTTTCTTCTGCCATAATGATTATATTGTAACAGGCTAATTTTAGCGTGTCAAGAGTGAATTTTAACAGCCTGTTTTTCCAATTTCAAGACCCAATTTGAAGCTAAAATTAACTTAATTGAGTTTTGATAGCAAATGGGGTAAAATACAATTATGTCCAAAAGATACTTACCATTTTTCTGGGATTATCAGATTACCAAACCTCAACTTAAAAACATTTTGAAAGACAAAGAAGGTGAAACTTCTAAAATCTGGGCCATCAGTCGGCTTTTGGAAAGTGCTCCCTATAAGGAAATTTGGCAGTATATTTCTTTAGATGAATTGAAAAAGATTTTTCCCAAGTTGAGATTAAAAGAGCCGATCAAAAGCGCCTGGCAGCAAGCCCTTGATGTTTGGACAAGGTAATAATCTCATATGAATCAGCCTTTTTTGACCTCTTTACAGAAAACCTTCCTGAAACTTTTTTTTCAAACATATTTGGGTAGGAAATTCTTTTTGACTGGTGGCACAGCTTTAGCCGCTTTCTACCTAAAACATCGGGTCAGTCAAGATTTGGACATTTTTACTTTAGATCAGGAGTTAGACTTTGATGAAGTTAATGCCGAGGTTCGCAAGATTGCCTTTTCTCTTAGATTGGGAACTGATCACCGAGTCAGCACCTCAACCTTTTCCCAATTTTTCCTAAAAACAAAGAGGGGCGAAATTTTGAAAGTAGATTTAGTTCGCGAGGTACCAATTCAATTTGGCAGGATTAAAAACAGAGAAGGAATTCGTATCGATTCTTTGGAAGATATTGCCGTCAATAAACTCTTGGCAATTTATGGCCGTTTGGATGCCAAAGATTATGTTGATTTCTATTTTTTAATTAAAGAAGGCTTGATTAATTTTACGCGAATTTTTAAAAAGGCTCAAAAAAAAGATGCCGGATTGAATGAGCTTTATTTCGCTAATATGATTATTGGAGTAAGACAACTAAAACATTTTCCAAAAACTCTGAAGCCTTTTTCTAAAGATAAATTGGTGGACTTTTATCTCAAATTAAGCGAAAAAATGCTCAAAAAAATTAAACCAAAATGAAAAATTTCTTTATAGAAGGCTTGACAGCAACAGTTTTTTGTTTTATGATAGGATTGAAGTTATCCAAGGAGGTCAAAAAATGACGGCTATTGATCAAGGATTAACCTTTTTTTATATTGCGATAGGTATTTTTGGAGTGGGTTTTTTGCTTTTGTTTTTTGTTTCTAGAAAATGAATACAATATAACATAGCGTCAGCTAACACATAACTACATTACGAAAGGAGGTGAGCAAGGAGCATGAAAGAATCTGAATTCACTTCAGAAATAGATGAGAGAAGGAAAGTTATATTTGAGCAAGCTGCTTATGGTACGGAAGCAGATCTAAAAGTATTGAGAGATAGGCTTTTAGTGGAATGGTCACAACATCCAGATAATTTCCTCTACGACTTGTATGGTTTGTATACATATAATGCACAAGGAGAATTATTTGCTTGTCTGAGTGAGCCGGGTATTCCCAAAACTATCCCTGGTGAAAAGCTTGAGCTTGTTAGATTTATAAAAAATATTATCAAGGAAGGAGAAGACTGGTTAAGGGGTGGTTCACAGAAAGTAGCTAAGAAGGTGGCTTAAGATAATAAAGAATAAAAAGAAATCGGATAGATGAAATGCTCGATCGTTGGGAAAAAGGAAAGCCAGTCGCTCGTGAATTACTCTTGACAAAATAGCTTTTCCAAGAGCGTCTTTAAGCTAAACAGTAAGCTTTTGGAGTTTGTGAGCAATTACAACCAGAAGAAAAGACTTAAAATATTAAACTACTCGCCTGCAACGCTATGCCTAGCATTGCGGACAAGCAAAACATCAGCGCAATGCTTAAAAGAAACAAAAATATTTTATCGTTAACTAACAACGCATGACGGAAATACCAATCACTTCCCAGGAAAGAGGGAGCAAAGTAATTCTTAGAGAGCCTCTCTTAAGCCCTGAACGGGATAAGTTTAGGACAGAAGCGGCTTATGCCTTTAACCGGGGAATATCATTACTTGCCATCAATACTTTAAGACAACTGAAAGAGTGGGAAAGAAATGGTCATGCTTTTGTGAGAGATCTTAAAACCATAGAAGGTAGAACTGCCGTTGTTTATGAAACCACTCCAAAGACCCCACATCGTCTTCGCGCGGTTATTGTCCCAGATGACCAAGGTACCGCTTCGCGAATTACAATTGAAAAGATAAGCGGTAAGGGACCCAGACGGAGAGAAGAGTATTATGAAATCAGATTGGGGGATTCACCAACTTATAGAGAAGCTAAAAAATATACCAATGTTAATGGCGCAAGGGTTACTGAAATTCGGGAGTACCAATACTCTGATTATCAGAGAGAAGTCTCCGGAAGTTACTGCCGAGGGTTTTCTTTAGCCCAACAGCAAACAGGTAGACCACCTTTTAAATTTGGAGAAATTACCATAAATTATAGCCAGGGATACAACTTCCTTGAGGCTGGAGATCTTCAACTTTCCTTTAGTGATAGACTTGAGCCAATTGAGGATGCTTTCCTCGACTTGGTTAGGCCGGATGTTTTAGGGTCGGCGGCGGAATCAGTTCGTGAGGCGATAGGAAAACCAAAGCCAAGAAGATTTAGCAAGGTTCAAGTGTTAAGCGAGGCAGGAATAGTAGAAAGAGTAACTTTTGAATACGATGGCAAGACCGGTACTTTCCGTGCTCCGGGAAAAGCAAAATGGGCGCCTAAAGGAAATTATGTCAATGTTGGAAGTAAAAAAAGAGGAGTTTCTATTCCAGCGGAAATAAAAAGTGACGAAGACTTCATCGTTAGACCGTTTGACAAATTTAGAGTTGAATCAATTGAACAACTAAGTGGCTCGCGGACGTTTGTTCAAACCCGTTTGAGTGCTCCAGCTTCAATTCCAGCAGATTCATCAAGAAAAGAATATCTTGTTCCCCAAAGGGTAATTGGGACATAAAAAAAGGGGCATATTCTTAACAGAAATTTAATTCTTTGAGAAAAGGTAAAAAAAGAACTGTACCTAGGGCTTTATAAGAAAGCAATTTCATCGTTTTTACCAACATTTTTACTTCAATTTAGCCAAGATTATCTTAAAAGTTAAGGTGTAAAGATTAATGAGCGAAACCGAGCTTTGCTTATTTCGCCTTATACAAATAAAAGAGCAAGCCGCTGGTTACGGCCGCAAGAGTAAAAACAATAATGACTAAAAGAGTATCCGCGGTCATTTACTTTTCAAAACTGGCCAAAATAGAATAATGAAAAATAAAGCTAATAAATAACCACTCAAATAAAAAAGCAAAAGTCCCCGGTCAATGCTAGAGAGAGCGATATTAAAATTCATGACTTTTTGACTTTACCTCCAATTTTTAAACCTAAAAGAGCAAAAATACTCGCTAAAATTAAACCGCAAATGATGGTTAGAACTGACCGTAAGTCAAATTTTGGCGCTTCAGGTTCAAAGAATTTTAAAATCAACGAGCCAAAAGTAATTTTTGAAAGATCAAACCAATATTTAGCAAACTCCTTAAACTGAAATTTAACCAGCTTCATTTAATTAAATATTACTCCCGTGGTGAACTACTGTCAAGAAGTATTTTCCGGTTTCACTTCCTTTTCCCCTCCATCTTGGCTGTTTGATATTTTCTGATATTCATTGATAATATTCTTCGGTGCTTCTTCGTAATCCAGGAAACCGAAACCCTAATGGTTTAAACATTTAATAGGTAAAGAAGTAAGCCGCTGGTGATGGCTGCAAGAGGAAAGACAATTTTGTAAATTACAGTTTTTATGATAAACTGTTTAATATAGTTGACAGTTAAATACTTTTTAAAACCGGCCAGAATAAACAGAGCTTTTACTTCCTTTTCCCCTCCGTCTTGGCTATCTGATATTTATTGATAATATTCTCAGCGATATTCTTCGGCACTTCCTCGTAGTGGGAAGGTTCCATATAATAACTGGCCCGGCCTTGGGTTAAACTCCGCAATAAGGTCGCATAACCGGCAATTTCCGCTAAAGGCACCAGGCCTTTAATTATTCGGATTTGCCCCCGTGCCTCGGTTCCTAAAATCTGGCCGCGGCGCGAAGACAAATCACCAATCACCGTCCCCATGAATTCCTCCGGACAGGTAACTTCCAGTTTCATAATCGGCTCTAACAAAACCGGGCCAGCTTGTTTGACCGCCTCTTGTAAAGCGGCCGAGCCAGCAATTTTAAAAGCAATATCCGAGGAGTCAACTTCATGATAACTACCATCATAAACAGCGACTTTGATATCAACTAAAGGATAACCAGCTACCACACCATTTTCCATGGCCTCTTTGACTCCTTTCCCAATCGGAGGAATAAATTCAGAAGGAATCGTTGTTCCCCGAATTTCGTTAACAAATTCAAAACCTTCTCCTCTTTGTTTGGGCTCAACCCGCAAGAAACAATGACCATACTGACCCCGACCGCCGGTCTGACGAATATATTTACCTTCACCTTGACCTATTTTTTTGATTGTTTCTTTGTAAGCCACTTGGGGATTACCGGTCACCGCCTGAACACCAAATTCCCGCTTCATCCGCTCAACCTTAATCTCTAGCTGGAGTTCACCCATTCCAGAGATAATCGTCTGGCCGGTTTCCCGATCGGATTTAACCTGAAAAGTAGGGTCTTCTTCAATTAATTTCTGAATCGCCATTCCTAACTTCTCTTGGTCAGCCCGGGTTTTAGGTTCAATCGCCAAAGAAATCACCGGTTCGGGAAAAGCGATTTCCTCAAAAATGATCGGATGAGCGGAATCACAAAGGGTATCACCGGTCCCAGTTTCGTTTAAGCCAATCGCCGCCACAATTTCCCCGGCAAAACCCTGTTCGATCTCTTCTCTTTTGTTGGCGTGCATCAGCATCAAGCGACCAATCCTTTGGGCTTTATTTTTGGTGGTATTGAAAATACTTTCGCCGCGGGTAACCGTCCCGGAATAAATCCGCAGATAAATTAGCCGACCAACATGGGGGTCGGTATCAACCTTAAAAGCCAAAGCAGAAAAAGGAGCCTCGTTTTGGGTTTCTCTTTTTTCTTGTTGATTAGTTTTGGGGTTGATGCCTTTAACCGGTGGTAAATCCAAAGGTGAGGGAAGATAATCCACAACACCATCTAGAAGTGGCTGGACACCTTTATTACGCAAAGATGAACCACAAAAAATCGGCACTATCTTGTTGGCAATAACCTGCTGGCGCAACTCTTTTTTTAACTGGTCTAAAGCCGGCTCTTGACCATTAAGATATTGCTCAATTAGCTCCTCATTGGCCGAACAGATCTCTTCTACTAAAACATGCCGCTGCTCCTCAACTTCTTTTGCCATTGCTCCAGGAATCTCTACCTCTTTAAATTCAGCTCCAGTTTCATCGCCTTCCCAAACCAAAGCTTTTTTCTCCAAAAGCAAAACAACTCCCTTAAAGTCATGTTCCTTACCAATAGGAATAGCTAAAATCGCGGTTTTGGCGCCCAACCGTTCTTGAATCATGTGGACACTGTTTTTGAAATTGGCTCCTAATTTGTCCATTTTATTTAAGAAAACTAGTCGAGGAACACCGTATTTATCCGCCTGATGCCAGACTGTTTCTGATTGTGATTGGACGCCCTCTTCAACATCAAAAATCATCACCGCTCCATCTAAAACCCGCAAAGAACGTTCCACTTCGGCGGTAAAATCGACATGGCCTGGAGTGTCAATGATATTAATCCGGTGGTCCTGCCAGAAAGTAGTAATTGCCGCCGAAACAATCGTTATTCCCCGCTCTCTTTCTTGCTCCATCCAATCAGTAACCGTCGTTCCTTCATCGATATCCCCCATCTTGTAGGTCCGGCCGGTATAAAACAAAATCCGCTCGGTAGTCGTTGTTTTCCCGGCATCAATGTGGGCAATAATGCCAATATTCCGTACCTTTTGTAAAGGCACTTCTCGTTTGCTAATTTTAGCGTCTTTTAAGGCAGCCATAAAAAGTGAAAAGTGATATGTGTGATACTTGATATGTGAGCAGTTTTGCTTCGTGAAAGTATTTTAGCAGAAAAGGGTTGAGAAGTAAATTGCTACAGAGCTGCTACAAAATTATTTTTCAGCTCAGCAAATTCTGCATTGAACTGGCTGTTTTGGCCGATATTCTCTACCATTTCTGAATTTTACTAAGGTGTTGCCAAAGCTTTCTTATTGATACCAAACTCCTTTGGGTAATTGGCAATATTAAAAGTGAGGTTACTAAACTCCCCAACAGGCAATCTCTCGCTTGCGCCCAAGATCTCTAGAGAAAGCGGCTCACCGTTTTTGTCCACATCAACATAGGTCTCTGGACCAATTTTACGGGTCTCAAAGACCTTGCCTTTCTTGAAAATTATATCAATAGCATCGGCCTTAGGATCGTAATAGATTTTCATCACTAATCTCCTTTCTTATTCGGTTTAAATCCTTTTTCCCAATGAGCAGTTATCACGACCAAATTCTTATCTTCTTCCACAAAAATTACCGCTAAATAAAGTCTGCCAATTTTTCTGTAAGCAACCTTGTTCAATTTTACGCTCGGCATGGAGAGTGAACTCAATCATCTTGGGCTATTTTATAACACCATGGTCCAAAACTACAAAGTTTTTCCATACATTCTACCACCTAAAGTGGGCAAATGCCCTGTTGGCTTCTGCCATTTTGTGGACATTTTGTCTTTTCTGAACCGCACCACCAAGATTGTTATAAGCGTCCCAAAGTTCGGCATAGAGTTTTTCCGCAAAAGTATGATACTGGCTATTGGGCCGTTTGTTGGCTTCCTGCACTAACCAACGAATCGCCAATGATTCCTGTCGATCACCTTTAACTGCCATTGGCACTTGATAAGCGGCTCCTCCTACTCTCCTTGATCTTACTTCCGTTTTCGGTTTCACATTTTCCGCAGCCTGACGAAGAACGACTAAGGGGTCTTGCTTCTGTTTTTCCTCAATCATCTTAAAAGCTCCATAGACCTGCTTTTGGGCAACTGTTTTTTTGCCAGAACGCATCACCCGATTAACCAGCCGGGTAACTAACCGGTTTTGATAAACCGGATCGAGTGGCAATAAACGCTTTTTGGTTGAACCTGGTCTAGGCATAATAAGTCTATGGTTAAATGGTTACATTGTTAAATTGTTAATTTTTTTAACCATTTAGCCATTTAGCAATTTAGCAATTTTCTAGGTTGTTTTCTCTTCTGCAACCCGAACTTCCTCTTTTCTTTCAGTCTTCTCTTCAACAGTCGGAATTGTTTTGGCTACTCCCGTTTTCTTTGTTCCATATCTTGATCTTGAACTCTTTCTACCCTGTACCCCAATATCATCATGTTTCCCCCGAACAAGATGATACCTTACTCCTGGTAAATCTCTGACCCGACCGCCGCGAATCAAAACAATTGAGTGCTCCGCCAGTTGATGACCTTCTCCAGGAATATAGGCGGTAATCTCCTGTCTGTTAGAAAGCCGGACGCGAGCAACTTTACGAAGAGCAGAGTTAGGCTTTTTTGGGGTCATTGTTTTTACCAAGGTAACCACTGCCCGTTTTTGGGGACTTGGCAATTCGTAGACACCTTTCTTGATAGAAAAAATCCGACGCAAGGCCGCCGCTTTGACCTTTAGTTTAGGTCTCCTTCTACCCTTACGGACTAGTTGAGATATAGTAGGCATGGTTTAAAAATTAAAAATGAAATATTGAAAACTAAAAACACATACTCAAAATTGAAACTATTTTACCAAAATCTACTTACAATTTCAACCCAAAAAATACTCTTCTTTATCTGCTTAAATCTGCTTTCCATCTGCTTACATCAACTTTTGATTTTCGCTCTTTCAGGGGTAACGGGGATGAGTCGGCCAATAATCACATTTTCTTTCAATCCTAAAAGATAATCCTCTTTCCCTTCAAGCGCTGCCTGAGCCAAAACTGTGGTTGTATTCTGAAAAGAAGCCGCTGAAAGCCAAGATTCAGTGTTCAGCGAAGCCTTGGTCAAACCCAAAATGATATCCTGACAAACGATATCTTTTCCTTTTGCTTTATTTTTCATCTTTTCAACTTTAATTCTATCTACCAACTCACCAGGCAAAAGATCAGTCTTACCAGGTCTAACAACTTTGACTTTTTGGCTCATTTGGGAAACGGTGACCTCAAAATGTTTATCATGAATGGGAATTCCTTGAGAATCATAAACCGCTTGAATTTCACCAATTAAATATTCCTGAGCGGCCCGCAGACCTTTAACCGCCAGTACCTCCCGAATATCTAAAGCACCAGAAGCTAATTGCTGACCAACCTCAACTTCCTGACCATCTTCCACTTTTAAAACGCTGGTGGCAGGAATTGAATAGGTCCTTTCTTTACCTTTCTTTCCTTTTTCCTTAATTTTTACCTGATAGCCTTCTGATGTTTGAAGGACTTTCGCCTTACCAGTTATTTCTGCCAACGGGGAAAGAACTTTCGGGATTCTTACTTCCAAAAGTTCCTCCACCCGGGGCAGTCCTTGAGTCACATCAACTCCCACTACCCCACCAATATGTTTGGTCCGCAAAGTCAGTTGGGTCCCTGGTTCACCAATTGATTGAGCTGCTAAGACCCCAACCGGTGTCCCCAACCCAACCATCTTTCTGGTAGCAAAATCCCAGCCATAACATCGGGCACAAATTCCATAGCGACTTTGGCAGGTCAGGGGGGAACGAACAACAACTTTTTGAATTTTGTTTTCTTCCAAAACTCCTAGTGTTTTCTCATCAATTTCCTCGCCTCTTTTAAGCAAAGTTTTCTTGGTTTTCGGAGAAATAACCTCTTGGGCCAGAACACGACCTAAAACTCTCTGGAAAAACATTTTGCCTCTTGGTCCTTCTCGGGAGATTTCAATTCCCTTTTTCGTCCGACAATCTTCTTCTCTAATAATCGCGTTGTGGGCAACATCAACCAAGCGCCGCGTCAAATAACCAGCGTCAGAAGTTTTTAAGGCGGTATCAGTTAATCCTTTCCGTGACCCCCGAGCCCCACTCACATATTCAAAAACCGAAAGCCCGTCCCGAAAATTTGACTTGGTCGGCAAGGAAACAATTCTACCCAGAGGATCAACTACTAAACCTCTCATCGCCGAAAGCTGTTTGATCTGGTCACGAGAAACTCGGCCAACCCCGGCATCAGCCACCAATTTAACCGGATTATCCGGGGTAAAGGCCGCCCAAGTCCTGTCCGCTAAATCTTCAGTTGTGGTTATCCAGACCTCCTGAATTAGCCGCTTTTTTTCTTCTTCGGTAATCAAACCCCCTTGATAGTTCTCTTCAATTTGGGCTACTTCTTTCTCCGCCTTTCTTATGATTTTGTCTTTATCCTCCAGTTTCTGGCAATCAAAGATAGAAACAGAATAACCGGCAATTGTCCCTGCCTCAAAGCCCAAATCTTTAAGATCATCAATTAATTTAACGATCTTCTCACTGGCACAAGAAGCAAAAACACGGGTAAAAAGAGTCTTCATAGTTGAACGGCTAATCGCTTCATTAATAAAACCAAGTTCTTTTGGCAAAACTTCATTCAAAAGAAGCCGGCCAACACTTGTTTTTACCAACCGGTCATCAATTTTGACTCTAATCTCCTGGCGCAGTTTAATTTTTTTATTCTGATAGGCTTGAAAGGCTTCAGCTGGAGCGCAAAAAATCGTTGCCGGCGGCGGAAAAAGAGAGTCAATTGAAGTCAGCCAGTAAACCCCTACCGCCATCTCATGAGCATCAGGAATGGAAATCGGCGAACCGTCAGCTGGTTTTAAAAGATTATTTTCCGGCGTCATCAATTCATTAGCTTCTTTTTGAGCGTTTTCTGACAAAGGCACATGAATTGCCATCTGGTCACCATCAAAATCAGCATTAAACCCAGCACAAACACAGGCAGGAATTCTAATGGCCGAGCCTTCCACTAATTCAGGATAAAAAGCCAAAATACCTAATTTATGTAGTGTAGGGGCACGATTGAGCAAAACAGGATGGCCGCTAACCATTTGCTCCAAAATATCAAAAACGGCGGGGGGGCGGGTCTCCAACATATTTTTAGCACTCCTCACGTTAGGAACTAAACCCTGGAAAATCATCTCTCGCAAGATATAAGGTTTAAACATCTCCAAAGCCATCTCTTTAGGTAAACCACATTGATTGAGCTTAAGTTGTGGTCCAATAACAATCACACTCCGACCAGAATAGTCAACTCGTTTACCCAAAAGATTACGTCTAAACCGACCTTGTTTACCCCGCAACATATCAGATAAAGAGCGCAGTGTTCTTCTTAGTGCCCGTTGCCCTCGTGAAGCCCAACGAGAAGTATCAATTAAATTATCCACCGCTTCTTGAAGCATTCTTTTTTCGTTGCGAAGAATTACCTCTGGTGCGCCCAATTCTACTAAGTGCTTAAGCCGATTATTGCGATTAATCACCCGACGGTAAAGATCATTTAAATCAGAGGTGGCAAATCTCCCCCCAGAAAGTTGGACCATTGGTCGTAAATCCGGAGGAATAACCGGAATAATGCGGAGAATCATCCAGTCCGGCTCAACTTTGGCCTCTTTTAATCTTTCTACCAAACGCAGTCTTTTGCTTGCCTTGAGATATCTTGCCCCCTTGCTTTTTTTACTCTCTTTTCTTAATTCTCTGGCCAATTTGTTCAAATCAATTTTCTCAAAAGCTTTAAGTAACGCCTCCGCTCCCATTCCCGCCTTAAAAAATCCCGTCGCCTGATAATCGGCTAAGTTTAAGTATTCGTCTTCTGACAAAATACTTAAAAACTCCAGATTTTGAATCTGCCGATAAAGACGATCTTGAAGTTGCTCTAGTTTCTCCACCTCCAAAATCTCCTCATCCAAAATTGCCTGAATTTTTTGTTTAGCTTTTAACCGGCACTCCTCTAAAGCCAAGACTTGTTTTTCCTTGCTTTTAATTCTGGTGACAACTTTCTTCTCCTCCTGTTTTAATTTTTCTCTCTCCAGCTCTACTTTTTCTTGATAAACTTGCTTGAGAGTTGCTTTTTTCTTTTGGAACTTAGTTTTGACCGCCGCTAAAACCTTCTTCCGTTTTTGGCTATCTACCTCCAAAACTAAATACTGGGCAAAATAGACAATCGCCTCCAGGACCTTAACCGGCAGGCCTAAGAGCAAAGAAAAAGCCGAAGGAGTACTTTTGAAAAACCAA
>Ga0163209_1000781_pt1 | contig 13999 bp, 9 predicted proteins | sample Kivu_160m_FD_113538 | JGI IMG/M metagenome (GOLD analysis project Ga0163209, IMG submission 113538) | Freshwater microbial communities from Lake Kivu, Western Province, Rwanda to study Microbial Dark Matter (Phase II) - Kivu_160m | ecosystem: Environmental > Aquatic > Freshwater > Lake ...
CGAAATAAGCCTGGGTTTCTCCTTCCCCGACGCCACAGTGGGAAAAGATATGGGGGTTGCAGGTGAAGGCAGGATGCTTGGATTGGCTTTTACTTCGATCACAATAAAGGAGTTATAAGCAGTATCCGTCATAGCGGATTCCTACCCTGACTGTAATGCGATTATTGTCGAACCGGAGATTCCTTGCCTCGTTGGTGGCAGCTGTCTTGTTCCTGTCAAACATCTTCATTTTCATCCCGATCTTCATTTTCCAGGGAAATATCACGGGGTTCAACTTCTACCTGCCCATGAAGATGCTCTTCCTGCTGGTTCCATTCCTGGCCGGCGTATTGGTCCTGACGGTTGTGGGTATCCTGCTTCCTGAAAAAGCGCATCGGATTTTCATCGTGATCATCACAGCGCTCGGAATCCTGTTCTGGATCCAGGGGACTTTCCTGGTATGGAATGTGGGAGTGCTCGACGGATCCATTATTCAGTGGAACATTGGGAAATGGAGGGGCTTTGTTGATGGCGCCATCTGGCTGATCATGTTGGGCGTTGCAGTAATATTATCCCATCGACTGTACCGTTTGACAGTATATGCCGGCCTGGCAATTATTTTTTACCAGGTCGTCATGGTTTGCATCCTGACCGTCCGGAAACCCGAGATCTGGTACCGGCACGTCGCTTCTTCCCAGGCGCCACCGGAGAAGATATTCGAGTTCTCGACCCGGCAGAACGTGCTGCACATTCTCCTCGACCAATTCGGGAGCGGGCTATTTGACGATGTTCTGCGGGAAAATAACTCCATTGCCGGCAGGCTCGACGGATTCACCTGGTTCAGGAGCATGACCACTTCAAGCCATGTAACCACCATCAGTGTTCCCTCTTACCTGAGCGGAAACATTTACTCCAATAACATGCCCGTGATGGATTTCTTCCGGGAGAATTATGACACCAACAACATCTACGATGCGCTGTACCGGAAAGGATTCGACCTGGACATTGTTAACCAGCCGGCGTTCCTTAAACACAGGAACATTTTCACAAATTACTACAATATACCCACCCCATATAATACGCAGAGCCGATTCCAGACCTATTTATACAACTCCTCGTTCCTTTTCGACCTGTCGCTTTTCCGCTGTACACCCTTTTTCCTCAAAAACCTGGTGTATAACGACCAATCCTGGCTGTTTTCATCGCTGACATTGCCTGCGAAATTCAGGAAATATGAACATTACTCTGCCAATGAGTTCCTTCTCGAGATGTCGGCACAGGCTTCCGTAAAGCGCAATAAGCCGGTGTATAAATACCTTCACCTGATGACCCCCCATCCGCCCCTTGTTGTCGGCAGTGATCAGCAATTCGCCGGAGAGGTCCTTCCGGAAACTGAAGACATCAATTTCAAATACCAGGCGGTATATACCCTCAACAACCTCCTGGGGCTGCTCGACCGGATGAAATCGATCGGACTCTATGATTCCACCCTGATCATCATTCATTCCGATCATGGGAGCGGGATCCGTTTCACCATGCAATACCCTGATGGGCGCTCGGGCAACAATCATGGTGTGCTACCCAGCGATGCATTCCTGCCTGTTTTTCTGATCAAGCTGCCGGGAGAACACGGCCCGCTGAAAACATCCACCGCCCAGGGTCAACTGACGGACCTTCCTGCCACCCTGTGCAAGTATCTTAAGATTGAAGCGCATTTTCCCGGGATTTCCCTTTATGACCTGGATACCGTTGTGAACAGGGCGCGGTATTGCTATTACAGCTCTGTCACCGACAGGAATGATGCCATGATTTCAGGCTATTTTGATGATTACCAGGAGTATATCGTCACTGGTGATCCGTTCATGGCTGGCTCCTGGACGAAAGGGGAGATCATGGAAAAAAAGCTGAAAGCCTATACCTGGGGGACGGTCCTTCAAATGAACAGTAAAAGTGATATCAATTCGTATCTGCTCTCAGGGTGGAGTTTTCCCGAGGACGATCACACCTGGAGCAACGGCAAGAAGGCGATCCTGCAGATGTCGGTCAACCCGCCGAAGGGAGACCAGATCGAGCTCTTTTGTGAAGTTTCACCGTTCCTTTCTCCAGAAAAGGGACTCGGCAGCCAGCGGGTGGAGATCACCATCAACGGTAGCCCGGTCGGGAATTTTACCATTTCCTCTTCCGGGCAGCAGCAGCTCAGGGTCACTTTCAAAAAAGAACTGCTTGCCAATTTCAGCCAGGTACTGGTTGGCTTCTCGTTGCCCGATGCAGCGGTGGGAAAGGAGATGGGCGTTAATGGCGATGGCCGGATGCTGGGACTGGCCTTCTATTCATTAGTCCTGAAAGAGTTGTAATACAGATTCCGCCGTTCGAAACCGGGACTGTCAGGTAGCCTTCCGCATCATCATTCGCTGCTGCAGGATGTGAAACACGTTGGCAAACGTCCAGTAAAGCACCATCCCCGACGGAAAGGAATAAAACAGCAGAAAAAAGGAAACAGTCATGGCAATCAGGAACAGGTTTTGGGTGGTCTTCCCGCTCTGATCCGCCGAAGGTGCGGGAGTCAGCCTGAAGGAGAGGAGTGTGACCAGCGCCATCAATACAGGCAGAATATTGAAATGATCGCCCAGCAAAGGGATACTGAATCCAAATGAGAAGAGTCTGTCCGGTTCTGCCAGGCTGCTGATCCAAAGAAAACCTGCGTCGCGCAGCTCATAGGCGGCCCCGAGCACCTGGTAAAGGGCGATAAGGACCGGAAGCTGGATAAGCACGATCAACAGGGGCTTCAGTCCGGCAAAGGGACTGACATTGTATTTTTTGTAGAGTTGCAGGATGCGCTCGCTTTGTTCTCCGCCTTTCCAGTTCTTTTTTATCTCAGTCATTTCGGGAAGCATCTCTTTTTGCGCCCTGACGAATTTTTGCTGGCTGGCCAGCGCTCTTTTCGCCAGGGGATAGAGCAGGATCCTGACGATGAGCGCCAGGATGATGATGGACCAACCCCAGCCGGGGATGAGCATGTGAATGACCGTCAGCAGCCACATCAGGCCGAAGCAGATCCACCTCATCCAGTTCCACATGCCGGAGAAAAGCAATTTATCCAGATTGACAGGGGCGGCGGAAAGGACAGCCTCCGATTTGGGTCCCGAGAAGACAAGAAACTCCCACCCGGTCGTCATCCCGGGTTCCAGGGAGGCGAGGGGAAGCCGAAAGAAAACAACAGGCAGTCCTTCGGGTCCGGATAAAACCCTCGTCCCGGTGAATGGCAGGGAGTTCCTTGCTTCCGGCGGACCGGAAGCAAGGACAAGCATTGCGAAATAGCGGTCCTGGATCCCTGCCCAGGAGAGGTGTGGTGATTTCCAGGCGGCGGTCGCCGCTGAGGAAACGTCCGTCCCGGCCGTTTCCACCTTCCCGTCGGTACAGGCGACAGCCCCGGATGATATGGATGCAGTCGGAGTCTCCGAAGCCGCGTTTGGAACTGATTGCCCGATGCCCGGGCCAAGGGAGATCCAGAGATCATCGGAGGGAATCGGCAAAAACCGGTTGGAACCGATGTTCTGCAGGGTGACGTGCACGGTCACACAATAAGGTTGGTCGCTCTGTTCAATGTCCTCGTTGATCAGTATGCCGGCTTTTCCGGTTTCCCCCACGGTGATGGCTTCCCCATGGATAAAACCGCGTATGCTGAGATGCCCCGACAGGGGTTCACCGTTCCTGGTGCGGGAGATGATGCTGTGCCATGAGCCGGAATCGCCGTTTTTCCCGGCCAGGATCTCCCACGTTGAAGGCTCATAACGGCCGGGCGTCCATCCGATGCGGACGGTCGATGTCCGGAGCGGGAGCTTTTCCGGGATCGCTGCCCCCCCTGAAGTTTCGGAAAACGCCTGAAGACTGCTCAAAAGAACCGCCACGGACAGCTGCAAACAGGCGGTAAATCCCTTCATGAAACTGTTATGACTTTTCAACAGGATCCTTGGGTTCGGCATCGGGTTCGCCCGGGCGGCCTTTTCTTAGTCCCAGGAATTTCAGAATCCGGTGCCAGAAAAGCTTAACTGCGATCGCCGCTCCGACAACCGAAGCAACGATCGCCTGGAGAATGATGCTGCCGGTGCCCGGATCGATGTAAGCTAAGACAGACAGGAATATTGATAAGAACTGAATGTCTAAAATAGTCAATGCTTGCATAAAAAACATTTAAAAGTACATGAAAGAGTTAAACAACAGATTGATCCCGTGCGGCAAAATTAAACTTTTTATCTTTGCTCATTGTATTCATTCGTGAAAAGAAAACATGGAACGCGATATTGCCATCATCATTCCAGCATATAATGAAGAGCAGACAATCCGGGATGTTATTGTCAGTTTTCATCTCCTGCATCCGGCAGCATCAATCTATGTGATCGATAATAATTCCAACGATGCCACCAGCCAGATTGCCGCGCAGACATTTCATGAACTTTCAATAAAAGGAAATGTGCTTTTTGAGACCCGCCAGGGTAAATCAAATGCGATTCGAAAAGCTTTCAGGGAGATCGACAGCGATATCTACGTCATGGTCGATGCCGATATGACCTATCCCGCTACCGGGCTTTCAAAACTCCTTGAACCTGTTGTAAACGGGGAAGCCGACATGGTCGTCGGTGACAGGCTGGCCAACAGACAATACCGGAAGGAGAACAAACGAAGATTTCACAATGCAGGTAATCAGCTTGTCCGGAGACTGGTCAACTACACCTTCAGCACGAATGTCAGAGACGTTATGAGCGGGTATCGGGTGTTCAACAGGCTTTTTATCAAGAATTTTCCTTTGATGAGCCAGCGGTTTGAACTGGAGACAGAACTTACCCTTCATGCCTTGCAGTTCCGCTACAGGATCAAGGAGATTCCGATCAATTATTTGAGCAGACCCAGCGGAAGCAAATCCAAGCTCAACACTATTCAGGATGGTTTCAGGGTGGTTTCAATCATTTTTTCGATATTCAAGGATTACAAACCGCTGACCTTCTTTTCGCTTACTTCTTTCCTCTTCTTTATCTTATCCATTTCTTTTGGAGCATTCCCTGTTTATGAGTATTTCACGCTACATTACATTTACCGTGTACCGCTTGCAATCCTCGCCATGGGATTGATGCTGGTTAGCCTGCTCCTGTTTATCACCGGCCTCATACTCAATACCATATCAAACCTGCACAAGTTCAACTATGAACTTCATCTGCTTTCTCAAAAAAACGCTGATCATTTCAGTTGATCCCTGCCGGGAAGGGTCGTTTTCCTTAGCCGGACCCCGACATACCTGTTAATTTTTGTTGTAATAAAAAGGATCTCGGTTTGCCCGGGAACAGGTTCCAGTCCAAGGAACGCCAGGTTTACATTATTTGGCTTGAAACCTTCAGGATAAATGCTGAAGATGGTATCGTGGTTTGCCACCATGGTAATGAAGTCCTGATAAAGCCGGACAGTTCTTATCTTTTTCATGGACAAGCTTCCCGTGACCCGTATGAACCTGCAGGAGGAAGGGAAAAATGGAATGATATAGGAATATGGTTCTCCCCCGCCATTCATAACGTACAGAATGTTCCCTTCTTTTCCTTTCTCTGTCAGGGATTCCGAGTACCAGGAGCCGGAATAAGGCATTCTTCCCCAATTGGGGTATTGTATAAATCCTGCTGACAACAGGAAGATCACCGATAATAGCAGGATCCTCATTGTTTTATGGTAGATGATCAGAATCAGGATGACTGTAATTAAAAGCCCAAGTAACAATTCTATGGTCATGAAATAACGCTGAACCCCGAAAGTAGCCAGCCACAAGAAATAAGAAAAGCAGGAAAACGTCAGTAAAAAAAAGAAAATCCTGATCAACCCCGGGTTTCCTGATCCCTGAAATTCCTTCCCGGATTTTTTCTTTATTATGAAATAGCAGCATGAAAAAAGAAACAAAAGAGTGAAAACCAACATTTGAATATAGCGGGAAAAAAGTTCCTGGTGAAAATTATTAATGGTAGCGCATTTGAACGGATATAATAAGTATTCAGCAATATCTTTCGCTGTGAACCGGGGATCCACGACATTTTTCGGAAAAAAATAAGCAGATCTGAATATGCCGTTATAAAACGGGAATAGAGGGTTACCATATTCATGATATAAGTGAAATCCCCAAAAAGCATATGTTATGATGAATCCGCAGGCGATGCATGCAAAGCAAAAAATCAGCGATCTATATCTGAAGCGGAAAACATATTTGAAAATAAAGAGGCTCAGACAAAAAGAAAAAAGATAAAACAGCGCTGATAATTTTAACCCGGCGGCCACGCCCAGGAGCAATCCTGTTCCAGCCAGCCAGAGTATATTTCCACGTGAGTTGCCGAGAAATTTCAAAAAGCACATCAGTGCCAGGAGAATGATTGCAGAGATCAGGTTGTCATTGTAAGTTGTACCGATTTCAGAAAGGAAGCTTGGGGTGGCGGCAGCAATGGCCATAGCCAGGATGCCGTATATCCGTGCATGGGAAGCCCGGACCACATCATTTAATACGATTTGGGTGATCAGATAAATAAGGAACAGGCAGGCCGTGGAATAGAGGCAAAGAATGAAAACAGCCGGTATCGGTGGCAAACAGAGCACTGGCAGGGTTGTAAAGATGACCCCTAAAGGATTCAGCCACGTCTGAATCTGGGCAGGTAAAAGATTATCCGGGCTAAATCCTTTAAGCCATGTTGCTCCTATGTACATGTGATAATTTAGCTGATCCCAGTTAACGTCCTGACCAGCATTCATCGCAATAATAAATAATATGACCTGAATGACGCCGAAAATGATAAACCGTTCAGTGACAATCGGAAGTTGAAACCTGCCTTTCATAAGATGCCCGTGAAGCCTGATTAATGATTGACGCTGAAGTACTTATTGGTGTAATAAATACCCCTGTGAACACCCGTTACCAGGTACAGGCCCAATTGATAGTTACCCCGGCCCAGGTCATTTAATGGGATCATGGTCTTGAAGCCCGAAGCGTCAAGGTTAAATTTTTTTCCTGCAAAACGGGCTGTTATATCTTTCCTTATTTGTGTTTTTAGTGGAAAAACATGCACTGTGTCAACTTTTTTCAACAGGATGAAGTGCTTTAAATCAGTTGCGTCGTGATCCTCCAGAAAGCCCCAGCCGGTGACCTCGATCATCCCTTCTTGCCTGCTGCAGCGTTCGAGATCAAACCTGATTTTCCGGTCCGGCTTCCCAATGGAGACATCGGTCCCGTGAAGAATATAATGTTCTGTTTCCGTTTTGTCCTTCAACAGGACGGCATTTCCGTCCTTGAGCGTCATGATGATACCTGAAAATATAAAGTGTCTTCCCTGGTCATCATCGATGAAAAACCCGAAACTGTAAGGTTCATTCTGCAAATAATACAGTGGAATAATTGCGGAAAATCCATGATTCCATGCTTTCCCGTCCATTTGATAATTCTGCACCAGGTCGGGCCTGAAAATACCCGATTTGATTATCCGGAAGACCAGCGTGTCCTTCGGGGAGGCGAGAAGAAGGTGCAGATCCCTGCCCTCCTTGCTGACATGATTAACGAAGGCCCAGCCTTTAATAAAAAGAGCATCCTTCCATTGCAGTTTTCGGTTTTGGACCTCTTCTATATTGCATTTGATATCACGGGTCTCAGCAGGCAAAGTCACGGCCACCAATCTTGCCTCCCTTGCTGTTTTGATCACCACATTGAACAGATAATTTGCGAATACCAGGTACAGGATAAAAATCAACATGGCCGACAGGTACAAAACAACCTTTGTGTTGACTTTCATCTATTTGTCCTCCAGCATTTTATACTTTTCTCCAAAATATTTGTTTAGCAGTACCCTCATGGTATTGACCGGAGCGATGCTGTCGTACAGATCCATGTAATTGCCGTCGGGGAAATAGACCGCATTAAAAACCTTATAGGTGTTGATCCTGTTTTTCAGGTAAACCATGAACGGCCGGGGACCGTGATCGCTCTGAACGATGATGACGGGATCTCCGGCGGTTTTTTTTCCGATGTGACAATTTGCGATATTGACGACCTCACGGCACATATAGATGTATTGTTCCAGGTAAGCTTCATTTACCGTGTTTTTGGCAGGGATCACGCCGCCAACCCGCTGGCTTTCTGCGTTGAAAGGTTCAACCGGATTCCCTTCCCGGTCAAAGACATACGGGGCATGGGGACACAGGATGTGGGCATAAATGAATTTCGGGCTCTCAATTTGCTGTACATCCTTTTTCAGGTAATTGATGATGTATTTCGTTCCCGCGAAATTGACATTGAAAGTCCTGTTCAGCTTGACAAACAGGTCAACAGGCATGAGCATGGTTTTTTTAAGCAATTCCATGTTGAATGCATCGGCAAAATATCCCTCCCTGTCGGTTTTATCGACATCCTGGTAGGCAATGGTAATATCGGCATTGCGGATTTTAAAGGAAGACTGATGCTGGCTGATCCCTTCCAGGATTACCAGCTTGTAGCCTCGTTCATGCAGGTAATTGGTAAGAAAGTTATTGTTTAGGTCCTGCATCACCTCATTAAAATCGACCTTGCTCAGGAACGAGTCTGTAGCGAGTCCGCTGATGCCTTCAGGATCGGAGATCAGGTTTAGGAACGAACCCTGTTCAACCGGCCCGGTGATGTAATCCAGGTTGAACAAACTGGTGAGACTCCAGATGGTCTGGTTGTATCTTGACCAGCTGTTCCCGGTAACATAGAAGCCCATGCTTCTCAACTTGCCGGCAAAGGCCCCATTGTCATAATCCCATTCATCTTTTATTGTCTTAAGGCTGGCAAATTCATCCAGAACAAGCAAATAGATATCGGGGTAATTCTTTCCGGCGGCAGTTACCGGCCCCGGGCGGATGATATTTTCATATTTACTTTTTGTCCTGTGTTTTTTATACTCGGCCGTTACAATGATCGCGGAATTATAGGCGACCAGTAAAAGCAATGGCACGAACAGGATCATGCTCAAATTCCAGAGGGTTTTACGGCGCTTTGCTTTTGCAAGGGACCAGGCCAGGTGCCCATATACCAACAGCAAGATCGGTAATAAATGCCAATGCTGCAAAGGAATGATTCCGGCGAGGCCATCGTAAACCAGCCCATAGTTCCAGAAGAGCAGGAAAAAAAGGACGGTCGCCAAACCTGCTTTCAGGATGTCATTATAAAGCAGGAACCAGAAAACAAGGATGATGGCCGATGCAACCGTGAAAAAAGCAATCGGAAGGAAGATTTGTTCCAGCATCAGTTCACCGGAATTATGGGCGTAGAGGGCAACAACGGGATAATTTGCAAACAGCCAGACCCCCAAGGCTCCCAGGAGGCCGGAACTTATATTTGCTTTGCTGAGCGTCATCTTAGTTTGATAACCACAACATTGGCCGGCACAGGATAAATGCGATCGGATCCAATGGCAGTAGAGCCTGTCAGATGTGGTTGTAATCCCTTGTTTTCATCAGGTAAACCACTCTTTCAGATTCCCGGATATTGTGTTTGCCGATGATCTCGAAAAATCGTAAAAACTCTTTTTCGAAATTTAATTCATCGTACTGGCCGAAGATATCTTTCCTGGATAAAAGCAGTTTTACTACCTGGGAATCTGTTTTCGGCACAAATTCAATAATGAGGTGTTTGGTGAGTTTGCTTAAGAATTCTGCGATCTTGGCAAAGGGGAGGTTATTTGATATGGCCAGATGATGGATCAGGGCAAGGGCAAGGATGGCGTCAGGATGCGACCGGTTTTTCATGGCAATCCGTTCATTGTTGTCCCATCCGATGGAGGGGGATGGATTTGTGAGGTCAATGACCAGCGGCAGGATGTTATCGATCCCGTTTTTCCTGCAATACCTGTAATTGGAGTCAACGGCAAGCGGATCGATATCAAAGGCCACGCATGCGGCTCCCCTGTTTGCAGCGATGCGGGTGAATTCGCCCGTGTTTGAGCCAAGGTCCCAGACGGTCAGGGGTTGAATGCTGTCAAGAAAGCCGTCGATGATGTCTTTTTTATGGTTAAATGACAGGTCGTTGTAGTTGGTAAATGTATAATATTCGCCCCATTCGGTACCCTGGCTTTTCAATCTGAATTTTCTTACAAGGTAAGTCAGGTTGGCCATAAGGGCGATCAGGTTGGACAGGCTGATCTTTACGTTCTTTGATGCAGCGCCTTTGCTTTCGTATTTCTTTTGCGACCGGGCATGAAGGTGTAGGTGCATCAGCAGCAATGGACTGAGTTTTGTTTTAAAAGGCATCAGGGAGCTGGCAAGATCAAGCGGAATGCCATCCATATACAGTTTCAGCATCTGGTTCAGCCGGATGTCGGTATAGCTCATCAGGGCCAGGGGCGCAAGAAAATGCTGGCAAAATTGTTTGTAAGCTTCCCAGGGTTTACCTTCCTTGTATTTCTCAAATGACAGTGTATCTATGAAGACCGGGTTGCCTTTATAAAATTGAATATTATAGGCGCTGCTGTCTTTCAGGGTCATGCCATGCTGAAGGGCGGTTTGCTGAATTTTCAGGGTGGTCAGCGCAGCATCCTTCAACTGGCTGAACGACCATTCGTATGGATATGAAATAAAACTGACGATATCCGGTGCGATCACCCTGAATGCGTTGCCATCCTGTCCCTTGTGATCTTCGATCTCCGTGTGGCGGATCAGGAGTTTTTCCCGGGTCAGTTTTTCATAAAGTCCCGAATTCATCAGAAGCGTATAGTCTTCCCTGTAGCATTCATTTACCTGCCTGAGCAATTTCCCGTCCTCATAAAAAAGAAATCCGCTGGGGTCTCTGAAAGAGCTTGAATGTATTTGGTTTAATGGCATCTGTCCGTATCAATTATCAAGCAAAAATAGGAAAATAATTGATATGCGCCGGGAGCCGTGCATTAAAAAGGAATTACCGTCTGCGTAACAATTAATGAAGTAATTTTGACCGGAATTATACAGTTTAGGATCAGATCTGAATCATGGTGAAAAAAGCAATCCGAAAAAATGATCCCGTGCGTCAGTCAGCGGATTTCTGGACAAGGGTAACGGGAACCCCTTTGGTGTACCTGGTTTTTTTAATCCTGACGCTCCTGATATATGTCCAGACCTGGCAGTTTCTGCTGGGGAAGATGGATGAAGAAAATATTATCCTCGGGCCGCTGAAATTTCTGCAAGAGTGGAAAAACCTCCCTGAAGCCTTTACCCGCGATGCGTTTCTTAACGAACAAGGCACATTCTATCGCCCGTTGCAGACGGTTTCGTTCATGATCGATGCCCATTTCTTTGCTACAAAAGGATCCTTCTTTTATTTCACAAACACCGTGATCCATTTCCTGACATGTTGTTCCCTTTTTTACCTGCTGACTTTATTCGTTCCTGACCGGAAGGGCGCCTTTGTTTTTACTTTGCTTTATCTTGCAACACCATTGTTTGTTCATTCTGTAGCATGGGCCCCGGCACGGGGCGACCTGCTCCTTGGGTTGACCGGCATCCTCACTTTGATTTTTTTTATCAAACTGATGAATACCGGAAATTTTAAATACGGCGTTTTTTCTGTAGTCATTTTCCAGGTATCCATATTGTCAAAGGAAACGGCAGTCGTCATCCCGATGTTGATTCTGCTGTATTATCTGATCCGGCGAAAGAAAAGCAACACCCGGCTCATCCACGTCCTGATCGTATTTGCAGGGTATTTCGCTGCAATTGTTATTTACATGATTCTCCGGTCCCGCGTGGTCACGGTACCAACTCCGGCTTCGGAGTTCAGTTTGTTCAATATTTTTCAGCATTGGCGGTCATTTCCCGAATACCTTGCGAAATTCATCATTCCGGTCAACCTGTCGCCCATGCCGGGATACTCTTTGGCGCCAACGGCAATCGGAATATTGTTGTTTGCGATTCTGACAGCCGGAATTGTCCGTTTCACACCAAAACCATTTCTTCCTGAAATTTTCGGGCTGCTATGGTTTATTGCAATCACTTTGCCGGGGGCGATGTACAACCATGCATTGGGAAGTGCGGCCCTTGATTATCTTGAACACCGCGCTTACCTTCCGATGGCCGGGATCACCCTGTCAATATTTCTGGTTTATTCCGGGATCCAAAAGGAAAATATAAAAAAGATGTTCTTTACAGGAACAATTATTTTCTCGGTGACGCTGGGATTGTACGCCTTCATCTACACAGGGAATTATAAATCGCCACTGGAGTTTTATACACGGGCAATTGAAACAAATCCCGCCTCGGCGGTTGCTTATCATAACAGGGGCCAATTCATTGGCCAATATATGGATGATCAGCCGGGGGCTATATCCGATTTCGACATGGCCCTGAAACTAAAACACGATTATGCGACCGCGTTCCTGAATAAAGGAGTATCGTTGTACATGATGAATGACAAAGCAGCCGCAATCGTTCAATATGACAGTGCAATCGAGTATGATCCCGGACTTTTCCTGGCTCACTTGAACAAGGCAAATGCGAAATATGAGCTTGGTTTCCTGGAAGATGCTTTGAATGAATATGTCATAGCCAATACCATAAATCCATTGTATGCTCCCAGCCATGCGGCCCAGGGTATGATATTCTTTAAATTGAAAAATTATCCTGCGGCCATCACTGAATTTTCCATATCCCTGCAACTTGATAGCGGCAATGCTGCCGTCTTGACAAAAAGAGGACTTGCAAGGTTTAACAACAATGACGTTGAGGGCGCTTGTGAGGATTGGTTAAAAGCTGCCCGCCTTAATGATGCGGAAGCGCAGGGACTTCTGGGCCGATATTGCAAATCCCGGCCCGGGTAAGCCATCGCGTTAAATTCGATTCGGGATGAGTCATTTGCCATGTTCGTTCATTTAACGGTGGAATACCTTCCCATTCCTTTCCGTTGTATGGATTAATGTCACCTGCTTTTATGTTAATTTTGCAAAAAAGTCGACCCGGTGAAAGTGAAATCTTTGTTATGGCTGGTATTGATTTTTATCAATACAAGCGGCATGTCTGCCCCGCAGGACACTAGTAGGATTGACATCAGGGAAAAACCAGCCCTGGTCTGGAAATTCAAGGCAACCGGACCGGTTGTGGGGTCCCCGGTCATTGATAATGGCACGGTTTACATCGGCAGCCTCGACAGCACCCTCTATGCCGTGGAACTGCTGACCGGGAAGCTGAAGTGGTTGACGCGGCTGGACGGCGCCATCCGTTCATCGGTCTGCCATGATAAAGAGCGCGTGTACCAGTTATGCAGCGACGGGTTTTTATACAGGATCAAAAAGGATTCAGGGAGGGTCGACGGCAATTTCCGCACCATGAACGGGTATATGGGCGAACGCCAGAACGATTTCGCGGATTATTATCATTCTTCCCCGGTGATGGTGGAATCGACCATCTTTTTCGGCGCGGGGGAATCCATCTATGCGATCAACGTTTATAACGGAAACCCGGTATGGATTGTCAAAACCGGCGGCCTCGTGCATACCACCCCGGTGATCGGTGCGGGCAGGCTTTTTGCAGGATCTTTTGACGGATATCTTTATTCGATTGATATTGCTACCGGTAATGTGGTTTGGAAATTCAAGACCACGGGGATCTTAAATTTTCCCAGAGGGGAGGTTATGGGAAATCCTGTGGTTGCAAACGGCATTGTCTTTGCAGGCGCCAGGGATAATAACCTTTATGCCATCGACGTTAATGTCGGTTTTACACACTGGCTGAAAAATTATCCAAAGGGCTGGGCGCTTCCGGTCACCGTGAACGACTCGGCGATCTATGTCGGTACTTCCGACGACCGGACCCTGTTCGCTTATGATATTTCGTCGGGCAGGGAGCTTTGGCAGGCCAAGGTCGGATTCAATATTCTGGGCGGTTGTGCGATCGGCGACGAGCAGGGCTATTTCGGCACTCTGGCCGGAAAGGTTCACGCGGTGGATCTTACGACGGGTAAGAACGAGTGGACCATTGAACAGGATAGTTATAAAGCGAATCGCCTTACCTGGCTGAAGGAGGATGA
>Ga0163209_1000783_pt1 | contig 13987 bp, 13 predicted proteins | sample Kivu_160m_FD_113538 | JGI IMG/M metagenome (GOLD analysis project Ga0163209, IMG submission 113538) | Freshwater microbial communities from Lake Kivu, Western Province, Rwanda to study Microbial Dark Matter (Phase II) - Kivu_160m | ecosystem: Environmental > Aquatic > Freshwater > Lake ...
ACAATATCCCTTATCCTGTATCCAGCATCCAGCATCCAGCATCCAGCATCCAGCATCCAGCATCCAGCATCCAGCATCCAGCATCCAGCATCCAGCATCCAGCATCCCCTATGCAAGCATCGACCACTCATAATACTGGTACCCGTATTCGATCGGGTTAATGCCCATCACCGGGATCTGGGCCTGGTTGAACATGAGCTTTTCACTCCAGGCCGCGAGGGTGAAACCGGCCACGTCGATGTTCGGCCGTGTCATGATCATGATCAGGTCGGCATGTTTAATGACACTGTAAGAGATGACCTGGTCGGCGAATCCGGAGGCCTTTTCCGCCTGGGTGATGACGTAAGAAACCTTTTCGGCATCGAAGACCTTGGTGATCTGGCCGGTGATGATGGAAAGGGAAGTGCGTCGGGCGACCTCCTTTTCAGGTGCAACGTAAATATGCAGCCTCGCATTGAACAGCTTCGCCATTAATTTGGCCCACTGTACCGCCTGTCTGGGCTCAATGTCGTTGCTGACGGGGAATACGATGTCGCGGTATCCCGACCGGAACGACCGCTTCTGAACGACCACGACGGGGATGGTCGACTCCTCGACAACCTTCATGGCATAGCTCCCGAAAACATGCTGCAACCCCTTTTTACCATGTGTTCCCATCACCATCAGGTTGGCCTTGATCTCACCGGCTACCATGTTGATGGTCGAAAAGATCGATCCTTCAACGGCCATGGTTTCGATCTGTACCTGGTATCGTTTTTCGTAATACCTTTTATACTCTTTTAGCCGCACGTCGATGTAATCGGTACCGACATTCTTCTTTTTCAAGGCCGTCTTGGTTTCCTTGTTGATGATGTGAAGGATGAATACCTTGTACCCGAGGAACCTGGCCAGTTTTACCCCATGGGAGACCGCGTTGCCGCATACTTCCGAGAAATCGGTTGGAACAAGCACAATGTTGTTGTACTTTTTTTCTTGTTTTGTTTTAGCCATATTTTAGTTATTTACGATTTACGATTAACGAGTGATCTTATTTCATCCAGGTTAAGCAGCTTCTTCTCCTGACGCAGACTGATGGCCGAACCGGTAAAATATCTATGTTCGGAGAGAAACCTGATCTGGATGTCGAGCCATTCCGCAAGGGTGGTGTGCAGGATGCCGAAAACCTGCCATTCGAGTCGAAGTTTGAACGAGTGGATGAAGAAGTCGTCGCGTCCAAGGTAGTCGAGGTCGGCGTCGCACATCACCTGCTCCAGATGGTTATAGGGCCGTTGGGGCAGCCTGGTCACCATGATCAGGCGCTCAACCTGGTTGATTTCCGCAGGGGAATAGCTGAATCCCGGCAGGGTTTCCCTGGCCAGGGAGGCGGATGCCAATTCGTGGTCTTTATACCGGACCAGCATCCCGGCATCATGATACAGGGCTGCGGTTTCCAGGAGGGTCTTGTCAGGCTGGCTGATCTTTTCCATCCCGGCAAGCAGGCGGGTAGCCTCAATGACGTCGAGCGTATGCTCCATGCAATGGTAAGTCAGCGAGGGCGGCAGTTCACGCTGCAGGCGTCCGATGATATACTCGCTGGCTGCACCGGGGTCCATGGGAATTTTTCCGTAAAATTATGAAAATAACTTGAAAGGGAGGTCACCTGTCCAGGTGTATGTCCGTCCGCTTGTCCATCATCAAGGTTTTCAGCCTGTGGATTGTCTCCGGCGGGTCAGGGGATGCGAAGATGGTATTTCCTGCCACCAGTACATCGGCGCCGGCTTCGAGCAGGAGCGGGGCGTTGTGCAGATCGATTCCGCCGTCGACTTCTATCAGCGTCTGATACCGGCCTTCTTCGATCATTTGTTTAAGATCCCTGACTTTGTCCAGCGCGACCGGCATAAAGGATTGTCCGCCAAATCCGGGATTAACCGACATGACGAGCACGAGGCCGGCCAGACCGATCAACTCACGCAGTACTCCGACCGGGGTGGCAGGCTTGATGACGATACCGGGCATTGCCCCGAGATTCCTGATGGCCTGCAGGGCTCCCGCGGGATCCTGGCAGGCCTCTGCATGGATGCTGATAATGTCGGCCCCTGCCTTGCGAAACCGTTCGAGGTAGCGTTCAGGCTCCACGATCATGAGGTGAACGTCGAGCACTTTGCCGGTTGCCTTCCTGATCTTTTCAATGACGGGAAAACCGAAAGAGATGTTGGGGACGAACAGGCCGTCCATGATGTCGAGATGCAGCCAGTCGGCCTCGCTCCGGTTAAGCATTTCAATTTCCTTCCCAAGATTCAGGAAATCAGCCGAAAGCAGGGATGGAGCTACCAGGTGTTTCGGTTCCATTTCGCTTTTTCGCAACATCGCCACCCCGCTACCTTTTCACCTTTTCACCTTTTCACCTTGTCACCCCAGATAAGTCTTCAATATCTTGCTTCTCGAGGTATGTTTCAGACGGCGGATGGCTTTTTCCTTGATCTGTCGCACACGTTCGCGGGTAAGGTCGAATTTCTCGCCGATCTCTTCGAGGGTCATGGGATGGCTTCCGTTGAGTCCGAAATAGAGGCGGACCACATCGGCTTCCCGCTGGGTCAGGGTGGAAACGGCGCGTTCGATCTCCTTTTTAAGCGATTCGTAGAGCAGTCCGTTGTCGGGCGTGGTGTTTTCCTCGCTCCGAAGGACGTCGTACATGGTGTTGTCCTCATCCTGGATCAGCGGAGCATCCATGGATACATGCCGGCCCGAGTTGCGCATCGACTCCTTTACTTCATTTTCGGAGACCTCAAGCAGGAAAGCGATTTCGCCTGCGTTGGGTTCACGCTCATATTTTTGCTCGAGCTGTGCGTATGCCTTGTTGATCTTGTTGATGGAGCCGATCTTGTTGAGTGGCAGGCGCACGATCCTCGATTGCTCGGCCAGTGCCTGCAGGATCGACTGCCTGATCCACCAAACGGCATAGGAGATGAACTTGAATCCCCGGGTCTCGTCAAACCGCTGTGCTGCTTTGATCAGACCAAGGTTGCCCTCGTTGATAAGGTCGGGGAGGCTCAGTCCCTGGTTCTGGTATTGCTTGGAGACCGAAACCACGAAACGCAGGTTGGCTTTTGTGAGTTTTTCGAGCGCAGCCATGTCACCCTGCTTGATCCGCTGCGCCAGTGATACTTCCTCGTCGGCAGTGATCAGTTCCACCTTACCGATTTCCTGAAGATACTTGTCCAGCGATGCGGTTTCGCGGTTGGTAACCTGTTTGGTGATTTTTAACTGCCTCATGCGAACCTGGTTTTGACTCTTTGACCTGGGCCGGTATACGTAAAAGATGGACCTGAGGTTACATCAGGTCACTTATGCTGATCGCGGTGTTCGCCGCTACGGTCATGTCCGCGATCACGCCCGTGGTCGCCATCCCGGCCGGGATGGCCCGGGCGGGAGTCGGGCTTGCGCTCCGTGTAACCTTCCGGCTTGGGCAGCAATATCTTACGTGATAGTTTCAGCTTGCCGGTTTTGGGATCGACGTCGATCAGCTTCACCTCCACTTCATCGCCTACTTTCAGTGCGTCTTCCACCTTGTCGAGTCGCTTCCATTCGATCTCCGAGATATGCAGCAACCCGTCCTGGTTGGGCAGGATCTCGATGAAGGCGCCGAACGGCTGGATGTTTTTCACCTTACCCCTGTATATTTCACCGACTTCCGGCACGGAGGCGATGCGTCTGATTTTCTCGATCACTTTGTCGCGCGCTTCGGCATCGACGGCTACGATATCGACGATCCCGAATTCGCCCACCTCTTCGATCACGATGGTGGTGTTGGTTTCCCGCTGCATTTCCTGGATCACCTTTCCGCCCGGTCCGATGATGGCGCCGATGAACTCCTTGGGCACCTTCATCTGGAAGATGCGGGGCACAAAGGGCTTGAAATCGTCGCGTGGCACGGAGATCGTCTTTTCCATTTCATGGAGGATGTGCAGGCGTCCTTCCCGGGCTTGCTGCAGCGCTTCCCTGAGAATGTCGTAGGAGAGCCCGTCGACTTTAATGTCCATCTGGCAGGCGGTTATCCCATCGCGAGTGCCGCAGACCTTGAAGTCCATGTCGCCCAGATGGTCCTCATCGCCGAGGATGTCGGAAAGGACAACGTAGCGTTTGTTGTCGGTGATCAGCCCCATGGCGATCCCGGAAACGGGTTTGATGATCTTGACGCCTGCATCCATCAGCGCCATGGTGCCCGCGCATACTGTGGCCATGGAGGAGCTGCCGTTCGATTCAAGGATGTCGGAAACGATCCGGATGGTGTAAAGGTTGTCGGGTTCCTGGGGGATCATGTTCTTCAGCGCCCTGAGGGCAAGGTTCCCGTGTCCGATCTCCCTGCGTCCCGTGCCGCGGATCGGTTTCACTTCTCCTGTGGCAAAGGAGGGGAAGTTGTAATGAAGGAGGAAACTGGCTTTCCCTTCAATAACGGCACCGTCGATCGCCTGCTTGTCCAGCTTCGTCCCCAGGGTCACAGTGGTAAGCGATTGTGTCTCCCCGCGGGTGAATATGGCAGACCCGTGTGCGGCAGGCAGGTAGTCTATCTCGGTCCAGATGGGTCTGATCTCGTTAAGTTTCCGGCCGTCGACCCTGAGGCGGTTGTCCATCGTGGCATTGCGGATGGCCTCTTTCTCCACTTCATGGTAGTAACGGCCCAGCATGTGCTGTGTGGCTTCGACCTCCTCTTCGGTAAGCGTTGCGACGAACTCTTCCCTGATGGAATCGAGGATTCTTTTGCGCTCCTGTTTGTTGGCAATGCCGTTGGAGGCCATTTCGTAAACCTTCCGGTAGGTAGCCTGTTTCACCTTTTCACGGAAGTCGGGATCGTTGACCTCGTGGCAGTATGCTCTTTTGTGTTTTGATTTATCAACCAACTCTGCGAGGTCGACCTGCGCCTGGCACTGTTGCCTGATAGCTTCGTGGCCGAATTTCAGCGCGCTGACCATGTCCTCTTCCGAGACTTCCTTCATTTCGCCCTCGACCATCAAAATGTTGTCCTTCGAAGCGGCCACCATGATATCGATATCGGCTTCGGTCATCGTATCAATGTTGGGGTTGATGACAAACTGCCCGTTGATCCTGGCGACCCTGACCTCCGAGATGGGGCCGTGGAAGGGGATGTCGCTTACGGTAAGTGCGGCGGAAGCTGCGAGGCAGGCCAGTGCGTCGGGCATAACATTGGTATCGGCTGAGATCAGCGTGACAATCACCTGTACTTCGGCGTGAAAATCATCGGGGAAGAGGGGGCGAAGCGCTCTGTCTATCAGTCTGGAGATCAGTATTTCGTGGTCGGAGGGGCGGGCTTCCCGCTTGAAAAAACCTCCGGGGAACCTGCCGGCAGCGGCATACTTTTCGCGGTATTCCACCGTAAGGGGCATGAAATCTACATTTTCCTTGGCTTCCTGCATGGCGACCACCGTTGCCAGGAGCATCGTGTCGCCCATGCGCACCACGACGGCGCCGTCGGCCTGTTTCGCCAGCTTGCCGGTCTCGATCATGATTTCCCTGCCGTCGGCAAGGTTGAATTTTTTATTTATTCCATTCATTTTCTTTCTTTCAGATATTAAAAGAGGCAATCATCACATTGCCTCTTTTTTGATTGGTAAGTATGTGATTTATTATTTGCGGATACCGAGTTTCCTGATGATATCGCGGTAGCGCTGGATGTCCTTGCTCTTCAGGTAGTCGAGCAGTTTCCTGCGCTTGCCGACCATGATCACCAGCGAGCGCTCGGTGACCATGTCCTTTTTGTTTATCTTCAGGTGTTCGGTAAGATGCTGGATCTTCATGGTGAACAGCGCGATCTGCGCTTCGGTGGAACCGCTGTCGAATTCCGATTTTCCGTGTTCTTTGAATGCGTTCTTCTTTACTTCAGGTGCTAAATTCATTGTGTCGTAAAATTGTTTCTGATTATTTTTTCCGGATTTTCCTAACGGGCTGCGAAATTACGGATTTCTTTTTATATCACCAAATAAATCCTGCATCATCCAAATTGACCAGGTTTATCTTTTTTATCGAACTTTGTAAAAACGGATCATCTATGGAAAACATTTCGGAAGAGTTCAGGATCAAGGGGGAGGAGCTGGTTGAAAAAGTGAAGCAGCTCATCCGCGAGGGGAATGTCAGGAGACTGATCATCAAGGATGCAGACGGGAAGGTGTATCTGGAGATACCGGTCACCTTTGGCGTGATCGGGGCGCTGCTGGCGCCGATGCTGGCGGCCGTTGGGGCCGTTGCCGCCATGGTGGCCGACCTGAAGATCGAGGTGGTGAGGGATGCCGATCCGCCGGAGCCGGAGAAGAAGGATCCTATTTAATATCAGAGGCTTTCGCCTGCTCCATGATCACGTCATACGTGTATCCGGAGCCGAAGTCCCTGTTCAGGGCGATGATCCCTGTAAAGGTGGCCTGCTGGCCAACGAGGAGGCTGTCGCCGGTCGTAACGGCGAGGTCGAATTTTCCTTCGAACTCCGTGCCGTCCTGGAGGTGCACCCAGTTGCGGTTCATGATTTCGCTGTTGTAACGTACCACGACACCCCTGATGGTGACAGACTTGCCTGTGAAATTTCGCGGATCCCTGTAAAGTGATTCCAGGGTGATGCCACCCTGAGGGACTTGCACGGAAATTTCAGGCCATTTCTTTACCTCAACCCGTTTTGGGGTCCGTTGCTGCTGTACCGGTTTATGGATGGCATGCAGCGTGTTGACCGGATCATCAACAAAAAAGATGGAAGGAAAGGTACGGCCGAGTTCTTTGCTCCGGAAGTCCTTCATTTCCATCGCCCGGGTGAAATAGACCGAATCGCCAGCATTCATTGGGGCACTAATGATAGCCATCCAGAAGGTGCTGTCAGCCTCCTCCACATTTAGGTAGGTGTAATTGCTGGTTTGGAGGACCTCCCTGACCACCGTGCCGTGGGTTCCCGGAGGGAGTATGGGTTTGCGTCTGAAATCGAGGCCGGAGAAGATCGTAATGATGAAGAATACGAAAAGGGCTGCAATGACAATGAGGAAGATGATCTTGTTCTTGGTCATGACGGAATTGTTTTTTTCGGCCGGCAAAGGTAGGCAATTTCGCCGTATGCACCCCGTCAGGGTGGTCGACCCCGTCAGGGTGGTCGACCCTGTCAGGGTGGTCGACCCTGTCAGGGTGCCCGACCCCGTCAGGGTGTCAAAACCGCTGCGTCAGGTTCGCGTAAACACGGTTGAAGATATACGGCTTCCCGAAAGTGCCCTCATAGTAAATCCCGAGCGAGAGCTTTTTCATGATCCTCCAGGTCATGTTCATCTCTCCCATATGTTGCGAGAGCCCGGATTCATTGCCGGGAAAGGCGTAGGAGACATAGCGGTAATCAAGACCTGTCGAGAGCTTCCCCCGGACGAAGTCGCGCGACAGCCCCACACTGTATATGCTGCCTTTCTGATAGCTCGTCTCCAGTAAGGTTCCCGACAGAGTGGCGGATGCGCCAATTCCTGGAATGCTGCTGTAAGTAATGTACACGTAAAGATTTTTCGCAGGCTTCGGGTCGTTTTTGCCATCCCGGTAACCTGCATTGATCCCCAGCGTCAGCATCCTGACCGGCTGATAACTGACCTGAACCCCGAACCCCTGCACCGTCGCCTGCTCCAGCAGCCTGTTCACGTAGTTTTTATAAGACTCATAATAGATTACGGTCTCTCTTGAACTGTACGAAACGGACAGAGAAACCTGTCTTACAGGTCTGTATCGCAGCGAGAGGTAAAGGTTCGACAGCGAAGGCGAATTGTCCGCAGACCATGAAGTATCCTGGTTCGGAACAGTATCGGAAACACGCATGGTCATCCGGTAAAGGTCAACTTCCGCCGATCCGAAGAAATAGAGGTTCCTGACCAGGGAATTGGCGTGTTGTATATAAGCGAACCGCCGGTCAGTATTTCCGCTGTTCAACTGGTTGATGAAAGCCAGCGTGGTCTGCATGCTGCCGTTCTTCCCTGCCAGGTCATGCCCGGCGTATGCTCCAAACTGGAAAAGGTCTGGATTAAAGCTATAATCCTGATAATCAGGCCTCCATCCTGCGAAAGCGCCGATCGTGAACCGCCCGGGCCGGTATTCGTACTGAAGGCCGTCAATGGCGCCCACATTGGATATCCGCGGGTTGATCCTTCTTCCGAACCACACTGCGTTTTGCTGGTTGATCGCATAACCCAGTGAGAGGTTGTATATCTTCAGCCCGTTGAAGATGTCTTCCTGAATTTCACTCCAGGCGCCCGATTTATGGGAAAAGGTGACATAGGCTTCGGCGGAAAGCTTTGAACCCGCGAGATTGTCAATCCCGAAGTTCACGGTATATTTCATCCGCTGGGTCGTGGCGGCCTCGTTGCAGAAATTCAGGTATGAGGCGACCGAAGCGTACCCGTATAGATTTTGAACCCGTTTTGAGGATACAGCCTTGGTAAGTGCGGCTGTGTCTGAAGCAGCCGGTACCGGTTTTGCTGTGGCTGCAGTGTCTCTTCTGACTCCTGGCAAACCGGCAGATGCCCGTTGTTTTGAGACGACCTGATCGCCGACCGCGAAAGCATGTCCTGCCATCGGTTTGCAGGCGGCTGAGATGGAAGAAAGGTTCACCACGGTCAGGGCAGGGACGAGGTTGTCGCCGCGATAGACAAAAATGGTATCGCCCGGAGCAAGCGTTCCGGTGGAGGCAAATTTGACATAAACATTTTCTGAAGTCACATAGGATACCTTGCCCTCCATAACCTCAGAGCGAACCTGGCCGGTCGCGTTCGACACGAAGAGCAGGATGAAAACAATGACCGGAGGAACCCTCATGGCAACTTTATTGTTCCTTTGAGTTGATACGTCCCTTCCGGTTGATCATCTTCCCGTTGTCTGAACCCTGCGGGTGGCAACTGTAACAGGCGGCGCTGTTGTAAGAATAGCCGTTCACATCGCTGTGCTCATTGTTGGTGGAGGATTGGGGATGGCAGGCGGTGGTACAGGTGAATACCGTGTAATTTGCATAATTCGGATGGCAATCTGAACAAGCGTTCCATTCTCCGTCGTGCTTTCCCGAGTAAATCGGAAAATACCGGCCGTCGTGGTCCCAGTTGGCCGGAGTCCATGAACTCTGCGAGTGGCAATCGCTGCAGGTGGTCGGGAACTGTGCCGCAGCATGGGGAGGATTGGTCGTCTCGTTGTAGCTGGCCATGTGGCAGCCTGCGCAGGTATTCGGCGTACCGGTGTAGTTGCCGTTATGGCAGGAATTGCAATCAACCGTGGCATGGGCGCCTGTCAATACGTAATAATTGTTATGGATCGGGAAAGTCGCCGGTTTCCAGTTGGGATTTGCAGTATGACAGGATTTGCAGTCGGTTGGGAATCCGAGGGCAGTATGGTTTGGGTTCGTGGTGGCATTATAATCCGGTTGGTGGCAGGAACCGCATACGGGAGAAGTGGATGCATAATCAGGAGTTTTATGGCAATCCAGGCAATTGTTGATCGTATGACCCAGGTTCAGGGGGAAAAAGCTGTGATCCACGGCAGCGCCTGACCATGAGAAGGCGCCGATCTGATGGCATTCGGTGCAGTTCTTTGAATAATTGGAGGCTTCGTGGTCGGGGCTGGTTGTGGATTGATAGTCTGATTCATGACAATCATAACACCCGATACCGAGCGGCTGGAAATCGAGCAGGCTGGAAGAAGCATTCCGGTGGCAATCGTAACAGTCAGCCGTCATATGTGCACCGACCAATGGGAATCTGCTTCTCTGGTGAATCTCAGTGATATTGTTCACAATCCATGAATCGGTGGTGTGGCAGCGGGCACATTCGGGGCCGACGGTCTGGTTGTGCATGTCGGTGTGACAGTCGATGCATTCGGAGCCTGCCTTCGCAAATTCAAGCGATGTATGGCACTGGCGGCAACTCACTGAACGGTGCAGTCCGGTAAGCGGGAAGCTGGTCGTTTCGTGTTTGAATGTCAGCTTTTTCATGTCGATGGCCCAGCCATCGGTGCTGTGACAATCCAGGCAGCTTACCTTAAAACCCCCACCGTGAGGTGATGTCTGTGCCTTCAGCAGAATCGCGGATATGCATAACACAATTAATGATGGCAGTCTTCGCATCTGAACTCTTTGATTTTGTAAAGAACGACAGAATTTCCTTTGATCCGGATGGTTTTATGACATTTTTCGCACGCAATTTCCTTATGCCTGCCCTCCAGTTTGAACAGGGTCCTGTCGTGGTCGAACCTGGAGGCCGGCTTGAATGCCCGGCTGTCGTGGCATCTGCCGCAGTCAGTGACACCGACAGCATCAAACTGACCCGAATGATGGTCGGCGTGACAGAATGAACAGGAAACCGGCAATCCCGAGAAACGTTGCCTGGCTTTTCCGGCATCATCTTTCCTGAAATGACACTTCCAGCATCCCTGTTCAGCATGCGCTCCTTCAAGCGCAAAGCGTGTCGTTGAATGATCGAAACTGACGGAGTTCCAACGAGACTCATCATGGCAATGCCGGCAGTCCCCTCCGGGCATGAAGGGATCGCTGATATAGCCTTTATGGATGTTCTCATGACAGTCGCCGCACGTCTTTCCGACATCTCTGAAACGCCAGATTGTATCCGTGCCGGCAGTGTTTTTTTTGTGGCAGCCGAAGCAGGGGACAGCCAGATGTGCCCCGGCCAACGGAAATAGGCCACGGTTATGCCTTTCAATGGTGAAGGTGCTTCCTGCAAAACCATTCACGGAATGACATGATGAGCAGTCGGGAGAAATACCCTGATTCGACAGTTGTCCCTGATGATAGTCCTTGTGGCAGTCAGTGCATTTCTCATGTTTTAACGGCGTTGTCAGTTTTGACTTGTGACAGGTGGCGCAGGCCACACGGAGGTGCTTTCCCTCGAGCCTGAAGCCGGTCAGATCATGATTGAAATTACCGGTTTCCCTGATGGCGCTGAAGGATTGTTCGGAATGGCACTGGGAGCAGTTCGGGCCAAACTTGTTCCCATGCGGATCGCGATGACAGTTCGAGCAATTGCCGAAAGGGATGCCCTTGAACTCCTGGAACTTCTGTTCGTTTTTCAGCGTAATCCTGTGACAGGAAATGCATGGAACATCGGTATGCTTGCCGGTCAGCCGGAAGGCTGCCCTGTCATGATTAAATTTAGTCGCGGGTTTGAAAGAGGACTGGTCGTGGCACTCGGAACAATTTGCCGGGAGCGTTTGCCGGTGGTAATCGGTATGGCAGGTCAGGCAGGTGGTGCCCAGACCCAGGTAAGTGAATTTCTTCCGTTTTACAGCAGGATCACGGATAAACTCAGCCTTATGACAATCGGCACAAAGTTTTTTGGCATGCGTGCCGGTCAGCGGATATCCCGTCAGGTTGTGGTTGAACTTCTCCTTATCAAACCGTATGATCTGGAAATTGACCCCGTGATGATCACTGTGGCAGGCGATGCATTCTTTACTCCTTACCCCGGCGGAAGCATGGTACCCCTTTTTCTGAGCGATCCTCGATTTTAGTTCCGTGTGACAATCAAGGCATTTGCCGCTGGATACTTTTTCCCCGAGGATATGGCATTTCGTGCAGTTGGAGAGTCCTTCCAGGTGGGAATGCACTTTTGCCAAATCCCCCGGTGATATCTGCGCATGGCTCAATAAACCGGTAAAAAAGGCAGTCAGTGCCAACAAAGAACCATATCTGACAATCAGCTTCATTCCCGCATTCCCTTATTCTCGTATTCCCGGATTAGTGTTTCAATACCGCTTCCCCGAATTTCTTCGTCACCAGGATGCCTGTTTTCTGCAGGAACTGGGTCGGGAGTTCGCCGCCTGCAAAAATATACACAAGATTGTTCCGAATTGTTTTCTGCTCACCTGCGGCAGTTTCCAGGGTAACCGAATCCGGTTCTATCCTCACCGGGTTGGTTCCCAACCATGCCGTTACGAGCCCCGATGCGATGGCTTCGGATATTTTGATACTGTTTGCCGGTTTGATGCGGCTGAATGCCTCGCTCCTGTATGAAATGGTGACCCGGTTTTGTTCGCAGAGCATTAGGGCCGCCTCCACCGCCGAGTCTCCTCCGCCCACCACCATGATGTCCATTCCCGACTGCTGTTCAGGTTCCATGAGCCGGTACCAGACCTTTTCCAGGTTCTCACCCTGGATGCCCAGCTTGCGTGGCGATCCCCTTCTTCCGATGGTGAGAAGTACAAACCTTGATGTAAAAACATCGCCTGAGCGCGTCTCAATCCTGAAACAGTCACCATCTGTATGGATAGCTTCGACCTTGGAATTCTCCCGGATCCTGATATCGTTCTTGACAAGGGCATCCTGCCAAATGCCGAGCAGTTCTGATTTGGAGGTCTCAAAGAGTTTTACTTTGCCGTATAGCGGCAGCGTCATCGCCGAGGTCATTACGATTTTGGTTCTCGGGAAGGTAAAAACGGTACCGCCCAGGGTGTCCTGCTCCAGCGTCACGAACTTTAACTGGTGTTTCTTTGCGGAAAGCGATGCTGAGATGCCTGCAGGTCCGGCGCCCACGATAACCAGGTCGAAATCAGCGTGGTGACCTTTATGCAGCGCCTTGGCGATGTTCTCCGCTGCCTGTTTTCCCTGTTCAACAGCATTCCTGATGAGGCCCATACCGCCCAGTTCCCCGGCGATGTAAATTCCCGGGATATTGGTTTCGAAGTTCTGGTCAACATGCGGCAGGTCAACCCCCCTTTTTTCGGTACCGATGCATAGGGTGATCGCCTCGGTAGGGCAGGCATGAAAGCATGCACCGTGCCCCACACACCGCGAGGCGTTGACCGTGGTGGCCTTCCCGTTGCGGATCCCGAGGATGTCCTTCTCCGGACAGGCGGCGATGCATGCGCCCGTGCGGATGCATCGGCCTTCGTCCACCACCGGGTGGAGGGAAACGGGTTCAAAGCTTCCTTCCAGCTTTGCCAGGGCTATTTTCTCGCTGACTTTTCTTGAATTGAGTTTCTGTCGTCGCAGATAGATATATACGACCACCGCGCAAAAGATCAGCGCAATGGCATATACGGCTGTTTTTTCGAGGAGGGGCTCCATGCTCAGAATATCCATCGGTAACCAAAGACAAGGGTGACGGCGACATGGATGATCATGATGACCAGCATCACCAGGGCAAAGGGAAGGTGGGCTACATGCCAGTAACGGAAAAGATTCTGCATGAACACCAGGTTTTCGATCTTTCTCCTCAAGGCCAGTTCGCTACGGATCAGTTTCCGCATCTCTCTATGGAGTTTCCGGTCTGTCTCTTTTGTTTTCAATTCCCTGATCTTCATGCCGGTCTCGGCTGCTATCTGCCTGATCTCCGTCAGGGTCATCTCCCTTCCCTCGATGGTCCTGGGGATTTGAATATATATGAACCTGCCGATGATCCCGCTCAGGAAGACAGCGACCATGCTCCAGAAGCTGATGGCCACCAGTCCTCCGAATTTAAAGGAAGTGTGAAAAAGCACGAGGAAGGGTCCGAGCGTGCAAAGGAAGATATGGAATTCCAGCCAGTGCCTGAGGGCGCCTAATCTCGCCAGGGACCTGATCCGCTTCCGGGTCATATACAGCGCGACGCCGATGAGCATCAGCGCCGAGCCGATGATGCCATATCCATGCCCCCAGGTCCCGCTTGGCTTCAGGGCAATGTGGCCGGCATGGAAAAACCGCTCTTCAATGCCAAGGATGTAATAGGAGAGACCATGCCAGGCGAGGAGGATAACTGTGATCAGCGTGAAGCAACCGAGGGTCGCAACATATATGAGATGTGTGGTTTTTGACATCCTGTTTGCCGGGGTTGAAAAGCGACTTTTCTAACGGAGAAATAAGTTATGAAATTATAAATATGCCAAAAGACAGTTCGGCCTGGATTTCCAGCATATTCAATCCGTTCATGGTGCGTGCCTTCATAGCTTTCCCCATGCGAATGAATCCTGTCTCTTCCGGGTTGTAGATCAGGTCATACAGCAAATGGCCGGATGT
>Ga0163209_1000785_pt1 | contig 13976 bp, 12 predicted proteins | sample Kivu_160m_FD_113538 | JGI IMG/M metagenome (GOLD analysis project Ga0163209, IMG submission 113538) | Freshwater microbial communities from Lake Kivu, Western Province, Rwanda to study Microbial Dark Matter (Phase II) - Kivu_160m | ecosystem: Environmental > Aquatic > Freshwater > Lake ...
AGCCAGCCTGCGGGCAGTAATTCCCGCATCCTCATCGGTGACCTTGATGATCTCGTCCACGAGATCTGCCCTCAGCACGTCGGGGACGAATCCTGCCCCTATGCCCTGTATCTTATGAGTGCCGGGCTGGCCTCCCGAAAGCACCGGAGAAGACGCCGGTTCAACCGCGATTGCCTTGAATCCCTTTTTACGCGATTTGATTACCTCGCTGATACCGGTAATGGTGCCCCCGGTTCCCACGCCTGCAACCAGGATGTCTACCCTGCCCCCGGTGTCTCTCCATATCTCTTCGGCTGTAGTCAGTCTGTGTATGGCGGGGTTAGCCTCGTTTTTAAATTGCTGCAGCATTAGATAATTGCTATTCCGGGCAACCAGTTCCTCGGCTTTGGTGACCGCGCCACGCATGCCTTCAGCTCCGGGCGTCAGGATTAGCTCGGCCCCGAAGATGTCAAGAAGCTTCCTGCGCTCAAGAGAAACTGTGTCCGGCATGGTGAGTATGATCCTGTAGCCCCTGGCAGCACACACGAACGCCAGGGCAATCCCGGTGTTACCGCTGGTTGGTTCTACGAGCACCGTGTCCTTGTTTATTAAACCTTGATCCTCGGCCTCAACTATCATGGCAACCCCTATTCTGTCCTTTAGGCTGCTCAGGGGATTGAATGATTCCAGCTTGGCAACTACTTCAGCTTTAACCCCCATGGTTATTTTATTGAGCCGGACCAGCGGCGTATTGCCGATCAGTTCAGCGCAGCTATTGGCTATACCGCGGGTCAACCGGGGTATCCTCAAGTCATGAAATTTCACAATCTCTGTATCGTTTTTCGGCGTCAATTTAAATACCTCCTTGTGTTTATTTCTTTATAACACATGGCTTCTTTGCCACTTTCCTTTCTTTTTTACCGTTCTTTGATTCGGAGATCGAAGGAGTCATTGATAGATTTCAGTGTTCTGTTACACTGAGATTAAGGCCGATCACGCCTGCTATTACGAGTACCATGGATATCACTTTCAGCAACGTCATGGGTTCCTTAAACCAGAAAAGCCCGATGACCGCAATGAGGAATATCCCCACGCCCGACCAGATGGCATATGTTAGGCTGAGATCGAGTTTCTTGATAGCGAAGGTCATCAGCGTAAAGCTTGCTGCATAGAAGACGAAGATAAGTACCGATGGCACGATTTTGGTGAAACCCTGTGAAAGCTTCAAGCAGGTTGTCCCGCACACTTCCATACAAATTGCGGCAATAAGTAATACCCAGCTCATAATGCACTTCCTTGGAGGTTTTTAAGCAGCATTTTAACACGGTATCGTCAATAGAAACAGCGCGATGACAGCGGGTATGTTAAGTCGTATAATTCATGGCGTTTTACGCTTATTTGTGTACAGGGGAAGGAGCCTTGATAATCAAGAACCGGGAAGAGCTAATCTATTCCGAATTGCGATCCAGAGCCGTAAATCTAATCGAAGCCGGCATCAACAGTGTTCTGCCGGCAAATCTGATGCAGGCTTCCCTTAGGTATGACGACCGTAAGAAAAAATTGGCTGTACAGGGCTCCAGCTACGACGTATCCCGCAGCAGGATTTTCGTTACAGGCGGCGGCAAGGCAGCCGGACTCATGGCGGAAGAGCTGGAGAAGATTATCGGTGCCGGGAGTATCACCGCGGGCATTGTCAATTGCAAATCTGATGGTTACAACACGGGTAAAATTTCCGTGCTGAAAGCGGGGCACCCCATCCCGGATAGTGCCGGGATCAGGGGCGTGCGCAATATGCTCGCCATGAAGGCACGCTACTCCATTGGTAGGGATGACCTCGTCATCTGCCTGATATCCGGCGGCGGCTCTGCCCTCTTGCCCTTTCCGGTAAGCGGTGTGACTTTAAAAGATAAGCAGAACATCACGCAGTTGCTTCTCAGGTGCGGCGCGGACATCGGGGAAATCAACACGGTAAGGAAACACCTTTCGCTCTTCAAAGGCGGCAACCTGGGCAGATTTTACGGGCCTGCGAAAGTAATTTCCCTGATAATATCCGATGTAGTGGGTGATGACCTGGGGATGATAGCCTCCGGACCGACCGTCCCCGACCCATCTACTTTCAATGATGCCTGCCATGTCCTGGAGAAGTACGGTCTAGTGGATAAGGCCTCGCAGAACGCGATCGATTATATCAGGCGGGGATGCCGGGGGCTGGAGCCGGAGACCCCCAAGTCGCTGGATAACTGCGACAACTACTTGATCGGCAATAACAGACTGGCCCTGGAGGCTATGGCAGAAAAGGCCAGTGATCTCGGCTTAAAGCCGTGCATTGTCACGGCGGAACAGACGGGCGATACCGCTGAAGTGGCATACGCGATAGTCCGGGATTTTATAGCAGGAAAATACATGGGGTTCAATGTTGTCCTGATAGGTGGCGAGACCACACCGCGGTTGCCGGAAAACTCAGGCAGGGGCGGCAGGAACCAGCACTATGCGGCGGTCTCAATGTTAGCTATGAGCCAATGCCCGCCGCCGTGGCTGGTTGCCAGTGTTGGCACAGATGGCTCCGATTATCTGCCCGACGTGGCCGGGGCAATGGTGGATGACCGCTCGCTTGATATGGCCCTGGCCAGTGGTATTAATGTGGAAGACTATATCGCACGTTTTGACAGCAATACGCTTTTCCAGAAAATGGGTAAGTCACTTATCATCACCGGACCGACCGGCACCAATGTCAGCGACGTGATACTTTATCTATCAGGATAAAGCACTATTTTCCATAAAACATACAACGAAGGGAAGATGCTCAAATTTTTTCGTGCCTGTTTCTCTGAAACCTAAAGATCTGTACCATTCCTTTAAGACGGCATGGCTATCTATTATGCCAAGTGACACTTTTTCTCCACCATGCTTTTTAACGCGATCAATCACGAACTTAACCAGCTTTTTGCCATATCCCATGTGCCTGTGCTGCGGCAGCACGGACAGCTTATCCAGGTAATAAACTCCCCCTTCGGCCTTCTCGATGGCGACGAATCCGACCTGCATGCCGCCTTTGAACAACCCGAATAAATCGGTCTTCTTTTGCAGCTCGAGCAGCTTCTCCCGGGTGATGAACGCCGGGTGCGCCGGGCAGTTCTCCTCCGTAAGATTCAACTCCTGTGCGACAGTTATGAAGGAGTCTCTGATTACCTTAAGGCTATTTTTCAGAGCAGAATCGTCCGTTATTTCTTTAATTTCCACCATTTAATTCTTTGTGTCATTGCGAGGAGCCGCAGGCAACGTGGCAATCTCCCGGCATTGCATCGAGCTCTTCGATCAGGAGATTGCTTCCCTAACTGCCACGCCTTCGGCTCGCAGCTTCGGCTCACCGCAATGACATAAATGAGCACTCGCTATGAGATGAAGCTATTCGATCCCATTCAATTTGTTGTAGCTCTCCCAGTAGCGGCGGAAGAGCCAGCCTGGTTTCGTTTCTGTCATGCCGTCAAGCTTTGCACCCCATTCTTTCACGATGCTTCTTGCCCTGTTAAAGTAACTGTCGATAGTGGCCTGGTTAGTAGTAGCATGCCTTTCTTCCAGTGAAGAGAGCATTTCCCTTTCGTAATCCTTGATGGCAGGCTGGATCTCCTTGAGGGCAGCAGGGAAACGCCGTAACGCCCTGCGGTGAAGCTGCTCGCACTCCCACCAGTATGAGTCAGCATTGTATTCGGCGCCTCCCTCTAAATACCCCACAGGGTTCGCTGTTCCTGCCCCGAAAACGGGATAGTAAGGGCTGAGGCAGGGATTGGCCGCGCCTGTAACATAGAGATATTGTTCTTTTTCACCGACTTTCCCAACGAGTGAGCCCACCGACTGGCTGCGGCGTATCAGCTTGTCGGCTGCGTGCATGCAGACCGTTCCGCCGTGCTTATGGGGCAGGAAGTCACTCCTGCCGCCGTGATCGCGCAGTATCTCCATGAAATCGGCGGTCGTAAGTGAACCTTTTTTCTGCATGAGCAGGTTGCGTGAGCAGGTTTCCCTCACCCTGCCTGCTGCGCCCCAGGTGATGATGGGATCCGAGTAGCACTTGCGGAAGTTGAACCGTGATTCGCTCTTGCACCAGCCTTTTTTAACGGCGTTCCCTATAAGCTCCGGAGAGCAGGCGTCGAACTCAGCCTCGAGTGAGATGATATTGGAAATGCTCCACGTGTCCTTTACTTTTTTCCAGGCCCACCACGACCTGACCGTCTCCAGCACATATGCTTCCCGGGTGTCGGCGAGGAGGAAGGTGTTCATGTAGTAGAACTTCTGGCGGTAGCCGCAGTTGCCGCCCTGGCCGTGCCTTTCCAGCAACCCGATTATAGTATCCAGCGCTTCTTTTGCCGTCTTGCTTCGCTCCAGCGCCAGCCGTAATAAATCCATGCCGAGCAGTCCGATTTTATCGGGCTTTTCGCGGGTGAAAACCGCTTCGTTGCCTATGATGACGCCGTACTCGTTGGCGCCCATCTCCGCGCCGAACATCCAGAAGGGCTGGCAGAGCAGTATCCTGGCGGTATCGGCAACCTGCGGGATGGAAATGTAGGTGCATTTGACCGTGTCTCCCGGCTTATGCGATTGCCGCGGGATGGTTACGATATTCTGCACCTCGTCCGGTTCGCGGTCGCTGTTCTTCCCGAAGAGCATTGATCCGTCCTTAGTGGCAGTACCGAGGGCAACGATGGTGTCGCACATGTTTCTCTCCCTCCCTGGCGGTGGTCTCTGCCTGCATCTTATCAGAATACGGACGAGCTTGACAAAAGAGCGCGGGCTTCATAAAGTGTGGTGTCATACCTTTTCCTGATTAAATTTCCAGAGGAGTTAGTGCCATGATGGATCTGAAGCATTTTTCGCTCGAAGGTAAGGTGGCAATTGTAACGGGCGCCAGCAGGGGTATCGGGCGCGCCACAGCACTGGCTTTCGCCAGGGTGGGAGCCGATATAGTTTTAAGCAGCCGTAAGGTCGATGACCTTGAGAAGGTAGCCGCCGACATACAGAGCGAGGGCAAGAGAGCCCTGGTGGTGGGTGCGCACCTGGGCAGGATGGAAGATGTGAAGAAGGTGGCCGATACGGCAAAAGCAGCTTTCGGCAGGATCGATATACTGGTCAACAACGCAGGGACCAGTCCCGTATACGCCTCATTCCTCGAGGCGGAGGAGAAGTTATGGGATACGGTGCTGAATTTGAACCTCAAGGGGCTTTTCTTCCTCAGTCAGGCTGTGGCGAGGACGATGAAGGATCAGGGCGGGGGCTGCATCATAAATGTGGCTTCAATTGATGGTTTTTTACCCGAAATTGACAACGGTGTTTATGCCATCAGCAAGTCGGGGGTGATCATGGCCACCAAGGTCATGGCAAGGGAACTGGCATCATGCCATATCAGGGTCAATGCACTGGCTCCTGGATTCGTTCACACAAAATTACTTGACTCCAGTTTCGATGCCCGCCCAGGACGGGAGCAGGAGTGTCTTCATGACGTGCCGATGGGACGCCTGGGCCAGCCGGAGGATATGGTGGGCACTATGATTTACCTGGCATCGGACGCTTCAAAGTATACTACCGGGCACACGTTCATAGTGGACGGTGGCCTGCTGTACGTTTAAGCAGGGCTAAGGGTTGCCATAAAATTTCAGGGTTAACATCGTTATATCGTCGGACTGGAGCGCACCCTGTGCGAAGGTTTCTATGTTAGCCCGGATCCCTTGAATGATATCCGGTCACGTTTTTGCCCTTCAATCTGTTAAGACAATAGCCTATCATCATGAACAAGAGGTACAACATCAGGGCAGGTCACTGTGTCTATTCTAAGTGAGAGAACTTTTCCTGGTGTGGGCATACTTCGCAAGTGCGGCAAGACTCTTAACAGCGCGGGTGACGCTTATATACGTTGGCACTTTCATCTCTTCCAACAGAGCTATTGCACGGTCGCAGTGCGAACGTGGGCCTATCAAAGAGACGGCCAGAGGTTTAGTGGCATTTTTCAGCACTGGGGCAAGAACGTCCACCATTTTTGCATCCATTTCTTCATTGAATATCCCCAGTCCAACGATTAGCAGTGCCATATCAACGTTTGGGCATCGGAGGATGGTTTCCAAACCAATCATATAGGCCTCGTTGCCACCGACCTTCTCCATGAGAGGTTCGATATCAAGCGGATGGCCGACCGTAGCCCATTCTGGCGACAGCTTTTGTATCCCACTCAATTCTTCCTGGGTAACCGTAGCTAGCTTCAATCCTAACTCGGATATGATATCGCTGGCCATGACCGCAGCTCCACCACTCACAGATACGACACCCAGGCGGGCTCCCGCCGGTAGTTCCTGGTACGCGAATATCTTCGCATAGTCAATCATCTCGTCCATATCGCTTGCGAGAATGATACCCTCTCGCTGGAAAAGGTCCTCCACCAGTTCATACCTGCTGCCCAGAGATCCCGTATGCGAAAAGGCAGCCTTTGCCCCTATTATTGTACGTCCGCCTTTGAGAAGCACAATTGGTTTTTTATTAGAAAACCAGCGCGCTGTCTCCAGAAAACGCCGCCCGTTGGTAGTGCCCTCCATGTAGATCATCACGGCACGCGTGTCAGGGTCGTCGTAAAGGTACTCAAGGATGTCGCTATCATCCACGTCACACTTGTTGCCCAGTCCTGCTACACGGCTCACACCGAATCGCTCCGCAGTTAGGATATATGTGAGCATCACTCCAGCGAACATACCGGTCTGAGAGATGAAAGCTACAGAGCCATTCTGGAGATTTCCAGAAAGTGGCACAAAGGTGGTAGTGAATCTCGACCCCAAACTTAGTATACCGGTGGTATTTGGGCCTACTATTCTTATGCCAGCCCTACGTGCAATGGCCAGAGTCTCATCAAGCTTTTTCTTACCCAATTCCCCTACCTCGCTGAAGCCTGAGGAGATGATCACAGCATTTTTCACTCCTCCATCAGCACAATCCTGCATTATCATTGGCACAGCATCCGATGGAACAGCTATCACTGCAAGGTCGAGGGGCCTATTCAAAGACTTTATAGAGCGATAACAGCGAATACCCTGTATCTCGCAGTCACCCGCATGAGGGTTAATGATATATAAGCTGCCGGAGTAGCCCAGGCTTTTTAAATTATGAACGATGATGGAACCGAATTTGAAAGGGTTTCTCGAAGCTCCTACCACCGCAACGCTGCTTGGTTCAAAAAAACGTTTGATCTCGTTTAAAGACAAGTCGCTCTCCAGACATTTCTTTACAATATCATAGCATAGTGCAGCTGAAGATTGTTCACAATTACATTGCTTAATTAACCTTTTCTGACCACCAAACCTGCTTTTTCTCAAATGCGGAGACTATTTTCATCTTAAAAATTAATCGTGCTCTTCGCCGGATGTCTCTTTGGATACAAAGATAAGGATCCAGGAAAATAACGGATGTGCCTAGGTTTAATTCTGTTTCCGTATATGATATATTTTTTTGAAATTAACATGACGTCAGCGGATGGATACGCTCCCGATGCCGGTGTAGCTGTCCAAGAAGCGATTGACATTATCTACCAGATGAAAAAAGCGCGTTCACCTACAATTAGTCACTATCCGATACAATCGGAAGAGGACATTGACAAACTACAAGCACCCGATGTCAAAACAGCAGGATTGTTTCCAGTAGCAATGGAATTTTCTAAACTCTGTGAGAAAAACCATATGCCCATCATCATTCATTCTGGAAGCATTTTAACCAGAGCGGGGGCCATTTGCGGCGTCGATAATTTAGGCCGCTGGATGTTGAAGAAACCGGCGATAGTACACAAGTTACTCAGGGTAGTAACTGACCATTGCATCAATATAGTCCGTTTTTGGGCAGATACCTTCGGCGCAGAGCGTGTCACGCCATACTCGTGGGCTCCTACTGAATCAAATAAAGTCGTCTCACCAAAACAATTTAAAGAATTTGCCTTTCCCTACATCAAGGAATTCCATGAAAAGGTTTTGGCGATGGGGGTGAGGCAGTTTATGTGCCATATCTGCGGGGAACAGACTGCAAACCTGCCATACTGGAGCCAGGTGCCTATGGGCAATCCGGGCATCGTCACCTTCGGTCACGAAGTTGACCTAACAACGGCCATAAATTATTTTGGGGACAAATGTATTATCGCCGGTAATATAGAGCCTCAAATAATCCAGAACGGGACACCACAACAAGTGTATGAACTTGCCAGGCAGTGTATTGATAAGGCAAAATATGCGCCAAAGGGGTTTATCCTCACCGCCGAATGCGAGCTCCCACCCATTGCTCCACCGTACAACGTTTATATGATGAAGAAAGCTGTCATGGATTTCGGTTGGTATGATTAACATCCGGATACTGAAGCGATTACTCCTTTGATAAATCAGCGCTGATAGACTCCTTCCGACAGGTTTATAATTGATTATAAGAATAAATACGGAGGTCAAAAATGTTGAAACGGGATAAAATGACTCCCGCTGAGCGTGTAGTGGCATTACTTAAAGGACAGAAGATTGATAGAATCCCCTTTTTCCCTTTCGCCCTTGGCTTTAGCGCCAGAAACGTTGGTTATCCAATATCCGCCATTTATGAGAATCCGCAGAAGAGCTTTGAAGCGCAACTATGGACAAGAGAAATGTACGGCTACGATCAGGATCCGTTCTATGGCTATGCTTCTTATGGGAATTGGGAATTCGGAGGTAAGATCGAGTTCCCGGCCAGTGAGCTGGCGCAGGCCCCGATGATAGCCAGATTTCCTGTGCAATCTGAAGATGACATCGGAAAATTAGAGCTACCCGATGTCAAAACCGCAGGTATGATCCCTTTGGCCATGGAATTCTCCAGGATTCAGGAGAAACACGGCATGCCCGTCTCAGTCGTTGTCGGGGGAGTTTTCACACTCGCAGGAAACATTTGTGCGGTGGACAGGATGTGCCGTTGGATGATAAACAAGCCTGATGCAGCCAACAAAATACTTCGGCTGGCTACAGATCATATTGTGAATGTTGTTGCATACTGGGCAAAGACCTTCGATGCTGAGCGTACTTTCGTACAGATCTGGGAACCATCGGCTTCGAATCAAATAATTTCCCCCAGGCAGTTCGAGAAGTTCGTCTTACCTTATCAGAAAGAAGTCAACGAAAAAATATTGTCGCTAGGCATTAAACACATCCTTTGCCACATCTGCGGGGAACAGAATAAAAACCTTCCTTACTGGAGTCAAATTCCCATGGGTGCCCCAGGGATTGTAAGTCTGGGTCATGAAGTTGATCTTGATGCAGGTATAAAATATTTCGGAGATAACTGTATCGTTGCCGGCAATATAGAGCCTACACGAATTCAGAATGGTACGCCTCAACAAGTATACGAACTGGCAAAGCAATGTATAGAGAAGGCCAAAAATGCACCTCGGGGTTATATATTTATGCCTGCTTGTGAAACACCGCCGATGTCACCTCCTTACAATTTTTACACGATACTGAAGGCAATCGGCGATTTAGGTTACTACGATTAGAAGCGTCAATTTGAAATATGGTTGTAGAACCGCGTTATCCTTTTGCGGGTTCTTGTGGTGCTGGGTTTATTAACCCCTTTGCTAAGCTCTTGGGCATGATATCAATCAACTCGTCAAGTGTCCAGATATCATCCTTGAATATGCGGCATCTTATTTCCCTTTCCCGAAAGATGCCGATTTCATTTCCAACAACCCAGAATGTGCATCCGTTGATATTGGCTGCCTCATCGGTAGCCAGGTATACTACTAAAGGTGCTATCATCGCCGGGCGGAATTGTGTCACATCGTTATAAGTAACTGCCACTCCTGCAACAGGAAACCCAAATGTGGAGGGCTTCTCGGATTGAGCGGGTACGTTTTTATTCGGCCAAAACCTTGAATTGGCTGCTGGGCAGATAGCATTACAGGTTACACCATATCTGCCCATATCAAGGGCGACTGTCTTGGTGAAGCCTAAAACACCTTCCTTAGCTGCGCTATAGTTCGCTGTGCCGGTGATTCCAAGCCCTGCTATTGAAGAAGTGTTGATGATTCTTCCGCTCCTCTGCTTCCGAAAATAAGCGCAGGCTGGTTTAGTGCAGTTAAAATGGCCGTAAAGATGAACTTTTATAACGGTATCCCAGTCCTCCTCAGTCAGGTTGTAAATCATCCGGTTCCTAAGTACACCAGCGTTATTTACCAACACATCTATTCTACCAAAGTGATCTATAGCTGTTTGAATTATATTCTCGCCGCCGCTCAATGTAGCTACGGAATCATAGTTGGCAATAGCATCACCACCCATGTTTTTGATTTCAGTGACCACGTCATCCGCTGGAGCGACAGATGAGCCTGTCCCATTCTCACTTCCGCCCATGTCATTCACTACCATTTTGGCTCCTGCTGCAGCCAGGGCGAGTGCCTCTGCACGCCCTATGCCGCGCCCGGCGCCAGTTACGACCGCTACTTTACCTTCGAGCCTTTTGGTCATTTCCAACCTCCTGGTTAGTTATTTAAATATCGTGTTTACTATCGCACTTTTTGAAGCCGTTTCAATATATCTTCTGCCTCCGATATAACTCGCTCTATTAACTCCTTGCATGAAGGGATATCGTTTATTATCCCCACCACTTGTCCTGCACCGACCCCTCCCTGGACTACGTCACCGTATACAGCCGGGATCATTGACCGGCTAACTTCTTTGCCCTCGTAGCCTGGCGGTCTTGACAAGAAAAAGTCCATTACTTTCTCAGGGTCTTTTTCCCTGGCGTCTACCTCCAGCAGTTGCCGTACGAATTCGTTTCGCAGGCACCTAGCTGAACCAAAACGCATCTCTGTCTGCACATCGCTTACCTCAACTGCCGACTTTCTACCGTGTACAATGCCTACGGTATCCGTGGCTTCGCTCTTAACTAAAAAATCCTTCCAGTTTTGATGTACGGGGCATTCTTTAGTAGCTATGAAGCGAGTCCCAATATAGACTCCATCGGCACCCAGCGCTAGAGCAGCAACAAGCCCTCTGCCATCTCCTACTCCCCCGCCGGCGACGACCGGTATTTTCACGGCGTCGGCTACTTGAGGCACCATAGTGAAAGTGGTGAGTAGATTGGCATTGCTGTGTCCTCCTCCTTCGGTTCCCGATGTAATAACAGCATCAACTCCAGCGGCTTCTGCGCTTCTGGCATGTTTCGCATTGCCAATAACCTGCAGCACTTTGATTCCCGCTTTATGGAGCCTTTCCGCATAAAATTTGGCGCTCCCCTGTGATACTATAGCGACCGGGACACCTTCCTCGATACATACTTTGGCTGTTATCTCGCTAAATGCTTCTTCTCCCGGCCCTGGTACTACGATATTGACTGCAAAAGGTTTAGTACTGAGACTTTTTACCTTTTTTATCTGAGCTCTCAACCTTTCACCTGTCTCATTGGGATCTCTTGTTATGGAGGCCGCTCCAGCATTTGGACCAAGAGTACCGACCCCACCGGCATTAGAGATTGCAGCGACCATCTCCGCATCGGAAACCCAGGCCATAGCAGCTTGAACTACGGGATACTTAATCTTTAGTAAATCGCATAACCTAGTTTTTATCATGCTACACACTCCTTTTTTGATTCATCCATGACTTTATAAATTCAAGATTGTCCAGCATATGTTCAGCTTCATTTACAATCCTGTCAACCAATTCTTTACATGTGGGTATGTCATCTATAACTGCCACCGCTTCCGACCAAAGGGTGGACATTATCTCCAGCTCCTCACCCGAGTCCTCCGGCCCTCTATACGCTGCTGATTTCCACCTGTCATCTTTCAGGAAAAGCGCCGTAGCTTTTGGTATCCACTCACTAATAGGCATACCCTGCTCTCTTAGTTTCATGAGTTCGGCGTATGCCTTCGGGTCCGGTGTATTAAGGCATCTGTGTTTCAATTGAAGGTTATCCGGGGACATCTTCACCATATTGTGCTTATGATGATCTGCAACAACGCATTCCCTGGTCGCCATAAACCTGGTCCCCATCATTATGCCGTCTGCACCCATAGCCAGGGCTCCCAGGAAACCGCGGGCATCACCGAGGCCGCCTGATATTATGAGGGGTACCTCAATGAACCTCTTGGCCCAAAACAGGGTAGTCATAGTGGTGAGTTGTTCAATGTTCTTCTTCCCGATGCCCTCAAGTCCAACCATGATAATTGCATCTGCGCCAGCGTCCTGCGCATGAATGGCGTGCTTAACTGCGGCTACCTTGTGAACCCATTTCCGCCCCGCCTCATGGGCGCGCTTTCCAAAAGAGTCAGAGAGGTAAACAGCTGTCTCCAGGACAGGCACATCCTCTTCAAGTATAACCCTGAGCATTCCCTCTTCATCTTTGCAATGAGTGAGGCTGATATTTACTGAAAAAGGCTCCTTCGAAAGTTCATGATATTTTTTAATCGCCTTGCGTAATTCTTCCGGTGTGTGATAAGCGCCCGCGGTGATGGTTCCATGTGCCCCTGCATTGGATACCGCTGCAGCAAGCTCGGCATATCCGAACGAGCTCAAACCGCCTTCGAGTATGGGATATTTACATCCACAAAGCTCGGTAACTCTGGTCTTCCATTCCATATATACCTCCTTATAAGCATCCATAAATAATCATAGTCGCCGCTGGGAATAAAGGTCATGAACACAGTCCAAGTTCTATTAATATTTTTTCAACTGCCATAACGCTGGGAGAATCATCGCGCAATTCTAGAAGTGGTTTCCCTGTTAAATCATAGTCTGTAATATTTTTGTCGTCTGGGATATAACCTAAAATCCTTATGGTCATTTGGGCAGACGCCTGTAGAGTCAGCTTTTCGCTATCCTTCGCATCTAATCTGTTTATAACTAATCCAACATAATAAATAACTCTTTTATATCGTGGCAGTTTAATAGATATAGGCCTCCATGCCCAGTTCAATCAATCTTTCTTGCGTCGGCACTCCTTTCTTAATATCCCAACCCCGCTCCTCATAATAATCGTCAAGCATTTTCTCTATATCGTCTTTTTTAAGGCGGTTGCCAAACCAGTCCATTAGGTATTGGTCCCCGGAGCGTAGCTTCACTGGTACCTCTGTATTCTGTAACCAGACGGCAGGTAACTCATCATCAACCCTGCCAAATCCTTCCCGGGCATTAAGCAGCTTCTCAAGATTCCATATTCTCTCACCCGCCCTCAGGAATTCGCGCGGGGTGACTGGTATTCCCGTTAAAGCTGAAAAAACCTCAGCAAGCCATGGCATATCACGCGTTGGATCGCACTCCCAGTGCACGACGCAGTCACACAGCCCAAGTGCATTATATACATGCTCGGCGTCCTGGGTATACTTCGCCAGCTTCCCCGTATTGAACGAGTCCTGTGTGAAAATCCTGTCTAACTCCTCTCTGGTAACTCCCATTTTTTCGGTGTCCCGCCGGATATCTCCCAATGACTGGAGTGGATCCGGCCAATAGGTATCCTTATTAAGATCTGGCCCTGCTGGCCAATAAGTTGCGCCGTGTGCGTGCTTGGCTTTGGAACTAACCATATTTGTTAGACCCATGGTAGGCGCGAAGTGCGAGGGCCAGAAACGTGAGTCTGTAAGAGTATCAATACCTTTTTCTATGGAGCAACCATCTTTGAACTCCGCCCCGGCATCTACCCCGATATGTTTTGATAGGGTGTGCCATCCATCGGCCATTATCCCGCCTATATCTTGTTTATTAAGGATTTTATGGATGAGCGCAATATAGGTATCGATATCCCCCAGTTTCAGTTCTAGACCACCCGTATCGTTCTTGGAAATTACACCGCGCTCGTACATCCTGGTAATAAAATACATCATCCTGAAAGCCGTGAGCATGCAGATTCCGTACCGGTTCATCATGTCCATCAACTTATACATCTCACCGACTTCCTGGAGCTTGAGCCTGCGGCCATAATCTACCGATACAGAAAAATCACCGGCGCGGTACCTCTGTCCCTTGAATCTGCCT
>Ga0163209_1000787_pt1 | contig 13968 bp, 10 predicted proteins | sample Kivu_160m_FD_113538 | JGI IMG/M metagenome (GOLD analysis project Ga0163209, IMG submission 113538) | Freshwater microbial communities from Lake Kivu, Western Province, Rwanda to study Microbial Dark Matter (Phase II) - Kivu_160m | ecosystem: Environmental > Aquatic > Freshwater > Lake ...
ACCCGGAAGGTTTTTTTTCCCGACTTGATGAATATATAGGTTTCCTCCCGGCCTCCGGACTCTTTTTTTTCGGGACGAAGCGACTCCCTTCCGCGGAGCAGCTCATCGGCTTTCCTGACAGCCTTGGCAAACCGGTCGAAGGAATAGGGCTTCATCAGATAATCCACCACGTCCAGCTCGAAACCCTGGAGGGCAAATTCGGAATAGGCCGTCACGATGATGACTAGCGGCGGATTTTTAAAGGTCTTCAGGAAATCCAGCCCGCTGAGTCTCGGCATGTTAATGTCGAGGAATAGCAAGTCTATTTCTTCGTTGTGCAACACCTCGATGGCCTCCACCGCACTGCTGCATTTCCGGATGATCTCCAGGCAGGGCAGGTCTTCCGCGTATCGTTTAATGACACGCTGGGCGAGGGGTTCGTCGTCGATGATCAGGCTCCTGATCTTCATTTCATGCACACGTTGAGTTCCACCCGGTAAACGGAAGGCGTTTCGCTGATGTGGAGCGTATGCTTATCTGGGTATAGAAGTCCGAGTTGCTTTTTTACGTTGGTCAGCCCGAATCCCCCGTCATCAGCAGCGCCGCGAACCGGGTCCTTCCTGTTTTCAATGGAGAAATGCACCTGGTCTTCCTGTTCCAGATCGAAGGAGATCCGGATGAAGGGATCATCCTCTTTCCCTTTGGCCCCGTGCTTGAAGGCATTTTCCACGAAAGCGAGAAAAAGTAACGGAGCAACCCTCACTTCCGCATGCCTGCCTGTAATGTCAAATTGCACCCGCAGGTTTTCGCCGGCCCGGAGCTTCTCAACATACACATAGCTCTGCAGGAATTCAAGCTGCTTACTCATCGGAACCAGCTCATCCCTCGACTCATAGATCACATACCGCATCAGGTCCGACAGCTTAAGGATCAATTCAGGCGCTTTATCCGACCTGTCGAGTGTCAACGCATAAAGGCTGTTCAGGGTGTTGAAAAAGAAATGGGGATTTACCTGGGCACGGAGCGCTTTAAGCTCCGCCTCGATCTTTTGCCGTTCCACTTCCTTCATCCGCAACTCCACATCCTGCAAAGCGATCGAATCGCGCATGAATTTCAGCAGCGTGGATACGACCAGAAAGATCAGCACGAGGATGAATTCGGCGATGAACTCGGTCGGCAAACTCGCAGGATGCTTGCCGCCTTCGAAAAGGAAGGAGACATAATAATTCAGGATGATGAAAAGAAGGATGTTGGCCAACTCAAGCAGCGAGAAGAGGAGAAACCTTCTCTTATTGAAAAAGGCCGGTATCAGCCAGAGCAGATTGATATAGACCGACACCGCAAGAAGGCCGACGGTTACCAGGATGTTCACCGCCATCCGGAAGTCGAGACTGTACCAATTAAAGTCGCCCCGCGTATAGATGAGCACTACCGTGAACAGGACGATACTGATCAGCCAGAAAAGCCCCTGCTGCACTACCTGTTGCCACCTTCCCTTACCGGGAAGTCTGTGGGAATCCATGGAGTTTTTTTTGCAAAAATGGGGATTGATCCGCGATTTGTCAATTTTATTTGACGTACCCCCTAAAAAACCGGATGAAACTCACGGTTCGGCGAAAATTCCCCCCGTTCATCGAAAAACGGCCAGTCCTTCTGAAATTGTTGGTAATATTGCAAAACGTTAGTTTTCGAAACCTGGTTACCGGGAAAAAGAGTGTACCATCCATCTTAACACTGAACAAGTATGAAAAAAGTTTCAATGAACCTCCGGCTGGTGTTTGCCGCGCTGGCGGTTTTCATCGCTTCTGTACCGTCCATCAAGGCTGTCAATCCGCCCGATGAAGGCATGTGGCTGCCGTTGCTGCTCGAAAGACTGAATTATGTCGATATGCAGAAAATGGGACTCCACCTTACTCCCGAAGAGCTTTACAGCATCAATAATAACAGTCTCAAAGACGCCATTGTCGGCCTGTCGGGCGGCGGCGCCAACGAGGGCTTTTTCTGCACGGCCGAAGTGGTCTCCGCGCAAGGGCTTCTTTTCACGAACCACCATTGCGGCTACGGGGCTATCCAGAACCACAGCACGCCGGAGCACGACTACCTGACCAACGGCTTCTGGGCAAAATCGTTTGCGGAAGAGCTTTCGAACGAAGAGATGTGCGCTTCCTTCCTTCAGCGGATCGAAAATGTGACCGATTCGATCATCCCGTTCCTGTCGGATACCCTGAAAGAGAGCGCACGCACCGCCAAGGTGAAGGAGATTTCCAGCAGGATCCGCAAGCGGGCAGAGGAGGATGGCAAGTTCGAAGCAAGCGTCAAGTCGTTTTACGGCGGAAACGAATATTACCTGTTCGTCTTCAGGACTTTCAAGGATGTTCGCCTGGTTGGCGCCCCGCCCTCTTCCATCGGGAAATTCGGCGGCGACACCGACAACTGGATGTGGCCGCGCCACACCGGCGATTTTTCCATCCTGCGCATCTATTCCGATCCCGACGGAAACCCCGCCAAATACGACGCGAAGAACGTGCCGCTGAAAGTCTCCTACCATCTTCCCATCAGCCTGAAAGGCATTAAGAAAAACGATTTCGCCATGATCTGGGGTTACCCGGGATCGACTTCGCGCTATATAACCTCCTATGGCATCGACTACAACCTCCAGGTCTTCTATCCCACCCTGATCAAGCTGTTCGGCAAGGAGCTGGAGATCATGAAGGAGCGGATGGACGCGGACAAGGCCGCCAGGATCGCCTATGCCGACAACTATGCCGGGATCGCCAACACCTGGAAGAATTTCATCGGCCAATCGAAGATGCTGGTTCGCAACAAGGTGGCGGACAAGAAAAAGGCGATAGAGGAGCGGTTCCTCGACTGGTGCAACAACGATCCCGGGATCCGGATGAAATATGAAAACCTGCTCGGTCAGCTTCAGGAAAATTACGGAGCCCTCAAAAAGGCGGCCATTCCCTTCTTTTATTCCAACCTTGGCGGGATGGGCCTCAGCGTCGTACAGATGGCCGGCGAGTTCAACGGGCTTTATGCATCGCTGGAGAAGAAAAATAAGGATGCGGTGAAGGAACTCCAGCCCGGGCTGAAGACCTCCGTGGAGGAGCACTTCAAGGAGTATGACCTGGAAATTGAACAGAACACGCTGGCGGCGCTGCTCCGGATGTATTCCAAAGACATCCCGAAAGAAGATCTCCCCTCAATCTTCACCACCATTGAAAAGGATTTTAACAACGATTTCAACGCCTATGCCGCCATGGTTTACGGCACCTCCGTCTTTGCCACGGCCGACCGTGCGAACAAGTTCATCGACCATCCCAACCTGAAAACCCTGAAAAAGGACCCGGGATGGCAACTTGCCAAATCGATGGAAGAGGCCATGGGGAAAGCCTCTTCGTCCTATATGTCGCTCAGGACCTCGATCGGCTCGCTGAACCGCAAGTTCATCGCCGGCATCCGCGAAATGGATCCCACCCTTGTGAAATATCCCGACGCCAACTCCACCATGCGGCTGACCTATGGAAGCGTACTCGATTACATCCCGGCCGACGCGGTGCATTATGATTATACCACCACGCTCAAAGGGGTGATGCAGAAGGAAGACCCGGGCAACGAGGAATTCATCGTCGAAAAGAAGCTGAAAGACCTTTACGAAGCCAGGGATTACGGTCAGTACGGGGAAAACGGCGAGATGGTGGTTTGCTTCCTCACTACAAACGACATCACGGGCGGCAACTCCGGCAGCCCGGTGATCAATGGCGACGGGCAGCTCATCGGCCTGGCGTTCGACGGCAACTGGGAGGCCATGAGCGGCGATATCATGTTTGAGCCAGACATGCAGCGCACCATCAATGTCGATATACGGTACGTCCTTTTCATCATCGACAAGTTTGCAGGCGCCACGAACCTGATCAACGAACTGACATTGGTGAAATAACCGGGAAAATCCCTATCCGCAGAATTCCTCCAGGGCGGACCGGATCTTTTTGATCGTGTCCGCCTTTTCTTTTTCCCAGATCCGGTGACTCGATATAAAGCCAATCGTGATCGCTGATGCCATGACCGCAAGGTAGATGATCAGCGGCAGGATGTTATCGCCCGCGTACTTCGCGAATGAAGCACTTACGACCATGCCGCCTCCCAGCGTGAAGATGGCGATCAGGACACAGGAGATCACCAGGTCGGCGGGATTCATGAACCTGTACCGCTTTTCGGCCTTCCTCAGGAAAATGGCGGCCGGTAGCGTATAATCCACAGACCTGACACGAAGATACAGCCGGAACATGTAACCTGTTGCCAGGACGAATCCCAGCACAATCACTGAGAAGCCATCCCTCATTGTGCCACGGTTAAGGGTAAGCAATCCGGAATAGATGGCCACGAACGCGAAGAAAATGATGATGTACAAACCTGTCTTTTTCCGGTCCTTTTCGTCCTGAATCTGCATCTCGCTGATCAGGGAATCGAGTTTACCGTTTCCGGCACCGCTGCCGGCAGTGCCCTGTTTGTCGTCCTTCTTAAGGATCTTTTTGAAATCATCCAGTTCCATCTTGTTGTTCCTCCCATTCGTTTTTTATTTTCTCCCGGATGCGGTGCAGCCTTACCCGGACATTGACTTCAGACATTCCGGTGATCTCCGCCATCTCCCTGGTCGTGAAATCTTCAAGGTAGAGCGAAACCAGGGTCTTGTCGGCAGTGACCAGTGTGCTGATGAACTGATGAATGAAGGCGATTTTCCTGTCCTGATGGCCCGGATCGTCATCCGCCGGATGATCTGCAACCATGCCGGTCTCCGTGGTCAGGCCGTTGCCAATAAGATCTTTACGGCGCTTGTCGTTCCGGATGTGCATCAGGCATGTGTTGACGACAACCCTGTAGATCCAGGTGCTCAGGAGGGAATTTCCTCTGAAAGAGCGCAGGTTCTGCCAAATGCGGATCAATGATTCCTGGTAGGCATCATCCCTATCGCTGCGATCATCAAAAAAATAACTGCAAACGCCGTAAATGCGTTGGTTGTTTTCCCGGATTGCATCCCTGAAGCGCTGTTCGAGTTCCATCACTCATCGTTTGCCTTATTTGGATTCCGTCCGGGCTCTTTTGTTACATCAGGGTACGTTTTTTTTCTGACGCTCCATGGCGTCCACGACCAGGTAAATCGTGGCGAAGGCAAGGCTGATCCAGATGATGGCAGGGAAAATACCGATGATGAAGCAGATGATGCCGCCCAGCACGATTGGGATGCAGGTTAGTCCCATCAGGAAGATAGCGCCGGCATGGCCGGTGGTCATGCGCCAGCTCTCCCTGATCGCATCAACGGCTTCCATCCTGCGATCCATGACGAGGTAGGGCACGAAGGCCAGCTTGCAAGCGAAGATGATCCCCGGAACGATCAGCAGCACGATCCCGATGCCGATAATGAGGGCGACCAGCAGGTTGGCGAGGAGTACATTGCCGAACCGCTGGTAGGCAAAAAAGATCTCCTGTACCTGGAACAGCTCTCCCCTCGCCGCCTTCAGGAAGATCCACGACATGCCGTAACCGACGGGCATCAGAACCAGCAGAGAATAAACAAAGTTAAAGAGGCCGGTCGTGAAGCTTTCCGTGTACTGCATGTTGAAGATGTAAGGGGTCAACCCTATCGGTAACGAAAGCAGCATCTCAATGAAAAGTACGAGCAAAAGCTCAGGGAAGTTCTTTTTCATGATATCCCATCCGTGGCCGTAAGAACCGGAAACGGATGGTTCGGGAAGTTGTGACTGATTTTGATTCTCATTGTTTTGAATGATTTCCATGGCAGCTGATTTTGATGTTTAAAAATTTTGCCGGAATAATACTTTATTATCGGGATCTGTTGGGTCGTCATACAGATAATATGCGGCCGAGCGATGGACCCTGATCTTCTCGGGGAAAAAATGAAACAGGGTCAGGCGCTTTTTCAGGCTCCCGTCGTCAAGGTTTATCTCGTAAAGCGCATACCGGCCGTTGGAGACAAAGGTAGTAAAAACCTTCCCCGTCACGGCATCGGGCAGGATCTCTTTCGTCCAACGGCCATCCTTCACCCGGCCGGTCTTCAGGGCAAGTTTGTAAAGAAACCTCCCCTCTTCATCGTAGAACTCCATCTGCTGGTCAGGTGTATTGAATATGCAAATGTTCTCGCCTACCATGTGGAGGGAGGTTTTCACCGGTCGGTACAGGATTTTACGTGTATAGTTCCAGGTCACGAATGCCTCCCTCGAGTCGGGCTGGACAGGGCTTCCCATCATCATGGCGTCCTCGGGATTGCGACGCAGCATTTTCAGCAGCTTTTCATCGGTGACCCGGGTGATCGGGGTCTTCACGGATGTTATCCGGTCCAAACCGAAATATTCGGCTCCCAGCCCGTGGTTCGTCTCCCGTCTGAAATACAATACCCCGGGCGTGGCGGCGACACAGTCCTTCAGGATATCTTTATATTTTTTCAGCCTGACGGGATGGATCAGGTGCAGCCGGTTCCCGTCGCGGTAAACCTGAAATCCCGAATCATGGCTCAGCAGATGCAGGTTCCCGAGGCAGTCGGTGAACAGCCTGTCGGGCCTGAAGGAAAAGCGCGCAGAAGTGGCCACCGTGTCGCCGTTCAGGTCTTTGCATATCAGCTCCATTTTTGAAAGGGTCTGCCTGAAGATCAGCAGATAAACCAGGCTGCTGTCGATCTCGTAGTCGAGCACGGCATAGCGGTCATCTCTGAAAAAGGGTTCGTGCCGGCTTGCCGTGATCTCAACTTCCTCCAGCATGGTGGCTTTCTTTCCAAGGTATAACAGCAGCGAATAGGAAGTCTCGTCGAGCAGGATGATCCTGGTTTCATACCCGATATGGCTGACACGGAGTATGGCGGGAATGGTGTCGACAAAAAAGGAGAAGGATCCTGTTTCATCGGAAACCGTTCCGAAGCGCGAGTTTTCCACGGAGAGGTTTACGCCCGGGATCCCTGTTTTTGCCCCCCTTTCGAGCACCCTGCCGTAATAAAAATGGTACCGGACCTGTGTAAAAGCGTTGTGACCCGCCACCACAAAAGGCAGGATAAGGATCAGGCACCGCAGGAAAAGTTTTATTGGCATGACCGGATTCCTCGGGGAGGGTAAGCGCTTTCCCATTTCAAACATACGAATAACCGGGTGATCCATCAAACGGAATCTGTGAAAGCCATTCGGTCCTGCCTGTGAATGTTGACGGAGAAATGCGTAGTATGACCGGATAAAGGGCCGTTATGATCGATTTGTGGCCTTTTTCCTTGCTTTTTGCTTCCGGGTGTTGTTACTTTGTAGCTGAATTCCAGGAAAATGAGATGAAGACCCGCTACAAGATACTGATCCATTTTGCCTTCTGGATCTATATGTTCAACCAGGTGCTGCTCACCTTTGCCATGTGGCCGGGCAAGCAGATTGACTACTTTGAGCAGATCACCATCTACCCCTTTACCAGCTTCGTCACCTTTTACAGCATTTACTTTTCCATCGGCTGGCTCTTTGCCCGGAAGCGCAAGCTCCTGCCTGGTATCCTGCTGGTTTTAGTTATTGCTGCGCTGGTACCCCTGAGGATCGGAGCAGAATACCTTTTCTGGAAGTACATCGGGTACAGCCATTTAAAACCGGGAGACGAATTGATCGTCGACCGGGTGTGGTGGTTCAATTCACTCCGGTTAGTGATCATTTACGGGATCTACTCCCTGCTGATCCGGCTCGCCATCGGCTGGTTTGAAACCCAGAAGTTGCGCACGGCGCTGAAGCTCGAGCGTCAGGCCGGCGAGCTTGCGCTTCTGCGGTCACAGATCAATCCCCATTTTCTTTTCAATACGCTGAACAATATCTATTCCCTGGTATATAAAAAGTCGGAGGACGCCCCGGAGGCGGTGATGAAGATGTCATCGATCATGCGCTACATGCTCTACGATGCAACCACCGACACCGTGCTGCTGGAAAAGGAGGTGGAATACCTGAAAAGCTTCATCGAGCTTGAAAAACTGAGGATCAGGCATCCCGACTTCGTGGAGATGAACATCTCCGGGAACATGGAGGGCAGGACCGTCCCCCCCATGTTGCTGATCCCGTTTGTCGAGAACGCCTTCAAGCACGGCAGCCGGAACGTGGCAGCGCCGGGGATCAGGATCGATCTGTCGGTCTCACCCCGGGAGATCCGTTTCCTGGTCTCCAACCACCTGAGGAAAAATGTCGCGGCCCCCACCGATCCGATGGGAGGCATCGGGCTGAACAACATCCGGCGAAGGCTCAACCTGCTCTACCCCGGGAAGCATACCCTTGAGATCAAGAGTGAAAACGAAATCTACACAATCCTGTTAATTATCCGTTCATGAAGATCAATTGTATCGCGATCGATGATGAGCCCCTGGCCCTTGACATCATCAGGGATTACTGCTCAAAAGTAGCGTTCCTGAACCTGCTGAAGACCTTCGATAATGCCATCGAATCCATCGAGTACCTCCGGTCGAACCAGGTTGACCTGATCTTTCTCGACATCCAGATGGAGGAGCTTACCGGCATCCAGCTCCTGAATGCGCTGAAACAGCGGCCGTTCGTGATATTCACCACGGCCTATGAAAGGTACGCCCTCCAGGGGTTCGAGCTCGACGTGGTGGATTACATGCTCAAACCCATCTCCTTCGAGCGGTTCATCAAAGGGGTCAACAAAGTGTATGAACGAATGCAGATCGACGCGGGGGGTGCAAAACCCGAAAACGGGAAGCCCCGGGCGCCCGAGGCATCCTTTTTCTTCGTCAAGACCGAGACCCGGATGGAGCGCATCGAGAACAACGACGTACTTTATGTTGAAGGAATGGGCGATTACTGGCGCATCGTCACCCGAACACGCAGGATCATGACCCTCATGAATGCCAAAAAGCTTGAGGAGGTACTCCACGAACCGCAGTTCTGCAGGGTTCACAAATCGTTCTTCGTGGCGCTCGACAAGATCGAATCGATCGAGCGCAACCGGATCAAGATCGGCGACCAGTACATTCCCGTCAGCGAAACTTATCACAAGGCCTTCTTCGACCTGGTTGAACGGCGCAAGCTGGCCTGAAAACTGGATGCTGGATGCTGGATGCTGGATGCTGGATGCTGGATGCTGGATGAGGGAGTCTGAATTACTGCACAGCCTTCAATAGATCCTTCACAGTGTTGGGCGTGGCGACGATCTTGAGCGTGGCGGCGTCCACCAGCACCATCACCGGGGTCGCCAGCACAAAGTAATCGGCAGCCACTTTGCTGCGCACCCCTTCCTCGCCCCGGAGATGTTTCCATCCGGGATAATCCTGCACCTTCTTCTCCCAGGCCTTCACCTCTGTTTCGGTTTCATCGAGGCTGATGGCGATTACATCGAGTTTGGAGGATATCTCCGCCTGCCGCTGCCAGGGATAGATCGCCGACACCATCTCGGCGCAATGGCTGCAATCGGCCGACCAGAACAGCACCAGGATGTACTTCGCCCCCGTGGTGTACCCTCCCAGGGTGAAAACGCCTCCCTGCAGATCCTTCAGGGATATTTCCGGAGCTTTGCTTCCCGCCACCAGGGTTTCCATGCCCTTCAGGCGGCGCTCGATCTCCTGCCGCTTGGAGGTCAGGCAGTCCGGATCATCGAGGTAAGGCTGGAGGATCTTCATCCCGGCGTCGATCGCGTTGGTTTCATACCCGCGGTAAAAGTAATCGACCATCCACCCATATACGATCGGATCGCCCTTCTTTGCCTTTTCGATTGCGGCTTTTCCCGCCGCCGGAAAGAGGGAATCCCTCAGCGCGACGGTCGTGGCTAACTGGCCGTAAAGGTTTACGTAGTTGTCCATCCATTTGTTGATGTTCGCCGTTTTGATGATCCGGGGATCCTTGAAGTCCATCCCGTCGAAATAATGGCTGATCAGGCTTTTGACCCGGTCGGTTTCGCTCCCCGTGAAGGAGATCACGGGCACATATTGGAAGGGGTAGACATTGCTGACAAAAAGCTCCCTGTCGCGCTTTTCCATCTCTTCCAGCCACTGGTTGTATTCTTCCCGTCTCGTTTCATACTCTTTGATCCCCTGCTGGTAGAATTTCGATCCCGTGTCGTCGTAATTCATCAGGAAATTCTGCAGCAGGCCTATTTTTTCTTTCTTCTTCCCGTTCTCCTTTGAAAAGGCAAGAAAGGTACTGTTTTCCTTCTCCCCGGCCTGGAACCAGGTACTGTCGGGGTTGTTGCTGTACTGCGGCCTCACCCAGAGCTCGAGGTCCTGGTCGCTGACCAGGATGCTCTTCTCAGAGGGATAGGGGGTGCTTGTTTCCGTCTCCCGGTAATCGAACCGAAGGACACATTCCCCGGGAAGATTTTCTTTGGGGATGACCAGCGTTGCCGTCTCTCCGTTCTTCACCGCCGGGTGTTCAACTACCGGTTTGTAGGTCCGGGCAGGAGAGATGGCCAGGAAACTGATCTTGCTGTCGTAAACGCCCCGCAGGTGAATGGTGATGGAAACATCACGGGTCTGGGCCGAAAGGCTGGCAGCTAACGCCGCGAAAACGATCAGGGAAAGCGGTATCCTATATCCGGAGATCTTGTGTCTGTTTTTTGTGATTGTTGCGCAGGTCATATTTTTTGATTTATCGGGATTAAACCAGTTCATAATCCATCTGCTTCCGCGCCAGGTCGATCCGCTTGACCCGGATCTTCAGCTTGTCGCCGAGTTTGAACCGCTGCCCGTGCCGCTGGCCGATGATCTGGTAATTTTCCTCGTCGAGGTAATAGAAGTCATCCTCCATGTCACGCAGGCGGATCATCCCTTCGCAGCGGGTCCCCTCGATCTCGGCGAAGATCCCCCACTTGCTCACGCCCGAGATCCTCGCATCGAAAACCTGCCCTACTTTATCGAGCATATATTCGGCCTGCTTGTATTTCACCGACATCCGCTCAGCGTCGGCCGCCCGCCGCTCCATCTCCGAAGCGTGTTCGCACTGGGGCTCAAACTCCTCTTTGGTTACAGAGGGTGCGTTGTTCATGTATTCGTGCAGCAGCCTGTGCACCATCAGGTCGGGGTAACGGCGGATGGGCGAGGTGAAATGGGTGTAATGCGGGAAGGCAAGTCCGTAGTGGCCGATGTTGTTGGTCGAATAGTAAGCCTTCGACATGGTCCGGATGGCAATGGTTTCGATCATGGTCTCGGTCCCGGTGCCCTTGATGTCTTCGAACAGCCTGTTAAATGAAGTGGCGAGTGATTTCTTTGAGCTGAGTTTGATCTTATGGCCGAGCCGCTCAAGTAACTGGTTGAAATTTTCCAGCTTTTCCGGGTTGGGCTCGTCATGCACCCTGTAAACGAAGGTCTTTACCGGCTTGCTGTCATGCTTTTTCCCGATGAACTCCGCCACCCTCCGGTTGGCCAGCAGCATGAAATCCTCGATCAGCTTGTTGGCGTCTTTCATTTCGCGGAGGTAAATGCTCAGCGGCTTTCCCTGGTCGTCCAGCATAAACCGCACCTCCTGGGTCTCAAAATTGAAAGAGCCCTTTTTGAACCGCTCCTCGCGCAGTGACTGGGCGAGGCTGTTCAGCGCCGCGATCTCGGAGCCATACTCTCCTTTCCCGGCTTCGATGATCGCCTGGACTTCCTCATAAGAAAAGCGGCGGTTCGAGTTGATCACCGTCTTCCCGAACCAGGAATCATGGATCACCGCCCGTTCGTCCATCTCGAATACGGCAGAATAGCAAAGCCGGTCCTCTCCCTGTTTCAGCGAGCACAGGCCATTCGACAGCCGCTCGGGAAGCATCGGGATGGTCCGTCCCACCATATAAACGGACGTGCCGCGCTCCGCGGCCTCCCGGTCGATGGCTGATCCCGGCCTGACATAATATGACACATCTGCAATATGAACACCCACCTCCCACCGGCCGTTCCCCAGCTTTTTCAGCGAAACGGCATCGTCGAAATCCTTGGCATCCTCCGGGTCGATCGTAATGGTGAAAACCTCCCTGAAATCCCTTCTTTTCTTCAATTCCGCCTCAGGGATCCGGTCGGGGAAAGATACCGCTTCCCGTTCCGCCGCTTCGGAAAAGGAAAGGGGAAACTCTATCTCGGCGAGGATCGATTGCATCTCCACCCGGTTGTCGCCCGGTTGTCCCAGCACCGCACTGACCTCCCCGAAAGGATTGGCCGACTGGGCAGGCCATTCAGTGATGACGGCCACCACCTTCTGCCCGTTCCGGGCGCCGTTCAGCTTTGAATGGGGGATGAAGATGTCAACCGGCATCGCATTGCTGTCGGGGCGAAGGAAAGCGAAATTCTTCGAAGTCTCGATGGTGCCGACGAACTGCTTCTTATTCCTCCGGATGATCTCGGTGATCTCCCCTTCCTGTTTATGACCCTTCCTCCGCGGGAAAAGAAAGACCTTCACTTTGTCTCCGTGAAGGGCATGGTTGGTGTTGTTAACGGCGATGAAGATATCTTCCGATTTGTCCTCCGGGATCACGTAAGCCTTGCCGGTCTGCTTCATGTCAACCGTGCCGGTGAGCGATGTTTTGACCTCCTTCGCAAACCGGGGGCTCTTCATGTTGATCTGGTACTTTCCCCGCTTGCCGGTCGCCAGCTCCCCGCTTCGGAAAAGCTGCCCGATGATTGCGCTGACCAGGTCCCTTCCCGCCCGGTCGCCTATACCCAGCCGGGCGGCAACCTGTTTGTAGTTGAAGCTGCTGAATGGATTGTTCTGAAACACATCCAGCACCGTTTTTACGAACGTGTTCTTTTCAACACCGCTTAAACTCTTTTTCTTTGTCATTTTTCTTTTTATTAATTCCGCACCTGTTCACCTGCTCACCTGTTCGGGAAAAGGGACGCAAGCCCTGAAGCATGAAGGGATGGCGTCCCTTGAATCACCGGGAGAAATGAAGGGTCGCCATCCCCTCGTTTCCCTCGCGGCTTGCGACCCTTCACACCTGCTCACCTGTCCGCTTGTCCCCCCGGGATCGCTTCAAGGAGCCTTCTCGTATATTCCGACCGGGGGTTCGAATAGATCGCATCAGCCTCCCCCATCTCTTCGATCCTGCCTTTATTCATAACGATCAGGCGATCCGACATGTACTTGACGACCGAAAGGTCGTGGGAGATGAAGATATAGGTCAGCCCCAGATTCCGCTTCAGGTCGTTCAGCAGGTTCAGCACCTGCGCCTGGATGGAGACATCGAGCGCCGACACCGATTCGTCGCAGATGATCAGCCGCGGCTCCACAGCCAGCGCCCTGGCGATGCAAACGCGCTGCCGCTGCCCGCCCGAAAACTCGTGTGGATAACGATCGTAATGCTCCGGCTTCAGCCCCACCATATGAAGCAGTTCCATCACACGCTCCCGCCTGGCGGTTTCGTCTTCATGGAGGCGGTGCACCTTCATCGGCTCCCCGATGGCCCTGCCGGCAGTAAGCCGGGGATTTAGGGAGGAATAGGGATCCTGGAAGATGATCTGGAGCTCCTTGCGCATCTCCTTCAGCATGACGCCGGTTAGCCGGGTAATGTCCCGCCCTTTGTAGATCACTTTTCCCTCCGTCGGGGGGATGAGCTCCAGGATCACCCTTGCCAGGGTCGTTTTGCCACTGCCCGATTCGCCCACGATGCCCAGGGTTTCGCCGGGATAGACTTTGAAACTGGTTTCCTCCAGCGCCGTGAATGACCCGAACTTCTTAGACAGCTTTGAGACAAGGAGCGCCGGTTCCGAGGCATAGAGCCGCTCGTGCTCCTTTTTCCGCTGACCGGCAGTGACAGGTGATGCCGAAGCGTTTTCGCCGGCGAGGTATTGCTCCACCGTGGGCAGGCTTGCCGGACGCTGCGTGAGCAACGGCCGGCAGGCGAGCAGGCCGCGGGTGTAAGGATGCGCGGGCTTGCTGAAAATGTCGCCGGTGGTTCCCTGCTCCACGATCCTGCCATTGCTCATCACCGCTACCCGGTCGGCAAATCCCCTGACGATCCCGAGGTCGTGGGTGATGAAAAGGATAC
>Ga0163209_1000788_pt1 | contig 13964 bp, 10 predicted proteins | sample Kivu_160m_FD_113538 | JGI IMG/M metagenome (GOLD analysis project Ga0163209, IMG submission 113538) | Freshwater microbial communities from Lake Kivu, Western Province, Rwanda to study Microbial Dark Matter (Phase II) - Kivu_160m | ecosystem: Environmental > Aquatic > Freshwater > Lake ...
AAAAGGAAATAATTGTTGATTTGAAGTAAACCCTCATGGAAGGTCTCAAACGCAACCCTCCACCGCCAAGAATGAAAACTCACGGCTCGCGGGGCACGCTTGCCGTACTTTTTTGTTTGCGTTTATTTCTGATATCAATTATCTAATTTCTAATATCTAATTTCGCTTCTTCCCAGCCCTCATCCCTGCTTCTAATGCGCTTCCAGCCAATTCTCTCCCTCACCGGCTTCAGCTTTCACCGGCACATTCAACTTCATCGCCCCCTCCATCTCTTCGATTGCCAAAGCTTTCATCGTTGCCAATTCCTCTTCTGGCACTTCGAATACCAGTTCATCGTGCACCTGCATAATCATCAGGGATTTTACTTTCTCCTGCAGCATGCGGTTGTGGACTTTGATCATTGCCAGTTTGATCAAATCGGCGGCGGAACCTTGAATGGGAGTGTTCACCGCCACTCGTTCCGCATTGGAGCGGATATTGAAATTCTTTGAGTTTATTTCCGGCAGCGGCCTTTTTCGACCTAAGATCGTTTCCGCATAGCCTTTTTCCCGCACCGAAGCGATAGTGCCTTCGACAAATTCCAGCGCTTTGGGGTACTTGGCGAAATAGCTGTCGATGAATTCCTTGGCTCGATTTTTAGGGATGCCCAGTCTTTCCGAGAGGCCGAATTCACGCATACCGTAGATGACGCCGAAATTAACTTCCTTAGCTGCGCGGCGCATATCGGGAGTAACCAGTTCGGGCGGGCTGTTGAACACCAGCGCAGCTGTCCTTCTATGGATATCCTCGCCTTTTTGAAACGCTTCTTTCAGACCCGGGTCATCTGATAAATGCGCCAGTATCCGCAATTCGATCTGAGAATAATCCACCGATAATATTCGCCAGCCGGATTTACCGGGGATGAACGCGCCTCGTATCTGACCGCCGGTATCGGTGCGGATGGGAATATTCTGCAGGTTGGGATCTGTGGAGGATAATCTTCCGGTGGCGGCGACCGTTTGATTGTAGGAAGTATGCACCCGCCCGGTGTAAGGATTGATCATTTTGGGCAAAGCGTCGGTGTAGGTGCTTTTCAGCTTGGCTAAACCGCGGTAGTTTAAGATTTGCGCCGGTAATTCGTGCAGCGGAGCTAATTTCTGCAAGACGCCTTCATCGGTGGAGTAACCGGTCTGAGTCTTGCGAATCACCGGCAGCGCTAATTTCTCGAACAGGATTTCCGATAATTGTTTGGGTGAATTGATGTTGAATTCCGTTCCCGCAATTTCAAAGATCTTCTTTTCAATCGCTTTCATCTCCCCGGCTAAATCTTCCGACATATTTTGCAGCAGTTTGACATCCAGAGCCACACCATTCCGTTCCATCGTCATCAGCACTTCGATAAGCGGAATTTCCACTTCGGACAGCAGTTTTTCCAATGAATGTTCTTGAATTTCATTTTGTAGAATATTTTTCAGTCTGAAAGTGCAGTCGGCGTCTTCGCAGGCGTAATAGGATACCTTTTTTACCGGGACTAAATCCATAGTAATCTGTTTCGACCCGCTGCCGATTAAATCGGAGGTGGGGATTTTCTGCACTTTCAGATATTGCATGGACATAGCGTCCAAGCCGTGCGCCCTGGCGCCGGGTTCTAGCAAATAGTGCGCCACCATAGTGTCGAAATTCAGTCCTTTAACATCAACACCGTAGTTTTTCAATATAGTCATATCGTATTTGGCGTTCTGCCCGGTCTTAGGAATGCGGGAATCGGATAAAATTGATTCCAGCCGGGACAGAATGTAGGATATATTATCCTCAACCTTCTGCTTGAACCATAAATATGCTTTTTCCGGCTTTCTGCCCTGTAAATCGAATTCGTTGCAGGGAATATAAAACGCTTCCAGGTCTCTGTATGCGAATGATAATCCCACTAATTTTGCGCGCATAGAGTCTTCGGAAGTAGTTTCAGAATCGAAAGCGAATCCGCTGGAATTAGCCAATAAATTTATCAGTTCGTCTAATTTATCTGCAGTATCGATGGTATTATACTTAAGTTCAATTTTGCTTGCCGGCGCTTTTTCCTTCAAGTATTTGCTAAAGGAATAAAGCTGCGCTTCTATAAATTTTTCCCGCAAAGCGTCATCGTCAATTTGAAATTTCCACTTTTCCCGGTCGAATCCAACCGGATGGTCGGATACGATAGTAACCATTTCCCGGGAGAAAAAAGCTGACTCTTTACCTGTCTTTAATTTATCCTGCGCCGCGCCTTTAATCTCATCTATGTGCTCATATAAACCGGCAATGGAGCCGTATTTGGCGATGAGGTCGGTCGCCGTCTTTTGCCCCACGCCTTTAACGCCGGGGATATTGTCGCTGGAATCGCCCATCAGTCCCAATACTTCGATGATTTTATCTGGCGCTGCTCCGAATTTCTCCTTAACTTCCGCTGGCCCAAAAATCTCCACTTCTGCCATACCTTTCTTGATATTATAAACCTTAATCTTATCGGAGACCAGCTGGAAGAAATCCTTATCGCCGGTGACCATAAACACGGCTATACCGGCTTTCTCCGCCTCTTTCGCTGCGCTGCCAATCAAATCATCGGCTTCGTAGCCTTCCTCTTCCAGCACTTTGATGCCCGATGCTTTCACAAGGTCGTATAAAATGGGCAGCTGCTCGACTAAATCTTCCGGCATTTTCTGCCGCGTGGCTTTGTACTCAGGATAAATTTTATGGCGGAAAGTGGGCGCTTTAGTGTCGAAAGCGATAGCCAGCAAATCCGGTTTTTCACGCTCGATAAGCGAAAACAAAGTGGCAAAAAAGCCGAATACGGCGGAAATATTCCGCCCTTGTTTATCCGTCAAAGGGCTGCGCTGGAAAGCGAAATGTGAACGGTAAATTAATGCGGTGCCGTCGAGGAGGAACAGCCGGGATGTTTGAATTTTATCTTCCATAGCGGATACGCAAAATGTGATGAGGAGTAACGAGGAATTCACCACAATTTAATAAATTGAAATCCAATATTCAAAATTGACTCATATAAAACCGGATTGTTCTAATGAACATTTTGATTTTTCAAAAGAATATATTAAATTATCCAATTTGAATAATACCGCGAAGATTTTAGTTTTAGTCGTTTGAGTTAAATCTTCATACCATAAGTTCATCGTGATTTAGCTCGAAAATAAACCACCTTTCATCCAAAGCGCTTGACCGCGCTGCTTTTATTCGTGTTTCGCACCTGGAAGCGTGCAATTAAAATGATCGTCCTCATTAATCCCCCTCAGCTGTTTACTCCCACTCAAGAGACCGCAGGCGTAGTGCCGCCGCTGGGATTGGCTTATCTGGCGGCGTCTTTGTCCCGAGAAGGTTACCAAGTGTCGATCATCGATGCTGTGGGTGAGAAGTACTGGGCTTATTATAACTGGCAGGGGCATAAACTGCGGGGGCTGAGCTTCGAGGAGATCATCGAACGCATTCCATCTGACGCGGAATGGATCGGACTCTCCAATCTTTATACCTTTGCCTTCTTGGTCTCGGCGGAATTATCGGACAGAATAAAAGTAAAATATCCCCATATCCCTTTGGTGCACGGCGGGGCACATTCCACCGTAATGCCGCATTATTCTCTGTCCCGCAAATCCGTAGATGCGGTGGCGCTGTCGGAAGGCGAAATTACCGCCGTGGAATTGACTAAAGCCTTCGCCGGAAAAAAAGCCTTAAACGAAATCGACGGTATCGCTTTCCGCAGCAATGGTGAAGTGAAGGTCAATTCCAAGACCAATTATATTAAAGACCTCGATACCGTCCCTTTCCCCCGGCGGGACCTGCTGCCGATGGTGAATTATTTCGAAGCCCGCGAACCTCACGGCAGCGCTAATACTGTGCGCTGGACCACTATGATCGCTTCCCGCGGCTGCCCTTACGGCTGCACCTTCTGCAATACACCGAAAATCTGGCACCGTTTATGGCGGGTGCGCTCGCCGCAAAATGTCATCGATGAAATTAAATCGCTGCAAAATGATTATGGTGTGGAGGAAATTCACTTTGAGGATGAAAATCTCGGCCTGCGCAAAGCCTGGACGCTGGAATTCTGCCAGAAGCTTATTGAACAGCGGGTAAATATCCGCTGGCAGCCTTCCAATGGCATTAGAGCGGAAAGCGTGACAGAAGAAACTGCCGCCGTCATGAAACAATCCGGCTGCACCAATGTTACCATCGCCGCCGAATCCGGTTCACCGCGGGTACTGAAAGAAATCATCAAGAAGAACCTGCATCTGCCAAAAGTGACCGAAAGCGTGAACATCCTTCACCGCAATAAACTGAAAATCGCCGTCTATTTTATGCTGGGATTGCCGGGAGAAAAGAAACGGGAGGTCTTTAAATCCATTTCTTTAGCGGGAAAACTCGCCCGCAAAGGCGCGCATGAAACCGTATTTTCCATCTTCAGCCCGTTGCCCGGCAGCGAATTGACCGAACTGCTGGCCGCCGAAGGCAGAATCTCCGTCTCAGAACAATTTTTCGACCATATCACACCTCACGGCGATATGTTGAATGCGCAGTCGCATTCGGAATATATTTCCAATGCGCAGGTCGTTATCTTGAAATATCTGGGATACGCCTGGTTCTACCTCAACCGGATAATCTTTCATCCGCTGGGTATTTTTAAAAGCATTTGCAATGTAATCACGGATAAACAAACGCTTAAAACGGAAAGAGTCCTGCGGACGGTTATGATGAGGTTTCTGGGAAAAAGCAGAAGGAAAAGCCGGAATTAGGAGTTCGGGATTAGGGCTTCGTGAAAAGCAAACATAAAGGTGTTCATCAAAGAGGCTCAGAGAACACAAAGTGTCACAGCGAAAAGCAAAATAAACTATGAAATATGATAATAAACACAACTGACATACAATTTGTCATACGCTTGCTTTTAACTTGCACACTTGCCAACTTCTTATGTTAAATCCCTTCAAATGGTCGAATAAAAGCGCCGTGTGGATAATCTTCCTTTTGGCAATGCTCCTGCGGCTGCTATTTATCCTGCCTAAAGGCAATGACATCGCTGTTCCCTACCGGGATCAGAACACCTATTACGCGTTGGGACGGGCTTTGGTGGACGAAGGATATTTGGGACCGCCCAACAATCGTGAAGTTGGGCCTTATTATGAATACCGCAAGAACCATCCTCCTCCTTTGGGCGCTATCCCCGAATACCGGCAGAAAATGATGGCTCGGTGGGATGCGGAACAATATTATTACGGGGTAATGAAATGGGGCTGTCCCACTTCCATGTTCGAACCGCTGTATCCGCTTTTTTCCGCCGGAGCTTACTTTATGTTTGGCGACCGTTTCCTTTGGCACCGCTTGATTTTAGCAGTGATAAGTTCATTGACCTGCCTGCTGTCTTATACCATCGGGCGCAGATTATTTAATGAAGCGGCCGGGCGCATCGCCGGGCTCATCTGCGCTTTATACCCTTATTTTATATTCTATACCGTCTTCCTGATGTCGGAAACCTTCACCATCTTTTTCCTCGCGCTGACGGTCTATTGCTTCATCCGCTTGCGAGATGAACCCGGGATAAAATATGCCGTTTTATTCGGGCTGGGGATGGGACTGACTTTCCTTACGCGCTCCATTATTTTAGGATTAATCCCGTTTTTTTTACTGTATCTGCTGCTATACCAAAAGCGGCTGTTAATACCCTCTTTAGTCTCGATACTGACATTTATCGTAGTTTTATCACCCTGGGTCTATCGGAATTATAAACTGCAAGGTGAATTTGTGCTGCTCTCCACCCGGGGTGGCTACAACATTTGGATGCGTAATAATCCTTTCTTCTATGACGATGAGTTGAAAGTACTGGGCATTACCGTCCCGCAGCATTTATTGGACAATATCAAATATAAGGAATATCTCGATTTTCCGGTCTTTACTGCGGAACAAAACGAAGCGGAACGCAACCGCATACTCACCCGGGAAGGAATCAAATTCATCCGCGCTAATCCACAGCTTTATGCTTATCTATGCTGGGAAAGGTTTAAGACTATTATCGGTTTCCAAGGCGCTTTAACGCAAGGATTGATGTATGTCATTGTGGGGATTTTAACTTTCGGCGTCATTTTACCCTCCGCCTTGATTGCTCTTATCATCAATCTCCGTGTTTGGCCGCATACATTACCGCTTATAATAATATTTGTGTATTTTGTCGGCGTTCATACATTAACCCATGACGGTATCCGTTACCGCCTGCCGGCAGACCCATATATTATTATTCTTGCAGCCTATCTGTACTGGCAGATTTTTAACAGAAGTCTGCAAGTCCGCAAGTCTGAAAGTCTGCAAGTCAAAAGCGAAAGCGCAGAGTTCTAGTTTTAGCCATGATTAAATTGCTTGCTGCTTGTTACTCGCATCCCGCAACTCGAATCTAATTAAAATATCATTACCACAAAAAATCATGAGGCTTACGACTATGCCTTCTTCCAAGGTCTCTTTAGCGAAAGAATTATGGGATTTTCTCAAGGTTAGGAAAAAATGGTGGCTGGGTCCCATCATAATTACCTTAATGCTGCTGGGCGCATTAATCGTCTTCACCGAAAGCTCGGCTTTAGCACCCTTCATTTACGCGATTTTTTAGCCTTGACCTGCCCATGCTTAAATCAGCGGACTTAATTATAAATCCGCTCCGTTTTCGGAGACACTATCGAACAATCAACCTCTGAAAAAATAAGCCAATACAGTCTTTCCGTTAGCGTTCCCTGTTATAATGAAGCGGGCAACTTGGAAAAAACGGTGGCTAAAATGCTGAAAATCCTACCCCGCTTTTTTCAAGATTTTGAAATAATCCTGGTGAATGACGGCAGTAAAGACGGCACCGGTGAAATCGCCGACCGGCTGGCGGAACTACACCCTCAAGTCCGGGTGATCCATCATCCCGTCAACCGGGGTTACGGCGGAGCGGTCAAATCCGGCTATTATGCGGCGCAGAAAGAGCTGGTCTGTCTATACCCCGGCGACGGTCAATTCGATATCGCCGAAATCGGCAGACTGCTGCCGATAATGGAAAAGGCCGACATCGCCGCCACTTACCGCCTCGACCGGCAGGATCCCTGGAATCGGAAGGTCAATCAATTCATCTACAACAAAGCTATCTGGATGCTCTTTGGCCTCCCGCTGAAAGATATCGACTGCGGCTTTAAATTGATGAAATCGAAGATTTTTAAGGCAATCGATTTGGAGACCACCGGCGCTTTGATCGACGCTGAATTCTATTTCAAATCCCGCCGGAAAGGCTTTACCTATCAGGAAATCGGGGTCACCCATCTGCCGCGTGAAAAAGGGGCTTCCACCGGCGCAAAATTATATGTAATTGCGCACGCCGCCTATGAAATCCTCAAATTCTGGTGGAAAATCAGAAAGTACCGATGAATTATCCTAAGGTTTTTAATGAAAATTAAAATCCCCCAATTGACACTTCCTGCGATGGAAGCGGTCGATTTGTCGAAAGTAGATTTAAGCGGCGGTATCTCCGTCTTCCTTCCCGCATATAATGAAGAGGCGAATATTGAGCGGGCGGTGCGGCGCGCGGTGGAAGTTTTATCCGCCATAACTGATAATTTTGAAGTGCTGGTGGTTAATGATGCTTCCACCGACAGCACCGCGGGTATTGTCAATCGTTTGATAGAGCAGAATTCACACATTAGGATGATCACCCACGAACAGAATACCCGTTTGGGCGGCGCCATCCGGACAGGGATGAAGAAAACTAGCAAGGGCATAGTTTTTTACTGCGATGCCGATAATCCGGTGGATATGTGGGATGTCAAGCGGGCGCTGCCGTTGATGGCGGATTACGATGTCATCACCGGTTACCGGATTATCCGTGAAGAACGGCTGAAGCGGCTGATCTATTCCCAAGCGTATAATTTCATTACCGGTAACCTCTTTAAATTCTCTGCCCGGGATGTTAATTTCTCCTTTAAATTGATGAAAAGGAAGGTCATTGATACTGTAGAGCTTCACAGCCAGGGCGGATTCATCGATGTGGAATTCATTTCCGAGGTTCTGCGCAAAGGCTTTGCTATAGGTCAAGTCGGCGTGATGTATTATCCCCGCTCCGCAGGAGTTTCCACTATGGCTTCTAATTCCGTTATCATCGAAATATTGCAGGAGATGTGGCAGTATTACCGCAGAATATCAAGCGCGTGATCATCAACGCCGACGATTTCGGCGAAGCTGCATCTATTGACCGGGGCATTATCGCCTGCCACCAGGCGGGGATGGTGAAAAGCGCTTCGCTTTTGGCTAACGGCGATAATCTATCCGCCGCCCTGCAGGAAGCGGCTGAGCTGCCAGGCCTGGGACTGGGGATACATCTTACTTTGGTTAAAGGCAAACCGTTGTCCGCCGCAGCAAAAATCCCTTCCTTGATTTTTTACCAGGGCAATTTCGCTCAGGGATACCTGCAGTTCGCCTTAAGATATTTCCTCGGCGGGATAGATATAAGGCAAGTGGAATATGAATGGGAGCGCCAGCGGGAGAAACTGGGCGGGACAAACCTCGATCACCTCGATTCCCACCAGCATCTGCATTTGCTGCCAGCCTTGTTTAACTTGGTTCTGAAATTAGCCGATAAATGGGGGATTAAATTTGTCCGTATCCCTCGGGAAAACATCCTCCTGCCTATAAAACAAGCGGAGATAATGACCAGCCGGACGCTGAATTTGTTCTGCCGCAAAGCTGAAAAAAAGCTTCAGAATACGAAAATTGGAAGCAGCGATAATTTCTTCGGCTCTTCCTTCTCTGGTAAAATGGTTAAACCAGTTTGGTCGGCGCTTTGGGAGAACATTCCACCAGGGCTAACGGAGATTATGTGCCATCCCGGCTATGAAGAAGCTGAAACCCGGCGGCGGTACGGCTGGTCGAACGATTGGCAGGGTGAATTAGCCGCTCTCACCGACCCGGAAGTGACAGCGGCGGCGGTAAAGTGTAATATAGTATTTACCAATTATTCAGAGATCGGCGGCATGTGAAATGGATCAATTCACCCAATGGCTGAACCGTAAACGGACGGTAATTCTGCTGATGATGACAGCGTTCGTCATCCGGGGCGGCTTAGCTGTCATCATCGGCGAACGGTATTTGCCGATGGCGGACCAGATTGTCTTCGTCGAACTGGCGAAGAATATCGCTTCCGGCAAAGGGATGATGATCACCGACCGCTTGATCCTGCCGTTTTTGGACCAGCCGTTGGAGATTCAGCAGCGTTATTACACTATGCCGGAACGGATTCGAGACTTGCGTATGTTCGCTTTGTGGGGTGTGATCCGCCCGGACACACCAACTGCTTTTATCGAGCCGATGGTGCCTTTGATTTACGCTGGGATTTATAAGCTGTTCGGCGCTTCTATCGTGGCGCCCCGGCTGCTGCAAGCGCTGCTGGACGCTTTAGTCGTGGGGATGTTGTTCAGCCTTGCCGCCATTGCTTTTCCCCGTTCCCGCGCGCCGGGTATCGCCGCCTTGATTTATACTTTCTATCCCTTCTCCATTATGTTCTCCTGCGGATTAATCACACAGCCGATTTATCTTTTTCTGCAGTGTCTGTTAATTTATGTATTTTATAAATTTATGCTTAAACCAGGCTGGGGATATGCCCTTTTACTGGGATTAGTGTTAGGACTTATCACCCTTACTCGCATCTCGATTATCGCCTTTGCGCCTTTTCTTTTTTTGGCGCTGTATCTTCAGGATTACCATCGTCCCCGCTGGCTGCCGGCGGCGGCGGCAATTATCTTGGGTGCGCTGCTTATAATTCCCTGGGCGGTGCGCAATAAGAATGCTTTGGGTGAATATATCCTGCTGCCCACAAAAGGCGGCCGTAATCTTTGGGAGTACAACAATCAGTTATTCACCAGGGAAAAAAGGGAAGCTCCGCCGGATAAGTATAAAGGGATCGATGCGCTGTATTACAGGTTCGCCGGAGAAAATTTTCCCCGGATTCAGGGCAAGGAGTATTTAGAATTTCCGGAATTTACCGATGAGAGTGAGCTCGAGCGGGATCGGGAATTAAACTACCGTTTTCAGCAATTTATGCGGCTGAATCCGGGAATATATCTTAAGCTGTGTTTTTACCGCTTTTACCAGTTTTTCCGCATAACGCCATCCAATTACCGGCATATTTTCTTTCAGGCAGCTTCATATTTGTCCTATGGCTGGATACTGCCTTTCAGTGTTTTCGGATTGATTATCTTGTTGAAAAAGTATTGGCGGCGGATAGCGCCGATTGTTCTTCTCGTCTTTTACAACTCGGGAATTCATACGCTTACCGCATCCGGTATTCCGCATCGCATGCCTATCGATCCATATTTAATTCTCTTCGCTGCGTTCGCCCTGCATTGGTTATTAGTCAAATTTGAATTTATCATCTTAAAGGAGGAAAAATAAGGAGAACAGATAAATGAAAAGAAGACTTTTTACCGATTTTTTCTCCGGCCTGATGTTGACGGTTTTCAGCGTAATGTGGTTAGGTTATTTGATTGGATTGCGCATTCTTAATTGGAATCCGCATCTTTGGAATAGTTTTAGCGATATTTTAGGAGCGTTAGTCAGCACTGCTTTGTTTTACGCAGTATTAGGCGCCGCTGTGGGGATAATTTTTACTGCGGCGCTTAAAATCATCGCCCTCATATTCAACGGCAAAAGCAGGAGTTTTATCCGGCTGTGGATCAGCGTGTATTCACTTTTAAATATACTTTTGTTCGCTTATCTCACTTTTTCCCGCACGCGTCCGGGAGTTCATGTTAAAATTTTCGACACTAGTCTGGTAATAACTTATGTGGTCTCACTGCTGATATTTTTCTGGCTTGTCTGGTCTCTGTCTTTTAAGCGAAAGTGGAAAGTAGTACCATCAGCTTTAAGCTCACTGGTGTTTTTAATGATAATCGGCTTCGGAATTACCTTTTTCGCCACCCCCAAGGAGAAATCCATTGTATTAGGAGATCCTGGTCAGATAGAATCGGCCTACAGCGCGTGCCGGAGCGGGGTCAAAGCGGCGGTATTCGGCGTGGACGGCGCGGAATGGTCGGTCATCGACCGCCTGCTGGCGGAAGGAAAAATGCCGGTAGTTCAAAGCCTGCTTAACCGGGGCGTCCGAGTTCGGTTCCGCAGTTTGAATACTATGAAGTCACCTTTAATTTGGACCAGTATGGCGACGGGAAAAGAGCCGCATAAACACGGGATTGAAGATTTCGGCTCCTTTAGACTGCCGCTGATGAAATCCAGCTTTATCAATTATCCCGATGGCATCGGCTTTTACCGGCTGGTATATACGCTTGCACCGAAATCCGATATGCCGATAAATTCTTCCGCCCGTAAGGTTGAATCGATCTGGGATATATTGTCCGCCGCCGGTAAAAGTGTGGGCGTCGCCGGATGGTGGGCGACTTGGCCGGTCGATGAAGTGCAGGGATGGATGATCTCCGACCGCTTCACTTACACCCTGTTCAATCCCCGCGCTAATGCGATGACCCTGACCGAAGGGCAGGTCTATCCACCGGATTTACTGCCGGAAATAATAGGTTTCGCGCGCTCACCGGAGCAGATGACGGAGGCGGAACTTGCCAGATTTTTCCCCACCGGCAAGTTTTATCCTTCCAACTGGAAGGTCTCCGGCCGGGAAGAATGGAATCCGCTGTATCAGCTTAAATTAGGCTACACTTCCGGAGAGTCTTTCCACAACGCTTCACTTTATTTGATTCATAAATCTCAGCCGGATTTCTTCACTATCTATTACGAAAACAATGATATGGTCAGTCATTTCTTCTGGCAGTATATGGACGATTCACTGTACCCGGAATCGATTCCGCTGGAGGAGAAAGCGCGTTTCGCCGAAGTCATCCCCCGCTTTTACGCTTACTGGGACTCACTGGTGGGATCCGCTATTGCTTGTTTGAGCGAAGACACGGATATTTTCATTGTCTCCGATCACGGATTTGGCCCCACTCCTTGTCCGTCAGTGCCTAACCGGGGCGGGGATCATATGCCGTATGGAGTCTTCATCGCCGCCGGAGCCGATTTTAAGCAGGGTTACCGGGCGGAAGACACCTCTGTGCTCGATTTGACGCCCACTTTGCTCTATCTTTTCGGTCTGCCAACCGCCGAGGATATGGAGGGAAAAGTGATGCTGGATATCTTCACCGATGAATTCAAGCAGGCACATCCGTTGAAATCAATCACATCCTATGAAACCGGAAAGCGCCGGGAGCACCTTCCGATTTCTTCGCAGGTGGATGAACAAATCAAGAATCAACTGAGGTCATTGGGATACACGAAGTAACCTGTGAACTGTGAACAAAAATGCTATAGTCTTCAATTATTTAACTTTCGACTTTACGACTTTTAATTATGCCCCATAAAATATATCTTCCGCCGAAGTATCATATTCCTATATTAGAAGACCCGATTAATTATTATTACATACCAGTGTTCCGCTCTTTTTTCATCAAGCGGCTGGAATTGACCTTATCTTTTGTCACGGGTCAGCGGCTGGGCAAAGTGCTGGACATCGGCTGCGGCACGGGAGCACTGTTCCCGGAATTTTTCCGCCGGGCGGATTTGGTGGCTGGGATCGATACTTTCATTCAGGATTATAGTATCCGAGGCTTATGCCAGATGGAGAAGGTGACCGCTTATATAGCCTGGGGAAGTGTGCTGGATATCCCCTTCAAAGGCCAGAGTTTCGATACCATCACCTGCATCAGCACTTTGGAACATATATCCGACAGCGTAAGAGCGCTAAAGGATATTAAGCGGACTTTAAAAACCGGCGGGCGGCTTTTAGCCGGTTTCCCCACGCGAAACGCTATTACTGCGGCACTATTGGGCGAATCCACCGGTTTTCATGTCGCTTCGCACCGGCAGATTTTAAAAGCGGCGGAGGAGGTCTTTGGGAAGATTCAAATCAAACATTTCCCCGCCTGGCTGCCGCTGGATTTAAGCCTCTATACCGCGTTTCATGGAAGGAAGTAGCAAGTGCCAAGTAGCAAGTAAAAATCGCCGCATTATAGCCTAGCGCTTCTCACCTAATCACTTGCCGACTTATTAACTTGCAGACTAAATCATTAATCTTGCGTGACATAAATAAAACATAGGATAATGAGAATATTTTTTACTCGTCCGGATTCGGATATTCCCGCGGCGCCGCCGCCGCTGGGCGCTTTATGCCTCGCCGCTTATATCCGGCAATTCCGCACAGATGAAATAAAGATCTATGACGCTCGTTCCTATATGAGCAGCGCGGCCGAGACCGCCGCCGCCGCTAAAGCCTTCGCCGCCGATGTCGTCGGTATCTCTGCCTTTTCGATGGAACGGCCGCAGTCGTTCGCTTTAGCTCAGGCGGTGCGGGAAGAGCTGCCCCGGGCGAAAATCCTGCTGGGCGGGCCGTTCCCATCTTCAGATGCGGAAGGCGCGCTGAAAGAACCAACCGTCGATGCCGTGGTGCAGGGTGAAGGCGAACAGCCCTTACTCCACATCCTGAACTCACTGGAAGCAACGGGCGAAATTACCCCGGGACAGGGAATAGTACTAAGAGTGAACGGCGGCGTCGAAGGATTAGGCAATCCCGGTCTAATCGAAGATTTGGACCAGCTGCCGCTGCCCGCCTGGGATTTAGCTGATTTGGAGAATTACCATCGTCACCCTAAGAAGCGTCCGATGATGAACCGTCTGCCCCGGCATCGCAGCGGCGCTTCCGTTTTCACCACCCGCGGCTGCCCCTACGGCTGCACTTACTGCCATAATATCTTCGGCAAGATGACCCGCAAGCGTAATTCTCGGCTGGTGATTGAAGAAATGAAGCTGTTATACCATAAGTTCGGCGTGCGGGAATTGGAATTCCTGGATGATATTTTCAATTACGATATCAAGCGGGCGAAAGAAATTTTCGATTTGATGTATGATGAAGGATTGAATTTCAACATCACTTTCCCCAATGG
>Ga0163209_1000795_pt1 | contig 13910 bp, 14 predicted proteins | sample Kivu_160m_FD_113538 | JGI IMG/M metagenome (GOLD analysis project Ga0163209, IMG submission 113538) | Freshwater microbial communities from Lake Kivu, Western Province, Rwanda to study Microbial Dark Matter (Phase II) - Kivu_160m | ecosystem: Environmental > Aquatic > Freshwater > Lake ...
AGTACACTGTAATCGTTGTCTTTGTTGTAGTGGCCGCAATCATCGGGTTCCGGGTGGTAAAAGGGACCGTCAACCGCAGCATCAAGACGGCGTCGTACTCAATCGAAGGGACCCGCAACCACGGCATCAGGCCCGTGGAACCGCACATCTACGAGCATTAGTCGCCGCACGACCTGACGTGGCGACCCAAGATTCAGGGCCGTATCGGCGCGGGTCTCAGACACCGGGTTTGGTCGGGATACCGGAACAGAACCGCCAAGGCCGCCAACGGTCCTGGTTCGGGATTTCAGCATTCTCATTTCTGAAATCTGACTTCTGCATTCGTTCGCATCCGTCTTGGCGTCTTGGTGGTGAAATCCCTCTGCCCTATTTCATCGCTTCGGCTTTGCCGAAGCTGCGGGAGAGGAAGAACTCGTCGAGCGGAATCGAGGCGCGCCCTTCAACCATCTGCTCGGCCATCAGCTTTCCCAAAGCCGGCGCGAACATGAATCCGTGACCACTCATGCCGCTGGAAACATGGAATCCGCGCAGCGGGGTACCGCCACAGATGGGGTTGCCGTCCGGGCTCATTTCGTAGGAGCCGGCCCACTGCCGGAGCACTTTCACGCCGGCGAGCTTCGGCACGAGTCGTACCATCCGGCGCGGCATCTCGGTGATGAACTCGTCGGTGGCGTCGACGTTGTGCCCGGGCACGAGCGGCACCGGCGTGTAGCAGCCGATAAAGTGACCGGTGCCCGAGTGCTGGACGAAGTAGCAGCCGTCTGACCGGTAGTCCACCAGCATCGGGTCGAAGACGCGCTCGACCGCTTCGGTGACCAGCGACTCGTGGCGGTCGGCCTTGACCGGCACCTTGACTCCGGCCATCTCCCCGACTTCGTCGGCCCAGCACCCGGCCGCATTGAGCAGCATGTCGCAGGCGTACTCGTCGCCCTTGGCGTCGGTGACCGAAATGAGCTTGTCGCCCTGTCTGTTGACCTGATTGACTTCACAGCCCACGACCAGCCCGCCGCCCAGACGTTTGATGCCTTCGAGATACCCGTAGGTCACTTTGAACGGATTGGCCTGTCCGTCGGTCGGGCAGTACGCGCCACCGACGAGCCCGGTCGGGTCAAGTCCGGGCGCAATCTTCTCGCATTCGTCGGGCGAGACGAAGCGGACGTCGAGGCCGTATTTCTTCTGGATGGCAATCGCGTCGAGGAACGCCTGCTTCCGCTTCTCATCAAACGCCAGGAACAGGTACCCGCCCTGGTACCACTCGACGTCTTCGCCGAGTTCGTCGCCGAGCCCGCGGAAGAGTCGGACGCTCTCCATCATCACTCTGATGGTCAGATCGTGTGAAAACTGAGCCCTGATACCGCCGATGCACCGACCGGTGGAGCCGGCACACGGAAAGTCGCGTTCCAGCACCAGCACCTTGAGGCCGCTCCTGGCGAGGTAGTACCCGGTCGCAGCGCCGATGACCCCGGCGCCGATGACGACTGCGTCGGCGCTACGCTTCATCTTTGTGGCTGCCGAGCAATCCGAGCGGCAAGGGCTTCAGAGGTGGCCTAGGCCTGGGCATCTTCTGCTCTGATGCGGGAATGCCGGTCTCTTCCTGGATGATCCGGGCTATCAGCCTGAGGCACCCGCGGCCCTGGCAGTGCCCCATGCCGGTTCTGAGGACGCGCTTCACTGCTTCGAGTGAATGGTAGCCCGTCCGAACAACCCCGCGCACCTCGGCCTCGGTAACCTCCTCGCAGCGGCAGACAACCACTGCGAATTGGCGATTGGCGATTGGCGATGTCCGATTCCGGACAGGACGCCGGACTTTGGACTTCGGTCTTTGGACTTTGGACTTCTTCACCACAGGGCCTTCCTCACCTGGTCTTGCGCGAAGTCGCTCACCATCGAGCCGAACCCGGTCCTGGGCTTGGGCAGAACGACGTAGTCACAGTTCTCCAGCTTGGCGACCTTCTTCGCATAGGCGACCGCTTCCAGGAACCCGCCCAGAGTATCGACGATGCCGACGCGCCTCGCGTCCAGCCCCGACCAGATCCGACCTTGGCCGATCGAGTCCACGTGCTCGAACGTGAGCTTCCGACCGTCAGCGACTTTCTGCACGAACTGGCGGTAGAAGTAGTCCACCTGCGCCTGCATCATCGAATCTTCTTCCGGCGTCATCTTCCGCATGTCCGACATCGCGTCCGCGTGCTCGCCGCGCTTCACCGCCTGCCGTCGCGCCCCGAGCTTGTTGAACAGCCCCTCGGTTACCAGCTTGAAGTTGAACACGCCGATGGAGCCGGTGAGCGTGGTCGGCAGGGCAAAGACCTTCGTGGCATTGCAGGCGATGTAGTAGCCGCCCGAACCCGCCATCCCGGCCATCGAGGCGATGACCGGCTTCTTCTGCCGGCAGAGTTCCAGCTCGCGCCAGATCATGTCCGAAGCGAACCCGTCGCCGCCCGGCGAGTCAATCCGCAGTACGACCGCTTTGACCCGCTTGTCGTTCCGAGCCTGACGGATGGCTCTTGCCATTGTCTGCGAGCCCATTGTCACCGACCCGGTCAGGAAGTCGGTCCGCGACTCGCCGGCCGCGATGCTGCCGGTCGCGTAGACGATCGCGATTGCGGGCTTCGACGTCCAGTCCTCGCTCGGGACGACGTTGTCCCGATACTCCTTCTCACTCACCTTGCTCAGGCCCTTCAGCTCCTTGTCGAGCAGGCTGTCGAGCTGGTCGTGGTAGCAGACGGAATCCACGAGCCCGCTCTGCTTCGCCTGCTCGGTGTTGAAGAACCCCACGTTTACGAGCGCCTCCATGCTGTCACGGCTGACGTGCCGCCCCGTTGCCGCCGCATCGAGGAACTCGCCGTAGGGCGCGCCGAGGAATGCCTCCAACTGCTCGCGGTTCGGCGCGGTGAGCGAGTCTTCGGTGAAGGTCTCGATTGCCGACTTGTACTTCCCGTGCCGAGTGCCGTCGAACTCGATGCCCAGCTTCTCCAGCGTTCCCTTGAGGAATATCGTACCAAGGCTCATCCCCGGAATCGTGATGTCGCCCAGTGGATGAGTCCAGACCCGGTCCGCCACCGAGGCGACGTAGTAGCTCCCCATGCCATAGCTCGGCGCGTAGACGACAATCTTCTTGCCCTGCGCCCGGAACCCGGCCAGCGCCTGGCGCAGCTCCTGCAACTGAGCGAAGCTCCCGCGCAGGCCGTCAATCTTGAGCAGCAGCGCCTTGACGCTGTTGTCCTTGCCAGCGCGAGAAATCAGGTCGAGCAGGTCCCAGGACGTGCGCACACTGCTTGAGCTCAAGCTGAAGCCCGGCTTTCGGTCGACTATCTCCTCGTTCAGTCTTATCTCGACGTAGCGCTTGCCGGCAGACAGGAGACTTCGCCGTCCCGGAGTCCCGGCCCGAAGGTAACCGCCAACCTCACGCGGGCTGCAGGTGCCGACCCCGCCGATACCGGCCTTGCCCAGCCCGAACGACGCCCCGGCCACGAACCTGACATCACCTTCAGGGATGTAGTTGAGGAACGCCTTGAGACCCAGCCTGACTCCGTCCACCGGCTCGACATCGAATCCGACCATCGGCTGCAGAGGCCGCGTCAGGTAGGTCTCCCCGAACAGAGTCCACCGATTGTCGAACGGCCGCACCGCAACCCCGAGCCCGAGCCGGCCCCAGCCGTGGTTCAGGTCCTCCCAGACCGCGCCGGCCGAGACCCGCCGACCCGGCCGAACCAGTGCCGACAGGTCCCAGCGACTGAGCGAATCCCGCCGGAACCGGATGCCGGAGCTGAAGCTGCCGCCGCCGATACCGAGCGCGACGCCGTAGCGCGACGGCTCCGGCTCCCAGTAGGCTGCCAGCGGTCCGGCCTTGGCCAGGAACGTTGTATTGGAGAAGAAATCGGACCAGAGCACCGGTCGGAAGTTGTAGATGGCGTAGAACTCCGAGCCGGGCCGCGCCGCGAGGCCGGCCGGATTCGCCAGTGCGGCCAGCGCGTCATCGGTCCCGGCCAGCGACAAAGGCATCTGCGGCGTTACCGCCAGCGCCAGAAGCACGGTCAATCCTGCAATCACGCGGCCCCCTTCCTCCCGACCCGGATATTCCGCACCGTATTCCAGTACCGTTTCGGCACTGCCACGGTCACCACCGCGCAGCGGTTCAACGCCTTGGTATCAAGCACCTTGACGACCCTGCCGCGACACACTGCCCGACCGGCACGGTCAAGGCACGCAACCCGCGCGCCCGTTTCCGGTCTCGGCAGCAGTTCGTAGGGTATCGTCACCGTGGCTTCGGTCTTTGAGAAGTTCTTGTGCACGACGAATATCGCCAGGCCCGGGCACTTGGCGATACATAGCGTGCAGCCATTGCACTTGGAGAAATCCACCTTGGGAGTGTCGGTCAACTCACCATCGATGGTTATCGCCTTGCGCGGGCAGGCATAGGCGCAGGGGTTGCAGGGGATGTTCTCGATGCACTCGACCATCACCACCGGCCCGGCCGCCAGTCGCTCCTTCGTCGGTACTGCGCCTCTCGCGGCAAGGTCCACAGGAGAGAGAACGCCTGACCGCTGGTGCGGCAGAAGTGTGCTGCTGCGCGAACGCGGCGACTTCGGCATGGAGGCCGATTATAAACGCGCGGCCCCGCTAGTCAAGCGACCTCGGTCGACACCAAGAGCGAGCGGCAGGCCGCTATCGGGCCTGCCGCTGATCTAACGAATCGTGCTAGTCTTTCTTCGAATAGAGCAGGGTAAGCGCCGTCGTGTTTGTGTCCTTCTCCTTGGAGACGGTCAGGGTGACGAACTCCTTCTCGTTCTCCGTGCCGAAGGACATGATGGTCGCATCCTCATTCTCCATCGTCGACGAGTTCTTCCACGAAGCCAGGGCCTTCTTGTAGAAGTCGATTACGTTTGCGATCGGGTCCTTGGTCTCAAACGTGTAGACGGTGCCGGTTGTACCCTCTTTGCTCATCGACCAGCGGGCCTTGGCGGCTGCGTTCGGGTAGTGCAGGAACGCGGGCAGACCGGACAGGTCGACGTTGCTGCCGACGTCGATGTTCGCCTTGCCGCCGGTTGCCTTCTCCACCGCGCCCTCGATTGCCTTCTCGGCCATCTTCTTGGACACGTCCTGGCCGCACTTCATACAGCCGACGCCGGTCACCACCGCGAAACTGAGCACCAGACACAGCGCCGTCAAACCGATTCTGGACATGCTGCCTCCTTGCCGGTTGGTAGTCTTCGGACACCTTCACAGACAGCGGGCTCACCGGTGCCTGCCCCGCAGGCCAGGACCGGTCTACTCGGATCTCTTCGCCGCGAACTCGCCGGAGCCATCGGTCGGAACAACCTCAAACGTGAAGCTGCCGCCGCCGACCAATTCGAGTTCATCGTTGTAGTACAAATCCTGTTCTTCGACAACCTTACCCGAGGGGTTGATGACCTGGACGAGGAACGTCGCTTCTTTCGGCCAGGTGAACGTCCAAATGTCCTTCTGGCTGTCGGTGGCATAGATCACCCGGGCGTGACGCTTCGGGTCAACCGAAGTCCCGAACCCGAGCAGCACCGGGCTGCCGACCACGTTCTTGCACGTCCACAATCCCTCACCCGAATCACGGGTGACCGTAACGTCATACGTTGCCGGCAGACGCAGATTGATGCTCGCGGGCATGTTGAGCCTCGCGGTCACCGCCGCTCCGGTGTCCGGTTTCGCGACCACCGTCATACCGGAGTGCGAAGGAAAACTGAACCAGAGCTGGGCCCCTCCCTCTCCGGCCCGGATGCGGAACGAACTCTTGTCCCAGGCTTCACTCATGTTGCCCTGTACCTGAAACCCGGCCGCCGTCGCCAGAGCGACGCCGGCCGCCACAATCATCATTAGTCGCTTCACAGGAGCTCCTCCCTCTCGACCTCCGCGTCCTCTTCGAAACATGGCAGCAGATTCTCGAACTGCATCACCGACCAGACCGCCACGCACGGCTGGTACTCGAGCTCGGTCAGCTCTTCCGGTAGTGCCGGTGGCGGGAGATCCCGGTAGACCAACGGTGGGAATTCATAAGCCGGCAGCACCAGGCCCTGGATACTCGCCCCCGCCGCGTAGCCGATGACACGGCGGGTCCGGTCGGAGACAATAAGGTTGTGCCAGAATCCCCGATGCTCGCCGCGGACGTCGTAGATCGTCGTCCCCACAACGAACCCGCGCGGTCTGCCCTGGAAATCGTACAACACCGGCTCGCGCAATCGGAACACGGCCTTTCCCCACTTGTTGTACAGAACGACCTCCCGCGGCGACGGCTTTGGCTTCCGCGGGTGCTCGTCCTTCATGTATTTGGAGAGGTCGAAGTTCAAAGTGTATCAGTATGGCCGGTAACGCGCGAAAGTCAACTTGGACGCCGTCCGGAGGCGGCTCTTAGTGCGGCGGCGACTGCGCACCGGCAAGGGCCTCGGTTCAGGTTCGCGCCGCATACCGGACAGATTCCCCGGCAATCGGGCCGACACCGGGGCGCAATCGGCACTGCCAGGTGGATTGCGTCCCTCACCATCGGCAGCAGGTCAAGCCAGTTGCCGTGCAACCCGCCTTCGTCCTCGCACTCGGAACCTCGTCCCGGCTCATCCGGCACCTCATCGCAGCTCAAGAACTCCGCTGTAACCAGCTCCTGAAAATCGTGTTCGTACTCGCACGCGCAGATCGCGCACTCAAGCTTCGCCCGATAGGAAACCGAACCGGTCACGAGCAACCGCAGCCCGCTCCGGGTTATGACGAGCGCAACCTTGACCGGGCCGACAAAGAACTCAAATGACGGGTTCTCCGCCACCTCGCGCGGCCGCAGGTCGAGGTCCGACGGCTGCAGCGTGAAGTTCAGCTTGTTCTCGCCCTGCTTGAGCGAAGCCAGCGGTATGTCCAGCGGGTGCTTCACAACTCCTCCACCAGTCGCCGGACGATCTCATCCGGCTTGATGTTCTCGGCCTCGGCCGCGAAGTTGGTAACGATGCGATGGCGCAGCACCGGACGGGCGACCGCCCGCACGTCGTCGATCGCCGGCGTATACCGGCCCTCCAGCATCGCCCGGGTTTTGGCTCCGAGAATCAGATACTGCGAGGCCCGCGGCCCCGCGCCCCAGCTCACCCAGTCGCCGATGAACTTCGGACTCGCTGCGCCCGACGGCCGGGTCGAACCCGCCAGCCGAACCGCGTAGCTGATGACCTCGTCGGCCACCGGCACCCGGCGCACCAGTCCCTGCAGTTCCGCAATCTCCGCGGCGGACAGCACCCGGGCCAGGTCCGGCACGTAGGCCGAAGTCGTACTCTTCACAATCTCCATCTCCTCGTCTGGGCTCGGGTAGTCCACGAACACCGAGAACATGAAGCGGTCTAGCTGGGCCTCAGGCAGCGGGTAGGTCCCTTCCAGTTCGATCGGGTTCTGGGTTGCGAGGACAAAGAACGGCGCGGGCAGTTCGTAGGTTCGCCCCGCCACGGTCACGTGGTATTCCTGCATCGCCTGCAGCAATGCGGCCTGGGTCTTGGGCGGCGTCCGGTTTATCTCGTCGGCCAGCACCACGTTGGCAAACACCGGCCCTTCGACGAACCTAAAACCCCGGCGCCGGGTGGTCGCGTCTTCCTCGATTATCTCGGTGCCGGTTATGTCCGAAGGCATCAGGTCGGGCGTGAACTGCACCCGGTTGAACGACAGATCGAGCACCCGGGCGAGCGTGTTGACGAGCATCGTCTTGGCCAGGCCGGGTACGCCGATGAGCAATGCATGGCCATGCGCGAGCAGGCAGATGAGCACCTGCTCAACCACTTCCTTCTGCCCGACTATCGCCTTTGCGACTTCCTGCTCGATCCGGGCCCGGGCCTCGCCCAGTCGCCGGACCGCCTCGACGTCGCCGGACGTCCGCACGCTACTCATGCTCGTCGCCATCTGCTGATGCTGGATAATGGTGGAACGTCCGGTGGAGTAACACGGAGTCTCCTTTCGGGCTCGACGCGCCCGTCAACCGACAAGGACGGCGCAAGCGGACGCGACGTTGCATCTCTGTCCTGACCTGACTGCCGGACTCGGTCCGAGCGGCTACTTCTTCCGCTTCCCGACCAGCTTGTCGAGCACAAGCGGCAGGGTCGTGTATTCCATGTCCTTCAAACCCAGCCGGTGCGGCTCGAACGGACCGTGCCGGCGCAGCATCTCCCCGATCTCATTCGCCTGCTGGCGAGCCAGGTCGAACGACGGGTCGTCGAACATGTCGCGCGGGCCGACGAGCGTGCCATCGTTCACCTGGAACCCGAGCGCGATCACCCGGGGCGGCCCGTCGAACCGCGAAGGCGTCGCCTGCGGCACCGACACCGGCATCAGCGGGCCGTAGTGCGAGCCCCGCATCCAGCCCGACACGATGTGCGGGAACGAGAACGGCTCGAGAATCTCGCCGATGGCGGGGAGGCCGGACTGACCACGCACGATGCAGACCGGGTCGTCCTTGCCCACGTACTTCCCGGCAATCAGGGCCAGCTTCTGGGTCGAACTCGCCGCGGCAATCTCGCCCTGCTTCGTGTAGACATTCTTGATGATGTAGTTCTCGGGCGAGCCGATGAGACACAAAAGGTCGTACATCTCCTCCGGACAGGAAAGGAACATGTCCCGCCCGTGGTGAATGTCGTGCACCTCGAACTTGAACCCATCGTGCATGCTCGGGTCGATGACGAGGCCGATGGTGTTGAACGGGTCGGCGAACATCTTGTACAATGGGAAGTTCCATGCCCCGGGCGCGCACTTGTCGCCGGCAAAGACCACGACCGGCTCGCTCCTCCGCTCCACGAACGTCATCTCGGCCACGCCCGGCCCCATGCCCTTCACGTTGCCCGAGAAAGCATCGGCCAGCATGTCCTGCCCGGCACCGTACAGCTTCAGCTTCTTGGCGAGCTCGGTGCCGGCGGTGAAGACGTCCCAAGCCAGGCCGTGAATGACCTTGGAGTCGTTGCCCAGCCAGTGGGTCATTACCAGTTCAAGGTCGTCTCCGCACGCGGAGACGTGGTAGTCGGCAATCGTCCCCGCGGCCATTGCCTTGTCGAGGAGCCGGTCGGCAAGGTCAATGATCTCCGGGTGCGACGCCGAATGGCCCACGTAGCCGCCAATGTCGGCCTTGATGACGGACAGTGTCACGGACTTCTGCTTCGCTGCAGCTGGTGTTTTCTTAGGCAACGGTCCTCCTTAGGTAAGAGGCAAAGCATAGACCAAAACCGCCCGCGAGTCAACCGGCGCGGGCGGGTTTCGCGGAGGCCCCGTCAGACCGGGATTATCGGGGACGCCGATTCGAGATCTCCGCCCATCCGGGAGCACATCACACTGCAGATCACCGACTGCAGATTGGCGACCACTGGTCGTCGCACGTGCACTTGCAGCCCCTTGGGGTGACCCTGCGGCTTGACTCCGTGGCCCGCGAGCGTATCATGTCCGCATGAAACGTGGGATTCGGCGCGCGTCAATCCTCGCGCTCCTCTTGGAGTGCCTTCTAGTCTTCGGAACTGCGCGGGCAGAATCCGGCTCAAACCCGGATGTGTCTTCATCGGACCGACCCGCCTTCCGCACATACCTGCTGGAATCTGCCGGCGGCCTCGGAGTCGGCGTCGGCTGCGCCGCGATTGTCCTCCCCTTCACCCTTGCGTACTACTTGTTCTCGCCCGGGCAGGTCGCTCCCGTGGTTGGAGCCGAGGGCGTATGTCTGGGCGTTGGAAGCGCTGTCGGTGCCTACTGGACCGGACGGGACCTCGGTCAGCCCACGAAGTTCTGGCCGGCACTGGGGCTGGCTTTGCTGCCCGAGGTCGGGACGGGCCTGGTCATGGGCCTGACCGGCAAGGGTGCCGACCTGACCGACCCGCTCATCGCCGGCTGCTGCTGGGTGGCCGTGATTACGTCCCCAATCCTGGCCACGGTCGGCGCCAATCTCAGGCGCCGCGGTGCCGTGGCCGAAACCAGCTCTCGATTCAGTCTCACACCCGAGCTCAGGACATCGTCCGGTCAGCAGACTTGGTCTGCACCCGGCCGCACGCGCGTGTCAGCCGGGCTCGGGCTCCGGCTCTCAATCTAGCGACGCGGCCGGCCGTTCCGCCTGATACTCCGCCCTATCGCTCAACGATAAGTTTCTGCCGAGCCCCGTATCCCCTGGCTCTGAGCTCCGCAAGGTATACACCCGCCGGCAAGTCCCGTAGGTCAATACTAAACGAACCGCTGCAACCCAATGTGAGGCGCTGGTGCCTGACTTTGCGGCCGGCTACGTCGCACACGGTTATGGTCGCCGGCCGCGGCCGCGGCAGGCTGTAACGGACCGTGGCGCGACCGGTTGCGACCGGGTTCGGGCTGACCGAGATGGTCGCTTTGGCCAAGTCTGGTTCGCCGGCCGGTCGCACAACCCAGGGCGCGACCACGCGCACCGTGTCGCAAGTCCAGATGCGCCGGCCCGATGCGGTCGTTGCCATGAGCGATACCTTGTACACCGTGTCCGGCGCGACCTGCGGGAACGTGTGGCTTGCGCTCAGACCGGTATCCTGCGGCGGCGAGCCGTCGCCGAAGTCCCAGTGGAAATCCCGGGGCGCATTGCCCTCACCTTCATAGTCAAAGGCCCCGGAGAACTGCACAGCCGAGTTGGCAGCATCAGCGGCGGACGAGTGCGTGACTGCCAATCGAACCGAATCAAGAATGTGAAAGACGTAGACCTTGCCGTCTTTGGCAGCGTTGGGACGATAGTAGTCCCAGGCCGTATCGCGGCCGACCAGTAGACGACCGGGCTCGTCGCCGAACGGGTGAATGTGCCCGCCAATCGATGTGGCGATGGGCCGGTTGTTAAGCAGCCCCACACTCGAGATGATGCGCAGTTCGTCCATCTGGAAGTTAGTATACTCCTGGTCGTAGGGATGGTGCCCCAGACAGATGATTCTCTCGCCCGGCTTCACCGCCGCAACCTGGCTCGTGAGCCAGTCCAGGGTCTGGTGGTGGGGCCGGTCGGCATAGACGTCGGGTTCTCCGCGCAGGCCCGGCCTCTCGGACGGCGGCGGATGCTTGCGGGTACTAAAGTCGGTCACGATGAATCGGCTACCCTGGTAGCTGAAGGCGAAGTCGTTGTAGTAGCTGGGCCAGGGGTGGTTCGTGTTGGCGGTGGGCGTGAGCAGCCATTCGGATTGCTCCCAGTTGGGCACGGGCTGGATGCAGCGCAGAGAGTCATACACGCCGTGGTAGGCATCGACGAAGTACTCGCCGACCACAACTTCGTCCGAGGGCTGCTCGTTGAAGTACCCGGGAAAAGGCGGGAAGAAACTGAGGCCGTGACCGACGTAGGGCCACAGGTCGTGGTTACCCATCAGCGGGACCTCGAACGGCCCGGCGGCCAGCCGTCCGAGCAGCACGCGCGTCCGCTGCCACTCGGAACGCTCGGAACTGCTCGTGAAGTCGCCCCCGGTGACCACAAACCGAATATCGAAGCCCGGTTGTCCGACCAGGTGTTTGTTGACGTAGTCAACGCAGGCAACGACGCCGTCGATCGCGGGAGTCGTCTCCAATGAGTCGTTGTCCGTATCGTCGTATCCCGCGGTTCCGAAGTCGTCCATGTCATCTATCTGCTTCTTCCCTTCGCCGATATGGAAGTCGGAGAAGAAGATGAAGTCAAAGCCGTAGCTGCCGGTGCCGATAGTGTACTCCTGCAGGGCGACGTCGGGGGCGGCAGTCGCGGGCGTGACCGACAAGGCGGTGAATGTCACACCGAGAGCAAGCAGACAGGGCAGTCTACTTGGTGCCATCGTTCCTCCAGACGTTGTAGACTATCACCGTGCAGAGCGGCGGCAGTACCAGCCCGATGGGCAGCATCACTGTGTGAGGGTTCTTCCGTGTGACGAAGTAGTCAACGAACGCTGCCCCGCCGAGGAGTCCGCCGATGGCACCGCCGGCTAGCGCCCGGTTGAACGTATTGCCGTGGCCGAAGAGCCTGCCGACAAGGTGCGTGCCCCCGGCAGTCAGCACGGCACTGGTAACGCAGTACGCGACGGCGCCGGGCACCGAACCGGGTCCGTTCCAACCGGCCTGATAGACGCCCTCAATGGTCGTCAGGCCACCTGCCTCCGCGATCAGGGCACCGACAGCCGATACGGCGAATTCAACAGTGTATGCTCCGGCCCGCTTCCATGCCGGCAATCCAGGAGCAGCCGACGCGGCGCTGGAATGGCCCAAGGCCAGATTCACGTATCGGTTCTCATTCTGACCTGAGCGCCGCAGCGTGTTGCCCCAGATTGCGTAGGCGTAGCGGCCGCCTGACGGCCCGATTTGATCGAGAGAGTACCCGGCTACCGGATGCGCCGGGACAACGGAAAGGTCAGCAGCGGGCGGGATGACTGCGAATGCGGCGCCCGCAAGCACAAGCAGCACAAAGACAACTGCTCTTCGCATCTAGCCTCCTTCTGCAATGGCACTCCTGCAAGGCCCGGCTCCGGCCACACTGAGAGCGGACCGCCAGGGACTTCGATTCGACACCGCGGCACGTAGCACGATGACTTCATCGTTGCCGGCTCCACTGAACGCACCCCGGATCTGCCCTGACCACTACAGGTTAGCCTTTCGATTCTTCTGTGTCAATGGAATCGCGCCCTGACTTGGTATCGAACAACTGGGCCCGCGGAGACAGACCGGAAACGTGAGAACTCATGCCCCGGGTCGCTCAGCGCTATACCCGCCGTGCTGGCTGCTTCCGTCTCAATCCCAGGTCACGGGTTTCGGCACCCCACTGATAACGACCAGGCTCACCCGGAAGCTCGTCCGACAGCGCCATGGATCCCGGGATTCCGGGTCCTCCAGCGCTACAGTTTGTCTGGTGCTTGTTGCTTAGGCGCAGTGACTCGCCGCCGGGGCGGGAGCCGTGGCCAAGGGCCTGGTGTCTTGAGCCCCGGCTGCCACCATGGGTCTGAAGCTCCGCGCCCGCCGAGAAACGGACCTTGGGTTAGACCGAGTAGATGGGCGCCGGCCGCTTTCCGGCCATCACACCGGGCAGCGTACCATTCTCCCACACGGGCTGCTCGTCCAAGGTTGGCTGCGGTTCTGTCTGTACGGTATCAAGCTCTACCTGCGCGGTGCTGTCCATTTGCCGGCGGAGCTTCTCTTCGGTGACGCCAAACTGGAAACTACCAGCGAAAGCATGCGTGCTCATTCTCTCGAACCTCCAAGCTTGCGGTCATTGCATTCCACCCTGACACTTGCGGACTTGAACTCGTCGCAGCACTTTGTATCCGCTGACCTTGGCCTGCCGGATGCGACCCATCTGCGACTTATCATCATCAGTCAGCATCATTGCACCTTCCGTGCCTTCGACTGGTCAGTCCCTCATGACTGTAAATATTTGTAAAATGTAGTTTTATGTGTAATGCCTGTCAGCAGACCATCTCCCCGAGACTGCGACCATGTGAAGTAGATTTACTGTAAAGCCTTATATGAATTATATTTACATACTGCGACGTTGCTCCCGTGACCGACGGCTAAGGCATGCCCAGAGGCTGTCGCATGAGCACGGAAGTCGAGGCCGGATGATAGGTGATCGCTCCCCCCTCGATCGCCATGATGACAGATAAGTACCTGAACTAGAGTGTATTACTGTCGAGGCTAGGATGACATGACCGGTCTGGATGAGATGGTCCGAACCGCGTCTTTGACTGCGCTCAGGTAATTGAAAGCCGGTAGCCGATGTTCAGTGCCGCATGGATGTGCCAGAGCCGCTTCCGCATCGCCAGCCGCCCAAAGATCGACCTGAGCGAGTAGCACTCCCGCCACGCCCGTCGGCAGCCATCGTCCAGTGCGTCCCGCGACATCAACTTCGGCTTGAAGACCGCGCCGCCGTACTTGCTCCAGTCGCGGGTCAGCAGCCGGCCTTCGCTCGCGAGCTTGTCGAAGGTCGGTGTGCCGGGGAACGGCGTAAG
>Ga0163209_1000797_pt1 | contig 13903 bp, 16 predicted proteins | sample Kivu_160m_FD_113538 | JGI IMG/M metagenome (GOLD analysis project Ga0163209, IMG submission 113538) | Freshwater microbial communities from Lake Kivu, Western Province, Rwanda to study Microbial Dark Matter (Phase II) - Kivu_160m | ecosystem: Environmental > Aquatic > Freshwater > Lake ...
ATCCACGCCCCCGCGCGGGGGCGAACGTCAGCGTCAGCGTCGGACTCGACCAAGATAATCCAGTTTCAATCCACGCCCCCGCGCGGGGGCGAACCGTGGTTATGTGTATGAGCATCGTTTAGTTATGGAAGTTTCAATCCACGCCCCCGCGCGGGGGCGAACCTAGGCCCCTCACCGCCGCTTCATGATCGTCATGTTTCAATCCACGCCCCCGCGCGGGGGCGAACTGTATCATATTCAAATATCGTAAAAGCCGTCGGATACGATCTTGTTTCCGCTTACCCCCTCCTTTTTGTTAATTTGATAACTGAAAATGGAGAATTTAGCGTCTTGATTGCATTGATTTTCAATAAGATACACCCCCCGCGAACCTAATCTTGAAATGACCACAACTTGGAGTTCGCGATGGATAATAATATTTGCCATCACAGAATAATAATCCCTTCCGGATCATAGGATTCTTTTGTTCCGATATGTTCGACCCGGCGCTTCCAATTCGCGCCGAGAAAGTAGAATCTAAGGCTGTCTTTTTCGATCGAAATGATATCTATCAATTTTTGTCTGAGGACTGTCCATTGAGCCGGATCGACGAGACATTCGAAGACGGAGAATTGAACACGTTGTCCATAATTTTGGCAGGTTTTTGCCACACGCCGCAAGCGACGTCGTCCTTCCGGGCTTTGTGTATTCACGTCATAGCTGACAAGGACCATCATCGGTTGACTCTTTCTATCTCCAAATGAACGGAGGATATCCGTCAAGGTCTCCTCGAAGATATCGGGCCAAGAGCATGGCTTGAACAAATGGCAGAAGTCCTACCGCGATCTTTTCTCCCAGATATGGATGTGTAATCTCCTCTTGTTTTCTGGATTGGTAAGCTGACAAGACCGCTTTTCTCGCTTCCGGCTCGATCATGACCGCCCCTGTCTCCGTTGTTTCGAAATCCTTCGCCTGAATCTGGTTTCTGTTGATCAGAGAAAGCGTCAGCCGATCAGCAAGAACGGGTCTTAATTCTTCCATCAGATCCAAGGCGAGGCCCGGCCTGCCCGGATGATCCCGATGAAGAAATCCGACCGCGGGATCAAGACCTATGCTTTCTAGAGCGGATTCGACGTCGTGGACCAAGAGTGTGTAAAAAAAGGAAAGCAAGGAATTGACCCGATCCAAGGGAGGGCGTCGATTCCGTGATTGGAATACGAAATCGTCCTTCTGAGATACGATTAGATGATCGAAGACCTCGAAATAGTAATTTCCCGCTTCGCCCTCTTTGCCTCGAATCACGTCAAGAGCAAGGTCCTCCTTCGCAAGGCTTTGAAGAACATAAGCCATTTTTTCTATTGCCGAGTGGACTTCGATTTTCGATGGATTATCGGGATGATCCCGCAACGTCCTCTGGAGGACGGTCCGAGCATTAGCGATTTTGCCGATGACGAAAGTCCTGGCGATCTTCGCTGAACCGGCCGGATCATCGGCTTGCCGGTATTGTTCCCTGCGAAGATGAACATTCCCCGAGACGGGTCCTACGATTTTCGCGATAAACCGGCCGTATTCGGATAAAAAAGAGACGGCGACGTGATTTTCCGCGCATAAACCCATGAGGGGGGCGCTGAAATAGGCATTGCCGAAAACAACGATTCCGCCGAGGGTATGAATGGGGATATTGGCCTTGGTTTCGTTTCCGATCTTGACCTCGACCGTCTCTCCTTCTTTGAATAGAGCGGTGCCTTCGCTCGTAACGAAAAGCGTATTCAAGAGATGTTTCATATCCTTGCCCGTTATTCAACCGTCAAAGCCCGGGCGATATATTGCCGGACGTTTTTACCCGCTCCGGCCGACCTTGGAAGACAAAAATCGACAATCGAGCATCGTTCGCATCGTTTGGCATAATCGGCGGGAGGGGTTTTCTTCGCTTCAAGAAACGCATGAAGTGCCGAAGCTAATGTTTCGGTTTCCTCACGCAACTCCGTGGTGAAGGAAACAGGATGACGATGCCGTGTAAGGCCGTAGAAAAGAAAGCCTTTCTCGATCGAGACATTGAGCATTTCCTCAAGACACAACGCTTGAGCGCACAGTTGGACATTATCCGAATGATCCGCCTTCGGCTTCCCTCGCTTGTATTCGATCGGCACAACGTTCCATAGGCCTTTCGATCCCGGGATTTCTGTACGAAACCGCTCTTCGACATTGAAATCCGAGTCGGATGAATAGCGATGAAACTCAACGACATCAGCGACGCCGATAAGCCCGAGCTGAAGAGACCGAAGACGCAGGCCGCGAACTACGCGACAAATACCGCGCATCTCGGCTTCCTGTTTATGAACACGGTCATGCATGATCCGGCCCTCTGCGGTCAATCGATTTTCATCCCAGACTTGCTCGATGTGAATCAAGGCGCATTGCCGCCGGCAGAAGACGAAATGCTGTAGAGCGGAAATAGGGGCCAAGTCGTCTTCAGAAAATCCCCGCGAAAAGCCATTAGCAAAGATCAGTTTTCCCTTCCTTTCGGCCTTCCGAAAATCGGACCGTTGTTATAATAATTCTAACAATTCGACCCCTTGGGGTACGTCTGTCCCATCGACCTTCACCTCATAATCCGAAAAAGAACGGGCTGGTTGGGGCACATTTTTACGTTCGGTCCTAACGCGCTCAAAGAGTTTATGAGAAGGGGCGCTGCCGAGATTCGAGGCGTGTTTGAACAAAATCAGCTTTCGGACGGCCATGCTGCCGGCCGGACGCGCTGCGGATTGATCGAATTGAAAAGCGTTCTTGATGGCCTCCCAGAGCAGATCAAGATCCTCTTCGTTGAAATGGGTTTGCTCCGCAAGAAACGGATTGATGAATCCTTGAGCCTGATAGAGGCCATAAGGGACCGTGAATTTGCGACCCATGGTCCGCTCTTTTTCTAAATCTCTTTCATTAGTAACGGAACTCCGCGTGATGGCGTGTTCGGATGACACGATTGGCTCGACTGACCTAGCGAAAGAAATCTGAACAGGGCCGCGGACTTGACCGCAATTCACCTCAGTGCTCATCACCGCGCCGAAGGTGCGAATGTCAAAAAAATTCGCGCACATGAAATCTTTAATGACTTTGGCTTTAGCAAGATCTTTTGGGAGTTTTTTCTTGTCTTTCTCACCCTCAAGTCCAGCCGCTTTCCAACCTTCCTCGTGGAGCCGATTTAAAACCGCGCCTTCGGCAAAATAGATACGGTTACCTGGACCTCCTTTGATGGCTACATAATTACGGATTTTCCGCTTCAGGCAAACATCCGTAACGAGCCCGTGGCCGGTCTCGGGGTCAATCCGGGGCAAATTTCCCGCATCGGGGTCGCCGTTAGGATTGGCGTCCTTGACATCGAAGAGAAAAAGAAAGTCATATCGGTTCATGATTCCTCCTTCATGCCGAATTGTTCGCTTTTATTTTTTCCGCAAACGTCATCGCTCTTGCGGCGATAGAACGCTTGCATTTGATGGTAATACCCGAGGGCGAACAGACCTTGATCCGCCAGGCTTAGATGCGTCGGAAAATTCGTAAGCGGCTCGACGATCTCCTGCAGGAGCTTCTCTCGGTTGACCTTCAATCCGCCTTCGAGTTTAGCGAGATGATGTTGATACGTCCTCAACAGCCGGGGGAAGACGCTTTGTGGCGTGGATGATGCCGCGCTATAGAAGCGATCTCGAATCGTAGAGCCGATATCGCCAAGCGCATCGATTTGGGTTTTTTCAAGCGTCGCAAACAAGCGGCCGATTCGATAAGCGGCGTCTTTTTGGCTGACATCTAAACTCATATGAACCTCCTTCTTCCGATTCCTGACCAGCCAACCCTTGATGACGCAAGCCCGAATATAGTTGACTTCCCGGTCGGCGTGTATTCTGCGGATAACGGCTTCGTATAAACCGTCCGGATAATGCGCTCCGTTAAGGATCGAATTCAATAAAGGTCCCGATAATATCGGGGGGATCTTATCGGTGTCTCTCGCGGTTTGTCTTAATAACATCCAAATTGGCGGAAATTCCGGGTCGGGTCGTTTTGTCCCCTCGCCGAAGCGTCGCTCGACAGCCATGTCTTGATAATGTTTACGAAGATTTTCTACGAACTCGCGAATCGATCCCCTATAGAAAAACCTGACTGATATCCTCCCCGCATTAGGCGAAAGTGCTAAAAGATAAAATCGATCTTCATCTAAATCATGGCCGAGATCGGCATATTTTTCGATCCCCAACCTGAGCGCGCGAAGAAAGATTTGAAGTTTCTGCCGCAAGGGCTCATCTTGAACGGAATCAGGTGCTCTTGGTTCATCACTAAATTGTATGAATCGGGAGAAAATATCTTCAACGAGCGACGGGCGTCCGGTCCAAAAGACGACCGTTGCATCGCCGATATTCAAGCGATGTTTCCATCGCATCGGGCCGTCTAGAAGAGCATTCAGGGCCGTACTATATTCGAATGCGGCGTTTTTGGTGACAGGTGCATTGTAAGCTCTTTCTTTTTCGTACGATACGAAGGCAGGGTCGTCAAATCCTACAAGGGAAGCACGCGGATTTGCGTTCCGAACGCCTTTAATCATCGGATGGAGTTTTTCGAGTGGCCCCCATTGGCCTGTTATGAGGCACTGTCCGTTTAAAGCGTCGCTTATCAAAGCTTCGTTCCGCTTTTTCCAATCGCTTCGCCACCAACGATCGACAAGAGGATCCTCGTGGACATAAGACGTTTGACCAATGATTTGAAATATTCCGAATCCGGCGGTTATTTCATTTAGAACATCACGATCGCCGGCCTTGGCCGGCAACCAAGATTCAAGAAAACGACAGACGGACGAAAAATCGGACGAGCCGATTTCATTTTCAACCTCCAAATGCCGTTTTTGGAAGGCCTCGAACGAGGCTCGCGTTCTTTCAGGATCTTCGTCCTTTGGCTTGAATCCGAGCATATATCCCGTATTGTCCCATAGAAAACACGGATTCAATCCTGATCCAGACGGCTTTGTTCCGCCTAAAACGCGAAGTTGTCTCGGCAGGCCATTATGTCTTACATCCTGGATATCAAATAACGTTCCGTCAGGACGAAGGACGACTTTGAATGTAATTTTCTGAAGGCTATATCCCGGAGGAGCGATTTCGTAAGCCGGATCATCTAGCAAACGTTCATATAACGCGTGCAAAGATTGAAGGATCATGAATCGCCTCCTTCATCTAAGAAGGGAGGAACGCGAATTACCCCGTCACGCATTATGGCTTCGAAGAAACGGGGACTCGCCGTTAATCGTCGTCCCTCGTTCGATTCAATGATGTTTCCGTGCGTTGGGTCTTCCTTGAATTCGATGTCATGGAGCATGAATCCCAACTGGCTTTCGCCTTTTAGGCCGTCAGGGCATGGAGGAAATTCTTCGACAAGCTCGAAGCAGGCCGGAAATTCTCGCGTGCCGAGATAGGGTTGCTGGAAAAATTGTCCTTTTGAAGCCCGTCGTTTAAAGATCTCAACGTGTTTTGCTTCCGGATTTCGGACGGGCTGGCCCTTATCATCGACCTCGGGACGGAGAATAACGATATGGGCCTCAATCCCGTAACATACGTCTCGTAATATTATCGCTGCCCGCTGTTGCCGGCATTCTTCCACGGAAATTCCAATTTCCGCCGGCTTGCCTTTCATGGCTGCGCTTATGGAGCCTTTCATCGGGATCTTACTGCTGATTTCGTTGCGTCGAATATGCAAAAAACGGATAGGTTTCAATACGTGAATAGCATCAACAACCCATCGCATTCCCGGTTTCCAGTGAATGGCCTCGAGGATGCCGCGAGCCGCGCTTGGAGTCATCACGTCATAAGTTACTCGCTCCACTTTCATTTCCGGACGATTGAAGGATGCGTAATCGCCCCAGACTTTCAATTTGACCCTCGTGGACATCGGTCCTCCTATCTGCCTTTACACAAAAATGGCATTTCCCGTTGGATCGTTTATGTGTAGTCCATAAATTTCGGAATAGTTGTGTTGAACGCTCATCAAAATGCCCAGGCTCCCTTCAAAAATTGATTCGATCGTTCTATTCCATTGTTCTATCCAGGCCTTCGCGTGGATCTGGACGGTATAACGTTGTAATTGGCGGGCAGTCTCCCGGTTCAGGCCGGGCAAGATTCGAAGTTTTGCGCATAAAGCCTCCCCCTCTGTGCCCCAAGGAATAACGACTGGCTTTGTATTTTCATTAATTATTCGAAAATCCCTCGATACCGTCGCGAAATTAAAAAGGAAGGGCAAATTCTTATCCTGAGCCAAGTTGAATGAATGCAAAATTTGTTTATCGTCCCACCGCCCTGATTGATCCCAATAATATAATTTGAAATATTGTTCTATGGTTTCAAGATCAAGAGGATCGCCCGCTCTTAAATCAAGCAATTGGGCCGCGCAGTTGGTTGTATTGGCTATAAAGCGCTCCCGATCTTGATGTTCGGAGCGAAAGATAAAAACTTTTCCTTTTTCAGGCAAACGCCCATGGCGATTGCATCGGCCTGCGGCTTGGGCGATCGAATCCAATCCCGCCATGGAACGAAAAACGATCGGAAAATCAACGTCGACTCCCGCTTCGATTAATTGAGTACTAACGACTCTGCAACTCAATTGATCCCCGAGCCTTCGGCGGATTTCGTCGAGCGTCTGGGTCCGATGAGCCGGGCACATCAAAGCGCTGAGGTGAAAATGGCTCTCGTCGTTTCCCATTCTTTCTATGATTGATCGCGCTTGTCCGCGCGTATTGACGATGCAAAGGACTTGCTTTTCGTTTTTTAAGGAAGTAACGAGATCCGTGTCGGTTTGCAGGTCGAGGAATTCAACTTTGACTCGCTTTAAACTGCTATAAAGTTTTGGTGGATTTGGAATAATTTCTTTGACGTTTTCTATGCCGATTGAAAAATTTGGCCTCTTGTGAACGGCCGGTTGGGTTGCGGTGCAAAGGACGATCGAAGACCCATAATTTTTGGTCAATTCATTCAAAACCTTTAAACACGGCTCAAGATATTCGACTGGGATGGTCTGGGCTTCATCGAGAATAATCGCCGCCTTGGCCAAATTGTGCAATTTCCGACAGGCGGAGGTGCGGCTATTGAAAAGCGATTCGTAGAATTGAACAGATGTTGTTATTATCAAAGGAACGTCCCAATTTTCGCAGGCAAGCCTCGAATATGCCGTCTCTTTTTTGGGATCGAAATTGCTGTGATGTTCAACAATCAACCGATCATAGGGGAGTCCGGGAATTAATCTCATCACTTTCCGAAACTCTTCCGCGTTTTGCTCAATGATCGTCGTGAATGGGACGACATAAACGATTCGATTCAGCCCATGGATTTGAGCATGACGCAGGGCGAAGGCCCAAGATGATAGCGTTTTTCCCCCTCCCGTCGGGACGGTCAAGGAAAAAAATCCAGGCGGCTTTGTAGCTTCATTTAAACAAGCCTGCCTAACATACGATCGTGCCGAATTCACCGGAGCTTCATCTACAGATAAGGCTGCGACATATTCGTTCAGGGCTTGTTCCATCAGATTCATCGCGTTGCCGGGAGGGGACAAACGTAGAAACGCCGCCATGGGATTCATGAATAGCTCGGTATCGAGAAAATCCGCATCCACTAAGCATGAAAAAATCATCCGGACGAAGAACGAGATGGAAAAAGCGTCTTTCCGGGCTAATGCCCGATAAAGGAAAGCGGGCTTGAGAGGAATATTCGACTGAACGATTGTCGAAGGGGCGCCCGCCCAAGCGAAGACGCGTTTTTTCAATCGATCTTCCTGGCAAGTGAATTCGCTTCGCCCATCAAGGAGCCCGCTGTGATGGCCGGCGACCACGTAGGAAAGCAGATGCCCAAGAAGATCGATTTTACCGACGGCATGCTGAGCGCCGGCCGTTGAATGGTCAATTCGCCCTTTTTCGTTTTCGATATGAGCTTCGATTCCGTTTTTTCGGCGAATATAACATTGGAACTCGTTTGAATATTTTCCGAGATCATGCCAGAGACCGGCGAGATACCCCCAATCGCCGCCATCGAAGGAAGAAGCGAAACGACGCGCCTTCTCGGCGGTTTCTAGAAGATGCTCCATGAGGCCGTGAACGATAGGGTTGCCGTTTTTATCGAGCCGAATATGGGCGATCGGCGTTGTCTCCAATTCGTCACGCCGATGGTTCGTCACCTTATTCCCCCGGCTTTATCCGCGCGTCCGCATGGCCCTTATCGCTGGGCCGCGCAAGCCGATTTATCGCAAAGGTCGAATTATAAGCTCAATGTCTCGGCCAACCGATCGAGGAGATCCGCGTAATCCGGGAGGCGCTTGAACAGCTTTTCGGCGAATTTTTCCTTATAGGTATGAACGGCAAGATTCCGATCCGCCAGGATTTTCAGCCATTTTTTCTCATAGTCGATAAGGCCCAACTTGTAAGCGACCTTGAGACACGCTCTCGGGGACTGGCAGTCCAGTCCCTCCCGCCGGGCATGGACTTGAAGGCATTTCCAGGCGAGGTCGAAGCATATTTCGAATCTCTTGATCGCCGAATCCCGGACGATTTCCGTTTTTTTCAGGCGGAGGGGATGCCGGAGATTGGCCACGGCCTTCTTGAAATCCTTTAAATGGGGAATGTCAGTTGATGGTTTCGGCATATTTCAACGCTTCTTTCTTGAAACCGGGGGAGGCGTTCCTGAAGTCAACCACGTCGAAAGAATACAGCGTCGGCAGATTTTCTAATTCCTCACTGATCTCCACGAGAAGCTCAGAGGGGATTTCCCGAGACCCTTCGATGCCGATGTCGATGTCGGAACGCTCCGAATGGGATCCGCGGACCCTCGACCCGAATAAAAAAACGCGGTAGAGATTTAGATCCACATAACGGCCGAAGATGGCTCGAATTTCGGCTTTAAGCCTCTTTTCGGAGTAATGTTCGAGATACATGCCTTCCGCCCATATTGGTGAGTTCAGTATAGCCGTCGCTCCTTGGAAAATCAATCCCGATATCCGGGATGGCGTTGACATTTCAGGAACCGGCTTTTATGATGGCCCTCTCTCATGAAACCAAGCCCCCCCAGGCGGAAGGTGCCGTTCCTCATGGGCAGCGCCCCGGGCCCCGAAACGGTCATCAATGGACGCCCCTGCGTCTATTTCGGAGGGACCGGCTATTTCGGCCTTCACGGCTACCCCGCCGTTATCCGGGCAGGGATGGCCGCTTTCCGCCACGGCACGCACAGCGCCACGACGCGCTCGGGGTTCGGGAACAACTCCGCCCTTCTCGACGTCGAGAAAAAATTGGCCGCGTTCTTCGGCACCGCCGAGGCCGTCTATTATCCCTCGGGATATCTCAACGGCCTCTTCCTGGCCCAGGGACATGCCCGGGCGTTCGATGTCGCCTTCGTCGACGAGGCGGCGCACTATTGTCTTCGGGACGGCGTCGCCGCCGCGGGCAAACGGGCCGCCGGCTATAAACACCTCGACCCGGCCGACCTCGGCCGGAAACTGAAATCCGTCCTCAAGAAGGGCGAGCGGCCGGCGGTCCTGACCGACGGCGTTTTTCCGACCTTCGGCGAGATCGCCCCTTTGCCCGGACTCATCGAAGAAATCAAGCCCTACGGAGGGATTCTTTGCCTCGACGACGCCCACGGCGTCGGCATCCTCGGGGAAAGAGGCCGCGGGACGCTCGAGCACTTCGGGCTCGCCCCCTCCGCCAAGGTTGCCATGGCCGGGACTCTGAGCAAGGCCTTCGGCGGCCATGGCGGCTTCATTCCCGGGTCGGCCTCGCTCGTCCGCCGCATCCGCGCCGAGGTCGGGGCGTATGCCGGATCGACACCCACTCCGACGCCGATCGCCGCCGCCTCGGCGAAGGGGATCGACCTCGTCGCCTCCCACCCCGAATGGCGGGCGGCTCTCCGGGCGAACGTCCGGAGGGCCAAAGCCGGAATGAAAAAGCTCGGCTTGGCGATGAACGACACGCCCGTTCCCATCATCGCCTGGACGCTCGGGCCGGCGGCGGAGATGGCCCGCGTCCAGAAAGCCCTCTTCCGCAGGGGAATCGCCGTCGCCTATTTGAATTATGCAGGAGCGCCCGCCGGCGGCGTTCTCCGGGCGACGATTTTCTCGACCCACACCCCGGCCCATATCGACCGGCTCATCGCCGAGCTCGGCCGGGTTCTCTAGATTTTTTTCAGCGTCTTCAAGAATGCGGGGTCGACCTCGGCCCCGATCCCCGGCTTCTCGGGGAGCGTGATCCTCCCCTTGGCGAAGGTCATCCCGTCCGTCACCGGGTCGACGGTGTGGGAGGTGTGCCCGTCGAGGTCCGTCCAGAGGATGTTCCGGTGGGCGCCGACGATGTGGGCGGCCGCGGTCAGGGCCAGGCGGGATTCGAGCATGCAGCCGACCATGCAGGCCATGTTGGCCCCCTCGGCGATGTGGGCCATCTTGGACATGTTCGCGAGACCGCCGGCCTTCATGAGCTTGATGTTGACGTAGTCGCAGGCCTCGGCCTTGACCAGCTTGACGACGTCGGCCGGCCCGAAGGCCGCCTCGTCGGCCATGACCGGGATCGGACTGGCCGTTTTCACCGCCCGCAGGCTGTCGAAGTCCGAAGCCAGGACGGGCTGTTCGACGAACAGGATGTTGAACCGCTCCATCTTTCTCAGGGTGTCGATCGCCACGGGCGGCGCCCAGCCCTGGTTGGCGTCGATCTGGAGCGTGACCTCGGGGCCGACGGCCGCCCGGACGGCTTCGAGCCGTCGGAGGTCGAGGTCCTGGCCCTGCCCGACCTTGATTTTGATGATGTCGAAGCCGGCGGCGACGAATTCCCGGGCCCGCCGGGCCATCGTTTCGGGCTCGTCGAGGTCGACGGTGATATCCGTGGCGAAGGACGTTCGGTCTCCTCCGAGGAGGCGGAAGAGGGGAAGTCCGGCGATTTTGCCGAGGATGTCGAAGAGGGCGGTGTCGAAGGCGGCCGTGGCGCTGGGGTTGGAATGGACGATCGCCCCGAACTCCCGGGTCAGGCTTTCGACCGCCAGGGGATTCCGGCCGAGAACGATTTCCCGGAGGGCCTTGGCCGCGGCGAGATTCGTCTCCTGGGTCTCGCCGGTGATCGGCGGGAAGGGGCAGGCTTCGCCGGTGCCCGTGATCCCCGCGTCGGTGTGAATCCGGACGAGGACGTCGTTGGCCGCGGGCATCGTCCCGATGGCGATCCGAAAGGGCGATTTCAGGGGCAGGTCGTAGGGATGGATGTCGACCCCCGTGATCTTGAGCCGGGCCGCCTCGGCCTGGGCTTTTTCCAGGGGGCCGCCGGCCGCCGAAGCCGCGGCTTTCGCCGCCGCGAAGCCGAGGGCGCCCATCCCCATCGTCGCGATCTTGAGAAAGTCAAACCTGGACATGAGCATGCCGCCTCCTCGGGATTTCTTTAAACCAGACGGAGCGCGAAGTCAATAAAGGACTTTGTTCTCTCCCAGCGCCTCGATGCGTTTGGCGAGCCAGGCGAGCATGAGGTCGCGGCGGGCCATCGTCGCCGCGATTTCCTCGTCCGTCAGGTATTCGCCGACGACTTCGCGGACGATTTCCGGAGTCAGAGCCTTCAGGGCGTCGTAGAACGGCCGGGGCAACTCGGCCATGATGAAGTTCGGCCCTTCCTTGAATTTCTCGTCATAGATGAGCCTCGTCGTGAATCTTTTCGTCGTCCGGAACGTCCGGGAGTGGTCGATGAGGATCATCCGCCAGTCATCCATGATGAGATAGTTCCGCTTGTGGCGGTCTTCGTTGGAGATGAGGTTGTCGAAGGCCCGTTGGAGGTAGAGGGCCTTGTAGAATCCGCTGACCTTGGGGCCCGGAGGATTGAGCTTTTTCTTCAGGAGCTCTTCCATGTTCAGCCAGGCATCGATCCAGACTTGGCACGATCCCCGGTCACCCCGAAATTCCCGCTCGACCGTCGCCGGGACCATGTGGAGGCCGAGATGCCGGCTGAGCCGGTAGGCGGCGATTTCGCCTTTCCAAGTTTCTTTGAAGCCGCCGATCTTTTCGCCGAAGACGTTTTTCCAGAGGGCTTTCTTCTGGATGCCGTCTTTTTCGAGAGTCAGGACCCAGGGATTGGTCACGGCCAGGTCGCCCGTGAGCTGTTCCTGGCCGACGACTTTCGCCGTCTTCATGAACTCTTCCCATTTCTCGTACTCGGCCTTATCGGCCTCGGTGAGCTGGGCCAGAGCCGTCAGTCCGCCTCCGAGACAAGCGAAGAGGAACAGCCCGACGATCGTCTTTTTCATCTTCGAGTCCTCCCCATCGACGTTCTCAGGATGGCCTTAATGTAGGCTGGGGGAGGGGGGATTGTCAAGTGGCCGTCGGGACCCCGCTACTTGAAGATTTTCTCGAGCTCCTTGACGAGGTCGATTTGCTTTTCGACCTCGACAAGGGGGATTTTATTCTGTTTGGAGATCGTCGTGAACCGGCCGTCCGAGTTTCCGTCCTTCCAGACGAGAAGGAGGTCGGACTGGGGGGCGACGAGGTCGATCGTCTGCTCGTCGGTCGTGTCTCCCGCCTCGGCGCCCTGGGCCCGGCGCTTCATCCCCTCGATGTGGGCCCCGAGGACGGCGATTTTGAGCTTCCGGGCCTCGGCGATGAGGGCTGCGGTGCGCTGGAGCTCATCGTCGATGTCGATTCCGGCCGCGCCCATCCCTTTGAGGCTCGAGCCCATGGTGATAATCAGGGATTTATAGGGCTTCGCCTTGAGGTCGGCGATGGTGGCCAGGGGATTGAGCTCGTATTCCAGGCCGGCCTTCCGGACGAGAACGCTGATCATATTCGGCCCGTTGCTCTGGCCGCAGGAGGCGATCAGGATCGGCGGCCGGGCCGCGACACCCGGCGCCTGGGCCGGGGCGGCGGAGGTCAGGGCGAGAGCGCCGGCGATGATGGCGGTCAAGCGGAGATAGGTCTTCATGGAGATGCTCCTTAAGCCCTATCCTAACGGAACGAGGACCCGATTTCAATCCGTCGCCCGGGGCGCGTGGCGGCGACATGGCCATCCTCTAACCCCGGCCCCGGGGAACCAGTCCCGTCGGTTCCCCCCCTCGGCAAAGCCATGGGGGCCCCCCCTCCGCTACGGGGTCACGAGGACGGCCATGCCGCCGCCTGACACGCCGAGATCTTCAAAGAGCGCCTGCGGGGACGGCAAATCTTTATGACGAACAGGCCGTTCCCGTCTGCGGTCTGCGATCGGGGACAGAGAGGGATATAACCGTTAAACGGTCAAGTCGCCGGGATGCGGTCTTGGCTTTTTCGGCAAAGATGAATAGAATACGAATATTCCTTCTAAGGAGGCCGTGAATATGTGGAATCGTCGAAGTGCTTATCTTCTCCTGTCACTCGCCCTCGTCGCCGGCCTGATCTCCCTTCCCGCCTGCAAGAAGACATCGAGCGAAAAAATGGCCGAGAATATGATGGAGCGGGCCCTCGAAAAGGGGTCGGGAGGAAAGGCCAACGTCGACATCGCCGGAGGCAAGGTGAAAATCCAGGGGGCTGAGGGAGTCGGCGAGATCGAATACGGGGCCACGAAATGGCCCGACGACCTTCCCGAGGGAGCGCTGAGGTACGAGGGCGGGAAGATCAAGGGCGTGACCCGGAGCACCCGTCCCGACGGGCGAAGCTGGATGGTCATGCTCGAGGGCGTCGATGTCGCGTCCGTCAACGCCTATGTCGAAGCCTTGAAGGGCGAAGGCTGGACGATCCCGACGAACATGGTCGTCGACAAGGGCGGCATGTTCCAGGCGGAGAAGGAGAAGCTCTATCTCATCGGCATGTACAACGCTGAAGAGAAGATCATCTCGCTCAGCTTCGTCCTGAGGAACGAATGAAAGATGGGGGACACTTTAATGTGTCCCCCATCTTCGAGGGGCGGCGGCGGGCGGCGGCGGGC
>Ga0163209_1000798_pt1 | contig 13899 bp, 9 predicted proteins | sample Kivu_160m_FD_113538 | JGI IMG/M metagenome (GOLD analysis project Ga0163209, IMG submission 113538) | Freshwater microbial communities from Lake Kivu, Western Province, Rwanda to study Microbial Dark Matter (Phase II) - Kivu_160m | ecosystem: Environmental > Aquatic > Freshwater > Lake ...
GGCTATGGTCGGTCTCTGGTTGATTTCGCCGAGAAATCCGTGACGGAGATAACATGCCACAGCATCGGCGTCCACAGGCTGAATCCTGAAATTCGTCTCCTGATCGACGTGGGTGGTCAGGATTCAAAGGTCATCCGCATAGGTGAGAACGGGCGGCCAACAGACTTTGAACTCAACGACAAATGCAGCGCCGGCACCGGGAGATTCCTGGAGGTCATGTCCCGGGTTCTTGAGGTCTCTATTGACGAGCTGGGACCCCTTGCCTTGCAGTCCAATTCCCCCTGCACTATCAGCAGCACTTGCACGGTCTTCGCCGAAAGTGAGGTTATCGGACGAATTGGAGCCGGAGAGAGTCCCAAAGATATCGCAGCCGGAGTCCACGCGGCCATGGCATCGAAAATCGCCACGCTTTCGAAGCGCGTTGGCGTAGCAACTCCCGTCTGTGTCACTGGAGGCGTGGCTCTGAATCCGGCCTTCCGACACTACTTGTCGAGACAGATAGGCGCGGAACTCTGGATGCCCGCCAGTCCACAACTAACGGGCGCTCTCGGTGCTGCATTGCTTTCTCTAGGGCCCTGAGCCACCGCGGCTCTCTGCCCAGACATGGCACCCAAGAATTCACTCCGGACAGCTGCGGTCGCTTCTCGGTCGTCACCTATCGCTATGGCCGAACTGGTCCAGCTTCTCCAAACCATACACGCATGGGACTCTTAATCACGACAGCACTTTTATCGGAATCGTCCTGCTATTCTACGTCGTCTCCGCCAGCGATAGAGCCGCTTGTGAGCAATCATGATGCCTGTTCACCAATCTGTCTTGGACTCTATCGGGAACACGCCTATGCTCACGCTGTCACTCCAACACAAGGATCACGCTTGCCCGATCCACGCGAAGCTTGAGTTCATGAACCCAAGCGGAAGCATCAAGGATCGAATAGCCAGGCACATCGTGGAGCAGGCGGAGATGAAGGGTCTTCTGAAACCAGGCTACACCATAGTGGAGGCAACAAGTGGGAACACAGGAATTGCGTTGTCGATGGTAGCCGCCGCAAAGGGCTACAGGATGATAGTCGTAATGCCCGAACACATGACCGGGGAACGCATCCGCATGATGGCGAACTTAGGCGCAAACGTATGTTTGACGCCCAGAGAGAAAGGTTTCGAGGGCGCCGTCGAAAGGGCCGACGCCATCGCGAAAAGTGGTGGACATTTCTTTCTCGGAAATCAGTTCAGGAATCAAGACAACATCATGGCACATTATCACACGACAGGCAGAGAGATACTTCGGCAGGTTGGCGGCGATGTTGATTGCTTTGTGGCTGGCGTTGGTACGGGAGGCACATTGATGGGAGTCGGAAGAGCTCTGAGAGAGAATAACCCAGAAACGCGTCTGGTCGCGGTTGAACCTGAAGAAGCCGCCATTCTCTCTGGCCGAAAAGACATGCTGGACCACAAGATTGCCGGAATCGGAGACGGATTCGTTCCGGAAATCGTTGACACGAGTATGATCGATCAAATCATCGCCGTCAGAAGTGACGATGCGGTCGAAATGGCAAGACAGCTCTCGCTGGGACAGGGTCTCCCGGTGGGAATATCTTCAGGAGCCAATGTGTTGGCATCACTCAAGGTCCTAGATGATATTGGCTATGACAAGAAACTGGTAACAGTGTTGCCTGATAGAACAGAAAGATACTTCAGTACTGACTTGTACGTCGCCAGTGAGCGTATGGTAAGATGCTGCTCCAAGCACTGTGAATGCCGATTCCAGCGGTTCTGAGAAACGACGCTCACGCTACCAGGCGGGATATCCTTCCGATTGTTGTCTTGTGAGCGTCACCAGTTCGTATTCTCGCTTTCCCAGACCGATCTTCTCAGCATGCGTGAGTTGAACCTTCGCGAGATTGACGATTTCGCCTGTCCTTGGATCCTTGCAGCAATGTACGAGGGCGAACTTGTCTTCTCCGTGCCCTATCTTGGCGGCGGCGGAGTGTGGATTGGGTTCTGCCTCATTGATGGCGTCAAGACAAGCCTGATCCACAGCGACCGGGTCTCGTGAGCCAAAGATTCCAACGTCGTGGACGAGCAATGTGGCTCCGACATCCCAGCAGTCGCACTTGTCAGAGATGTCAATGGCCAAGTCTATGTAGTAGAACTTGTCTGCACCAATCGAATCGACCACGCCCCTAGCATTCTCAACAAAGATCGGAGCTTGCTCGTGATCGGCCCTCCAGGCTACTGAGATGGCCTTCGCGCCAATCCTGCTGCAGACGCTTCTGCAATGGATACAACCGATGCATCTTGTCGAATCGATCGTCGCCTTCTTGTCCATTGTGATGCATCTTACGGGGCATACATGAAGGCACTTGGAGCATTCCGGGCCTCGACACTTCTCAGGGTTGACTTTGATGTTCCCGAGAACGTGCATCGCTGCCTTGCCCCGCTTCCCGACTAGGCCAATCCCGAGGTTCTTGAGGGCGCCGGCAATACCACCATGAAGGTGGCCCTTGGCGTGAGATAGCATTATCACTTTGTCCGAATCCAAGACGGCTGCTGCTACGTCCACTTTCTTGACACATTGGCCGTTCACCTCAATATCCACGGTGTCTGTTCCCCAGTAGCCGTCGGCCATGATGATCGGAGCGCCTACCGTTCCGTTGCTGAACCCGTTCAGCGCCGCCATAGTCAGATACTCAGGTGCGGTCATTCTCGCTCCATAAGGGTCACCAGTACCGTAGCTCAATCCGCAGGACTCGGCGACAAACGGTACTCCTCCTGCCGCCCGTACCAATTCGACAACCTTGCGCACATACGCCGGGCGAATGTAGTTCGTGTTACCCCACTGGCCAAAATGGGTCTTGATCATGACTTTCTCTCCTTTTTCAATGGCTCGGGGAATGCCGAGTTCTGAGAGTACGTGCTCCAGTTTGTCAAGCATATTGTAGTAGGACTGAGCATTACTGTCAGAGAAGAACACCTTCGGCTTCGCCATCTTCCATACCTGTAATGTTGGGGGAGGCCGGATCTGTTTTAAGAACTGATCGCCCAATTCCCGTATTCTGGGGCAAGGCTCGTTACACGACATGTCGTGCAAGGTCATCGCGCAGTGATTAGAATGGTATGTGAGTCTCGCTCCATTGTATGCCAATATCGCAGGAGCTGATTGGCCGAGTCACTTTCCCATCTTCCGTCCGAAACTCGCACTCTGTATCCTTTCGGATACTGGAAACGTGGCACAAAGACCTCCGTTGGGGCTTCGACCAGCGGATCATGACTGAATTCATATCGGAAAACGCGCCGATTCATCTCGAACGAGAGTCGCATCGGTTCACCGGCTGTTGCCTTCGGGTAGGGTCTTAGGAATGCTCTTAGACCCCGGCCACCCGAGCTCACGTCCGTTGGATTCCTTTGCTGGTCTCGGCTAAAGACGGAGAAGTCTTCCCCGTTCCACTGATCGCCACGAGCATTGTCATTGTCGGGAGTGTAGTTCCAAATGGTCGTGTTCATTATGTTGTCTTCGATTGCCCTCAGAGAGCGGTCTAGCGCTCTTTCCTGCAGGGAAAAATCCCCGGTTCGGTAGGCCCGTCCTCCATCTATGTCGAATGGGATGCCTATCTCTCCCAAATGGACTGGCGCGCCGCGAAGATGACCGCGGGCTTGCTGCTTGTACGAGTCAAGCTGAGCTGCAAAGGATCGGCGGATTCCTGACGGGAGCCAGACAACTCTCACACGCCGGCTGTCGATCCCCATCAATGCACTGAACTTCTTGAAGACGAGAATCCATGCATCATACCAATGCGGGGCGTAGACGACCCTTGGAGCATCATCAGTGCCCCACTCGAACGAATCCCTCTCCGGCGTAGACTCGATGAAGATCAGGGCATCCGGGTCGACTTCCCGGATTGCTTTTGCGAAACGATTGGCAAACGGTCGATAGTAGTCCTGGGAGAATCGCGCTTGATGACCGTTCACATGTGCAAAATGATCAGGGCGAAGCAGATGTGGAGTGCCATTCGGATCGGTATTCCAGACACCGTTCTGACGCCAGACACAGTCTTGATCCCCCTGCCACGCGCTCATCCGATTGAGGTTCAACCATTGTCGGTCCAAGCATTTGGATTTCACTCCCATCTCCCAAATCTCAACTTCCTGCGGAAAACCCGCGCCGAGAAGGATAGCCTGCCATGGGCTGAAGATCTGCCCTCTCTCAAGGATTCCCCACGCCTAGAGTCAGGCTGTACTAGCAATCAGCGTCTTTCCGCTTCTCAGTTCCCTATTCAGCTGCCATCCCTTGCTCAAGTAGGTCGTGAGTTCTTCTTTCGTAGCATTGTTGCTCCGTACAAGCGATTGATCACCAACTCATCTCACTATTCGAGGAGGAGATGTACGATAGAAGAGAGAAGCTGGTTGAGAGACTCCGAGAGCTGACGAAATGAAACATGAGACTTTTCCTCCTCATCGTTTCTAGAATCCCGAAACCCTTCATCTCCAATCGATATTGGCAGGTTGCATCCCGCCAGAGTTCACTGAGACAGAGGCCAGCGGGACTCTATATCTCAGAGAACATCAAGCCAATGGCCCACGTGCGAGGGCTGACGTTTTCCAAGCTCCATGAACGGAATCCGTGTGTGCGTATCGTTTCGACGGCAAGTGCAAACAATTCGAAGCTGGCCGGATGCTTTGGGAGAAAACCATATCTAATGAGGTGCTGGCATTTGACTGAGCTCTTCCTTGGGAGGTAGGCTGGACGAGACGAATCGCGTTCGTACTTGTCCTAATGCTCGCAATACAGATCCCTAGCCTGACTGCACCGACCGCCGTTGTTGCCGCAGATGTCAATTATGGCGTCTCCTTCAGGATCGCGTACACGGTAACTCTCACGAACATAGATTCAGTGATGGACAGAGTTGTGGTGTACTTGCCGGTTCCGCGTGAATGGGATTCCCAGAAATCGGTTCAGATAGAAAACATTACCCCGAAACCCTCTGCAATCAACGAGGACCCAAACTACGGCAACAAGATGGCATATTTTCTACTGCCAAATGGCATCCCCCGCAATCAGTCACGTGAGTTTACAGTCCAGTACACGTTCACATTCTACCAGACACATGTTCATGTGGATCCGGCAAAGGTCGGCTCATACAACATGAGCGACCCAGACTACTTCAAGTACTCTCGGCAACGCCCGTCTGATTGGGTTGAATCTGATGATCCGGCTATCAGAAAGACTGCTTCGGATGTCGTGGGAAGTGAGAGCAACCCGTACCGGAAGGCGAAGCTGATCTACGATTGGATGGTCACGAACATCGAGTACAAGTTCCCATCAAATTGGGGAGCAAAACAGACGTTCCTCAAGAGAGGTGGCGACTGTGGCAGCCAGACTGCTCTGTTCTGTGCGATGGCAATTTCGCAGGAGATACCCTGCAGGGCCGTGTCAGGTCTCTTCCTGGGGACGCAATTCCCGCGGACCTATAGCAGCAAAGGTTCGCCATCTGAACCTGATGCCTATGGCTCTCACGTCTATGCGGAGTTCTACCTGCCGGTCTATGGGTGGGTCCCGGCTGACACGAGTATTGGAAGGGGCAGCGGAAGACCTGAGGACTATTTCGGCAACACCTGGGATTTCTTCTCGATTCGTTCCAAGGGTTTTGGAATCCAAATGGTGCCGCCCATCAACCGAAGGGTTTGGTTGTTCCCGCATTATGCATGGAACTTCCAAGGGGAGGCCCGCAAATACGAGGATCACTACACCTACAGAGTCGAGAAGACCGGCACCACACAGATCACTACCACGACCGCGCCGACTTGGACTCTACCCGGCGTCTGGAGCGAGGCTGCTGACGGCCCGCTGAACCTCGTCGGCCAAAACGGCCCAACAGCGGAGGACTTTGGACAACCCTACGTGGACCTGGCGAAAGTGGCCTCTGGTCAGTCGGGTCAGATGCTCTTCTTCCGATTCGACCTGAAGGGGGCGATTCCGGACAGGCCTGCAACTGCGAGTGTAGAGAAGGCCTGGTACCAGGTGCTCTTTGATGTTGACTCGGATCCCAGCACAGGATTCCATTGGAGCAGCGATTTCACACCCGACTATTTGATGGAACTTCAGTTGGGAGTTGATGGAGGCGCCTTCAGGGCCGCGTCGCTGGTCGTGGGGTACTCGGGAGCTGGCTCCGATTGGAGCTGGTCCGCGGTCGTGCAGGGCACAGAACGCTCAGGCAGCGATGCGACCATGTCCGGAGGAATCGGGCATGATACCTTCGTGCTCGCCTGCAGGTACCAAGACATCTCGGCCGCTGAGGGATCCAAGATCAGATACCTCGCCAGAAGCGGCATCCTATACGACGGCAAAGTCTACAACGACTATATCCCTGACGGGGGCGCTGTCACCATTACCCTGTCAGAAGAGACAGCAAACATGTCCACCACGACAACTGCAACGCCTGAGACAACTGTGCAGCCCGCGGCTGCTCTCTCGACTGAGATGTTGGCAGCGGCGGTGATCGTCGTCGCGGTGCTGGCAGCGGCCGTATTCGTTCTGCGCAAGAAGAAAGCGGCGAAATGATTCGGCCCTTGCATGGTGCCTGACATTCTTCGCAGCCTCCCTTGCGCCGGATCAGGCTAGCTGTAGAGCAGCCACTGCCTCATCTGAGAAGTCTCAACTCCGTCAACCAGTATCTCATACAACTTCCTGGAGGAGATGTCGAGAATCGAATGGAATGAGTTGTTGACCTCTCCTCTCCTAATCGGGTCGATCTCAGCAGCCTTGTCGGCTTGAAGTGCGCTGAAGTAGCCGGGTTGAACGACCGGAGGTCTGAAGATGTAGAGGTCGTATTCGCTGAACCTGACCAAGTCGTAGTAAGGTGATTGACTCATCAGTCTCCTATCATAGAGCTTCCAGATCATTCCGGACGGATCATAATGCAGAAGTTGCGTATCGCCGCTTTGAGGGAAATAGACGGAGAACGGGAGAGTGGCAATTCCCCAAGATTTCAGGAAAGCATCTCTCAAGACCATGCTGTCCTCGCAGACACCTATCCCAGTCCCGTGTTGAAGGAAGTATTCGAACTCGAAGTCTGCATTGTTCAGGTTTCTCGCAGGCCATTCTTCCCCGCCGACTGCTATTTTCGTATCGAATGAATCCTGCCACTCCCAGCCATTTGGAGCTTCGTGGTACCAATAGTTGTTCCAGAAGAAGTCTCCTATTCTCTTGACGGTATCATCTACATCTTTCCCTGTCCACCCTCGCTCGTCCATCAACTGTCTCATTTCCCGCAGAGTGTCCACGCTGACTGTGTCCCAGTTGTAGACCTTGATAGACACCCTGATGCTTCTGTAGTCCACAGGCGCTTGGTGAGAGAGCCCATACCACCCGTGCGTGCTTACTTGATTTCCCGTCCATGCCAGGGCAATCTTAGATTCGAGAGGGAAACCCTCTAGTGGATGTTGCCATCTATCTTCCTGTAACTCATTCGTCTCCCTGAGGAATTCCAAGAGAGTGCTCGTGTCTTTCTCGACCGCTGCCCGAACTTGGTGATCGCCCATCGTGACCCAAAGTCCGTTCACCATGGCGATTGCCAGCGCAAGGGTGTCATCTTTCTTGAACTCGTTCTGTGATGCAAGCCAGTATAGGACTTCCAGTTCGGTGTTGTAGTTTGGAACGGGGTATTGGAAGTCGCTTGCAGCTGGCGTTCCGCCTTTGATCATTAACTCGAAAGCTTCCTTCACTTCAGGGTTCGTTGCATTCAAAGCCAAGTAGGTGATCTTTGCCACAGCTGTCGCGTTGGTGGCGTCCGGAAGCGCCTGCAACTCCCACCCTAGCTGAACATATGGCTGGCTACCATTCGACTTGAGCAGAGTCAGATAGTAGCTGACCGACTTCGGTGCCGTGACGTTGATCCATAGTGTTGTTGCTGAACCTGAACTGAACGTTGTAGACGAGGTGGAATTCTGACTTGTTTGCACGTATGATGACAGCGATGAATTTTGCTGAGTTGTGTAGGTTGTAATCTGACTGGGCATTTTCGGAATGAACACCCAGTAACCGAACCCGGCTGCAACCACGACTGCTATCAGAACAATCGCAATGACTTTGGAACCTACAGGCGTTAGCTTCACGCGCTCCTTTCAACTCTGCATAGAAGCGGCAGGGAACTGAGGGCTGTTCTTCCTGGTCCAGTAGTTCAAGACGTTGGGATTAGTCTCTTTTGATGTCCATGGAACCCAGATGTGATCCCCTTGCGGGTTAGCTGCGTCTAGTCTCCAGTACCCGTTATTCTTCGGTTTCAGCTCGAAAACCGGGCTATATGGATCCAGGATTTTGAATCCCTCTGCAAATTCGTCTCGGTAGAGCCCGAAGTGGAGGTGCGGATGCTGGTTGTATGTGTGCCCGGACTTTCCAATCACTTGTCCTCTCCACACTTGATCGCCTACGTGTACGAGTGACTCGGAAAGGTGCCAATAGTCTGTGTAGAAATGGTGAACAGCACCCAAAGAGGCGGCATAGTGTCCGATCTGCACACCCTTCCCAGCGGTATCTTCGCCTGCAAACGCGACTTCTCCCGGGGCAGCGGCTAGGACACGTTCGCCGTCAGGCATATCGTAGTCGTGACCGCCGTGGTTATTCGTATCGTTGCCAGTTCTTCCGTTCCACCAGAGAGATCGTTGGGGATCCGGGTCCCAGTCGTACAGGAGCCTAGATGAATTGAAATGTGTCTTCGAAGACACCGGCTGGGTCAGGAATCCTTCCATCAAGCCAATGTCCATGGTCGTGTCCTTCTGCAAGGACACTTGGTAGCCCTCGTTAACTGCTCTGAACTCTGCAGGCGACCTGCACATGTACCGGAATTCCTTGTCACCCAGGTGATCGATTCCAAGATGCACATACACGTAGTCCATGCCCGGGGAACCTATCTTGATGTCCTCAAACCGATAGTCCCCAGAGGAATCCGTCAGAGTCTCGGCGATGACGGTTCCGGCGTCATCTTTCAGCTGAACTAACGCGCCCGTTACAGCGGGTTCTTCTCCATCCTGCACGCCGTTGCCATTGTAGTCGAAGAACAACCTTCCTTGAAGAGAAGCCAACTGGACCGATGCAGTCGAAGTACCAAGGGAAGTACTCGTGGTCGTCAGTCTAGGCACTAGGGTCGTTGACCTTGTTGGACTCGCCACGGAGGGGCTTTGCTGTGAAACGTAGTTCAGACCAAGCGCTGATGCTCCAACTACTGCCGCTGTTGCACCAGCATACTTGAAGAATCTGCGCCGATTCATTCCTCACTCCACCTTGTCAGGCGCACAGAAGCTCCGACCATTACCACTCACAAGTCAGCCCGAGCTGTGCTGAGGGTCGTTGTGTTTCGTCCATAGCGAGAAGTTGGGAGAGTGACTAAGGTCTCCGCGGACGCTTGGCAGCGCCTTGTAGGGATCCACGTAACCTTCTGCCGACAATCTTCCTACCCATACTTGGGCGTGCAAATGTGGCGCGAAACTCAGCCTTCCCGTATTCCCAGAGTAAGCAAGGACCTGACCTCTTCGGACCTTCTGCGCGTTCGGACCGTAGTCGAGTTTCCTGGGCTCGACGAGGATGCCCTGTTTCAGATGACAGACATGTGTTCCAATAAGACTTCCATAATAGGGATCCTGACCGTGAGAGACGGTTATTCTGTTTCCGGTATCAAGTACTCCAGTGCCTGGGTCTTTGCTTTCTGGATTGTTTGGCCAGTTGTCTACAGCTTCAACAATCCACCCGGGCGCCATCGCGAGCACCTCCTGACCGACCGGCATCAGGTAGTCGATTCCGCGATGGTTGTCTATTCCCGTCAGAGAGCCACTCTTCCAATCCATATGAGCCGGGCCTGAATCAAGATCAACGTAGGCCCCAATTGTGTACTCAGCCTCTCTTCCAAAGGGTAGAGTGAGAAACCCCTCCATCAAGCCTACGTCCATGCGCGTGCTCTCACGCAACAACACTCCGTAGTCATCAGACACGGCTCTAAACTCGTCCGGCGACCTGCACAGGTACCGGAACCTCTTGTCGCTTAGATGACCGACTCCGAGGTGCACATACACGTAGTTCAGGCCTGAAGTATTCGTCTTGATGTCGTCGAATCTGTAGTCTCCAGAGGAATCCGTCAGAGTCTCAGCAACCATCTTCCCATAGACATAGTCCTTCAGCTGAACCAGGGCGCCGGCAACCGCAGGCTCTTCTCCATCCTGCACGCCGTTCCCATTATAGTCAAAGAACAATCTGCCGTGCAAAGAAGCGAGCTGGACCGATTCGCCTGAAGAGGCGGAAGAAACGGTCATGGTCGATAGTCTAGGCGTTAGGGTCGTTGATGATGTTTGCTTTCCAATCGAAGGGCTTTGCTCAGTGAGGTAGTTGAGCCCAAGCGCGGAAGCTCCAACAACAGCCGCAGTGGCACCCGCATACTTAAGGAACCTCCGCCTATCCATCGCTCTTCACTACTTTCTCATGCGCTTTCGATTTAGCAGAACGGTTCCAGTCACGAGAAGCACGATCGCGGCCAACATCACATATGGCCAGTCCGTCTGAAGCCGATCCAATGGCGTCATCATGGTTGCAATACTGGTGGTGACAGTGGTCCTGGTCTCGGGCATCCTAGTCTTCTCAGCCAACTCAGTGGCCTCTTGAGCTAGGGAAATGGCTGAGTCATATGCGCCAGAAGCAAACGCACGTTTGGCCTCTTGCAGCTTTTCTCTGGCAGGAGCGAGCCCTTCTGTTCTTCCCTGTTGCTCAGCCTTCCAGACAGCATACTCGGCTGCGCTGGCCAACTTGGAGGCCTTCTCTGGCATCGAATCAAGTGGATGCGGGTCTTGTCCATCCCTCACACCGTCACCATCGGTGTCGGAGTTCGACGGACTTGTGCCGGCTTTCAGCTCCCTGTAGTCCGTCATGCCGTCACCATCACCGTCAGGTTTCGTTAGATCAGTGCCCGCCTCAGACTCATACTGATCGCTCAAGCCATCGAAATCGGAGTCCGGACCGTTGTATGCAACGCTAAGGAGTGGATCACCGACCACTATCGCATTGTATATGGAGCCGACACGAGCGTTTTCTCTGACACAAGTTTGAAGATACCGTAGATATGCGAGACCGAAGTATTCACTTCGAAGTCGAGGAAAGAAGCCACTCGGAAGGACTGCGAACATGTCATGTACACCTGAGTCTCCTACTGCCAGAAGTCCGTATGATTCTGAGAAGACATACCATCCTCCAATGTAGTCTGTGTCACGATGATCGAAGTTCATACACGATGAGATTACATAGAAGAAGACCTTCGGATCCACCTTTCTGATGTCCTCAGATTCGACCGTGCCATCAGTTCGATTGCCAAAGGCATGACCTTGGCTCCATCCGTGGACGAAGAGACGAACCAGACTGTAGCCGCGTTGCAGCTGGTCAACGTAGTCACTCGCGTTCGTTCTCTCTGGATAGGCGACTTTCACTACATCAGGGTACACGGTCTTGAGCGCCGACACCGTCTCAGGCGTGAATTCGTACGTGTAATAGTCTAGGTAGTGGTCTGTGAAGATAAGCGCTCTGTTCGGAAGTGTCAGTGCGCCTATCCTGTAGAGGTGGTTCTTGTCAAAGTAGTTGCGGAGAAGCTCAGTTGAGTCACCGTATAGGCTTGGTGGCTTCAGCCTCGCAACCCAGATTTCGGGTGCAATATCTCCTTTGTGACCATCGAAGAGGCCATCATTGTCAGCATCCGTCCACTTGCCGTCAAGGTCCATGTAGTACAGGTCAGTTGGAAACTCGTCGGGACGCCAGACTCCGTTACCATCGTACCACCCATCATGGAACTCGTAGAGCACGTATGGGATATCGCCAACCATTAGGCATCCGATCAAGCTAGGCATGCCTCGCAGCAGAGTCCGAATCTCGCTTGGCGACTCGTTCGTGATGATCTTCTGGGTTACCTCGAAACCGCTCTTCCCGACATCCTCAATCCATCTCTCCAGTTTGTCTCTGATGGGCTCGTACACAGACGAACTCACCAGCAAACACACAATTTGTGACTGCGACGCAAATGCAAAGTTAGCGCAATTGAAGAGAAGAAACGCCAGCATTGTCAATGTAAGAGCTACAGTCCGCATCAAACCGGTCTTTCGACCTTTCATCATTCCAGCCTTCTCGTCAGTAGTTTGCAGTAGTAATTCACAGTTCCATCCGCAGTCACGACCAAAGGCCACTTCAATTTGGAGAAGCCTCTGAAGCCTCAATTGCCTAGGCGAGGGAGACCGAGTTCTAGCTGACAACGTTTGAGGATTTAGCTCTGATTGTCCGACGTCCGCATGAATGCGGTAGCCAATTGAGGCTCGGGCGGTTCCGATTCTAGGTCAAGAAAGCTTACTCGTCAAGATGGGCTTTCTGATTAGGATCCTGCTGTTTACGGTCTGCACCATTTCCCATCCCTTGTTCAGGTATCTCTCTAGCTCAGTTTCTCTAACAAGCTTGTTCTGATATCTTCCAGATTCCTGGTCTTGCCTGAGCTTCTGAGGATTGAGACTCAGTTTCTTGATCTCGCTCTCGTAGACATTGAGCTCTTCGGTCGGTGTAAGGTCCTTTCCAAGCTCCCTCTCCTTTGCGACCTTCACGTCCAGAAGGTCTATTCCCAGCAGGTTCTTGGCTATGCTCTTCAGTGCCTCGATCTGCGCCTCCTTGACCACCACGCTCTCCTCGAGCTTCGATGTGGTGCCGAGAAACGGCTCGCAGGCTTTGTATTGTGCCCGCATGTCTTCGATCATGTCTGGCGGAAGCTTGCCTTTATTGGTGCTGTAGCGTGCTTCGATGTCACCCTTGTGTCCAGCGATGAACTGTAGGTATGGGTGACTGATCTTGCCTTTCGATTCGGCGATGATCAGCTGTGTCTCCGCGTACGCTCTCAACACGTAGGGTCTCTTGTGAACTCCTGCGGCGCGCATGTACTTTCTGATGAGGTCGCCTGTCTTCTTCGTCATCGAGAACTCTTTCTCAGCTGCCTTCGGACGATCGTGGCCTATCAGCGGACTTTCAGGAGTCAGCTTCTCACCGTTTCTGATCCGTTCTTCAAGATACTCTTTCAGGTGGTCGCATCCCTCATGAGAAAGGAAGGTGAAGTACTTGCCTCTGGTCTTGCTGAGTGAGGATCTGACGACGATCATGGTGGGTATCTTCTCGAAAGTCACCTTGCCACCTTCTAACTTCAGTTCGGGAAGATCCTTCAGTGCGAGTCCATCGCTTCCGTCAAAGTTGCCGATGCTTTCTGGCCCAAGGTCTGCGAAAGCCATCAACGTTTCAGCGACGCGTATTCTCGGAGGCGACGTCCTCAGTATTCTGGCAAGCTCTGCTTGAGTTGGCACTTGCTCGTTCTCTATTGTCGGTGTTGCGTTGCGGTTGCTGACCTTGATTCCACGAATCAGAGCGACATCATTGTATCGAAGCCAGGATCTCACAGCCTTCAGCAATCCAATGATGTAGCCTGGCGATTTGCCCTCTGTTTCAAGTTGCGCAACAAGATCCTCAAGTGAATCCTGGAAAAGCTTCTTGCTAGCCTTGGCTTGCTTCACCATGCCTTCTGGTGTTGTGGAGAGAAGCTCACACAGTCTGCCCAGTTGCCTTCTGACAATCTCTGCGTGAACGGGGCTGCCTCTCCTGACGTTTCTCAACCACCGCTGGAGATCTGGGTCGTTCTCGAAATTGAGATACTTCTTGGCTGACGAAGCCAAACCCGTTCGAGAGTGCATGCGTAGGGGCTTGATAAAAGGGATTCGCCCTTAGTTGTTGGTGCGGCCGCCGGGATTTGGACCCGGGTTAGAGGCTTGGGGGGCCTACGGCGAGGCCAAGGGCCCGTCTCCGTCTTAGACCAGGATGCCCACCGCACGTCGGCGGTTCTGGACCACGGCA
>Ga0163209_1000799_pt1 | contig 13898 bp, 12 predicted proteins | sample Kivu_160m_FD_113538 | JGI IMG/M metagenome (GOLD analysis project Ga0163209, IMG submission 113538) | Freshwater microbial communities from Lake Kivu, Western Province, Rwanda to study Microbial Dark Matter (Phase II) - Kivu_160m | ecosystem: Environmental > Aquatic > Freshwater > Lake ...
GAGTGAACATTTGAGCAACAATCCGCCTAAAGTGGCCGTATCCCTTCCGGAAGGTTCATGGGGTCAGGGGGGGTTTCATTACATCTGGCTCAATGAATGGACCGGTTGGACATGGAAACATATTTACGCCGCCGAGGATCGCATGATTCAACTGGCCGATACCCATGCCCAAACCTCTGATCCGGTGGTTGAACGGCTGCTAAATATCATGGCGCGCCAGCTGCTCCTGCTTGAAAGCTCGGATTGGCAATTTTTAATCAGCACCTGGAGCGCCCGCGATTACGCCGAAAACCGGGTAGCCGTTCATAAAGAGCGGATCCAGCGGCTCGATGCCATGCTCCAGCAGTATCTGACCACCACCGGAATCGACGAGGGTGATGAAGATTATCTGCGACGGCTTGAGTCCGACGATGATATTTTCCCCACGATCGATTTCCGTTTTTGGCGCTCCCTAAAATCCTAACCGGAGAGGTATTCCGATGAATATTCTCTTTGTCGCCGCCGAAGTCTTCCCCTTTTCCAAAGTCGGGGGTCTCGGCGATGTCATGGGCGCCCTCCCGCAGGCCATTGCCCATCTCGGTCATCATGTCCGGGTCGTTACTCCGGCCTACGGAACCATCGACCGCACACGGTTCGCTTTCCAGAAAAAACAGGTCCGGTTTAAAATCACCATTGGGTCGCAGTCGTATCCCTGTCATATTCTGAGCTACCGCCCGCGTCGCAACGGCAATTTCGAGGTTTTCCTGGTTGAAAACGAAACCTGCTTCGCCTCACGCGCCGTGTACACCGATGTTCACGGCCGGCCTTACCCGGACAACCCGACTCGTTTTCTGTTGCTGTCACTGGCTGCCCTGGAACTTTGCCAGAGCATGAACTGGTCGCCCGATATCATTCATTGTCATGATAATCACAGCGCCTGGATTCCGGTCTATCTGCGCAACGGATGGGCGGAACGACCCATCTTCCGCTCCGCGCGCACTCTTTTGACTTTGCACAACATCGCCTACCAGGGAACGGTCGATATGTCTTTCCGGACGTCGCTGGCGCTGCCGGACGACCTTTTCTGGAGCATGGGCGCGCTGGAATGGTATGATCAAATCAATCCGCTTAAAGGCGGCCTTATCCTGGCCGACGGTCTCAATACCGTCAGTCCAACCCACGCCCGCGAAATCATGGATGATGAGACGCTGAGCGCCGGATTGAAAAACATCCTGCACAACCGCCCCGATCCGGTTGAAGGGATTCTGAATGGTGTCGATTATCACGAATGGAATCCCCACAACGACCCGCACACCGGTTTTCCATACGATCATCAGAATCTGGCTGGCAAGAAAAAGTGCAAACAGCGCCTGCTGAATGAACTGGGTTTGCCGGCTGAAGCCCTGCGCTCTCCCCTGATCGGGGTCATCTCGCGGCTGGTGGAACAGAAAGGGATTACTATCCTTACCGAAGCCCTGCGGTATATTCTGGAATCCGATGCCTACGTGGTCATTCTTGGCAGCGGTGAAGAGCAATATCACGAAACCCTGCGACAAATCGCCGATCGTTTTCCGCAACGGATCCGCGTCGAATTATTCTACAATCCCGAATTATCCCACTTGATTCTGGCCGGCTCTGATTTATTTCTAATGCCTTCCCGTTTTGAACCGTGCGGCATCACTCAGATGCTGGCCCTGCGCTACGGAACGGTGCCGGTGGTGCGCAAGACAGGCGGTCTCGCAGATACAGTCAGCGATTGGGATGGCCGTCAGGGAACCGGTTTTGTCTTCGAAGAATACAGCGGCGCAGCCCTGTTGCAGGCGGTTCAACGGGCGCAAACCTGTTTTCGCAACCAGCGTACCTGGAAAAAACTGATGATCGCCGGAATGCAACAGGATTTTTCCTGGGATCGTTCGGCGCGTGAATATGAAGCCCTATACCGGCGACTGATCTCCCGGGATTGACGCGCGAGCCAGCCAGACAGTACGCTGCGGAAACGGAATCTCGAACCCGGCTGCCTCAAGCGCCAGCTTCAGCCGCAGCAACAGCTCCCGTCTCAACGGGAACCATTCCGTAACAGGCGCCCAGACATTGATTCCCAGCGTCACGGCGCTATCATCGAGCGACTTGACATAGAGCATCGGTTCCGGATTGATCAGTACCCGGGGTTCGGCGTCGATGACCTGGCGGAGCGTGTCCAGGGCCCGCTCGGCATCGTTAGAATAGCGGATGCCGATTTCTAGATCCAGGCGGCGGACGATATTGTTGACATAATTGGTGATATCCTGGGTGAATACACGACTGTTTGGGACACGGACATACAGGCCATCATAGGTGCGGATAATGGTGGCGATGATGCTGATGTTTTCGACAATCCCGGTAATCTGATCAATCTGAACCGCCTGCCCGATTTTTATCGGATGCTCAATCAGCAGAAACAGACCGGAAATCAGGTTGCTGACGATATTTTGGCTCGCAAATGCGACTACCACGCCGGTGATACCGCCAGCCACAATCAAGCCCGAAAGCTTCAGTCCCAGATAAGGCAGCGCGGATATCAAAGCCACGCTGTAGAGCAGAGTGGCGGTCGTTTTGCGGAAAATATCAAGGGTGTGTTTACTCGATTTATCCTTCAGTTTGCGGAACAAATAATAGTTGATGAGACGGACGAGACCAAACGCCGCGCTGAAAAGCGCTACGACGATGATCAGATCAATGGTCGTCACTTTACCATAGATAACCCGATTCCAGATCATATCCCCGCCTCCATTAAAAATTTACCTGAGAAACCATGGATTTTGCGCGTCGGGATGGCTTCCGGAACCGGTTTGAAATCGGGCAAAGCCAAGCGCTCCGGGTAACTGATTTCCGCGTGTCGCTCATCCAGTAATTCCATGCGGGCCGGAACGATCACCTGATCATTGCGATAATACAGTTTCATCGTATCAGCGGGTAATACAATCCGGCTGACCGGCACCCACCGCGCGGTGTCATTCCGGAGCTGCAGCGCAACGTAACCCTGTTCGATCACCGGCTCAGACGGGATGTCCTCCAGCAGCGGACTCCGCCAATATTTACACAACAGGCCGCTTTGCTGATCGCCATACAGGGTGTATTTCGCCCGACTGAGGCTGAACAGATCGAGCGGCGTCGATCCGGTGAGCTGGTGTCTGCCGCCTAAATAAATCGCGATTTCAAGCGGACAGGTCAGATAGCCGTTCCAGACAGAGCGGGGCGCCAGCTGCAGGATTTCAGATAATTCAATCTGTAAATGCTGGGCGATCGGTTTGGGTAAATGCACCGGTTTTACCGGTACTATCCAGCACTGCTGCGGGTCGGTATCGAGACGCCTGACGATCCGCTGTGCATGATTCTGCCGTTGGTAAAGCCACAGACCCGATGCCGGTTCCGCGGCCAGAGTAATCAGCAGGCCGCCGGCGGTCTGTTGGAGCGGTGTGTTGTGACGACCCAATAAAGGCATGGCAAGCCCTCTTTTTTAACCAAACGTAATTCCATTTGAATATAACCAATTCTGTTCTTCCTGCCAACTGCCGCTGCAAGCATTTCGCCGGTAAAATAAATCGTGCGTTGCGGTTCTGGATTTTGTCACCATAAAAATGTAAAATCCGACGCTATCCGAGAATATGACCAAACCCGTCAAACTACTCAGGGAGTTTTACATGCAAAAACCTGTTACCCTTTTATTGTCGCTGCTGCTGGGCGCCGGACTCAATTCGTGCGCCGACCGTGATCACCCATTGGTTCTGATCAAAACCAATCTGGGAGCAATCACGGTTAAATTAGACCGTCAGGCGGCTCCTCTGACCGTTGCCAATTTTCTCGAATATGTCGATTCCGGTTTCTACTCCGGCACGCTGTTTCATCGGGTGATCAAAGGCTTCATGATCCAGGGCGGCGGCCTTACCCCGGATATGCAAACCAAACCGACCCGGGAAGCAATTGTTAACGAAGCTGCTAACGGTCGCAGCAACCTGCGCGGCACGATTGCCATGGCGCGCACCGGCGAACCCCATTCGGCAACCTCGCAGTTTTTTATCAACACGGTCAATAATTACCGGCTGGATTTCAAGTCCAAAACGGCTTCCGGCTGGGGCTATTGTGTCTTCGGCGAGGTCGTCAAAGGAATGGATATTGTCGACCGTATCGAACACTCGCCGACGACCACCGCCGGGATGTACCGAGACTGTCCTGAACCGCCGGTCCTCATCGAGAGCATCCAGCGGGTCAGAACCGGTCTGTTCAGGTAAAGCGGGTCATTTGCCGGCAGATTGACGCGACCGCAGATAGTCATAGACCATCCCCCAGCGAATTCCTTTTTCGGTAATCAGCAGCTGCGGGATATGGTAATACTCCATGATTGTCCGGGCAATTAATGCTCCGGCCGGGATAATATCCGCCCGTTGCGGTTCCATCCCCATGATGACCCGGCGTTCAGCCAGTGTAGAGCGGAGCAGGTGACCCGTGATATCATTCAGGGCGTTCCGGTGCATGTCGGTGGCTTCGACCTGATTGTAGCGATCAAATGGTATTTGCAGATTGATTTTTTGAAGGGTGTCCATTGTTCCGCCGCAGGCCACGGCTGTAAAATCCGTCTCCAGACCCGCCAGCCGGGGCAACTTTTCCTCAACGGCCTGAATGACACTTTCCACTTCATCGTCATGCGGTGGATCATGATGTATGTATCGCTCGCTAAATCGCACTGCGCCGATATCGAGACTGTGGAGCTCCCGGATCACCCCCCGCTCCGACACACTGATTTCAGTGCTGCCTCCACCGATATCAAGACCGAATAACTGTGGACTGCGGTCAGCGAAGGTTTGACTGAGCGCCAGAGCGGTAAGACGCGCTTCCTCTTCGCCACTGATCAGCCGGAAGGCGATTCCTGAACGGGCGCTGAGCACGGCAAGGTATTCGGTACCGTCCCGGGCGTCGCGCAACGCACTGGTTGCGCAAGCAATGATCCGTTCCGCATCCAACCGCCGGGCAAGGGTTTTAAAGCGCATGACAGCCGCGGTTGTGCGACGGGCGGCCGACTGATTTAGCGCACCGGTTTGCTGAATCCGGTATCCGATTCGCGTCAGCGCGGCGGCCACGTGCAGCTGACGAATGTCGGTCAGACTATGGACTTCCACTACCAGCATAATGAGTGAATTGGTTCCCAGATCCAGAGCAGCCAGGCGGTTTTCAGCCATTCAGAATAACCCGCATCTGCAACGCGTTCTGCGGAGCGCGGCCATGATGACAATTGTTGAAAAACAGATACAGTTTTTTAACTTCAGGCAAGATCGCGGCAATCCGCTCCTGCCAGTCCGTCAGTTCTTCGCTCGAGTAGTCATAGTCATACCGGTCACCCTGTGTGGTGTCCCACCAGTTTTGGGCGTTGCGGCCATGAAAACGAACATAACCGGTGTCGGTTGTCACCACGCGTTGCGGCGGCAGTAAACCCGGCAGAGACGGCTCATCCACACAGACATAACCAATCTGCTGCTGCCTTAAAAAGGCTTCAATTTCCGGCTGTAACCAGCTGGAATGCCGGAATTCAACGAATAGCGGGTCATCACCCAGCAGTTGACGGGTTGCCGCTAAGTAGCCGCGACTCGGTTGACTGTTCTTGAAACTATAGGGGAACTGCGCCAGAAAACCGGACAGTTTGCCACATTCCCGCAAGGCCGCAACGCTTTCCAGCAGCTGCTTGCAGGCGGTCGCGTTTTCACGGCGCGCATGGGTTGTTTCCTGGTGAACCTTAACAACAAATTCAAATCCGGGTGGCGTTTTTTCGGCCATATGACTGAAAACCCGGGGGTGCGGGATCCGGTAATAAGTCGAATTGACTTCGACGCAGTTAAAAAAACGGCTGTAGTATTCCAGCCATTGACTTTTTTCCAGTCCGGCCGGATAAAACGGGCCCTGCCAGTCGGCAAAACTGTAGCCGCTGGTCCCAATTCGCATTTTATTGCGCAATTCACTCGCGAGCGGCATGAATCCCCCGCAGAAGCGCGGATGCCAGAGCCAACCGCACCCAACCATTAGATAATGGATAAGGACTCAGCTGCATGCCGGCCCGCGCCAGATATTGCATGAAGGGTTGGCGCACGATCCATCCTCCGGTTTGAACCAGCCAACGATGTCGATGCGAATCCGGCGCGACCCAGTCCACATGATACAAATCCCGGAAATCGGGATGCCGGTTGACCAGTGCCGGGACGCCTTGGCGGCCAAATTGTTCGACCAGTTGCAGCACGGCTTCAAACGGCCGGTAATGATGATGGGTAACCACAATCGCGGGATCATAGAAAAGACCTTCAGGCCAGTTGCGCCAGATTCGCCAGGCAAATTCTGTATCCTCGCCGCCATAACCGGTTAATCGTTCATCAAACAGCCCAACGGTTTCAATTACCTTTTTTTTCAGAGAGGTAAGTCCCAATAAAAAAAACTGAAATGGCAGCGGCTGACCAGCAGGGCGGCGCCGCGCACCACGCCGGCCTTCATACAGATAACGCTGATATTTATCATAAGGCAGACCCGCAGCATAGCGCAGCCGACCCATTACGCCGTTCACGGTCGGATCATTTAACCGCTCTACATGCCGCCGGATAAAATCCGGTTGAACCGTCATATCAGCATCCAAAAAAATCAGAATCTCCCCGCGCGCCTGACAAATACCGCTGTTGCGCGCGGCAGCCAGCCCGCGATTGACCGGGTGTGTAATCCACACCACATCGCTAAAATTCGCTTCACTTCGGATCAGCGTTCCGCTGCCATCGGTTGAACCATCATCGATCGCAATTATTTCCAGATCGTCAGCCGGGCAATCCTGCCGGATCAGGCTTTCCAGACATATTGTTATCGTCGGAGCTGAATTGTACACCGGCACGATGACCGACACCAGAGGCTTGCTCTTCATGTTCATGGCTGTCTTAATATCGCCTCCAGCTGCCCGATAATCTGATCCCAGTTAAAAGCCAAAACCCGTTCCCGTCCGCGCTCCGCCAGGCGTTGCCGCTGCTGGTCATCATTCAGCGCTTCGCGGCAATACTGACCCAGTCGGCTGCGGTCACCGACCGGCGCCAGCCAGGCCTGATCACCGTGACTCAGGTACTCACAAACCCCGCGGTTGGCATAGCTAACCACCGCGCACCCGCAGGCCAGTGCTTCCATCGGTGGCAACGACCAACCTTCCCAGTAACTGGCATGCAGCAGAAACCGGGTCTGATTATATAACCGGCGCAACTGCGCTATCGGAGGCCGGATATATAGTTGCAGCTCTTTGGGAAGCGGTCGCCAGGGAGGACGCGATGCGACAACCACACCCTTCAAACGGGGATTATCCCGTCTCAGACACCGCCAGACGGCCAACGCATCAGCAAAACCTTTGATCCGGGCGGGATGATAGACCATTATGATATCGTAATCCCGTCCATTGGCCTGCGGTTCCGGATAAAATTCCGCCGGATTGATCGCATTGGTCAAGGGTCCGGCAGCGTCTTCACCGATTCCATGCAATTCATCCATAATCCAGCGGGCAACCGCAATCTTTTGCAAAGGCAGGTGGTAAGTCGCCAGAACAGCCGCCTTGTTGCGAAAGTAGGTCTCATAACTTTGCAGCAGATAATACGGGCGGCCGTGCCCGTGCGGCAGTCGCGCCACCCCCAGCGCCGTTTGCCAGCCCACGGCGATGATCACGTCGCCCTGCGGAATATATCTGGAAGTGATATTCCTGACCACCTGCACATTGACCCGCGGCGACGGAACGTAAAAAAGTTCCTGTCCGGTGTGACGAATCCGGTCCACTAAACGAACCATTCCTTTTTTAAGGTCATAAATCAGACCCTGACCCATCACCCTGACGGGATAAACGAGCGTGACGGCATGTCCCCGCTCCGCGAGCCGGTTGGCCTGTTCATGGACAACTTTGACTCCACCCATCGGAATCGTCACCAGACCCGGGAGGATAAATGTAATCTTCATAGTTCGGGTAAAAAGTACGGAGGGTTCATCAGACCCGCAAGCCGATTGTGCGGTAATATTCATAAAGGTGGGTGACCACGTTACGGTAATCATGATATTTTTCCACCCAGCGGCGGCTTGCTGTTCCAATCTGCCGGATTAATTCCGGCTGCTCAATCAACTCCACCAGCCGCTCGCGTAAGTTACCGCCATCCGCGCTGATAAACGGATGATCCGGGATAAACCGGGTATAGGTGGAATTCAGATAGGTCACACAGGGGATGCCCATGGCGAGAGCTTCGAGCGAGTTCATTCCATAACCCCAGGCGTGATCGGTGATCTGGTCAATATAAATGTCCGCCTGGCGTTTGAGCTCGAGCACTTTCTGATGAGGCTGATTCTCAATAAACAGAAAACGGACGCCGTGACTCTGTTCCAGTTCCCGGCAGACCGCGATAATGTGGTCACTACCCTTGACCAGTCGATTAGTCGTGGCATGACAGAGCGTCAAGGGTCGACCCGTCTCAGTTTTCAGCGAATGGGCCTGTACATCATAGGGCAAAAACAGATAACGGATATTCGGATGGCGGTACATCAGATCGAGCTCGTTCGTCAGATTCAGATCGCTGAGGGCGTCCATTGCGGGAATAACCCCCCGGTTGCGCATGTCCTGACCGTGATAATGACAGATGATTTTCTTTCCCTTGCGCTTCAGATGGGCTGCAAAACGGGCATCCCGGAAAAAATCTGTCCCCCATTCGAAATGATAGACGTCGAAGTCAGCCAGGCGGTGCCGCCGGATGGCTTGTTGGATGCGCGGTAACCAGAGCGCTTCCCGCATCCGGAAAAGCAACTGTTGCCAGACCGGAGGACGCCACCAGGGGGGATTGCCGCCGATATCACGCCATGGATTGCGCCGCTCCACATACCGGGCAAAAAAGATGCGCGACCGCAGAAACCACGGCCGGGCGGCCACCAGAGGCAGTTCAAGGCAAATATCCTCTTCAAAATCGCCGGCCGAGCGGAAAAAGGTTACATAACGACAGTAATGTCCATTCAGCGTATGGGCGCGCCGCCAGTAACCAAGAACCCCAACCGTGTTTTCTGGTGATATATAAAGTATCCTGAGCATGATCTTAATTTACAAATCGTCGGGATATTCCAGCTTTTGCCAGGGGATCGAAACGGATGGCTGGTGAGTATGATCGGGTGGATTGCAGACGACCGGCAATTCACGTCCGTTGAACAATACACGCACATTGGCGGGCTGTCCACAATAAAACGTCAGTCCCTGCAGATGCCAGGGCGTTAATTGCAGCGGTTGATCAAGCACCGTAAGCGTGGGGGAAAGTTGGATCAGCAGACGTCCGTCGACTCGGTGCACTTCCCAGCTCAGGCGGCTGATTTCATACCATCGCAGCAGACGGCTTGTGGTGGTAACCAATAACTCACCCGCGCGGGACAACTCCGCAACGACCTGCAGCGCCCGTCGCAAGGCCGATGGAAACTGATCGGGTGTATATAGTCCCCGGCACATCGATGTATAGACAACCAGCAGGCCGCGGTTTCGAATCAATCGCCGCATATTGCGCGGGCTGATCTGACGCCCGAGATCAAAGATATCCATCACTTGTTCGCGGCCCCAGAGATTAACGAAGCGCTGAAAATCCCAGACCAGACGATCATCCTGCAGTCGCGATACCATGCATAGCCGGTTGCTCAAATCCAGCAGAGATGGATGATAGTGACGGTATTTCGTCCGCAATAACCACTGCTGAATCAAATTTTTTACCCGGATACTGAGTGTCCGGCTCGCATCTTGTCCGAGAACATGGGTCATGCGTCCGGACCAGATATAGCGCACCCCGTATGCCTGCAACAGATCAAAGTGGTAGGCTTCCTGGGCAGGATCGGCTCCAAACTGAAAATCAAATCGTCCCAGATTCTGAAGGTTATTCCAGTTGCCGTGATCGACCCACACCGGCAACCGCGCTCCGTGACGACCCAGTTCAGCCAATCCCTTCTCGGCATATTCCCGTTTGAAACCACCCTCATCGAAATCGCCATACGTATGCAGGGTGTCAATATGCCCGGAACGCCAGAGTTCGCGACACCGCGCCGCAAAGGCCGACGGCTTATCGGACAGTCCTTCAAAGTAGGTCAGCTGGGGAAACGATGTGCCATTGTAAAGCCAGCAACTGCTGCCGATCTCGAGACCGAGGCCTTTGCCAAGACGCGTCATTTGCTCCGTATTTAAAAACTTCATCAGTTCGAGAAAAATTTCGGACGAAGCGGTATTGTCGATATCACTGCAAATCGCCAGCGCCGCCCGGTAAGGATAGGGTAATTTTCGCAAGCTGATCTTCGGCATGGGATTATTCCTCAGTAATGGGGTTCCAGCTTTGGGGTCAATTGACGATAGATTTGAACCAGTCGCCGTTCCATGCGACCCCAGTGAAAGCGCGTCGCAACCGCTTGTCGCCCGTTTTTACCCATTTCCATACGCAGGCCCGGACTGGCCAGCAATCGCTTAATCGCGGCCGCCAGATTTTCAGGCGTCGGTGGGTCAATCAGAATCCCCGCTCGGTGACGCTCAATGAAAAATTCGGTCGAGGGAACCCGGCAACCCAAAACCGGCACCCCGGCGGCCATAAATTCCAGCGGTTTGATCTGGATTGAGCGTTTAAAGGATTCATTGGGCGCCATCGACGACAAACCTATCGTCGCGGAGCGAATCAGAGCGGGTATTTGTTCATACCCCAGCGGCGGGAAAAAAAGGACCTTGCCCGTCAATCCGGTCGCATTGATCAACTGTTCAAGTTCATCACGATACGGTCGGCGCAGGTCGCCGACAAAATGCAACTGCGCGCTGGGAAAATCGGTGACGACTGCTTCCATGGCGCGGATCATGATGTCAATCCGGCGGGCAGCTACCAGTTGTCCATGATACAGAATAACCGTCGGCGGCTGATTGGACGGTTCCGCCGGTTGGAAAAAACCATTCAGCGGAAAATTATAAATCAAGCGGGCCGGCCGGCCCAAACGCCGGAAACCCCGGGCAACCCATGGGGTTACCGCAATGATCCGATCAACGAAGGCTGCGCAGCCCCACTCAATGGTTTGGGCGACCAGCGCCGGAATCGTAGTCACCCAGTGGGAACGGCGCGAAAATTCAATTAAGAACCAGTAAATCGTCTCGTGAGCGTCATAAATAATCGTTTTACCATATTTGAATTTCAGGATCAGGGCGAGCGGCAGAAATTCAAATTCGTGCACATGGTAAATATCGGCGCGAACCTGTTTAGCCAGACGGTATGCGCTAAGCAGATCAGCCCACCAGTTGCGCGGCCTAAAAAGCCAAAACCGGATTCCGCAACGCGGTGTGGCGTTTACCAGCGCCGGAGCAATCAGATGGATATCCGAATACCATTTTCTCAGCGAACCCAGTTCCTTGTAATAAATCCGGTCGTCGAGCGGAGAATGCCCGATGGCCACATGACAGATGCGCGGCGAAGCGGTCATCGCGAAATGATTCCCCGCCAGCGCACCCTGAGGGTGGCAATTTCCTCCGGGCGGAAAAATCCCAGCCCTCTCAGAAGCAATGGAAAAATGGCGATCATTATCAAGCGCCAACCCAATGGAATGGTCCAGAAATAAACCGGTAGCCCGACCGCCAGCGTTATTCCAAACAGCAGGGCAATCCGGCCATATTCATAAGGCACGCGGAAAAGACGCTGAGACACAATCAGGGTGCTGCCAGCCAAAAACAGATACCCGATCAGCGAGGCCAGCGCCGATCCGACAATTCCCCAAACCGGTATCAGCGCCATATTGGCGCCAATGTTGACACCCGCGGCCAGAATAGTCAGCGTGGCAAGCCAGCGGGTCTTTTTCTCAAAATAGATGCCCGGCAGGAAAACCTGATTGATACCGAAAAACACATATCCCAGCAAAATCAGAGGCACAATCGGCTCACAGGCCCGGTATTCGGCGCGTCCTATCAGGGCAAATCCGGCGATCCGCAGATAGACGATTTCATGCATCAGCAACGTCAGCAGCAGCCAGAATCCCAGAGTGACCAGGACAAAATAAGTGAGAATCCGCGCAAACAACGGCCGTGAGGATTCCTGTTTGCCGGCTTTCAGGAAAAACGGTTGCCAGGCGTAATAAAAAGCGGTCACGATCAGCAGCATGAATATTCCCAGCTTAAAACCGGCGCTGAAGACACCCACCGCCGTCAGGTCAAGATAATGTTCCACGAGATAGCGATTCAGCATCTCCATCGCGGCCGTCGCCAGCCCGGTCGGCACAAACGGCAGACCGAATATCAGCAGCTCCCGCGCCGTCGACCAGCGCAGCGTAGGCCGAATTTTCCAGGCCGTGAATGCGTACAACAGAACCGCCGTGACTGCCGATGTGATCACCGTACTCTTGAAAATACCGTCCACTCCCATCCGCAGCACAGCTACAAACCAAATATTCAGCGCCAGGGTGACGATCACGTTGAAAAGCCGGATAGCCATGAACAACATCGGGCGCTCTTCCATCCGCAGCAGTGCAAACGGAACCCGGCAAATACAGTCAAAAAAGAGGATGACGGCCGAATACCGCAGGAGGTCGTCATAGGCCGGATCCGATAACAGCAAGCGGCTCAACGGATGACTCAGTCCATAAACCAAAAGACTCAGAATGAAGCTGCTGCCCAGAGTCATCCAGATGGCCGACGAATAAACCTCTCTGCGCTCAGTGTCGGTTTCCGCGCTGCCGTAATAGCGCATCACTGAAGAATCCAGCCCATAATTGTAGACGTGATTCATAAAACCCAAAAAGGCGAAAACCAGGGCGACCAATCCATAGTCCGCGGCCGGCATGACATTCGTATACAGCGGCAGCAACATAAACGTTACCAGCCGCGCCATGATTGTACCGACACCGTAGACCAGCGTCTGTTTGGTCAAAGATTTGATTGACGATTTCATCGCAACGTCCCGGAATGTGATGGTTGGAGTGAGTTGGAATCTATTATCGCGGAGATTGGGTAGCCAGGATAGCCGGTGATGCTCCTCTATAAATCAAGAACCAGGGTGTCGCGGAAAATTCCGCTCGATCCAAAGCCTTCCTTGAAGCGGGCCAATCCAAAATTGGGTTCCATATTGACGGTAAAAATGCCGAAGTCGAGATAGCGGAAACCCTTCTCAATGCAGCGATTGACAATATGGTAAAAGAGCAGATTGACGCCCCGGTAATGCTGCAATTGCTCATCGTGACTGATATAAAACGCCAGCGAAACGTTGGGATTACAATCAAACATGGTAACTCCGGCCACCATCTGATCTCCGGCATAGGCTCCGTACAAGAAAATCTGAGCAGGGAAAAGGGCTTTCAGCCGCACCAGTTCCTCCAGCGTATGGGTCGGCTGAACACCATGCCGGATTTTGAGATTCTTTTTCAGAATCTGGTAAAAAGTCGCATAATCTTCGGATTCTCGTACTTCCACACCGAGCTTCTGGGCGCGCCGGAAAGCGGTCCGGTTGGTTTGCTTGAATTTCCTGACATTCTGATCAATCTGGTTTTCGAGAAAGACGATACTGGATACCTCGCGTTTAAGATAGCTAAAACCGTGACGGATCAGGGCAAAATCCATATAATTCGAAAGCCGGTTGTGATAGATAATGGGTGGCAGGGTGATGATAATACGCTCGATTTTTTCGCGCCGGGCGTAACGGATCAGGTGATCCACCAGCTGAAAAGCGTTCGACAGGCTCAAACCCTCCCGAAAAACAAAACCGCCATAACTGGCGCCGCGATGAGAGTGCAGGGTGTCTTTATCATTCCAGCAACCCCGCACGGCCGGAAAAACGGCAAACAGCTCGCCCTCCCGGTGAATCATGACCGACGCGTCTACAAAGCGGCCGGCGGGATGATAGGAGATAAACTGACGGGTATGAAAC
>Ga0163209_1000800_pt1 | contig 13886 bp, 12 predicted proteins | sample Kivu_160m_FD_113538 | JGI IMG/M metagenome (GOLD analysis project Ga0163209, IMG submission 113538) | Freshwater microbial communities from Lake Kivu, Western Province, Rwanda to study Microbial Dark Matter (Phase II) - Kivu_160m | ecosystem: Environmental > Aquatic > Freshwater > Lake ...
CACCAGGCCAAGACGGTGACGGTGGGAACGAGCAGAAAGGAGCAACCGCTCAGAGGTGTCATTTTTGATCTCCTGAGGGAACTGGAATTCCCGGTGAAGTCTCTTGTAACAAAAAATGTTCTCACTCTCACAAGGCTTCAGCCGGCTTTCGCCAGAATCAACGGATTCACAATCTATAACATCAATCACCTGGATGCGTACGGAAATCCCATCGACACTTCAACCATCTCCATTGAAAAGAGAGGCGGTATCTCTCTGACGATGAAATCAAGGGCAGAAGCTTCCAGTCGTTTGATGGGAACCAAAAGATCCATTGTGAGTACAGGCCATATTTATGTGGGTCGCGGTAAATCAGACGGTGCGTCCATCATCATCATCCCCCTTATATCAGATATCGGGGTCAGTTTTCAGACTGACCCCGACAAGAGGGTCGGAAAACTGCTTCTGATTCATGTTGAGTTTAACGATTGGCTGACAGTGAAAGAAAAGAAAGATGTCCTTGGCTACCAGTTTAACGACATTCGCAATCTCATTAACGAATACAATCTTCCCTGGGATGACCGTTATCTGGAAACCATTCCAACAGGAATTCTCCTCGGTGAACCTCCTGAATTCATTGCGGGGCAGATAAAAAAGTCTCTCGATAAAAACAGTGGCCAACCATAAGTAAGCAGATTCTCTCCCTGCGGGCCTGACTTTCCGCAGAGGAAACGGCTATCGGGACACACAGAGCGCATTTACGGTCTAATTATTTTAGGAGTGCCCATGAAGACAAAATTCATTTTTGTGACAGGCGGTGTTCTTTCCTCTCTCGGCAAGGGGCTGGCGGCGGCTTCCATTGCGGCTCTTCTGGAGTGTCGCGGACTCAGGGTAACCAACCAGAAACTGGATCCGTATATCAATGTGGATCCGGGCACGCTGAGTCCATTCCAGCATGGCGAGGTCTTCGTAACCGACGATGGCGCGGAAACCGATCTGGATCTGGGCCACTACGAACGTTTCACCTGCACCCGCATGGGAAAGTGCAATAACCTGACAACGGGACAGGTGTATTTTTCCGTCATATCAAAGGAGCGAAGAGGCGACTACCTCGGAAAAACGGTACAGGTCATTCCCCATATCACCGATGAAATCAAGGATTATATAAAATCGAGCGCCGGCGGGTTTGATGTCGCGATTGTTGAGATCGGCGGTACGGTCGGCGATATTGAAAGCCTCCCCTTCCTCGAGGCCATCAGACAGTTTCGGAACGAAGTGGGCAGAGAAAACGCCATTTTTGTTCACCTGACCTGGGTTCCCTTCATCAAGACGGCTGGAGAAGTAAAAACAAAACCGACGCAGCACAGCGTCAAAGCACTCCGTGAGATCGGTATCCAGCCGGACATTCTGCTCTGCCGGACGGAGAACTTCCTTTCCGACGACATCAAGGCAAAAATCGCCCTCTTCTGTAATGTGGAGGTGGCTGCCGTTTTTACAGCCAAAGATGTAAGCTGCATCTATGAAGTGCCCCTCTTCTTCCATAGGGAAGGACTTGATGACAGGATTGTCAGTCTGCTCAATATCTGGACGGGCCGGCCCCACCTGGAGGCGTGGGAAGACGTGGTTAAGAAAATCAAGGACCCGTCGCACGAGGTTTGTATCGTCATCGTGGGGAAGTACGTGAACCTGACGGACTCCTATAAAAGTTTGAATGAAGCCCTTGTACATGGGGGCATCGCGAACGATTGCCGGGTAAACTTGCGTTTCGTGGATGCAGAAATGATTGAGAAAGAAGGAATCGCTCATCATCTGGACGGAGCCGACGGCATCCTCGTTCCGGGAGGGTTCGGACAGAGGGGCATAGAAGGGATGATCTCCGCCATTCAATACGCCCGTGAAAACCGTATTCCCTATTTTGGCATCTGCCTCGGCATGCAACTGGCCGTGGTGGAATACGCCCGACATGTCTGCAAACTGAAAAAAGCCAACAGTTCCGAATTCGATGAAAAAACCCGTTATCCAGTCATCGATTTTCTTCCCGAACAGAGAAGCGTGAAGGAAAAGGGAGCGTCCATGAGGCTGGGGGCATACACCTGCATGCTGACGAATGAATCCTTCGCCTTCGATGCTTACGGCGAACATGAAATCAGCGAGAGGCACAGGCACCGCTATGAATTCAATAACGAATTCAAAAATATTCTCACGGAAAAGGGATTGCGCATCACCGGTGCATCTCCCGACGGCCGTCTGGCGGAAATCATTGAAATCAAGGGCCATCCCTGGTTTTTAGGATGTCAGTTTCATCCAGAATTCAAATCACGACCGACGAAGCCCCATCCCCTGTTTGACAGATTCATCCGGGCCTCTCTGGAGAACAAGCAACACAAGGCATGAACGGCGAAGAACGAAATAAATCCATTGACTTTTTAAAACAGGGCAGAGTAGGCATCCCGGATTTTAATCATTGAGCACAGGAGACGGTTTATGGGAAAACTGTTCGGGACGGATGGAATCAGAGGGGTAGCCAACGAATACCCCATGACAGCGGATTTGGCCCTGAACGTCGGCAAGGCGACGGCACATTATTTCAAGCGCAAGGGTCACCGCCCTAAAATTATCATTGGAAAAGACACGCGGATATCCGGTTATATGATCGAAAACGCTCTGGTTTCAGGGATTTGTTCCATGGGCGTGGATGCCATCATGGTCGGGGTCATGCCGACGCCAGGAATCGCCTTTCTCACCCAGAGCATGCGGGCCGACGCAGGCATTGTCATCTCCGCTTCTCACAACCCATACCAGGACAACGGCATCAAGATTTTTTCCAATGACGGCTATAAACTTCCCGACGAGACGGAACTGGAAATCGAAGACCTGATTCTGAAAAATGTCATGTATACTCTCAAACCTTCCCCGGAAGAATTGGGTAAAGCATACCGGATCGAAGGAGCCCGTGATCGATACATCGTCTTCCTGAAGAGCACCTTCCCCAAGGAATTGACCCTGGAGGGGATGAAGCTGGAACTGGATTGCGCCAACGGCGCCACCTATCGCGTCGCCCCCCAGACTTTCATTGAGCTGGGAGCGGAGGTCACGGCCCGCTTTGACCAGCCGAACGGAGCGAACATCAATGATCGTTGCGGATCCCAACACACCGAAATGCTGGTGGAAAAATTGATGAAAAGAAAAGCCGACGTGGGATTTGCCTTTGATGGCGATGGGGATCGCCTCATCGCCGTGGATGAAAAGGGCAATGTCCTGACGGGGGACCAGATCATGGCTGTCTGCGCCAATGTCATGAAGCAAAAAGGAAAGCTGACCAACAACCTTGTCGTCGCAACAGTAATGAGCAACCTCGGCCTTGGTCAGGCACTCAAGTCCCTGGGAATCGAGATGATCACCACCAAGGTGGGAGACCGCTATGTCCTTGAAGAAATGAGAGCACGGGGGGCATCCATCGGAGGCGAAGATTCGGGTCACCTGATCTTCCTTCATGAACACACCACTGGCGACGGCATTCTTACAGCCATCCAGGTACTGATCGCCATGCTGGAGGAGAAAAAACCCCTCTCGGAGCTGGCAAAGGTTATGACCGTTTTCCCCCAGAAACTGATCAACATCGACGTAAAGTCCAAACCGGACATCAACACGGTACCGGAAATTGTCCAGGCCATCAAGGCCGTGGAAGGCGCCCTCGCTGAAAAGGGGAGGATCCTGGTGCGCTACTCGGGAACACAGAACATGTGCCGGGTCATGGTGGAAGGACCGACGGTCGAGGAAACGGAGAGATATTGCCGGCAGGTGGCGGAAGTGGTAAAAAAAACGATAGGATAAGGAATATTGATGCGGGTATTGCATGAAAACCGGTCCCCCGTCGTCGCCATTGGCAGCGGCGCCTTTGAAAGGATTCTCCGTTGCGACGGCGTGCTGCAGTTAGGCGGCAAACATATCGTCCAGCAGGAAGAAAGTCTGGGGGGAAGCGGCCTGAACTACACGCTTCGTCTCCTGGCCGCCGGCATGGAAGTCCTGCCCATCCTGCCCGTCGGCAATGACCCCCTGGGCAAATTGATACGGGGAAACATTGTCGCCGCTGCCGAAAAAATCCCCCTTCCTTCCCAATTGGAAAAGTTTTTGGCGTCTCGTCAATTCTTTGTGCCCAACGTCAGAACCCCCCGTTCCACAATCCTGATTAACCAATCGCAGACGACGGTCTTTTCTGAAAAATTCGCCGAGGGAAAAGACTTCCGGCGCTACCTTGAAAAACGCTTTGACGATATTGAATGCCGTCTCGGGATCACGCCGGGGGCCGTCATGATCGGTCATATCTATAGCGACAAGAGCAATGGATATCCCCATATACCCGGTGAATGCACCCGCTACATCGTGGAACGCTGGCAGGGGAAGACGCCCATATTTCTGAACCTCGGCCACAGCCAGATCGAATTGGGCATCGGCTTCTGGGAAGACGCCTTCCGACAGGCGGCGGTTATTCAGATGAACGTCTGGGAGTTCAAAAACCTGATGAAAAAAGAAAAACGCTCCCCCTCTCTGCGGGAAATCATCAAATGGTTTACGGACAGGCGGATGAACGGCATTATCACCATGGACCGGTTCGGCGCCCTCGGCACTTACGGGGATGGCAGAGACGGACTTGTCCATTGTCTGCCCCTTCTTCCTCCGGACAGGATTATGGATCCCACGGGGGCGGGTGACGCCTTTGCCGCCGGTCTAACCTTTCGGCTCAACGGGAAAAAGGCTTTCACCTTTGATGATTTCCATAAGGCAATGACCGAGGCGGGAATCTGGGCATCCTTCGCCTGCACCACCTATGGCGGCTCCGGCTGTTGCCCCGACAGAGCGGCACTAAAAGCCTTCCTGCAGTCCCTCGGCGGAGACGCTCAGACACCGGTCAGGATCATCGAGAAAAGATCGGCCGGGCCTATGCTCGACATGATGGATCTCATGTACCGCTGACCTCTTTCAAGACGCCTCAACGGGATGCCGGACCGTCCTGCCCGCCCCTTCCCGCACATGGCGCCGCATGTCTTTTCCGGTACGCCTTAACCTTTTCAATCAACAGGGGGACAAATGTCCGGCAATCCTCCACAATACCGTAATCCACCTGCTCAAATACGGGCGATTTGGCGTCCTTGTTGACGGCCACCATCACCCTGGCGCCCACAACGCCGATTAAATGCTGCAATTCACCGGACAAGCCGATTCCGATGTACAGCTCAGGGCTGACCATTTTCCCGCTTTGCCCAATCATGATCCCGTGCTCGGCCCAGCCTTCGTCAACCACCGGTCGTGTGCACCCCAGCGCCGCATTGAGCGTCCGGGCCAAATCGGCAATCTGCCGCCACCCTTTCTCATCCCCGGCGCCGACCCCGCCTGCTACCACGGTGGCGGCGGATTCCAGGGGCACGGATTCCGGTTCCCGGCGGACGACCTCAAGTGTTTGAATCCTTTCCGCAATTTCTGTTGGAACCTCCAGAAGCGTCACCTCTCCCTGACGGCTTTCATCCATGGCAGGCTTCGGGAAAACCCCTCTTGCCGCCGTGGCCATCTGGGGGCGATTTTCGGGACAGATGATCGATATCAGCCCGCCATAGGCCGGAATCCACTGTTCGAGAATTTTGTCTTCATTAATGTTCAGATCGATGCAATGGGCGGTCAGCCCCGTTTTCAAATGAGCCGCCACCATCGGGGCCAGTTCCCTGCCCGTGCATGTAGAGCCGATCAGCATGATCTCCGGTTTTTTTTCCACGGCAAGGGAAACGATCATCCCGGTGTAAATCTCGGGTTGATACCAGGCCAGAACCGGTGCATCGCCAAGATAAACCCTGTCCGCACCTGCGGCAAACAAAAATTTAATCTGATCTTTCATCCCATCGCCCAAGAGGATGACCTCAACGGCCACATTCAGCGCACCGGCAAGCTCGCGGGCCTTGCCGACGAGTTGCAGGGAGACGTCCTGAATCCGGCCTTCCGCCTGCTCGGCAAAAACCCATATGGGGCCGCAGGTGTTTTCCATTGCCATTTTCCGATCCTTTTTCCGGCAAAATATCCGATACTTCCGGCCGCCAGCGGGAATGAAAACCCCGACCATCTTCCGGTTTTGCCGTGTTCTGTTCCTAAAACCCGTCAGACAAGACCGGCATCGGCCAACTTCTGCACCAGTTTTTCCGCCTTTTCTTCACTGGTTCCGTTGATGATTTCCACCTGCCGCCGGCTGGATCGGGTGGTCATTGCCGAAACGCCGGTGGGAGAACCTGAAAGACCCAGCATATTTTCAGCAACGCCAAGATCTTCCGCGGACCAGCAAATGATCTGTTTTTTTCTGGCCCTCACAATTCCGGAAAACGAAAGCGCCCGGGGAGCATTAAGCTTCCGGGTCACTGTAAAAAGGGCGGGAAGCTTCACCTGCATCAGGCGGTATCCGTTTTCAATGCAGGCTTTGACCTTCCATGATTCTTGCTCTGTTTCGGTGAATTCTTCAACCATGGTCACCACCGGCACCCCCAGAAAGGTTGCGATCTGGGGGCCAACCCATTCGGTGCCGCCGTCGCTGCTGGCCATCCCGCAAAAGATCAGATCAAACCGGCCGATTTTCTCAATACCTCTGGCCAGGGTAAACGCCGTCGCATAGGTATCCGCGCCCGCAAAAGCCCTGTCTGAAAGCAATATGCCCCCATCTGCGCCGAGGGCCAGGCATTCTCTGACGATATTCCCGGCCTCCGGAGGCCCCATGCTGATGACGATCAAAAAAGCGCCGGCTGTTTCCTTGATCTGAAGCGCCGCTTCCACGGCGTTCTTATCCAGAGGATTTAATACCAGAGGAACCTCGGAGCGTTTCAGGGTTTTTGAAACCGGATCGATCCGGATACGTTCGGCCAGTTTGGGATCCGGTACGGCTTTGACGCATATGATGACGTGATACATGATGTGTCTGTCCCCGAAATGCTATGAAAGCACCCAGCGGGCGATGACTACCTTCATGATGTCCGACGTGCCCGCCGACGGCCCCAGAACGAAAGAATCTCTCAGGTACCGGGTTACCGGGTATTCCACCATACAACCATATCCGCCGTGAATATCCACAGCCATTTTGGCAGCTTTTTGCGCGGCTTCCGTGGTAAAGTATTTGGCCACGGCAAATTCGTTTCCGGAGCGCTGGCCCTTATCCTGAAGGGCCGCTGCCCGATAGGCAAGAAGACGTCCGGCCTCAAGATCCACTTTCATCTCGGCCAGCTTGCTCTGGATGGTCGGCAACTGGCTGATCGGTTTTCCGTACAGGATGCGCTCGTTTGCAAATTTCACCGCAGCTTCCAGACAGGCAGTCTGCACCCCCAGGGCGCATCCCACCATGCCTCCCCGGCCGACATCTCCGATTGTCGACATGGCTATCCGCATCCCTTTGCCTTCATCGCCAAGGAGCTGATCCCTGGATATCCGAAGATCCTCAAAAGAGAGTTCGCCCGTATTGCATCCCCGCATGCCAACCTTGTTCTCTTCATGGGTCGCCTTGAAGCCCGGCATGTCTTTTTCAATGATAAAGGTAGAAAACGCCTTAGGGTCCGCATCATCCCTGGCCAGAATCGTGAGGGTGTCGGCGATATGAGAATTGGTGATAAAACATTTGCGTCCGTTGATGACGTAGTGCTCGCCATCTTTTCGATAGGTCGTTTTTGCCGAGGCTGGATCGGACCCCCCGGCAGGCTCGGTAACGGCCGTGGTGGCCAGACGCTCGCCTTTGGCCAGGCCGGGAAGGTATTTGCGTTTCTGTTTTTCGTTCCCGAATTTCACGATTGATTCGATTCCGAGGGCGAATACCTGAAGCATCATGGCTGTGGCCACGGAAATGCGGCCGATTTCCTCAAGGGCGATCATTCGCGCCGTATAGCCCAATCCCAGGCCGCCATATTCTTCCGGAATGGTCAATGCCATCATCTCGGCCTCTGCCAGGGCTCTGACGACGGCGTCACAAACTTTGCCGCTGGCTTCCATCTCAGCCACCCTGGGGAATAGCTCCACCTCGGCAAACTCCCTGGCCGCCTTTCTGAACATTTCCTGTTCTTCCGTAAATGTAAAGTCCATCATAAAGCCTCCTTTTTTTAATCTCTAAGGGTATAATTCCCCGCCCCTTGGGGCGAATCGATTCTATAAGACAGATTTGATACCCCGTAGCTTGCGGGGTAGTTCATTCGAGAACGCATCCCGGAAATCCTGAAAAACATCCTCCTTCCATTGCGACATGACACAGAACGTATAAAGTGATGTCCTAATTCCTCAGATACTGGATAATGGCGTCGATGGTATGCCGCAAATTTTCAGTGGACTTGTCCACACTGTACATCATGGAAGCTCCCAACATGCCGGCAAAAACCATTTCGGTCACAGCTTCGGTCGAGGTATTCCCTTTTAATACGCCCTGTTTCCTGGCGTTATGCAAAAGATTGTTCAGCATGGCTTTAAACCCTGTAAATCCCTGATTCACTTCGTTGGCCAGGTGCGGATACTTGTCGGCCAGCTCCACGGCAAGCGTAATAAAGATACATCCTCCGGGAATATCCTCCGAATCTATGAGATACAGGTCGCGATAATTTCCCAATATTTTGCATATTTTATCAAGGGGCTGATCCGCCTGATCGAGGCCGGTCAACACCTTCTCCCGCCAAATACGCCGTGCATGCTCGAGGACGGCGTAAAACAATTCTTCCTTGCTCTTGAAGTGATTGTAAAATCCGCCTTTTGACGCTCCGGTCGCCTCCAATATGTCTGTAATGGAGGTGCTGGAAAAGCCCTTGAGTGAAAACAGCCTCAGGGACTCGTGAATAATATTCTCTTTAATGGACATAATCGGACATGATCCCCCTGAATAACAAGACAGACCGGTCGGTCTCTTCTTTAGTTCATAACCGTTTGTTTGGTCGTTGTCAACTTTTTATTTCATGAAAAAGCGATTTCGTATTTTCGAAGCAAGCGACGGAGCATTTTTGTTGCCCCCCATTCAGCAAGGTACATTTATGTGCCTTAATTCCTGCTTCCCCCTCAAGGACTCAAAAATAAAAAAACTCCACGTTTTTCTATCATTACGATAAATGTCGGAAATTTTTCACTCTGGCACGCGTCTTGACTATAGAAATCTTAATGAAGAGATGTCTTTTGATTTATCAGATTATACGAAAACAGGAGGAAGTGTAATGACAACAAAGCATTTTATAAGAAAAACGTTATTAACCGCAACCACCGTCTTTTTTTTGCTGATTGCCGGTGTCGTACCTGCACTGCCTGAGGAGGTACCACCCTCGGCTGAAGAGCGCCCCACAGTCGATTTTTCCGTTTCTCCCATGACCAAGTATGTATGGCGCGGACAGGAACTCTCGAAAGACAGCATCGTGATCCAACCAGCCATGACAGCGGGTTATAAAGGCTTTACCGCAAACCTGTGGGGGAATCTGGATACGGCGCCTTATGCACCGGCGGGGACAAGTTATTCAAGCGCCTGGACGGAAACGGATCTTACTCTTGCCTACAGCAAAACCATCGGGCCCGTAACCGCCGGACTGGGATACATTTATTACGGGCTTGCCCCGGCTCATACCGGCGCGCCGGATCCGGCGGATTCTCAGGAAGTATTCGCCACGCTGACTTTGAACAAACTGCTTTCACCCACGCTGACCATATACAGGGAAATCGACCGCTACCATCAGTGGTACTTCCTCTTCGGTGTTTCTCATGCCATCGAATTCAATAAAACCGTTTCCCTGAAGTTCGCCGCTTCCGCCAGTTATTTATTGAGCGACGATGCCGCCTTGTACCCGAAATACGACAAAGACGCCCTGGCCACGGCCGATAAATACAGCAATTTCCATGACGGGGTGATTACGGCAAGCCTGCCCATCGCCGTTGCAAAATACATTACTGTAACCCCCACGGTCTCCTATGTATTCCCGCTCTGCGATGATGCGAAGTATGAAATGCAGGCCAGGAGCCAGAAGGTTGCCTGGGGTGGATCGTCTCCATCAGATGGAGACAGTTCCTATCTTTACGGAGGCCTGACATTAAGTTTTACCTATTAAGTTGCACCCCATCCTGAAGGGGGGAGTGCTCCGTACCTGCCATCTGTGGCGGATGGTTACTTCCCCTTTCGGATTTTCTCAAATCAAGTTTGTGAAGGGAGATTCGGGTCAAGCGTTGTTCCGGCAGAACCTGAACGAAGGCGCTCCGGAAAATCCGTAAAGATGCCGTCAACGCCCATCGCTTCCATTCTCTTTATATCACCGGGATCATTTACAGTATAGACAAACACCTTGAGACCGCGCCTGTGGGCGCGCTCCACGAATCGTGCAGTTACAAGATCCATGCGGGTGTGCACGGAGAAGACTTCATGACGCCGTGTAAACGGTGCATATAGACGGTGCATGCCGCCTATAACCACGCCAATCCTGATGTACGACATCAGCCTGTGAGCTTTCCCCAGCTCACGCTGATTGAATGAGGAAACGATAAACTGATCTTTATCCCAGCCCCGATCCTTGACATAGTGATCGATAAGAGAAACGGTCGGGGCCGCCGTATTCGGTCCCTTCAGCTCCACGTTGACGCCGATTCTGCGGCTCGCAAGGTCGATCAACTCCCGAAGCGTCGGAATCCTTTGCCCCTTGCCCGCATCGAGGGAGCGGAGATATTCGAAGGTCTTCTCCATCACATACCCGGAACCGTTCGTCGTCCGTTCGAGCCGGTCGTCGTGGATGACGATCAGTTCCCCGTTCACGGCATACACATCCACTTCGACCCAGTCCGCTCCCAGATCGATGGCCTTTTCCACCGCCAGAAGCGTGCTTTCCGGTTCATGTCCCGATGCGCCGCGATGGGCAAAACAGAGGAATTTTTTCATGGCAAGAGATTTTTACACGGTCTGCAGCGTTCAAAAAACCATCGGAACATAGCTTTCTTTAATGAGACTCGATATAATCGGCCCAACATAATCAACTTTTATTCCGAGATTCTCTATCTTTTCCGTTATATCATTGCTGTCGGCAAATTTTTTACAGGCTATCGGTTCTTCTCCCATAGACGCAACTTTCCTCGCGCTTAGCGCAATGTCCTCGTCCTTCAGCAGTAACTGCTCGGACGGGCCAAAGAAAATGACCTTTACATCATCCATCCACCCTTCTTTTTTCGCCCGGTACGCATACCCAAGACCTGTCAATGCCTTGTCTTTATCACCGGTAGAAATAATGATTAATACTTTGGAAGCCATGTTAGTCTCCTTTCCTCCTACATATCTTCTACGATCCTGATTTCCTCTTCTGTCAATTCATAGAGCTCAGAAACCAGCCGGTCGATCTGGCGGTGGAGGACAGTTTTATCGTGATCAGTTTTTTGCCGCGGTTAGTTTCTTTCCGGTCTTAGATTTTGAGAACAATGCTGTTTAATATATACTGTTTTCATAAACATATGTCAAAGGCCGGTTTTTTTAAGATACATTCGCATCAAATCTGGTATAGTGCGTTTTGAAAAATAAAACGTAAGGAGCTTCCTGTGTCATTAGTCGGGGAAAATATCGATGCGCACTGCACGAAATGTAAACTCCTGCTGTCCCATGTTGTCATGTATGAAGTTGACGGCGCCGTCAGCAGGGTTAAATGTAAAACCTGCGGTTCGGAACACAAGTACAGAGGAGAGAAAACCCGGGGAAAAAGCAATTCTGTCGCGCCGCGTTCCGGACAGGAGAAACGGGGGAGGACGGCGTCTGCAAGCCGCAAAGAGGTCAATGAATCACCCATCCGGTGGGAGCTTAAATGTAGCGAAATGAATGCGGAACTTCCTGCAAAAGACTACCGCATTCAGGACATATACACGTTGAAAGATGTCATCCGGCATCCTGTATTCGGTCTTGGTTTTGTAGAACGGGTCATTTCAGAGACACGGATGGATGTGTTGTTTAAAGATGCTGTGAAACTGATGGCTATGAATACCAGGCTGTGACTATTTTCTACTTTTCATAAATAAGCGCCGGAAGGCCGGGGAATACAGCACGATCTTCCTGCCATTCGTATTCAAGGATCTGGATTCCTATTTTTTTGAGCTTATCGGCGAATGACAGGTCAACTCCCGCGGGAACGGTGAGTATCAGGCGGGGATTCCCCGGCAGGTCTGCGCTATTGAGCAATAGCTTCGATATCCCGGCATGCAGAACCGCCGTTGAACGATCCGTCATGACCTGAAAAACGGCTGTAACTTGCTTCTTTTCGTCCACGGTAAACAGGTCGTAAACGGCGTCATTCCCGACCCTGAATCCCTTCCTTTTCTTAGCGGCATACAAATCTGAAACAACAAGACCATGATCGCAGTCCGAATCCGGGTACTGCTCCGACACGTCATATCCGGAACCGACAAGTTCTTCCCGGAAGCGCGGTTCATCAAAGGTGATCTCCATCTGGGAAGAACGGCGAGCTGTCATATCCTTCACCGTGTCGACCTTGCGGATGAATTGCGTGACCTGCCGGACAAACCTGGGTGAGATCAACTCACCGACGAGAGCCACCGTACTGACGATATCTCCGTCTTCCATAAAGGCCCAGGCGCCCCGATAGTGTTTTTCAAACAGGGTCTTCCCTACCCCTTTCTTGCCGCCGCCTATTTTGCCGCGATGAACGACGAAAACCCGGCCGCGGCGGTCCTCGGCAAGCGCCCCGCCCATTCGACGGTCTATGCCATGCAACGGGAAATTGATTTCACAGGTAATCGAAATGGAAGATGTTCCGGAGGGCTTTCCAAATCCGAAGGCATGACCACACCGGTTCCCGGATATCTTTTCGTGAAACATCCATATCCCGAGACGGTCCGACCAGAGGACTTTCGCCCTGAAAGCGCCGCCGGGATGCCCCAGATGGACCTGGATTTTTTCATCGACAAAAGGTTTGAAGCTTCTTATGAATTGCCGCCTGTATTTTTTGACGGCAGATTCGTCCTTCAGGACTTTCAGCATCACCCTTTCCCCCGAGATCAGGATGCTATTAAGATTTGACAAAAAGATATTTGCATTATTTACAGGAATCGACGCGCTTAATCAAGACGTTTTCGCCTTCCGGGGACATGATCCGATCCCTTCAGGCTTCCGGATCATGTCCCCGGCTCCTTGAACAATTATGTAATATTTCCATGAAAAAAAACGATAATGTGATTTTTGATAAATCCAAACTTTTTATAACTACCTGTAAATATTATTGATTAATCATGGCAAGTTCCTTGCTTTTCATATATTCAATGTCCCGGTTTGTTTCTTTTTTATCTAATTTTCATATAAGGATGGGGTGAATATGGGTATTCAAATCAATGCGGGCGACACCGCCTGGGTGCTGGTCTGTTGCTCCCTGGTGTTGCTGATGACGCCGGCCCTCGCGCTTTTTTACGGGGGCATGGTCCGTCGGAAAAATGTTCTTTCCACTTTGACCTTGAGCTATGTCTTCATGGCCCTGATCGGCGTGCAATGGGTGCTTTACGGCTATTCCCTTGCTTTCGGCACGGATATCAGCGGAATCATCGGAGGTCTTAATTTCCTGGGGCTTAACGGAGTGGGCGCTCTGCCCAACGAAGACTACAGCAAGACCATCCCCCAGGGACTTTTTGCGGCTTTTCAGATGATGTTCGCCGTTATCACACCGGCCTTGATTACCGGCGCCTTTGTGGAGCGCGTGAAATTCAAAAGCTTTCTCCTGTTCAGCCTGCTGTGGGCCACACTGGTCTATGATCCCCTGTGTCACTGGGTCTGGGGACAGGGAGGCTGGCTGAAAAAAATGGGCGTTCTGGATTTTGCCGGGGGAACGGTGGTGCATATTGCGGCCGGTTTTTCGGCCCTGGCCTTTGCGCTGGTGATCGGACCGCGCAAGGGGTATGGC
>Ga0163209_1000803_pt1 | contig 13807 bp, 14 predicted proteins | sample Kivu_160m_FD_113538 | JGI IMG/M metagenome (GOLD analysis project Ga0163209, IMG submission 113538) | Freshwater microbial communities from Lake Kivu, Western Province, Rwanda to study Microbial Dark Matter (Phase II) - Kivu_160m | ecosystem: Environmental > Aquatic > Freshwater > Lake ...
GGAATGGGCAGCGCCGATCACCGACCTGCCGGCCGAGAAGATCCGCGAGTCGGCGCGCGAGATGGGGCGCAATCATCCACAATCCGTGATCGTCCCGGGTCGCCACGTCATCTGGTACGGCAACGACACCCAGCGGATGCGCGCCGTCTACATCGTCAACGCACTCCTCGGCGCACTTGGGCGACCCGGCGGATTGTACTTCAACAAGGCGCCGTTCATCGACGCGATTCAACATCCCCCTTTCGCCGCCACGAGCGGCGCGGGCGGCTGAAGCAGCACCCCTGGGGAAGAGGCAGGTCTGCCTCTCGGACCAACCGGCAAAGCCCGGGCGGACGGCGCGCGCGAGAAATTCCTGCGCGGCGGCACGGCGATCCAGGAACTCGTCGAGCCGATGATCACCGGCAAGCCGTATCCGATCAAAGGATTGATCGCCTACGGCACGAGTCTGTTCCACACGCTTCCGAACGTGGCACACACCAAGCAGGCGCTCCAAAATCTCGATTTCTACATGGCGGTCGATACGCTGCCGCAGGATCACGTGGCGTGGGCGGACGTCGTCTTGCCGGAAGCGACGTACCTCGAACGCTACGATGAGTTGTGGGCGTGCGGCCACAAGACACCGTACATCGCGCTGCGTGAGCCGGCGGTCGAGCCGTACGCGCAGACCAAGCCGGCGTGGTGGATGGTGCGCGAACTGGGCATCCGGCTCGGCTTGGAAGATTTCTTCAGGTGGCAGACGGCGGAGGAGTACCTGAACGCGCGGCTCAGCTCGATTGGTTTGAATCTCGACAAACTGCGCGCACAAGGAGGTATTACCGTGCAGCCGGGCAAGCCGTGGCTTGCCGATTTCGAAAAAGAGAACGCGTCGCCGTTTGCGACGGAGAGCGGCAAAGTCGAATTTTACGCACCGTCCCTGGAAAAATCGAAATTGAAACCGCTGCCGGAGTACGAACCGGTAGCGGAACCGCCCGCCGGTTACTTCCGACTCACGTACGGGCGCAGCCCGGTGCACACCTTCAGCCGGACTCAGAACACCCCGATGCTCAACGAGCTGATGTCAGAAAACGAAGTCTGGGTGAATGACCAAGCCGCGGCGCAACTCGGCTTGAGGAATGGCGATCGCGTGATGCTCGAAAACCAGGACGGCGTGAAGAGTGGCCCAATCAAAGTCAAAGCAACGCCGCGCATCCGCAGCGATGCGGTCTTTATCGTGCACGGTTTCGGACACGACGCGCCAGGATTGACGCGCGCTCACAAAAAGGGCGCGAGCGACGCGATGCTGCAGACGCGCTACACGCTGGATCCGATCAGTGGCGGCGCGGGCCTCCGCGTGAACTTCGTCAAGTTGAGCAAGGAGGCATAGGATGGCGACCCGCTACGCTTTCTCCATCGATCTCGACCGCTGCATCGGCTGTCAGGCATGCGTCGTCGCCTGCAAGACCGGCAACGAAGTGCCGCTGACCGATTCCTTCATCGCCGTGCGCGACATCGTGCGCGGCCAATCGCCCAACTTCTTCGGATCGTTCGCACATCAGCGCTGCTTCCACTGCGGCGACGCCGCGTGCGTGAGTGTGTGCCCGACCGGCGCATTGTCGAAATGGAACGGGCTGACGGTTGTCGACGTCGATAAATGCAGCGCGTGCGGCTACTGCACCGACGCGTGTCCGTACAAGGTGCCGCACATTACCGATAACCACGTTTCCAAATGCATCGCCTGCCTCGACTTGGTCAAGGATGGAGAGTCGCCGTGGTGCGCGCAGACCTGCCCCAGCCAGGCGATCAAGTTCGGCGAGCGCGAGGCGATCCTTGCCAGCGCCAAGACGCGGGTCGCGACGATCGCCGCGCGCTACCCCAACGCGAACGTGTACGGCGAGACGCAGCTCGGCGGACTCGGCTTGCTGATGATTCTGCTGGAAAAGCCGGCGGTCTACGGACTGCCGGAGAAACCGGAGATCACGCTGCGGCTTGAGGCGTGGCAGCAAGTCGTCCAGCCGGCATCGGTCGGGCTGACGCTGACGGCGGTCGCGGTGACCGGGCTGTCGTTCATCATCGCACGGCGACAGCACTTGCGCGAAAAAGCCGCCGCGCCCGCGCCAGCCGAAACCGCGGCGGAGGGGAAATCGGCAGAGGTTCGCCCCGAGCAGAGCGCAGCGGAGTCGAAAGAGAGGAAAGAAAATGGCTAGCGAATCGATGCGCCTCGTGCGCCGATACCTGCCGGCGCAGCGGCTCGTGCATTGGATTGGCGTGCTCACATTTCTCACTTTGCTGTTCAGCGGCATCGCGCTGCTCGTTCCACCGCTTGCGTTTCTCGCGGCCGGGGGCACCTCGCGCCTGATCCATCGCATCGCCATTGTGCCCTTCGTGTTGCTGCCCATCGCCTACGTGATCCTCAATCCCAAGCAAACGAAGGAACTACTGGTCGAGTCGTTCACGTTCACCCGGGACGATCTCGAATGGTTCAAGCACATGCCGGCGTACTTTTTCGGACGCACGAAAGGGCTGCCGCCGCAAGGTCGCATCAATGCCGGCCAGAAGCTGCACCACGCGACCACGTTCCTCATGTTCGTCATCGTCGCCGCGTCCGGGTTCGTGCTGCTGTTCGGCAAAGGTCAACTCGGGCCGGATGGACTTGCGCTCGCCGCCATGGCACACGACCTTTCGATGCTGGGGCTGACCGTGATGATGATCGGTCATCTGTACTTTACGTTGCTCTACGATGCGCTCAACTCGATGCTCACCGGCTTTGTCACCGAAGAGTACGCCAAGATGGAACACCCCAAGTGGCTGGAAGAACTGCCGCCCAACGCGTTTGTCGTCAAATCAAAAGAAGGAGACCAGACGTCTGCTCCCAAAGCGAAGTCCCCGTAGGACAGATTTCAAATCTGTCCTGCCAGATCGAAAATCCTAAAGGAGGAATTCCAATGAACGTTCGTAAGTTTGCATTGATTGCCTTGCTGTTCGCGATCTTGGCAATCTCCATTGCCGCGTGCGCGCCCGCGCCGACGCCGGCACCCACTGCCGCGCCGCCGACCGCCGCCCCCATGCCCACGGCGGTCCCGCCAACCGCTGTGCCGCCGACTGTTCCGCCGGCTGCCGCGTTCGACATCAAATCGGTGTTGGACAAGTACATCACCGGCTTGCCGGATGGTTACGGTGGTGTCCAACCCGCGGCATTGAAAGATCAGATCGCCGCAGCCAAGCCGTTCCTACTGGACGTTCGCGAAGCCAGCGAAATCACGACGAACGGGTTCATCGAAGGCGCGGTCAACATCCCGATCCGGACGCTGACCAAGAACCTGGACAAGCTCCCCGCGAAAGACCAGCCGATCGTCGTCTACTGCGGGGTCGGACAGCGTGGCGGCATTGGGATGGTCATCCTGCAACTCCTCGGCTACACCAACGTCAAGAACCTCGTCGGCGGATTGACCGCATGGAAAGCCGCGAACCTGCCCGTCGCGACCGGCACGCCGGCCGCACCGACCGTCGGCAAAATGCCGGACGTCGACAAAGACCTGCTCGCCGCACTCGACAAGTACGATTCGAATCTGCCGGATGGGTTTGGCGGTATTCAGCCCGCCGCGTTGAAAGATCAGATCGCGGCAGCCAAGCCGTTCCTGCTGGACGTGCGCGAAGCCAGCGAAATCACGACGAACGGGTTCATCGAAGGCGCGGTCAATATCCCGATTCGCACATTGACCAAGAACCTTGACAAACTGCCGGCGGACAAAGCTGCCCCCATCGTGGTCTACTGCGGGGTTGGGCAGCGCGGCGCCATCGGGATGGTCGCGCTGCAATTGCTCGGCTACACCAACGTCAAGAACCTCGTCGGCGGCTTCACCGCGTGGAAAGCCGCGAACCTGCCCATCGTCACCAAATAGTTTCGACTGGGGCCTGCGGGTCTACGTGATCTAAAAGCCCTTGCCCGGGCCTTTCCAATCTAATATTCGTTTCTCCGAGCGGCGCGGTCTAAAGATCGCCGATCCACGATCGCGCCGCCGAACCTCTCTACGAGAGGGATTTGCCTCAAGCAAATCGTGGGTGCGCAAGGAAACGCGCGCGCCTCCGCACATTTGGAAAGGAGACTGTGACCTGGAGGGTTGCGCTTCGCTCCGACTAGCTTCGGAGGTGTTCGGCAAAACCTAAGAGGTCTATTGGCCAGTCTCTTTTCTGCGACTGGCATTTTTGTTTTGTCCGCGAATCTCGTTCGAATCATTGCACAAGGATCCGCGAACCAGAGGTTCTCATGTTTGACTTGAAAGCTTTGCTCGCCGCAACGGCCGGGCTCCACCACGATCACCTTTGCCCACGCCAAGTGCTCGGCGTGCGGATGGGAATGTACGTCGGAGAGTTGTTCGACCTCGATCTGCCGCAGAGCGACAAGCGGCTGTTCGCCTTCGTCGAAACGGACGGCTGCTTGATTGACGGCATCGCGGTCGCGACCGGCTGCACACTCGGACACAGAACGATGCACTTGATCGATTACGGCAGGAGCGCGGCGACGTTTGTGGACACGCTGACCGGGCACGCGATCCGCGTCGCGCCAACCCGCGAGTCGCGCACGCGAGCGCTGAAATACGCGCCGGACGCGCCCGACCGCTGGCACGCGCAACTCGCGGCGTACCAGGTCATGCCGGCGAACGAGCTGCTGCGCGCTCAGCCGGTCACACTCAACGTCTCACTGAAGGCAATCATCAGCGAGCACGGCAAGCGCGTCGTCTGCGAGGAATGCGGCGAGGACATCATCAACGAACGACACGTCCGAGTCGAAGGGCAGACGCTCTGCCGCGCGTGTGCGCTGGGCGCGTACTATTCCGTCGATCAAGCTGAATTGCCAATTGCCGTCGCCAAGAGCGGAATGGAGTCCATTCCCCAGACCGCCGGATAATGCAGAGAGGACAGGGGTCACTGCCTGTCCTCTCTTTTCTTTCAAACGTAGTTGTTTCTTTGTTTCGCCGTCGCGTCGACCGCATCGCTCAGTCCCGCTCGATGCAGGAACGCTCTCACCACATGCGCCGGCACCGCCATGCCGACGTCCGGTCCGGCGATCATCGTGTTGATTCCCACCAGCCGCCCGTCGATGTCCACGAGCGGGCCGCCCGAGTGACCGGGGCGCAGGTGCAGACTCACCGCAATCCACTCGCGTTCGGACGCGGCCATCTCCGGCAACTGCGCGCCCTCGCCGATGACGATGCCGGCGGTCACCGCACCCGCGATACCCCACGGATGCCCGATCGCCATCACCCACTGCCCGGCCTTGAGCAACTGCGAATCGCCTGCTTGAATCGTCGGCAGGCCGGTCGCGTCCACGGACAACGCGGCAAGATCGTGCTGATCGTCGTGCGCGAGGAGCCGCGCGGGCAGCGTGCGTTTGTCAGGCAGCGTCACTTTCAAGCCGCGCCGACCACGGACGACGTGCGCGTTCGTGATAATCAGACCATCGGAATGCCAGATCGTCCCCGCGCCCGCGCCGCCGTGCCCGTTGTGAATTTCGACCAGACTCTTGCGCACGCCCTCGACCGCGCTGGACATCTCGTCGTTCAACTGCTGTATCAAATTGCTCATCGCGCGCTCCTATTCACGCTCTCCGATGACGACGTTCAGGTCGCGCAGTTGTCCGCCGCGCAGAACGCGCGCTTTCACCGTCGCGCCGACACGATCACCGCCGAGCGCGCCAAGCAAATCGTCCAGATGGCGAATCGGTTGGTCGACGAGCGAGACGAGCGTATCGCCCATGAACAAGCCGGCCTTTTCCGCCGGGCCGCCCGGCTCAACCGAGACCGCGAGCAAGCCGGTCTCCTGACCGAGTTGTTTCGCGAGCGCTTCGGGCAATCGCACCGGCTGCGCGCCCACGCCGAGATAGCCGCGGCTGATGCGACCTTTCGTCAGCAACGTCTCGACGACCGAGCGCAGTGTCGCCACCGGCACGGTGAGACCCACGCCGCGCAGCAGCGCGGACGTGTTCAGTCCGATGAACTGCCCACTCGCATCGACCAGCGGCCCGCCGGAGAAACCGGGGTACATCACCACATCGGTTTGCAGATAGCGGTCCAGCCGACCGCCCGCCGGCGTTCGCCACGCGTCGCCGAGCGCGCTGACGACGCCGAGCGTGGCCATCACGTTCTCTCCCGGGCGACCCAGCGCGAGCACAATGTGCCCGACTTTGAGCACGGCGGGATCCGCCCAGGCTCGCGTGGTCAGGCTCGTGGACTGGGCGCGCAAAACCGCGAGGTCGGTCGTTGGGTCACGGCCGACTAGTTTCGCCGTGGTGGTCTTGCCGTCCGGCAAACCGATTCCGATGTTGTCTTCCTGTTCGACGACATGATGCGCGGTAACGATTACGCCATCGGCTGACCAGACGATCCCACTCGCCGGCAGGCGCGGCCGCGCTTCCACGCGGACGACACCCGCACCGGCATTCTCTGTGGCGGCAGCCAGAGCGTTGGATAGATCAGATAGCACTGACATGGTATACTCCTTCACATTGGAACGCGGACACCTGCACTTGTCCCCTGCGGGGACGGTGCAAGTGTTGCCGCGGATAGTCTCGGATCTATTCTTCTATCCGCATTTGTCCGCGTATATCCGTCCCGTTCTTTGTAACTGGCTCTATTCTAATGCTGAGAGGCGTAGCGCGCATCGCCCATTTTGCGGGGAAGAAACCCGGAAGAAAGATTAGGTAGAAAGACCTTCCAGGTTTTTGCGAAGCACCTCGGAGCGAAGCGAAGGGGCAAAACCTGGAAGGTCGGAATCATAGGAGAATCAACCCGAGCCGCGTCGCGTGGACGACCGCCTCCGTCCGGCTCGAAGCGTTCAGTTTGCCGAGGATGGCATTGACGTGGAATTTGACCGTATGCTCGCTGATGCCGAGCGCCCGCGCAATCGTTTTGTTTGATTGTCCCTCCGCCATCAGCCGCAGCACTTCAAGTTCGCGCGGTGTCAACTCTTCGATGGGCTGCGCGGGCGATTGATCGCGCACCGCCGGCAGCAGCACGGCGGCAAATGCCGGATCGATCACAGCCAAGCCTTGCGCGGCAGCCGCCAGCGCTGCGGCAAGGTTTTCCGCTGGCGCGGTGCGAAGCAAAATGCCGCGCGCGCCGAAAGCCCACGCCTCAGCCGCGTCGGTCTCGTCCGGCAGCAGCGCAACGACCGGCACGCCCAAGTCGCGGATGCTATTCGCGCGTTCGAGCGCGCGCGTCGGATTCGACCCCAGGTCCCATACAGCAACGTCCGGCCGATACACCTGCGCCGCGTTCGCCAACTCGGCATCGACCGCGACTTGACCGGCGATGGCGCAGCCGGGCTGACTCGCCAACAGCGTTGCGAGTCCGGCGCGCACCAGCGGATCTTCCGCGACGACGAGCACGCGTACGCTTTCCGGAAGTAGAGACGTTGACATGTCGATCAAGATGTTGCCATTATAGCCCAGAATTTCTAGATGGCAATGCCCTTACGAAAGTTGGCAAAAAGAGCGTACGCCCCAGACCCGGTTTCCACCTTGTTGACACGCATAAAACTCCGCGCTATTCTGGCGTCGCCTTCAAAATGGCCAATTCAATCCATCACGGAGCGTAATGATAAAGTACCGGCGTTTTGGGCGCCTGGGTTGGCAAGTCGGCGAAATCGGGTACGGCATGTGGGGGCATGGGGGGGACTGGCTCGGACGATGCCGAATCGATTGCATCACTGCAGCGCGCGGTCGACCTGGGCTGCAATTTCTTCGATACCACATGGGGGTATGGCGAGGGGCATAGCGAAGGACTGCTGGGGCAACTCGTTCGCGCAAATCCGAAAAAGAAACTCTACACCTCGACGAAAATCCCGCCCAAGACGAACATTCACGCATGTCCCGATTGTACCAACCTGCGCTGGAGCGCCACCGCCACCGCCTCGGCTCGGCTCTGTACATTCAACTTGTCGAAAATGTGACTCAGGTGCGTCTTGACCGTATTTTCGGAAAGGTCCAGTTGCGCGGCGATGGCTTTGTTGCTCGCGCCCGAAACCAAGAGACGCAAGACTTCTAACTCGCGTTCCGATAATTCCTCATTCAATCTTTGCCCCGACACATTTTCCAGAAAACGCGCAGCAACGTCAGGTTGCAATGCCGCGCCGCCTTGCGCAACGGAATGAATCGCGCGTACGAGTTCATCGGGCGAGGTGTCCTTGAGCAAATATCCTTGCGCGCCGTTCGACAATGCGGGAACGATGTACTCGTCCGTGTCGTACGTCGTCAGCACGAGGAAGCGCGCTTGCGGTAACTGTGCGCGTACCTGCTTAAGCACTTCGATGCCGCTCAACCCAGGCAGACGCAAATCGAGCAAGGTCACGTCGGGCTTTTGCTCAAGAATCACTTGTACCGCGTCTTGTCCGTTCGCCGCTTCACCGACGACCTGCAAATCTTTTTCGTATCCCAGCATCGAAACAAGTCCGTGCCGCACAACGGGATGATCGTCCACCACGACCAGTCGAATCACGTTTGAGTCTCTCCGTACGGAATCGTCGCGATGACGCGCGCACCGTTTTCGTTCTTCAATTCGAGTGTACCGCCGAGCGCGCTAATGCGCTCGCGCATCCCCAACAGACCAAAGCCACTCATCACGCTATCAGGCAATTGCAACACGTCGTCGTCAAAGCCGATGCCATCATCACGCACACTCAAGCAAACTTGGGTCGGCGCAAATTCCAACATAACCTCGGCGCGCGTGGCGTTGGCGTGCTTCTCCACGTTGATGAGCGCTTCTTGGCACACGCGCAACAGTGCTGACTCAATAGTGGCGGACAGTGTGCGCGCCTCTCCGCGCAGTTCAAATGTGGTTTGAGAATGCGTTTGCCGCGCGACGACTCCTTGCAACGCATCGCTCAATGTTGCGTGTTCAAGCGTCGGCGAACGCAAATTCCAAATCGAGCGACGCGCTTCGGCAAGCGCTTCACGCGCCATCTTTTGCGCGAGTTCAAGATGCTGCGGCGCGTCAGGCGATTCGGCGGACAGCGCGCGTTCCGCCGCGCCGAGTTGCACGATGATGCCCGTCAAGCCCTGGGCAATTGTATCGTGGATTTCGCGCGCGACGCGCGCGCGCTCTTCGAGCATTGCCGCCTCACGTTCTTGCTCCAATAGGGCGGCAGTCTGGGTTTGCACGCGCTGTTCCAATTCCGCGCTCAACTTGGTCAACGCCTCGGCATGCGCGTAACTTTGTTTCAACGCGCGCTGCAATCCATTCGCCAGCAGAACGGTCAACGCGGCAACCGACCAAAAGAGTCCGATCCAAAATCCCGCGGAGACGATTGGCATCGTCGCTTCGAGTGTGGGCAGCGAAGTAACGGCAGGGCGGAAATTGTTCATCTCCAGCCAACCCGAACTCGCTATCAAGACGGTTGCCAGACCCGCCAGGCTTACGCTGGCGACGCCGTCAATCAACAATCCTGCCGCGCAGATCGGAAGAATGAGCAAGGCGGGCCAGATCGAGGTGACGCCATTTCGTAGCGCGCCTCCAATGGTCACGAACGTCCACACGCCAATCAAAAGGTACACCGAGAAGCGCGCGCGTCCCATGCGGACGAGCATTATCAACGCGGAAAAGAAGATGACGAGAGTGACAATGGCTATGAACGGGCCCGCTCCAAAGTGAGATCGTTCGTCGGGCGGCTTGCCCAGTGTAAAATAAAGAAACAACCCCGTAGTGAGCGCGACGATGATGGGAATTAGCAGAACGATTGGGATGGTACGGAGCACAAGTTGACCGCGCCGTTGGGTTTCGTTTGAAACTTGCGTGAGCGGATTAGGATTGTCCATTTCACATCAGATTATACCACCGAATTGGACTTCATACATCATCGCTTTGTGTATTTCGCCGATCACCCATTCAGGTGATGCGCGCGTCATGCGGTTGAATGGTCACGAAATCACACGCTCTCCCGATTACAAAGAATGTCAATCGCGATACACTGTGCCGCAGAAAATCAAAACAAGGAAAGAAATTCGATGCTGACAAAAATCAACAAAATGAATTGGAAATTGATTGGCGGAATTGTCTTCGTCGCCTTGATGATTGGTGTGGCGGTGGTCATTGCTACTTCACCTTCGGACGCTCGCGCGAAGCGAACGCAACAAACGGTCGTCGTTCAACGCGGCAACTTGACGGCAACGGTGACAGGCAATGGGACGATCACCGCGGAGAGTACCGTAGATTTGTCGTTTCAGACAAACGGCACGGTGAGAAGAGTGATGGTTCAGGAAGGTGACACCGTCCAAGCGGGTCAAGCGCTCGCCGAATTGGACGACCGCACGCTGCAATCCGACCTGGTTTCGGCGCAAGCCAAACTCACTTCCGCGCAAGCCAAGTTGAGCAAAACCAAACAAGGCGCGTCAACGGAGGAAATCGCGTCGGCGCAAGCAGCGGTTGCAAGCGCGCAGGCAGCGTACGACAAAGCAGTAAAGCAAGCCGAAGCGGCGAATCTCGACGTCGCGTCCGCCAAACTGACAGTGGACAAGGCACAAGTCGCGGTGAGTACCGCGCAAGCCGCGTACGATCGCATCGGCGGCGCGTCCAATCCGATGATCGGTATGACTTCGCAAGCCAAGGATTTGCAGAATGCGATACTCGAGTACCAGGATGCGGTCACGAAATATCAATCGCAACTCAAGACACTGGAGACGAGCAACAATGCTTCCATCGCATCTGCAAAGTCCAATCTCGAAAAAGCGAAATACGATCTCGCCAATCTCCAAGTCCGCGCGGAAGATGTCGCGATGGATCAGGCCAGTGTGGATCAAGCAGAACAGGCACTCAAGCAAGCACAGATCAATTTGGAAAACGCGATGCTCAAAGCACCGCTCACAGGTGTGGTGACGGCGGTCAACGTGGTGACCGGAACGCAGACCACGAACGCGCCTGTCGCGATCAAAATAATGAACGTCACACCATTGCACGTCAATCTCAAGTTGAGCGAGAACGACGTCGTACAAGTCCAGTTGAATCAAGCCGTGAAACTCACAACCGATTCGTTGAAGGATTGGCAAACCACTGGCAAGGTGAGCTACATTTCACCATCGGGCGAAAACGCGAACGGCGTAGTGACGTACGTGACTCGCGTGAATTTCACGACGACGGACGCGCGCATCAAAACGGGCATGACCGCGAATCTCGAAATCGTCACGGCGCAAGAAAATAACGTGCTCCTCGTTCCCAACACCGCGCTTTTGCCCAAGGGCAACGCGCACATCGTTCAAGCGGTGGATGCCAACGGAAAAACAAGTGACGTTCAAGTGGAAACTGGGTTGAGCGACGGCACGTACACCGAAATCATCAGCGGCGTGAATGAAGGGGCGCGTATCATCGCGTTGCCAAGTTCGGGCACGGTGCCCGCGAGTTTGCCAGGTCCATTTGGCGGAGGATAATCAAATGAGCGAACCGCTTTTGAGCGTGACTGAATTGTCCAAGACGTACACGATGGGAACCGTCCAGGTCAATGCGCTGCGCAAAGTTTCGTTTTCGATTGTGCGCGGCGAATTCGTGGCAATCATGGGACCGAGCGGCAGCGGCAAGAGCACGTTGATGAATCTGCTCGGCTGTCTGGATACGCCGACCAGCGGTCTCTACCAACTCGATGGCGTCGAGACCGCGCGTTTGAATGACAACGATCTAGCGCATGTGCGCGCGCGTAAACTCGGTTTCATCTTTCAGCAGTACAACCTACTGCCGCGCCAATCCGCTCTGCGCAACGTCGAGATGCCGCTCATCTATCGCGGCGTGAGTGCGACGGAACGACGACAACGCGCGGAGACCGCGTTACAAATTGTCGGGATGGGCGAACGAATGCATCATCGTCCCAACGAACTGAGCGGCGGACAACAGCAGCGCGTCGCGATCGCGCGCGCACTCGTCGGTAGCCCTGCGGTGATGCTCGCGGACGAGCCGACGGGCGCGCTCGACACGGCGACGAGCGCGGAGCTCATGAGCTTTTTGCAGACACTGAATCGGGGGCAAGGATTGACTGTCGTCGTCGTCACGCACGAACGCGACATCGCCGCGTACGCGCAACGCATTCTCACGATGCGCGACGGGCGGCTGGTCAAAGATGATAAGGAGAGTGGCAAAGGTGCCAAATGATGCAGCGCGTGCATCCAAGCACGACATCATTTGAGACTCGGCCACTACCGATGAAAGGAACTAGAGATGGCGGTTGAAACAGCGAAACTCTTGCCGCCGTTAAATGGCGAGAGTAGCGTAAACTGGATCGAAGTGACTTGGATGGCATTCGATAGTTTGATAGCAAATAAAGTGCGCTCGGCGTTGACGATGCTGGGTGTGATTATCGGTGTGGCGTCAGTCGTCGCGTTGATTGCAATTGGCAACGGCGCGAGCAATTCGATCACGCGACAAATCACGGCGATTGGCACGAACTGGCTGACGATTATGCCTGGTTCGGAAAAGAATCGCGAGCCAGGCAGTCCGCAAGCCGCACAAACGTTGACGTACGACGATGCGAAAGCGATGGAAGCATTGGGATTGCCGTTGCTGGGTATTGCGCCGCAATTCAGTGCGAGCACACAGATCGTTGCGCCTGCCGCCGATAGGAACGGAACCGTTGTCGGCACGACCGCGGTGTACAAAACAGTCAACGATTTGACAATGGCGAGCGGAGATTTTTTCAGCGGGGAGGACGTAAAAAGCGCGTCGTCCGTCGTCGTGCTGGGAAACAAACTGGCGAAAAAACTTTTCGGCGATGGAACGGCGGTCGGACAAAGCGTGCGGATTCGCGATCAATCGTACCGCGTGATCGGCGTGCTGAACCTCAAAGGGGGCGGCGGGTTTGGTTCGGTGGATGATTTCGCGCTGATTCCTATCACCACCGCGTACCAACGTTTTCCCAATACGCGTACGCCCGATGGGAACGCGTACGCAGTTACAACACTCACCATTTCGGTCAAGAATGAGGGCGATCTCGACGCCGTGCAATCGCGCATCGTAGCTTTGTTGCGCGAACGGCATCACCTCAAAGCGGATGGAAGTGAAGATGATTTCCAAGCGATGAACCAATCGTCATTGCTCAGCACGCTCTCGACCATCACAGCGATTCTCACTGCGTTTCTCGCGGCGATTGCGGGCATCTCACTTCTGGTTGGCGGCATCGGCATTATGAACATTATGCTGGTAAGCGTCACCGAACGCACGCGCGAGATCGGCTTGCGGAAAGCGGTCGGCGCGCAGAGTCGCGATATCCTGCTGCAATTCATCTTTGAAGCAATCGCGATCAGCATCACGGGCGGACTGGTCGGCTTGCTCCTGGGTTCGCTCGTGGCGATGGCAGTGACACTCACAGGAGTGCTGAACGCATCGGTGAGTGTGAGCGCGGCGGCACTTGCCCTGGGATTTTCCGTCGCGGTGGGATTGTTCTTCGGCATCTATCCCGCGCAACGCGCTGCGCGTCTCAATCCGATTGATGCGTTAAGATACGAGTAGAGACATTGCGTGCACCCCTTTCACGATTTGGCAATGGACTTGCTGGCAAGTCGGCAAAAAGAGCGTACGCCCCAGATCCGGTTTTCGTCTTGTTGACACACGCAAAACTCCGTGCTATTCTGGCGTCGCCTTCTAGAAGGCGAATTCAATCCATCACGGAGCACAATCATGAAGTACCGGCGTTTTGGACGCCTGGGATGGCAGGTCAGCGAAATTGGATATGGCATGTGGGGCATGGGCGGTTGGACTGGCTCGGACGATGCCGAGTCGATTGCATCACTGCAGCGCGCGGTCGACCTGGGCTGCAATTTCTTCGATACCACATGGGGGTATGGCGAGGGGCATAGCGA
>Ga0163209_1000806_pt1 | contig 13770 bp, 10 predicted proteins | sample Kivu_160m_FD_113538 | JGI IMG/M metagenome (GOLD analysis project Ga0163209, IMG submission 113538) | Freshwater microbial communities from Lake Kivu, Western Province, Rwanda to study Microbial Dark Matter (Phase II) - Kivu_160m | ecosystem: Environmental > Aquatic > Freshwater > Lake ...
TGTTGATCTCGTCTGCCAGGACGGCCCTGCCGTACATTTTGCGGACATGGCCGAATGGGACCTTCCCGGGCCTGAATCCGGGCAGGTTGGCCTTTTTCTGAAGGTCCTTCAAGACCTTTAATACGTTATCGCGGTAATCGTCCGGTATGATCTCGATCCGGATCGTAGAGGTTTGCTTTCCTGTGTTCTCTCTCGTAATGTTCATGAGCGGTGATGTTGCATATCCTGGCTTGCGCAGATAACGTGCGGATGAAGGGACTCGAACCCCCACGCCCGAAGGCACAAGATCCTAAGTCTTGCGCGGCTACCAATTACGCCACATCCGCGGATCCTGAAAAAGGACTGCAAAGGTACATTTTTCCAGTGAAATAATTCGATATTCTCCCCGTTTATTATCAAGTACAGCCTGATGCAACCTGCCACCCGAATCGCTGTTTATTCATGGAGGAGATGTCCGTTTATTGCGGGCAATGGATAGGGGGGAGGTTTAGGGAAGGTGTATTAAAAGAAAAAGCACCCATTATGGCGATCCAACCCACTTCCATCATGAGAAATCAGTTTCTGGGGTTGTGTTGCTTTCTGATATCCGGTGCTTTTCAGGTTGCCCAGGGCCAGGAGATGCTCGGAACAACGCTTGGGAATTACGCGGGGATCAATTCGATTCATCTCAATCCTTCGGCGATGCTGGGGTCGAAGCAATGGCTCGATATCCAACTCACCGGAGCCGACCTCTCTTTGCAGAACAATTACATGTACCTTTCGAAAGAGGAGTTCGTCTTCTGGGATATTTTCAAGCCAGGGTTTGTTCTTCCAACGCATGATGAGGAATACGGTTCGGAGGTGCGGAACTTCTACCGTTATGACAATCCTAACCGGAAGAATTTCTTCCTAAACCTGAGGGTCAACGGGCCCGGCGCTATGTTGATCTGGAAGGACCATGCATTTGGTATAAGCACGGCCGTGCGATCCGTGACTTCAATCAGAAAGCTGCCCTACGACCTGGCGAATTTTATGTACCTCGGGCTGAATTACAAGCCTCAGCAAAACATAGATTACCAGTCAGATAGGCGGTTTTCTATGACCCATATGAGTTGGTTTGAAGTGGGGCTAAGCTATGCCTATAAAGTTTACGGCAAAGGCTATGACCGATTGGATGCAGGTATTTCCATCAGGAAGCTGTTTGGCCTCACAGCGCTCTATGCTGTGGTGGATAACATCGATTATATCGTGCCGGATGATTCCACCCTGCAGGTCAACAACCTGGATGCGACCTATGGCTTTTCACTGCCCATTGATTATTCGGATCATGGGGCAGGCATGGTCACCGATCCGCTGATTGAGGGTGGAGGTTGGGGATTTGACCTTGGTGTCACCTATACCCGTCTGAAGAAAATTCACCAGGAACAGTTTATTGACCGGCTGTGCGAACAGGAGTATGAGGATTATCTTTACCGGATCGGGGTGGCGCTGATCGACATTGGCGGAATCAGGTTCAAACACCGGGCGCAAACCTATGCAATTGATAATCAGTCATCCTATTGGGAGAATCTGACCCACTTTGATTTTTCAACGGTCAACCAGCTGATGGATACGATCAGTTATCGCTTTTACGGGGATCCTGATGCCACCTACACGGGAGATAAATTCACCATGTGGCTGCCTTCTGCCCTGAGTATCCAGTACGATTATCATTACCGAAAGAACTGGTATGTGAATGCTGCTCTTATCCTGCCATTCCAGCTCAGCAACGTCTCCCTGGCACAGCCTGCACTTCTTGCGGTCACCCCCCGGTATGAATCCCGGTGGTTTGATATCAGCCTCCCCCTCTCCCTTTACAACTGGTACCAGGTCAGACTGGGGCTGGCCTTCCGGATCTACCTGCTCACAATAGGCACCGAAAAACTTGGGCCTTTTCTGGGATTCAGCAACTTTAACGGAATGGATTTTTATTTTTCACTAAAGATTCCGCTGGAAAAGGGGGTTTGTGGCCGGAGGTCTACGGGGTTGTGCCCCGCCTATGAATGATACCGGTGGCTTAATTACACTGATTTCACATCCAGGGCATCCCTTAACGCATTTCCCATCAGCATAAAGGCCAGCACCAGGAGCATGATCGCGATGCCGGGAATAATGGCGAGGTAGGCATAATCAAGGACGATATAGCCGTAATTCTCTTTGATCATGGATCCCCATGAAGGAACCGGGGGCTGAACGCCCATCCCGAGAAAGCTCAATCCTGCCTCGATAAGGATGGCGGAAGCAAAGTTGGCGGCGGAGATGACGATCACGATACCCATGACATTGGGAAGAATGTGCCGGGTGATAATGCGAAACGAAGAGAATCCCAGTGCTTTTCCGGCTTCCACGAACTCTTTCTCACGAAGGCTGAGGATCTGTCCACGCACCACACGGGCCACCTCCACCCACATGGTGAGCCCCACGGCGACAAATACCTGCCAGAAGCCTTTCCCCAGGGCAAAGGTGATGGCAATGACGAGCAGCAACGTGGGGATAGACCATACCACATTGATGAACCACACGATCATATGGTCAATCCAACCCCTGAAATACCCTCCGATGGATCCGATCAGCAAGCCTAATACAAGAGAGATGAAAACCGAGATGAAGCCGACGGACAGACTGACCCTTGCCCCGATCACCAGCATGCTCAGGATATCCCGTCCAAACCGGTCTGTTCCCAGCCAATACGTCCTTTTAACCAGTCTGGCTTCCGGATGCCCATGTATATAACGCTCAGGTGGTTCCCGCAGGAAGACCCCTTCCTGGTCATAGATGTCAACGGTTTTATCAATGACCGGATAGGCGCTGAACCGGCTCTTTTCCCCCCAGATCATCCGGTGAAGGAAGCTGCTTTGCCTGACTGGCGGCACCTTGGGTACCAGGATGAATTCAGCGCTGTAACCGGGCTTCATCAATCCCATCTCCAGGCACTGATCATTGGCAAATGGCGTCGGATCAGGTGTGATGAGATACCCCAGCAGAGCGATCAACAGCACTGCCCCGATGAAGATCAGCGATCCGAAACCCAGTTTGTCGCGGCGAAACTTCCTCCATGCTTTTGCGGAGAGGGAAGCAGAAGAGACGTATGTTTTTTTACGGAACAACAAAGGCAGATATTCCAAATTCCAAGCCCCAAATTACAAATATAATACAAGCTCTAAAGTACAAAGAAGATTAATATGCCAGGCCACTACCCCTTGCGAGGTTGTTGATAATTCATAGTTGGATATTGGATATTGGATATTAGTTGGAATTTGTTTTTTGTGATTTGAAATTTTATTTCAGTGAATTGTATTATCTTTGCCCCCTCAAATGGTGGATGTAGCTCAGCCGGTTAGAGCATCAGATTGTGGTTCTGAGGGTCGTGGGTTCGAATCCCATCTTCCACCCGAAAAAGCCCGGAGAATTTCGGGCTTTTTTAGTAGGCAGCAGACATGAAGTAGTTTGCATAAAGATGCCCACTTCCTACTGCTCACTGCCCACTGTTTTCCTGGAATCCGGCCCTGAAATTCTCCCATTTTTCCGTGATGTAGGCGCCTTCCCCAAAATAATGAAGGATCGGTTCAAACTCCTTTGTAGGCTGGTATCCCGGAACCACGGTCAGAAGCTGGCTTTTTTCATTCAGGAAAGCGTAGGAGGGATAGGACATTTTTCCACGGAGCAGCTCAATGGCCAGTTGATGTGAGCCGCGCCCACTGCCTGGGTTCGAATTGACGAAAATAACCCCGTCGATAACCACGGTATCCTGCCGTTCAGCATTCAGCTTTACGGCGTAAAAATGCTGATTCATATAGGCTACCACTTCAGGGGCGGTAAACGTGGTCGCATCCATCCGTTTGCACCAGCCGCACCAGTCGGTATACACGTCAACAAAGATCATCTTCGGACGGGTCTTGTTCAGTTCATAGGCCTGCTCGAAACTCATCCAGTTGATTTTAGGGATAGTGGAAGCAGTGGAAGTGATGGAATTGGTGGGAGTATTGGGAGTAGTGGCAGTGGTGGTTTGGGCTGCTAAAGAGGTAGTAAGTATTATCAGCAGCAGAATACCGATGGATCTATTTATTTTCATGCTATTGGCTTTTCGCTATTTGCTATTGGCTGGCAGATGCCGGATGCCGGATACCGGATGCCGGATGCCGGATGCTGATATGCGATGCGGGATATCAGATGCAGGATGCCGGATGCCAGTATGCAGGCAGCTCATTTCATCAGGTCAATGTTTGGTTTTCATGACGCTTTCCTTCGGTATTCCTTCGGTATTCGCTTCATTTTCGTTTCATCCCCCATCTCCCCTTTACATCACCAATCCGCCTGTCCGCTTGTCCGCTTGCTAATCCTTTGAGTGGCGTTCGATCTCCCGCTTGATGTCCTTTTGTTTGAGAGTGTCCCGTTTGTCATAGGCATGTTTCCCCCTGGCCAGGGCAATGGTGAGCTTGGCCAAACCCTCTTCATTGATGAACAGCACCACCGGCACAATGGTGAACCCCCGTTCGTTGACCTTTGTTTTCAGCTTTTTCAGTTCACGTTTTGTCAGTAACAGTTTTCGGTCGCGTTTCGGTTCGTGGTTGTTATGGGTTCCATAGGTGTACTCGGCAATGTGCATGGCGCGTACGAACAGTTCATCTCCGGAAAAGGTGCAGTAAGCATCTGCGATCGAAGCTTTCCCTTCACGGATCGATTTGATCTCGGTGCCGGTAAGCTGGATCCCGGCTGTGAACTCCTGCAGGAGGAAGAATTCGTGGCCGGCTTTCTTGTTCTTTATGTGGATCCCTGCTGACATGCTTTGGTTTCAGACTGCAAGATTACCAAAATTATTCGAATACCGGGTCAATTGACCAAGATCCAACATCCAATATCCAACACCCAATAATTTACCCTTAAAATTTATAGTTTCAGCGTGATCCCCACCATGTAGCTGACCAAAGCCTGGGGAAAGTAGCCGTTAACGCTATATTGTCTGCCGTCAAAATAATAGCGGTAGATCCATGCATTGGTTTCATATCGCTGGCTGAAGAGGTTGTTGATCATCAGGCTGATCCCGATGGAGGAAAAAGGTCTCAATGGGAACTCATAGCTAAGCACCAGGTTGTTTACGCAGTAAGGGTGAAGCGACCGGTCTACGTTGCCGGTGTTGTCAATGTACTGTCGTCCGATGTAACGGGTGTGCAGGGAGGCTGTGAGTCCCTTCAACGGTTTGTAGGAGAGGATGCTTCCGAAAACAATCCCAGGGGAGAAGGAGAGGTTGGTGTTATCCAGGAAAGTGGCTGTCTGGCCGGTGAAAGCCCAGGTGGAATCGTAGTCGTCGACATACTCCGTGAAGTCCTTGATCTTGTTCAGACTGAACGTCCCGGTAAGATCCCAGCGCACCTTCTTCCATAGGTTTACACCGGCGCTCAGCTCGATGCCGGTCCTGTAGCTATGTGGCACATTGACCATGATCGCCTCCCCCACATTGTTGATCTCGCCGGTGAGCACCAGCTGATCCCGGTAGTCCATGTAATAGAGGTTGATCCCGGCCGTCCAGACGGTGCGCGAATAGGTGGCTCCCAGTTCGTAGTCGTACAACCGCTCGGAGGTCGGGATCTTGTCGGGATCGGCATCTTTGTAGTTGTTCCGGCTTGGCTCCCGGTTCCCCACTGAAAAAGAGATGTAGGCATCAAGGTGTTTGGTCAGGTTGAAGAAGATTCCCGTTTTGGGATTGAAGAAGTTAAATGAGTGGAACTGGTTGATCGGCCTGAGATCGTCGAGGGTCCCATCCATCCGGTAATCGACATAGCGGTATTGCAGGTCGGCAAAAAGGGTGATCCTCTTTACCACCTGCCAGGTGGCTTTGGCATAGATGTTCAGATCGTTCTTCAATCCTGAATTGTTGTACCAGTTGCGTTCATTGTCGCCGTTGGAGGCATATTGCGCCCAGATCACCTTTCCGTAGTGGGTACCGTAATACTGGGTAATACCTCCTCCCAGGATCAGGTTCACCTTATCCGGCAGGTTGTATCCCGCTGAAAAGGTGAGCCCGTAGTAGCTGTTATCAAGCCATTTCTGGTTGACGAGGTTGGTCGTTGTGATGGTGTCTACTCCGGCAATCACATCCTCCAGTCCGTATTCAGCAAAGGTTTCATCCTGTTTGTAGTTTTCATAGTATCCTTTGCCGTTGGTCAGGAAAAGAGCCGCATTGATGTTCCAGCGTGATCCCAGCTTCTGTGAGAAGATCAACTGGTAATGATCCTGCTGGTAATTGTCGGTCTGGTTGTCATAATAAAGGATGTGGCCGGTGGAGTCGGTATATTCGCCGGCGGGATTGTAGGTGCGGTTGGTGCCCAGTGAGTCAAGGGGGACACCTTCCCATGCCTGGTAGGTGCGTTCGTGTCCAGAGAAGGTGATCAGCTTGAGGGTGGTTCTCTTTCCGTAATATCCCCCGCTGACATAGAAGGATTTCAGTCGTGAGAATGCCCGATCGATGTACCCGTCGGAGGAGATGTAGGAGAGCCGGCCATCCACGGCGAGCCCGTGTCGCAGGATCCCGGTACCAAATTTCAGGGTGGTCTTGAAGGAATTGAAGGATCCGTAGGAGGCTTCAAGTTCTCCGTAAGGATCGGGGTTCATCTCTGTTGTGAGGATGTTGATGGTGGCCCCGAAGGCCCCGGCGCCGTTGGTCGACGTGCCCACTCCACGCTGAATCTGGATGTTCTCGGAGGAGGAGGCCAGGTCGGGAAGGTCGACAAACCATACTCCCTGTGATTCAGCGTCATTCAGCGGCACCCCGTTCACCGTCACATTGATTCGGGTAAGGTCGGTTCCCCGGATGTTGATCCCGGTATAGCCGATCCCGTTTCCCGCGTCGGAGGTCACCACCACCGATGGGGTGGACTGGATAAGATAAGGCATGTCACGTCCCAGATTGGTCTCTTCGATGGCAGCGCTGCGGATGGTACTGTATGCTGTGGGGTATTTCTCCCCTGCACGTGTGGCGACAATCGTGACTTCATCCCCCAGGATGGCGGTCTCTGCCAGGTGAAAGAGGATCGTGGTATCCCTGAGGATCCTGGCTGTGACTGTGGCCGGTTTAAAGCCGATATAGGAACAGGTCAGGATGTAGCTCCCTTTCCGTAGGCCCTTGAATTCAAAGCTCCCGGAACTGTCCGACACAGCTGTAGAGTAGGTCCCCTGAATGTGGATATGGGCGCCTGCCAGGGGCGTCCCATCCTGATTGTCAATCACATTTCCCCGGATGACCACCTGCGCCTGAGCAGCGATGATCAGCAGGAGAGATCCAATAAGTAAAACGATTTTTTTCATCACTGATCCAGTTTAATGAATAAAAAATGAACGATAAACTGATCAATTGAGGAGGAAAGAACGGTGTAAGTAGTCTCCCTACGCCGGCATTACCCGGATCAGGTTCAAAGAGTGTGATCTCAGCCCTTGTATTAAGGCACCCCTAATTGATAGTGGAGCAAAGATAATAAATTTTTGTCGATTGTCGATGTTGGATATTGGATGTTGGATATCCGATATCGCGTATCGCGCATCGCATATCCCTAACCGGGTATCTGATATCTCCTATCTCTTATCTCCCATCTCCCATCTGATATTTTATTAATTTTGTATCAATCATCTGATATGAAGCTGATCATCATCAACGGGCCGAACCTGAACCTGCTTGGGAAGCGGGAGCCCGGGATCTACGGGACGGAGAGTTTCGAGGTGTTTCTTAAGAAGCTGCGGAAAGCCTATCCCCATCTGACGATCGAATATTTTCAATCCAATGTGGAGGGGGAGATCATCAATGCCATCCAGAAAGTGGGGTTCATCTATGACGGGATCATCCTGAATGCAGGGGGGTATACCCATACCTCGGTGGCCATTGCCGATGCAGTCAAATCGATCAGTTCGCCTGTGATCGAGGTCCATATCTCCAATGTTTTTGCCCGCGAATCCTTCCGGCACATCTCCCTGTTGTCGCCATATGTGAAGGGAATCATCACAGGGTTCGGGCTGGACTCTTACCGCCTGGCAGTGGAAAGTTTTCTGGGAAGCAGATAGCTAGGATCAATTAACAGGCAGGCCGGGAGATCAGACCTTGAAAAATTTCTCCGGATCCAGTTGCGAGAAATGTTTTTTCCTTCGGAGGTAGTATTCGGCTACCAGATTTCGTTTGTACATCATCTTCATGCTTCCGTGCTTTAGCCTTTTGCGTTTCCGGTACAGGGAGGGGAGTGAACGATAAAAACTGATATGGGCGCGGGCCACGGCCCAGAAATCCTTGAAGCCGGCTTGAAAAAGGAATTTGAGTGCGGCTACTCCGTCAAGCAAAAACCTTGTGCCGAATACTTTAAAAAGAAGTCTAGAAGGAAGGTTTTTATAGAGAAGCATGAAATTGTTCCGGAAATTCAGGTAGGTTTTTCTCCACGAGATCTTGGGAAGGGTTCCCCCACCGATATGGTAAACGATAGATTCGCCGCAGTACATCACACGGTAGCCGTAGTTGTGCAGCCTCCAGCAAAAATCAATCTCCTCCATATGGGCAAAGAAATCATCATCAAAGCCACCCAGCTGGTGGAACAACTCACTGCGAACGAACAGGCAAGCCCCTGTCGCCCAAGAGATCTCGGTATTATCGTCATATTGGCCATGATCTTTTTCGATGGTCAGGAACAGTCTCCCCCGGCAAAACGGGTACCCGTATTCGTCAATGAACCCCCCAGCGGCACCTGCATATTCGAATTCATCGCGTTGATAAAAAGATCTGATCTTCGGCTGGCATGCGCCGATCATGGGATCACGCTCCATCAGGCTGATTACCGGCTTGATCCAGTTGGGGGTGACTTCGATATCAGAGTTCAGGAGGATATAATAATCGGCGTTCACCTCGTTCAGGGCCAGGTTGTACCCGCGGGCAAATCCCTCATTCTTCGGGTTCCGGATCAGTCGGACCTGCGGGAAGTTTTCCCTGGTAAATTCAACGGATCCATCCGTAGAATCATTGTCCGCCACAATGATCTCGGCATCGCCGGATGAGTATTCCAGGAGGGGAGGCAGGAATTTTTCCAGAAATTTCTTTCCATTCCAGTTCAGGATGACAACGGCAACGGAAGACATGGGAGAATGAGGAATTACGAATTAGGAGTGAAGAATTACTGATTGCGATACAAAGGTAGGGAAATCCTGCATTTAATCATAATTGTCCCTTCATTCATTCCTCATTCGTAATTTTTCATTCCTAATTAGTCACATCCTGTCTTAATTGGGCAACGTCCAGTAGTCTTCCTGCATATCGCCCCAGGAATTGATCACCTGGGTGTCGGTGATATCGATGGTTTGGTAGATACGGCTCCGGAGATCCACCTGCCACCTGGGGTTATAGATCTCCCCGATGGCATCTGAGTGAAGCAGGAAGAAGTCGCTCGTCACCATATCGGGCGAATAGAAAACGAACTTTCGGTTGCTCTGGTTCGGAAGGGAATAATATTGCCAGATCTCATAGGGGTAGTTGCTTGGTTCATTGTAACGTTCAACCCTGACATTGGGGGCCCCGTATTCGAGGAAAACGCGCCCGCGATCGGTCTGGTAACCTTTCTTCACGGGAGTTCCGAAATTATGCTGTGCCACCTCAACCAGGTACTTGTATGCTTCCCAGGCTTTCTGCGGATCGCTGGCGTCACGGCGTTGCCAGAATCCAAGGAAATACTGTTGTAAAACCTCCAGGCTGGCGGTTTTCAGGTTTCCTTTCAGGAAATTTTTCTCGAGGGCGGAAGAGATGGGATAGGTTGAACTGACATACTCCCGCAGGGTGTCAATGTTGGTGAATTGTTCCACGAAGGAACTGGCCGGATTGACCGTTGTCAGGTCTTCGATGGTCATGCGGGCATAAGGATTGCTTCGCTGGAAGAAGAGTTTTTGGGATGCAATCACCTGGTTCTGCTGGTCCCTGGCCTCCACGATCAGGTTGTAGTTCCCGGTTGGGAGATTGATGATATTTAAATCGGCCAGGACAACCGTGACCTCTTTGGCCGTCTCTTTCTTCACTTTGGCAAGGTCCTTTACCCGTTGGTGGTTCTCCAGTGTCTCCACGAAATAGGTCAGGAGGTATTTCTCGCCTTCACCAATCGTTTTGTTTATGTTGTATATCTCGCAGTAAAAGAGCAGCTTACTGTCAGTTTGAGGATAAAAGCTGTAGACAAAAGGAACGAGGTCGTATCCCGATTTATTTAATTCATTTGCCTGTTCGCTGCGGGTATAGCTCTTGACAAGTTCGATGCCTGATATGGACGGTTTGTCTTTCGGGTAAATGATGGAGATCGTCTGGTTATAGGGGGTGATCTCAGTTTTTTTGTTCGCATCCGATAGTTCAACTTCAAATTCGTAGGTTCCGTTGGGCAGGAGAAACCGTTGCTGGTCGATGAAGTTGAAGTTGCGGTCGGCGGTGTCGGCGACCACCGGGCTTTTCAGTTCGTACTTTTTAAACGCTTTGATGTCGTTGTTCTGCTTGAACGTCATCAGGATATTGACTACTCCCTGAAAGTTTCCGTCGTCGAGTTTTTTATAGGTGACTGTTTTTGCATCAATGGCAAGGTACGTCTCAATATAGGGCCCATCGGGGGAGTTGAAAGTGGCATAGGAAAGATAGGCCCAAAGGTTTCTTCCCGATACGGAAGTCATGCCACTCAACAGGATCAGGGAGAATATGATCAGGTGCTTTTTCATGGATTCAAAATTTTATGTACCGGGCAAAGGTATTTTGAATGAGGAGAAAAAAAAACAATAATGGACGAATAAATCACTTTCATGGATCAATGGATATTTTCATATCAACCGAAAGGTTTGTAATTTTGCAGTTCTTTTACCGGAGAGATGCCAGAGCGGTCGAATGGGGCGGTCTCGAAAACCGTTGTCCCGATGCCTCGGGACCCAGGGTTCGAATCCCTGTCTCTCCGCATTCATACAAAGCATTTTAAGGCAAACCACTGAAGATGAATAGATTCAGTGGTTTTTGTTTTGCTAAAGAAGGTAAAAAAAGGCAAAGAAATGCACTAGTCGGGTGTGTTAATCGGTGGAGATAAAATAGAAATCCAAAGTCCACCGAATAGGGTTCTTTTTCATTGATTTGCAGTAATTTACATTTCGCTTTTTTGCATAGGAAAATTAGATTTGTAACCTTAAAACAAGCGCAATGAAAAGAGCAACATTTTCTGTTTTGTTCTTCATTAAAAGGACAAAAATGCTGAAAGACGGGAGTTCCCCCATTTATGTGCGCCTTACGGTAAACCGGAAGCGGACGGAGTTTTCTTTACAGAGGAGTATTGATAAGAGTCAATGGCATAGCGAAAAAGGGTACGCTATTGGGAACACCAAAGAGGCAAAGCAGTTGAATGCCACCCTGGATCATGTAAGAATCAAGATCATGATGATCAGAAAGGAGATGGAAGAATCGGGAATGCTTATTACCTCGAAAACCATCCGGAACCGATATATCGGAAATGATGATTCGGGGAAGACCATCCTGGGAGTCTTTTCGGATCACAATAAAAAATGTGAAGGGTTAATTGGGAAGGATTTTGCACCCGGGACGGTTATGCGGTACCAAACCTGTTATCTCCACACACAGGAATTTATCAAGGAGAAGTACAGGAAGGAAGATCTTCCATTGCATGAAATAACTCCAATGTTTGTAAGTGATTTCGAGTACTATTTAAAGACAAAGCGGGTCTGCTGCCACAACACCGCAACCAAGTATCTGAAAAATTTCAAAAAGATCACCAGGATTGCGATGGCCAATGGTTGGCTGAAGTCAGATCCTTTTGTCCATGTCAAGTTTCATTTGGATGAAGTTGACATGGATTATTTGAGTGAGAACGAGCTCAACACGCTCATGAACAAGCAGTTTACTATTCCAAGATTACAAACGGTGAAGGATTTGTACTTGTTTTGTTGTTTCACGGGATTGGCTTTTGTGGATGCCAAGAGTTTGACAGCAGAAGACATTGAAAAAAAAGGAGACAGTCTTTGGATTAAGAAGCGGAGGCAAAAAACCAAGAACTGGTGTACTCTTCCCTTGCTACAACCAGCTGAGCAGATTTTGGAGAAATACCAGGAACACCCACAATGTATCAAAACGGGATATTTGCTTCCAATACCCAGTAATCAGAAGATGAATGCCTATTTAAAGGAGATAGCCGATTTGGCTGGTATAGAGAAAAACCTGAGTACTCATACTGCCCGGCATACCTTTGCAACGACTGTCACTTTATCCAATCATGTATCGTTAGAGGTTGTGTCGAAGATGCTTGGCCATTCAAATATCAACATGACTAAAAAGTATGCACGTGTGGTGGATGATCTGATATGCAGGGATATGCAGAAATTACACGGAAAATATAACGCTGTGAATATGGGTGGACCAAGCTGAGACATAGATGGAGAAGAGCATTAATCAGCAGGATCCGTAGCTTTCGGTTTGGTTCTTTCAGGATGCCGTGTTTGATCGCAAATGGCCTGATCTTGTTGAGTTTTGCGAAGCTTTCGAGCTCATCTTTCGTTGGGATGAGCCTATCGACTAGGAGACGAGTGTCCGGAACCGTACTTGATACTTGCAACAAAAAAAAACTCCGGTGCCCGAAGGCACCGGAGGCGTGAAACCAGGTTAAGCCCAGATGGAATACCTGGGAGGCTGATTGAGCTCCAGGAAATGATCTAATTCCAGCCTTGATGCGAAGGAATAGATGGCTGTGACTTTGCCGCTGCGGGCATAGAGTGTTAGTTTTACTACTGCTGACATGGTGACCTCCAATGTTAAGTGATACAAATGGTTTTGCTGCAAAAAATGCAAATCTTAGGCAACTAACAGCGGAGTAAATTTTAATACGCAAGGTTGCCGGTCATTTTTATATCATTAGAAATGAAAGATTTATAAAAATGACGGCACCCGAAGGGCTTGACCTTGTGGATTATAAATTTACGAAGCTACCTTTGAGTAAGATTTGCATTGACATAGAATACTGAAGAGGCCCCCAGAACTGCTTCGACTAATAATTTTGCAAGATTCGTTGACAAATTGAATTCCTTTCAATACTTTTGGGGGAAGGATTGATAAAATCCTTTGACGTTATGGGCAAGCATAAACAACAGCCGTAACGAAAATAAACCGGTTGACAAAAACGGAATTAGTAAATGGTAATTGACACAACATTTAATGTTTACACAGACGCAAACGGCGGAGATCCGGATAGTACAAGCCCGACGCTACGAGCATTATAGATCGTTCTTTATTTTTTGTTCTTTTGCAAAATCGGAAATTAAGAATGCCGATTTCTTGCATCGTTATTTACCGATTTCTTGCATTTGTAATTACCGACTACAAAAGCGTCACATCATATGCAAAAACGAACGGCAGGCAAGAAAAGATGAAGCCACGCGCAATGCCATCCTGCAATCACTCGAAGAGAAACTCCGATCCGGAGCCAAATCACTGATTGGAAACAAGGGGTTTAAAAAATACCTGGCCGTTAAAAAAAACTCGGTTACCATTGACAAGAAAAAGATCGAAGAAGAAAAGCGATTTGATGGAAAATGGGTATTGATCACCAATACCGGTTTGCCGGCAAGCGATGTTGCGCTTCAATACAAAGAACTCTGGCAGGTTGAACAGGTTTTTTATGCAAAGTATATCCTTATGCAAAGTCGAAGCAAAAGTCGTATTGTAGATCAGTTGGTTATAAGGCAACTTTACACTACGACTTTGCATAATAA
>Ga0163209_1000807_pt1 | contig 13760 bp, 13 predicted proteins | sample Kivu_160m_FD_113538 | JGI IMG/M metagenome (GOLD analysis project Ga0163209, IMG submission 113538) | Freshwater microbial communities from Lake Kivu, Western Province, Rwanda to study Microbial Dark Matter (Phase II) - Kivu_160m | ecosystem: Environmental > Aquatic > Freshwater > Lake ...
ATAGTAAATAATATGTGTAATATTATCATCGGAATAGGCATAAATGTCTCATCGAAAGCGCAGGATTTTTCTCCCGAAGTATCTGAAACCGCCGGCTGTCTGCAGGAATTCTACCGCGGTGAATGGCGGAGGAATGACTTGCTCAGTTGTATTGCACTTACACTGGAAAAACGGCTGCGTAGACTAAATGTAGAACGCACGATTGACGACTTCCGCGCTCAATCACACATTATTGGTAAAAAATGCGCCCTTTTTACCGATACTGAACTAGTAAAAGGTACTATTCAAAATATCGGCGATATAGGCGAATTGATTCTAAAAGTTGACAACCGGCTGCGCTCGTTCTTTTCCGGCACCCTGCAACTGGAATGGAATTAAACCATAAATGATAAATAGAAAAGGATGAAAGGATAAAAGGATAGAAGGATAGAATAAATGCGAATATCGAATATTGAACAAGGAATGTCGAATAACGAACGAAGCTCCCTAAATCCCAAATCCCGCATTTACTAAACCCAATCCCTAAATCCCGCTTTTAACATGTTGTTAGCAATAGACATCGGCAACACCCAAGTGGTAATGGGCTTGTTCCGCGGCGAAGAAATGCTGGCAAACTGGCGCATCGCCACTTGGCCCGAACGCACCGCCGACGAATGCTGGACGCAAGTGATGGCTTTGTGCGCCGCCACTGGGCATAAAACCTCGGATATCTCCCATATCGCCATCTCCTCGGTCGTCCCTGCCGTAACCGCTGCTTTCATACGCATGGCGAAAGACTGGCTGATACTGGATACTCCCTTCATTCTGCGGCCGGAAGAATATAATTTAATCCGCATAGATTATGACCCGCCTAAAGCTGTGGGCGCGGACCGGATCTGCAATGCGGTGGCTGGATATAAATACTATGGCGGGCCGCTTATCATCGTCGATTTCGGCACCGCTACTACTTTCGATGTGGTAGCTGATAACGGAGATTATTTAGGCGGCTGCATTATGCCCGGACTGGAAACTTCCACCGCCGAATTATTCAAACGCGCCGCCCGTTTATACAAAGTCGATCTGAATTTCCCCCATAAAGTAATCGGCAAGAACACAGAGAAAAGCCTGCAGGCGGGGATTATGTTCGGCATAGTGGAAGCTGTGGACGGTATCGTCAAACGCATCTGGTCGGAATTAGGCGGCGAATGTAAAGTCATCGCCACCGGCGGATTATCTCCGCTTGTCATCAAGCAAAGCCGCACTATCTCGGAAACATCACCCTTCTTAGTGCTTAAAGGATTGAATATTATTTACGGACAGATGCGGAAATAGCGCCTGTCTTTACTCTTAATCTGAAAATAAGTCTGCAAGTCAAAAGTCGAAAGAAATATGAGGTCGGACTTTAGTCCGGCACCTTAAAATCTGGGCCGCAGAGGCCCTGCACTCTGCGGCGACTCGCAGCTCGCAGCTGATTTTTGCTCGTTCCCACGCTCCGGCGGGGGAATGAATATTAACGGGTATCTGCATAATCCGGAGATAAATTGCGTAAATTAACTGTAAAAATTATTGGCATAATCCTATTCTCATCCCTATCCGCCGCCGGTCAGATTATCCTCGATGTCGTCTATCCCCGGCCGGATAAAACCGGCGCTCCGCCGAAAATGGCGCTATTCGATTCCACCTTCGTCTTCGGTTCCGTCATACCCTCGGAATGCGCAGTTACTGTCAACGGCGCCGCCGCAGTAGTCTATGAAAACGGCGCTTTTATGGCTTGGGCGCCAATGGATACCATCAGCAGGAGGTTTGAAGTCTGCGCTACATTCGACTCGGATTCGGTGGTTGTCGAAGTCCCTTTTGAATTGTCCATACCTGCCGAAATTACTCCTTTCAAAGAGCAGTTTCCCGGAGTATTGGAAGTCAAAGCGTCTAATGCCGTCATCCGCTACTCCGCTAATAACGGCGTCTATTATATGTTCCCACTGCAAGGCGCTTTAGTGACCGCGCAAAGCGCATGGCGGAATTTTTACAGAATCAGATTGAATGCGGCGCAGTCGGTTTTCATCGAAGATAAGTTCGTGCAATGGCGGCCGGATTTGAATCCGCCGGCAGTCAGACGGATTTATTCCCTCCGGGTGGATGATTTCCCTCAGGAAAGTAAACTTTATATTACCGGCAGCCAGTACAACCTTCACCGTATAGTGGAAGAAACTTCACCCCCGGCGGTTAAATTGTTCCTATACGGCCTGGAATCTCATATCGATAATATCCGTTATTTCTCACCACACATTCGCGAAATCCGCTGGGAACAGCTCGACAGTGAAACTCTGCTGCTGACTATTTACCCCGCTGAAAATAAAATCTGGGGCTGCAGGGTGGAATATGACATTCAAGGGCAAATGATCTTTTCCCTCCATCATCCGCCGAAAAACACCATTAAAGGCCTTAAAATCGCGCTCGACCCCGGACACGGCGGCGATGAATTCGGCGCCATTGGACCTACCAGATTACTGGAAAAGGAAATCAATCTCACTATAGCGCTCGAATTAAAGGAACTGCTGGAGAACAAGGGCGCGGAAGTGTTTATGACACGCTCCAATGACCAGAATCTGGAATTATATGAGCGGATGGAAGCCGCCGACCGCTGGGGCGCGGATATTTTTATCAGCCTGCACAATAACGCTCTGCCCGACGGAGTATATCCCTTTCAACGGCGGGGTACCGGCGTGTATTATTATCAGCCGCATTCGCTGGACCTGGGTTTAGCGGTTCACCGGAACCTATTGAAATATACTCCGTTCAAAAATGACGGCTTTTATTATGGCAATTTAGCCGTGCCCCGCACGACTTATATGCCTTCCATACTGATTGAAACCGCCTTCATTATGCACCCGGAAGATGAAATGCTGCTTCGGCAGGAGAAAGTGCGGAAATCTATCGTCAAAGGCATTTATCAGGGAATCTTGGATTTTCTGAAAAATTCAGACCGGGAAAATCATTAAATCATAGATATTTTTCACTTTATTTCTTGCAATTTTGCAAATTATCATTATTTTTGTACTTTAAGCTTATATTGTCCGTGTTTACAAAGCAAAGCCGGAATTCCTATTCCGGCGTTTTGTCTATAGTGCAGATGCGTTATTTATCAAATGCCCTAACCCGCGTGGATTCTATAGCGCAAGGCTTTTGCTTTCAACTTGCAAACATGTACACTTGAACACTTAAATCACAGGGTTCACCTTGGAGATAGTATATCTTACCCGGGAAGGATTAGTAAAAATTGAGCAGGAATTGCGGGAATTGGAAACGGTGGTCCGCAAACGGGCCACCGAACGCTTGGAAGAAGCGCGCAAGCAAGGTGATTTGGCCGAGAACTCAGAATATGACGCCGCCAAGGAGGACCTGGCGCAAATTGATTACCGCATCGCGCAAATCAGGCAGAAACTGTCCAATGTGCAAATCCTTGACAGTAAGAATGTCGGCGTGGATCAAATCCGAATTTTAAATAAAGTTACCATTCTGGATTTGCGCCTGAAGCAGAAATTTACCTATACTTTAGTGCCGCCGGAGGAAATGGACATCGATCAAGGTCTGATCTCCGTCAAATCGCCGGTGGGAAAAGCCCTGCTGGGCAAAAAAGCCGGAGAAATTGCCGAATTTACTGTCCCCGCCGGCGCTAAGAAATGGAAAATCTTAAAAATAGAAGCACCGGATACTTGATTGGCAAATTAAACCGGTAAATTTAATAATTCTATGCAACTTTTTTTCCCTTTATTCATTCCAATATGGTGTAAGAGTACAGTTCAAGGGATAAACTTTAGAGGAAAATATGAGCGAAACAGAACCGAAGCGTTTGTACCGTTCCCGCCGGGATCGAATGATTTCTGGTGTCTGCGCCGGCGTAGCGGAATATTTCAACCTCGATCCCGCCATTGTCCGCATCGTCTGGGTACTGGCGTGTCTCTTCGGCGGCGCCGGCGTCATTTTATATTTGGCGGCGATGCTTATTATCCCTTTGAATCCCCAGCCGACAGAACTTAAAAAAAAACAGCGGAATAGCGACGCCAAAGCGCTGATTGGAGGATTGCTGATTGTGCTGGGCGCAATTATCTTCGCCGGACATTGGGGCTGCGCTTTGACGCCCTGGGTCTGGGGATTCGCCTGGGGAATATTAGGCCCCATAATCCTTATTCTCGCCGGACTCGCCCTGATTTTCCTGCACCGTAAAACGGATGTCTCCTCCGCCCCGGAAGGAGTCAAGCGTTTAAGCCGCCGAGTACAGGGCCGGATGTTCTTAGGCGTCGCCTCCGGCACCGCCGATTACTTCAACCTGGACCCCACTATCGCCAGATTAGCCTGGATCGCTCTGTTCTTCATTACCTCCGGAGTGGGAATATTGATTTATTTCGTCTTATATTTTATCCTGCCGGAAAAAGACCATCATCTGAAAACAGAGGAGACAAAGAATGCCTAAGCATCACCACCGCGGAGGATTTCTCGGCTTCGCTTTAGTGCTCATCGGGCTGCTTTTCCTGCTGAGTTCACTCGATCTCTGGCGATTCCATTGGTCGCAATTTCTAATCATCATCGGCTTGTTCTTCTGCGCCGCCGCATTCACCAGTCATGACCGGGGTCCGATTTTCCCCGGCTCGATTATCCTGCTTATCGGTTTGTTCTTCCTGCTCCGGCACAACGATCTACTCAACGATCCTATGTTCTATATGTGGCCCATCTTTCTTTTAATCATTGGTGCGGCTTTCCTACTACTTTATATCTTTCGCCCCAACGATTGGGGGCTGATTATTCCCGGTGGCGCTTTAATCCTAATAGGATTATTGTTCCTTGCTTACAACTATGATGTCTGCGGCATCGATCCCGCTCGGCTCATAGGCGATTATTGGCCCCTCATATTAATCCTTGTTGGCGTGAAAATGGTGCTCGATTCCCGCCGCAGAAAACGCCAGACGGAACAATCGCGGGATAAATCAAGTGCAATTACCATTGAAGCCGAGGAAGAAGAACAGCCTTCCGGCAAGCAGCAAAATGACAGCGCCTGACAGCGCCGATTTTAACTCGCAGCACGCATCTATTTTAAAACAAGACACTATCAATTCTTTGAGATTTTGCAGGGCGTTCAACGGAACGCCCTATTATTTTAAGCCTATAAATATTAACTGGATAGATTTTTATGAAAAAAGTCATCCTTACCATCCTCGACGGCTTCGGTTATTCCCCCGAAAGAAACGGCAATGCCGTTGCCTGCGCTAAAACTCCCCATCTCGACCGCTGGCTGGCGAAATATCCACATACTTTAATCGGCGCCTCCGGCAATGCCGTGGGACTGCCGGAAGGACAAATGGGCAATTCCGAAGTCGGGCATTTAAACCTCGGCGCTGGACGCGTAGTCTATCAGGAGATCACACATATCGACAAAATGATTAAAGACGGCTTATTCCGCAAGCAGGAGGCGCTGCTGAAACTGATGGAAAGCCTGCCTCAGAATAAGGCCCTGCATCTTATGGGTCTGGTCTCCGATGGCTGTGTGCATAGTTCAATGAATCATTTATTCGAACTTATAAGGATGGCGAAAGCATTCGGCCGGAAGCGCATTTATATCCACGCTTTCTCCGACGGACGGGACACACCACCCCATTCCGGCGTGAAATACCTGCAGCAATTATCCGATTTTATGGCGCAGGAAAATAGCGGCGAAATCGCTACCGTCACCGGCAGGTATTATGCGATGGACCGGGATCACCGCTGGGAGCGCATTAGGCTGGCTTACGACGCTTTGACCCGGGGAATAGGCCTGAAATTCACTTCAGCGCAGGAAGCCGCACATGATTCCTACAGCCGGGAAATTACCGATGAATTCATCACGCCCTCGGTTATCACCCGGAATGGCGCTCCAATAGGATTGATCCAAGCCGGTGATGGCGTGGTCTTCTTCAATTTCCGCGCCGACCGGGGAAGACAGCTGACCGAAGCCCTGGCTATGCCTGATTTCAAGGGTTTCCAGCGTGACTGGCTGGGTGTCAAGATGGTCACTTTGACTGAATACGATGAAGAATATAGTGGGAAAGTCGAGGTCGCATTCAAACCCATCCGTCTGACCAATATCCTGCCGGAAGTTGTTTCTCAAGCCGGTCTGCGCCAATTGAGGATTGCGGAAACCGAGAAATATCCCCATGTTACCTTCTTCTTCAACGGCGGCGAAGAGCATAAATACGCCGGTGAAGAGCGGATTCTAATCGATTCACCCAAAGTCGCCACTTACGACTTACAGCCGGAAATGAGCGCTTATCCAGTAACGGAAAAAGTAGTTGAAGCGCTGGACAGCGGTAAATATCACCTGATTGTGCTCAATTTCGCCAATTGCGATATGGTGGGGCATACCGGTATCTTTCCCGCTGCGGTAAAAGCAGTGGAAACAGTGGATGAATGCGCCGGTAAAGTATATCAAGCTGCGATGGATAACGGTTATACTATGCTGCTCACCGCCGACCACGGTAATGCGGAACGGATGATCGACGACGACGGCGGACCTTTCACCGCCCATACCACTAATCCGGTGCCTTTCATTTATATGGACGCTAACGAAAAATTACATTTGCGCATTGATGGAGCTTTATGCCACATCGCTCCCACTTTATTGCAGATTTTAAAGCTGCCCTGCCCTATGGAGATGGAAGGAAGTATGATTATCTAAAGCATTCAAGCAGGTGTAGATTCCTATATCTGCTCTGATATTAAAAGGCGGATCAAGGATGGATACGGGGATCCACCCTAACAGATATTTTTCGTTATGATGTATACTATTAACCGTTCCCATTAATATTTCAAACCTGGGAAAACCTATGAAATTAATCGGGTTCATCTTTCTGTGCGCAGGAGCCTTATTCCTCCTGCTTTATGCGCTGTATCATATCGTAGTGTTTCTCATAAGCGGGACGCCTTTACTGCTGAAAGCGGGTGTCCTGTTTATCATTCTGGGATTTATTTTCCTGCTTATCAGCGCGCTTCTGGAAAAAAAGAAGAAGCCCCAGAAATCGGTTTAAACTTGATAAAAGCTTAATTAATAAGCTGGCAAATCAAACAAGGAGACTGTATAATGCTATTGGCGACCACGGAAAATATTCCCGGCCGGGAGATTAAACGCTATTTAGGCTTAGTCAAGGGCAGTACCGTGCGCGCCCGCCATGTGGGACACGATATTATCGCCGGATTGAAAAATATAGTCGGCGGGGAAATCTCGGAGTACACTAAGATGATGTCGGAAGCGCGGGAGCAAGCCCTTATGCGCATGATCGCTGATGCTGAACAACTGGGCGCGGATGCCATTGTGGGAATAAGGTTCACTACCTCAAATATAATGCAGGGCGCTTCGGAATTGATGGCTTACGGCACCGCCGTGAAAGTTAGTTAGAACAATCTCACTCGAAACTTGATGTTTGATGTTTGATATTTATGTCCAATGCAACTAAAATAATAAAAATTCTGTCTTATAATAAAATGAGGTCTTTATGCAGGAAACGAACAATAAGAATGAAGCAGCTCCAATCGAATCCCCGCCGCCGCAAATGTCCGTCCTCGCTAAAATCATTGGCATCTTCCTGGAACCGCGGAAAACATTCAACGCATTGGAGAAGAAACCGGATTTTATCATCCCTTTGGTCTTAGTAGTCATCGTCGCCTTCATTTTAACCTATATTTCCTCGCCCATACTCCAGCAGTCCACCCTTGAAATGAGCCGGGAACGGATGATGGATCAGGGTATGACGGAAACGCAAATTCAGCTGGCTTTGGAACAGCAGCAGAAATACGGTAAAATCGGCGGTTTAATCGCAGTGCCTTTAACTTCGCTGCTATCGCCGCTTATCATCGCCGCTGTTCTCCTCTTCGCCGGAAATATCCTGCTGGGAGGAAACGCTAAATATAAACAGCTTTTTAGCCTCTATTGTTACACTTCACTGATAGATATTATCACTTATGCCGTGCGGACGATATTGATCTTGATAAAACAGGATATTCGCGTCTATACTTCTTTAGCGGCGCTGCTGCCGCCGGATTATTATAAGCTCTTCTGGTTCAAATTCGCCAATATATTCGATATTTTTGTGATTTGGAAAATTATTGTCGTCTCCATAGGGATGAGCGTGCTCTACCGCATTTCCACTCGAAAGCCTTTAATTACTGTATCTTTAATCTACCTCATCTTTGCCTTGGTCAGTATTTCTTTCTTGTAATTTTTTCCTAAAAACCCTAATTACATTTCAAACGAGCTAAGCTAATGAAAGGTTTCGTTACTTTTTTCACCTGTCTAATATTAGCATTCTCTGCTTCCGCCGGGGATCAGCTATTGAATTTGCATCAGTGTGTGCAAATCGCATTGCAGAACAACACCACCTTATTGAACGCTAAGTCTGCTTTGGAAGATCAGCGGCTGCAGACTAAAGTCTCCCGGGCGGGATTTTTACCCACCATCGGTGCCAGCGCGGAATACAATCATAAGGAAAACAAGACCGAAATTACCCAGTTTGCTTTACAAGGCGCCAGCCCTTACTATTTTGAAAGGATGTACTCCGCCGGTATTTCGCTGTACCAGACGATCTGGGACGGCGGACAGACTATCGCCAATCACTATAAAACCCTAGCCGATTTCCACGCTGCGGAATTTCAGCTGGAAGATACGCGGCAGATGCTCATCTATTCCGTAGAAGAAGCATACTTAAACCTGCTGAAACAAAAACAGCTGTTGAAAGTGTATCAGGAAACTTTGACCAGCAGTGAGGAGGCTTTGAAAAAGGCTGAAAGTATGGAAGCGGTGGGCGCGTCTTCGCACACCGATGTCTTAAAAGCCCGGGTCAAAGCGGAAGATGATAGATTGAACCTGATCAAAGCTGAAAACGCGGTGGAAGTGGCTAAAGCTAATTTGAACTATCTGATGGGTCTGGCGGTTACCAATCCAGTTGAGGTTATGGATTTGGATGCCCCGGAAGCCTTGGATCTCGCTTTTGAAGACGCAGTTAATATAGCTTTGGAAAATCATCCGGCCTTGAAGAAGGCTAATTATGATGAGAATTCCGCCGCGCATACTATTGCTCAGGCGCGGTCGGAATTGCTGCCCCAGCTTAACGGTAATTATTATTTCGGCACTTATTCGCCCAGATTCGACGACCTGTACCAACCCTTCGATAAACAGTTCTCCTGGGGCGCGGGCGTCACTTTGAGCATCAGATTATTCGACGGCTTAGCCACTCCCGCCAATATCCAGCGGGCTAAAGTGGGCAAGCGTGCGGCAGAGGATAATTACCAGCAGGTGCGCCGGAATGTGATGCTGGAAGTCAAAGCCGCATTCTTAGGCTTGGAAGAAGCGAAGAAGAGCATCGCCGCCGCCAGCCAAAGAGTGATTTCCGCCGAAGAAGATTTCAAACTCTCCACTGCCAAATACCAACTTGGCGCCGGCACTATTTTGGAACAAATCGATGCCCAAGTTGCGTTAACTTCCGCCAAAGCTCAGAAAATCCAAGCTGAATACGACTACCGCTTCGCTCAGTCTCGCCTGAAAAAAGCCATCGGGAAGTTGAAAGGATAGCATTTTTCTTAAATAAGTCAGCAAGTCAACAAGTCTGCAAGTCCGCAAGTCCGCAAGTTAAAAAATAAGCATCCTGAGCTTTTTAATTCATCATTCATCATTCATCATTCATCATTATTAATGTTATGGCAAAGAAGAACCGTAAATTCAAGAAGATAATCATCATCTCTGCGGCAGTCTTATTAGCTGCCGCCATCGTGCTGGCGAATGTGCTAAGGAAAACCGATAAAAGACTGGGAGTGCAATTCGCTGAGGTTAAAAAGGGAATCATAATCCAAACCGTGAGCGCTTCAGGTAAAATGCGACCCGTGGTGGAAGTTAAAATCTCCGCCAAAGTCTCCGGCAATATCGTAACCCTGAATGTGGAAGAAGGCGACAGTGTGCATAAAGGCGACCTGCTCCTGCGCCTCGACCGGGAAAAATACCTCGCTATGCGTGAACAGGCTCAATCAGCCTTAAAATCTTCGCAAGCCTCCTTATGGAAGACGCAGGCGGATTTCACCCGAATTAAACAGCTTTACAGCCAGAAATTGGCTTCAGAAGCCGATCTGCAATCAGCGGAAGCTTCACTCAAACTGGCGGAATCGCAGGTCGAACAGCAGACCGCTTCCCTGAAGGAAATCGAGGACGACCTCTCAAAAACCGAAATCTATTCACCGATGAACGGTGTGGTCTCACAATTGAACAAGGAACAGGGTGAAATGGTGCTGGGCGCCTCTTTCCAGGAAGATGTGATTATGGTCATCGCCGATTTGCGCAATATGGAAGCCGAAGTGGAAGTGGACGAAAACGATGTGGTGTCCGTTTCTGTAGGCGACCCAGTGAAAATAGAAATCGACGCTTTCCCCGATACCGTATTTAAGGGCACGGTTACACGCATAGCCAGCACCGGCACCACTCAAGGATTCGGAACGCAGGATGAAATCACCAACTTCATCGTGGAAATCGGTGTGCAGGAAAAAATTCCCCGCCTGCGGCCAGGTATGTCCGCCACCGTAGATATCGAAGTGGAAAAGCATAATGACGCAGTCTATATCCCCATTCAATGCGTCGCCATGCGTAATCCTCATCCGGAAAAAGAAGCGGTGAAGCCGGAAAAAGGCAGGAAAAAGAAAAAGTCAAAGAAGGAAGAACTGGCGGATACATCTTCAGTCCCAGATTCCACTAAACCGAAAACCGAAGCGGGAAAAAAAGAAGAGCTGGTGGAAGTTGTCTTTATGGTAGGTGAAGGCGATACAGCCAAGATGATCCTGGTCAAGACCGGCATTGCCTCCGATACGGATATCGAAATCCTGCAGGGACTGAGCGAAGGGCAGAAAGTGGTCTCCGGGCCCTATAGGACTTTAGCGAACCTGATCAAAGAAGGCGACGCTTTGAAGGAAGAAAAAGTGAAATTGGGTGAAGAGCATCAGGAATCAAGCCGTGAGCGCTAAAATGGATACCATCATCGAGGTTAATAATTTAAAGAAGACTTATCAGGTTGGTGAGGTCAAGGTGGAAGCTCTCCGAGGCCTCGATTTGACTATCAATAAAAATGAATATGTGGCGATAATGGGTCCTTCCGGCTCCGGCAAATCAACTTTGATGAACATCATCGGCTGCCTGGACACGCCCACCGCCGGCACTTACCGCCTGCACGGCGTAAATGTCGAAGAGATGAACGATAATCAATTAGCCGACACCCGTAACCGTGAAATCGGCTTCGTCTTCCAGACTTTCAATCTGCTGCCCCGAGCCGACTCATATCATAATGTGGAACTGCCCTTAATCTACGCCGGTAAATCCGCCAGAGAACGGCGGGCAAAGGCGGAAGATGCGCTGGCGAAAGTGGGACTGGCGGACCGGATGAAGCATAAACCCAGTGAACTGTCCGGCGGACAGCGTCAGCGCGTTGCTATCGCCCGAGCCTTGGTCAATGATCCCTCCATCATCTTAGCCGATGAACCCACCGGCAATTTGGATTCCGCCACCGGGGAAGAAATAATGGAGATCTTCCGCGCGATCCATAAGTTTGGCAACACTATCATCTTAGTCACGCACGAAGAATATATCGCCGACCATGCCAACCGCATCATCCGCTTGAAAGATGGCGTTATCTCTGGCGAAGAATGGCGCAACGGCGCTTCGCAAAGTAATCCGGCGGGGAGAGAACAATGATTCGCCTGCGGGTGACTATCCAGCATGCCGCTGAAGGGATTGCCATTGCCTTAAAAGCGCTGAGGGCTAATCCCGTCCGCGCTACCCTCACCACTCTGGGTATTATCATCGGCGTCCTGACTGTAATTCTGATGATCACCATCATTCAGGGATTGAATGAATCTTTCAAAGGACAGATTTCCTTCCTCGGTTCAGGCCTCCTGTTTGTGGATAAAATGCCCTGGGTGATTACCGATGATTATTTCCTTTACCGCAACCGGCCGGATATATCGGTGAATGAATATGAGGAAGTCAAACGCTATTCCCGGCTGGCGAAGACCGTAGCTTTATCCATTTCTACCGGTAAGCCGGTGAAATTCAGACAGCGCAGTTTGGAACAGGTGGAAATCAGCGGCGTCTCCGCCAATTACACCGAAGTTATGACCACTTTTCCCAAATACGGCCGGTTCATCAATCAGGTGGACGAATTGCGCAATCATAAAGTCGCCGTGATCGGCAGCAGTGTGGCGGATGAATTATTCGAAAAACGCAATCCCATCGGACATAGAATCTCCATTTCCGGTGAAAAATACCGGGTCATCGGAGTCTTGGAGGAACAAGGAAAATTCTTCGGACATAGTATGGACAATGTGGCGATAATCCCCTATGACGCCCTGTTCAAGGATTTCGGCAAGCATCATTGGGTAAGTATTTTGGTCGAGACGAAGGATCCGGCGCAGATGGAAGATCTGGAATTTGAATTGACCGGGATTATGCGCCGCGCCAGAGGCTTGAAAGCGGGCGAGGATAATAATTTCGCCATCAACCGGCAGTCGATGCTGCTGAATTTTTACAATCAGGTAACTTCCGGCGTTTACACTGTAGGCATCGTCATCGGCGGAATTTCTTTGCTGGTGGGCGGCATCGGGATAATGAACATTATGCTGGTCTCGGTAACTGAACGGACGCGTGAAATTGGCATCCGCAAAGCCATCGGCGCCAAACGGGTCAACATCATCTGGCAGTTCTTGGTGGAATCCGCCGCGATTTGTATGGTCGGAGGCGCTTTGGGGGTAGCGCTGGCGTTCGGCATTTCTAAAATAATCGATAAATTCCTTCCTACATCGATGCCCCTGTGGGTGGCGCTGTTCGGCGTCGGATTCTCCGCCGCGGTAGGCGTCTTCTTCGGTCTATGGCCCGCAGTCAAAGCGGCGAAGCTGAATCCCATCGAATCGCTGAGGTATGAATAGGCGCTGGGCGCTGGGAATAAATAATGATTAAATAGCATTATAAACATATTAACGCGTGGTGTCGACTCTCCGCAGTCGACACCAAATAAATGATATTTATACACATGCTATTGACTACAGAGAGTCGACAGCGATTTGCAGAACCTGTTTGATCAGAGAACTTAATATTAACGGAAAATTTTTTATTTATTGTAAGAATGATTATATTAAGGTGATAAGATTGGAGATAAAGGATGTTAAAAGAATATTTGGATGAAATATTCAGGATATACTCCACTGGGGAAGCGCGGGAGGAAAGTTTCTATCCGGCTTTACGGGAATTACTCTTGAAGTATGCGGAAAAATTCAGCCGCAGCGGCGTGGAAATCGTGATGCTTCCCAAGCAATCGGATGTGGGTTGCCCGGATTTTAAAGTCCTAAACGGCAATTCCCGGCAGATTGGCTACATTGAAGCGAAAAATCCCTTGATTGAAGATCTTGATAAAATTGAAGTTTCAGAACAATTACAGCGGTATTTGAAGGACTTTCCAAATTTAATCCTTACTAATTTTTTGGAATTCCGACTCTACCGCAATGGTATTCTGACAGAAAAAACACAAATAGCTCGACCTTTAATCCTTACAAAGCTGAAAACTATACCACCATTAGAAAATATTCTACAATTTGAGGTATTGGTACAAAAGTATTTTTCTTTTTCTTTACCAACAATCAATACTGCTGAAAAATTAGCTGAAGAGTTGGCAAAAAGAACTCGTTTTCTTAAGGATCAAGTTATAATAGAAGAATTAAAGCAGAATAATTTG
>Ga0163209_1000808_pt1 | contig 13753 bp, 13 predicted proteins | sample Kivu_160m_FD_113538 | JGI IMG/M metagenome (GOLD analysis project Ga0163209, IMG submission 113538) | Freshwater microbial communities from Lake Kivu, Western Province, Rwanda to study Microbial Dark Matter (Phase II) - Kivu_160m | ecosystem: Environmental > Aquatic > Freshwater > Lake ...
ATCTGACCATCTCCTTTCGGGTCTTGTGATGGTCAGATTATGTCTCCTTTCCAGTACATTCCTTATGTGAGGCAACGACCCCGTTTCGTTTAGATTTCTGGCGCGGCAACGCGCGGAGTTGACGGCCGCGCTGTTTGAGGGTAGAGTCTGTGGATCTGAGCAGCATCGCTTTGAGTTTCACGATACTGGTTGGCGCTGTGGCCGCTGACCGGGTTGATGTTCCCGTGCCGGTAAAACGATTCCATCGGCCGGGCTGCGACGCGCGGGTCCGTTGCCGCTTCAGCCGGTACTAATGCCCGAACGAGATACCAGAGTCCTCCTGGTCGAAGACGACCACGGGCTGCGGCAAACCCTGGCCGACATCCTCCGGGTCGCAGGCATGGACGTCAAGACAGCGGCCGACTCGTCGGATGCTTTCCGTATGCTTACCCGTCATCGGTACGACGTTGCCGTCGTAGACCTGGTTCTGCTGCCCGGGCCCAGCGGCATCGACGTCATCCGGCATATTCGGTCAAGTTCGCCCGACACCCGCGTGTTTGCCTGCACCGCCTACACACGCGGTGAGTTGCTGGACGACGTACGGGCCCTCGGTGTCGAGGAAGTCCTCTTCAAGCCGGTAGACCCGGCGACGCTCATCAAGCTCATATGGCAGCCCGGCGCGGGTGGCACTGATGAGCCGTCACATACTCCCAGTTCCTAGTCCTGAACTCCGGGAGACGGCCCGCGGGCACTGGTACAAGGTCGTCCGTGCGGTAGAGCAAGAGCCGAGACACTCGATGCAGCGGCTTGCGGCAACCGCTTGTCAACCTGCCGACTGAATACGAACCGGCGCTTTGGCGTCTAACGTAGTGTGTTGTGAGTCCTAGTAGTACTCTAACCTGGAGGCACGGATGTTACGTTACCGCTACCTTCTCCTGATCCCGCTGCTTGCGGCGGCTGCAACTCCGATCGATGCTTCATGGCTCAACAAGCCTAGCGATTCGTTTGAGGTCAGATTTGCCTCGGAGATGGGGTTTCTCGGCGTCATCAAGCACACCATCCAGTTCGGCAGGGAGGGCACGAAGTTCGACTATGTGGCCGATGGCAGCCAGGACATTCTCTTTCCGTACCGAAGGATGTCGGCAGAGCTGCACCTGAAACCCCGGCATACCATTGTGCTCCTCTACCAGCCCATCGATATCCGCACCGAGACCTACCTCCTCAGCCCGCTTGTGCTCGACAGCGACACCTTTTCGGCCGGCACTGCGATGAACCTGCGCTACGGCTTCGACTTCTACCGGGTCAGCTACCAGTACGACTTCTGGCCAGAGCCGGACCGCGAACTGGCGGTCGGGTTGTCAATGCAGGTCCGGGATGCGTCGATTTCGTTTGTTCCCAAGGACGGCAGCAACGCCCGCGTGTACCAGGACCTCGGGCCCGTGCCAATTCTCCGCTTCCGGGGTCGCCTGCCGATTGGCGGCAGCTCTTGGGTCGGCACGGAGATCGACGGGTTCTACGCGCAAGGCAAGGTTGTCACCGGCAGCTCCAACGTCGAGTCGAGCTTCCGCGGCGCGATTCTCGATGCCTCGCTCCGGTACGGCCTGAGCCTGAATGAGTCGGTCGACGCCTTCATCAATGCCCGCTACATCGGCGGCGGCGCATCCGGCCAACAGAGCGAGCCGGAGATAGCCAACACCGACGGCTACACCGACAACTGGCTTGGCACGTTCTCCTTCTCGGTCGGGATGTATATCAGATAGTCCATCGGGAGTGCTGTGCCCAGACCCCGGCGGGGAGATAGACGTTGGAACCTGAGGTAGCGAACTCCACTGCACTGAGGACCTTGGACGTGATCACAGTCAGGGATCTGTGGTCCAAGACCTACAATGCCGACGGGAAACCCGACTGGTCGCACATCTTCCCCTGCTACCATCCGCAGATTGTCTTCCAGGATTCGATCCAGCGGATCGAGGGTTTGGGCGATTTCCGGGCTATGTGCGAGCGTCTGACGAAGCGGTGCGAGACTCTGCAGATGGAAATCGGGTCGATTGTCCAAGAATCGAACGTTATCTTCATGGACTGGAAGATGACCATGACCTTCAGAAAGACGCCCAGCACACCCATCTATGGCAGCACCAGGCTGGTTCTGCACGAGGACGGCAGAATCATCGAGCAGCGCGACTACTATGACCTATGGGGCGATATCTTCAACGGGATTCCCGGCTTCCGTAGGCTGTACCGGAGCTTCATGCGCCGTTTTTTCGGGTAGGGAGGACCGCGGTGGGAAAGGGGCGGATGCCGGACGAGCTGATGTTCTTGGTGAACCGCCGGGCAGAACAGAAGACGACCGATGCACCGATGACCGGAAAGGTCTGCGTGGTGTCGGGTTCGACTTCAGGTGTAGGGCTAGCCGCAGTCCGTCGTCTCGCCCGCGGAGGAGCACACATCGTCATGGTCTGCCGCAACCGCGAAAAGGCGGACGTCGTGCGACGGGAGCTTGCCGAGCGGCACGGTGTTCCGGTCGACATCGTCATCGCCGACTTCCGGGACCTTGATGATGTCCGCCGCGCGGCCGAGGTCCTGCTGGCAGACTATCCGAGAATCGACGTACTCATCAATTCGGTTGGGCTACACTCAACTGGCCGTTTCCTGACAGGGTCCGGGTTCGAAATGGTCTTCTGCGTCAACCACCTGGGCCCGTTCCTGCTGACCTACATGCTGATGGACCGGATGCGGGAGAGCGCTCCGGCCCGCATCATCCAGGTCAATTCCGAGGGTCACCGTTTTGGCGGGCTGGACCTTGATGACCTTGACTGGAAGCGCCGTCGGTACAAGGGGCTCAAGGGCTACGGTGCATCGAAGATAGCCCAACTGATGACTGTCTGGGAATTTGCTGACCGCCTGAAGGGCTCGGGCGTCACCATCAACGCGATGCATCCTGGCGACGTAAGGACCAACATCGGCAACAACAACGGGCCCCTGTACCGGTGGTGGCTTCACAACGTGACCTGGCACCTGCTCAAGGACCCGATGATATCAGGCGAGGCGCTCTACTACCTTGCGGCTGCCCCGGAACTGGCCGACGCCAGCGGTCGCTTCTTCCACCTGACCATAGATGAGAAACCTGCTGCACACGCCCTCGACCGCGAGGTTGGACGCCAAGTCTGGGACCTGAGCCTGCGGATGACCGGACTTGGCCCGGGTTCTTGAGGATTGCCGGCTTGGCCGCTACGCCGCGGCGGTGGGCAGGCCGGTAACCAACATCGCCGCGTTGCGGCCATCGGCCACCACCTGGACCGCGCTGCACGCGCCACGCACCACCGAGCCGCACGCAACAACGTTGCCCCTGGCCCTGATTCCGTCCTCCTGCGGGTCCAGGCCGGAAACCAGAGCAGATGCTTGCGCGCCCACCGCGACAACGACCGCGGTGTACTCCTGCGCCAACCATCCGACGTGCTCGACCGGCTCGCTGCCCTCGAACCGAACTCCCGCGCCCATCACGCCATGCAGGTCACGCGTCAGTACATCGGCCGGCAGAATCGCCGGGTCGAGGTCGAGCAGACTGCCACCAGGTTCAGACCGAGCATCGCGGAGCGTTGCTTTCCATCCGGCGCGGACGAGGAAGTAGGCGCAACTCAGCCCAGCCGGCACAGCTCCAACGACAAGGGCATTCCTGTCTGTGGGTTCGGGTGTGCCGGCCATCCATCCCCGCTTTCCGGCCTCGCGGCAGACCCACGCCTCCAGTGCAGCAATCCGCACCGAGTCGTCGGCGAAGCTCTTGCGCAGGCAATGCCGCTCGCAGGCCGGGTTCGGACGGCAGAGGTGAGCGCAGACCTCGGCGAGCGGGTTGGTCTGGCGTAGCGCCCGGGCCGCGCCCGCGAAGTTGCCGGCTTCGATGCGGCGCATCACGTTGCGCATGTCGTTTCCGGACGGACAGGAGTGGGTGCAGCCCGACATCTCGCAGTACTGGCACTCACGCGCGAGCCGCGCCGCCCGCGCCGGGTCGATAGGTTCGCCGGGCGCAGGCAGCGGGTCGAGCGGTCTGCCTTTGACGATGTGGACCCGTTGGTGCTCGAATCCGCGGCGCCCGTACTCCGCGAGGCCGGCCGCACGCAGGACGAGGTTGGCGGCACCGATGCCCGATACCGTCACGGCCGGCGTTCCCATTCCCATCACGGTCGAGTCGCCGCAGAGAAACAGGTTGGGCCAGTCGCTCTGCGCATGCAGGCGCTTCATCAGTTGCTGGCCGATTGCCTGCCTGGGCCCGCCCACCGCGCCGCCGTTCTTCAGGGTGTAGCGCTCAATGGTCGCGGGCGTGCCCGCCTCAAGCACGATGATGTTCTTCCGCAGGTCCGGGAAGAGGGTCTCAATCTGGTCCAGGGTGCGCGCCACTGCGGCGGCTTTGCGCTCGCGGTAGTCGGCGGTCCGGTACTCTTTGCTCCAGGGGCTGGGCCACGGCTCAGGCGAAGGCGCGATGGTCGTGATGACATGCGTACCGGGCGGGCAGATGGAAGGGTCGTCGAGAGACGATATGTAGAGTGTGAGGTCGCCCTGGTTCACGCCCTTGATGTCGGCGATGAGCATTTCGACCGGCAGCGTGCCCGGCGGAATCGCCTCGGCTCTGACCCCGATGTAGAGAACCAGACTGGCATAGGTTGGTACGAGGTCCTTCGCCCATTCGGCCCTCCCCGGCTTCTGGAACTCGGGCCGGATGAGCTTGCCGTAGAGGTTCCAGACCGTCACGCCAGCCACAATCGCGCGCGCGCGAATCACCGTCCCGTCTTCAAGCCGCACGCCCGTGGCCGCGCCATTCTCGATGAGAATCTCGTCTACGCGGCGTCCGTAGAGCGCCTGCCCGCCGGCATCCTCAAGCGCCTTCTCGAGTGTCGAGGAGTAGATCTGAGGTGAGCGGGCCGGGTAATAGGCGCCGCCGACGTGGTTGTCCACAAACATCGTCGCGGCAAGGATGGCCGGGGTCTCGGCCGCGGTGCAGTAGACATAGACCGAGCAGAGCTTGTCGAAGAACGCCATCAACTCCGTGTCTTTCACGAACCGGCGCAGGACTTTCTCGGCCGGCATCGAGAGCATCCGGAGCGAAGCAACCATCGCGGCCGGGTGGCGCAGCAACTTCTTCAGATTCTCCTGCGGCGGTATCTCGGTCGGCGGTACGACCATCTGCTGGCTGGCAATGACCTTGGTGTAGAGCTTGCGCAGGTAGGAGTAGAGCGCGCGCACCTCGTCCGCCTGTCTTGGGAACGCGGCGCACAGTTCCGAAACGAACCGATCGTAGTCCGGCCAGAAAACTATGGGTTTACCATTGAAGTGCATCCTGAGCAAGGCTTGGTGCTCGATGACGTCAACGTCGGCTTCGAGTTCGTTCATCAGGAATCGGTGTGGATTCACCCCGCGTTCGCCGAACCCGTACATCAGGGCGGTGCCCGTATCAAACGAAAAGCCCTTCCGTCGGAGCGTTGTGCACATTCCGCCCGGCAGATAGTGGTGCTCGATGAGCAGGGTAGACAGGCCACGCTTGGCGACCAGCGCAGCAGCGGTCAGGCTCGACAGCCCCGAGCCGACGACCACGACGTCGCAGCGGTCCCGGACGACTCCTTCCGCGAGTAGCCTAATCCCTCGTTCCCTTCGCAAGTGCGCGAACCACGCGGTCTGCGGCCAGCTTCCCGGTCAGGATTGAAACCGGCAGGCCCGAAGGACTGAAGGTCCACTGGCCGGCCTGGTAGACGTCGGGCACGGGCGTCAGCACTGACTTCGCTATCTGCGGGAGTCTGCTGACTGCCGGTATCGGGCGGTTCGTGAACGCCCAGCCGGTGATTGCACCGTCCGAGTTTCCCGCAATCCGCTCGAGCGTAAGCGGCGTTGAGGTGAACCGGTCCATGACTGCCACCTTGAGACCGGGGTAGATACCGGCGTCCAGCACCTCGACGATGCCGTCCGACATCATGTCACGGAACTCGTCGTACCAGCCCATGGCTTGGATGTGCCGGACCAGCGAGTAGTCGAACAGCAGGCTGATGATGAGCCCGGTCTGGCCCGGCGGCGCCAGGGCGCTGTCCCGCAGAACCGGGATGGAAATCTCGTAGGTCGTGAGCGTGAGGAGTTTCTTCAGCCAGGAAATCAGCCTCGGTTTGTCATCGGTGAACTTCGACGGTCCGCTGCCCGCGACTTCGAGCAACTGCGAGAGATCGGCGCCTGACTGGCCGGCCGCGGAAGGCGTGTAGAAGAAGTGGGCGCTGGCTATCTTGGCGAAGTAGGACTTGTCCAGGTTCGCGGTGACGTAGACCGTGAAGACCGAGTCCCCGCCAACCTTGTCTTTGAGTTCTTCCTGTTTCGCTCTGACGTGGGCAGCAGTTCTGCTGTCGGTGATCGATGCCACTTCGGTTGAGCGATACAGCGCCTTCTGGTCCGCTGCCCAGACCAGCTTGCGGTAGCGGTAGGTCCGTCCGTTGGCGTCAACGGCAAGCTTCCGGTCCGGCTCGACCTTCGCGATGGCGGTTTCGGTGTCTATCGCGCCGCCGTTGGCAAGCACGTAGCCCTCTACTGCCCGGGCCAGCGTCCCCGTGCCACCTTTGGGATAGCGATAGTCAAGGTAGAGACTGAAGTAGCTCAGGGCGAAGAACGCGGGAGTGTCGCGGAAGAAGTGCTGGGCGATGATGTCGGCCAAGGCCCGGTTTGCGGTGAGTCTTGAGAGGTGCTCGTACACTGGCCCGTTCAATTTTGTCACCTTCGGCATCGTCAGCGTGTAGCGCAGCAGCCAGGGCAGGATAGTTCGGAACACGTAGCCCGGGTTGTTCTTCAGGTCAAGGAACAGCGGGTTGTCAATGCCGTACAGCACCGCCATGTAGCCCATGACCTTCTCGACTTCTTTCATGATTCGAGCGATGTCAGGCTTGTTGGCCGGGAAGTGTTTCTCCAGGAGTTGACGATACGCACCGAGGTCATCTCGGGTGGATATTCGGGCCACATCCCGGCCGATGCCGATGGAAACCGCGCCTGGTATGAACTCAACCTCCAGCCCCAATTGCCGGAGCATCGGCATGACGATCCCCGAGTTCTCCATTGCCCTGATGCCGCCGTCGAAGGTGAACTCGTTATGCTCAAACGAATTCACCAGCCCCCCGGTCTTCTTTTGCTTCTCGCAGACGCGCACCTTGAGTCCTGCTCTCGCCACGTAGGCGGCGGCCGTGAGCCCGGCCATTCCTCCGCCCACAACCAGGACGTCGCACGCGCTGGAAATGCCAGTCATTTCCAGTTCGGAACGGTTCGCTTGCATGGTCTCGGTCGCATTATGCTCGGCCAGTCCCATCGGTGGCGGAGGTTCGCACCGGGTGAGTGTAGTAGCAGCCGCCGTCACTGTCAATCGCGTGCCGCAAACGTGTGCCGCACTTGGCGCGGGCCCCGGTTTTGTTAGACTTGCGGTCATGAGCTGGTTGTTCATGTTGCTGGCGTTGGCATCGAGTGGAGAGAGCGTGGTAATCGACCACGTTTTCAAGCGCGTGGCGCAGAAGGACGGTCTGATTGCCGGGGTGAGTTACTACGCTGTCTACCGATACGAAGAGCAAGACCTGAAGGCCGGAAAGGCCAACTTGCTGGGCTGCACGCGGCGGGTGACCTGGGAACGCGGCGGCAGAGAGCAGCAGCACGAGTTCCTCACCGTCAGCTCGAACGGGCGGGAGCTCGCCGGCCGCGAGCGCGAGCGGGGAATCGCCGATCTGCGGCGCAAGGGACTGATGGCGAGCGACTCGCGGATGCCGTTCTTCACCGACACCCGTGAGGACTACGACTACGAGGTCACTTCGTCGGGCACCTGTCACGGCCGCGACGTCTGGATTGTCGAATTCGAGCCGCGGTCGCCGTCGGGCAAAACCGTGCGGGGACGAGCCTGGGTGCTGAAGGACAGCTTCGATGTGGTGCGGATGAGCTTCCTGCCCGCGCGCCTGCCTTTCGTGGTCACCGACGCGAGTATGGTGCTCGACTACGGGCTTGTCAACGGCATCTGGGTACCCGTGCGATTCGACATGAGTATGGACCTGAAGTTGAAGTTCCTGGTCGAGTTGATGCGCCGCCGCATCATCATCGAGGACCTTTACAGCGACCACAAGATCAGCCTCGGCGCGGAGGAATAGGGATGGCGCTGCGCGGCCTGCTGATGGCCGTTGTCGGGTTTGTGTCCGGCTCGCTGATGTTCTCGGCCTGGCTGGCGGGGCTTACCGGCCGCGACGTGCGCCGGGTCGGGGACGGCAATCCGGGTGCGGTCAATGCCTTCAAAGCCGCGGGACCGGTTATCGGCAGCCTGGCACTGCTGCTCGACTTCCTCAAGGGCTGGCTGCCCGTGGCAGCCGCCTACTGGCTGCTCGGCATCCGCGGCTGGTGGCTGGCAGCGGTTGTCGTCGCGCCCGTGCTCGGGCACGCTTTCTCGCCGTTCCTCCGCTTCCGCGGCGGCAAGGCGATCACCGCGACGTTCGGAGTCTGGTCCGGCGTGACCTTGTGGCAGGCGCCGTGCCTGCTCGGCGGCGTGCTAGCCCTGTGCAAGCTGGTGCTCAGGCTCCGTGACGACTGGAGCACGCTCGTTGCCTTCGCTTTCCTGCTCGCCTTCGTGCTCTGGCGACATCCGGAACCGGCGTTCATCGCGGCCTGGGCTGCGAATGCCGCGGTAGTCTCCTCGAAGCACCTGAAATCCCGGCCGGCCCCGTGAGCATCGTCGGCTGGCTGACCGATCCGCGGCACATCCTTGGCTTCGTGAGCGCGCAGGCGCTCATCGCCGTCACCAATGCTCTGCTGCTGAGGCGTCTGGCGCGGTTCCCGCAGGCAGCGGCCACGCCGAAGGTGTCCCTGCTGGTGCCGGCCCGCGATGAAGAGGAGTCCATCGGCTCCTGCGTCAAGTCGCTGCTCGCGCAGGACTACGGCGACTTCGAAGTGGTCGTGCTGGACGACGACTCGCAGGACCGTACTTCAACCGTGCTTGCCGGGCTCAAGGCCGAGCGGCTGCGCGTGCTTGAGGGGCGACCGCTGCCGGACGGCTGGAACGGCAAGGCGTGGGCCTGCCAGCAACTCGCCGACCTGGCGCAGGGCAGACTACTGCTCTTCACCGACGCCGACACGGTGTTTCGGCCGCAGACGGTCCGGCTGGCCGTGGATGCAATCGCGGCGACGCGAGCCGACCTGCTCACCGCCGTCACCCGGAATCACGTTCCTACCCTGGGCGAGCAACTGACCGTCCCGTTCATGTCGTGGTCGATACTGTCGTTGTTGCCGTTGGTTGTCACGCGTCTGCTGCCGCGCAGCGTAGCCTTCACCGCAGCCAACGGCAAGTTAATGCTGTTTCGGCAAGAGGCGTATCAGTCGGTGGGCGGTCACGCCGCGGTGAAGGATCACGCCACCGAGGACATCGCTCTTGCCAAAGCAGTCAGGCGAAAAGGGTATCGCTGGTGCCTGATGGATGCCACGTCTCTGGTGAGCGCGAGGATGTACTCCGGACTGAGAGACGCGGTCGCCGGGTTCAGCAAGAACCTCTTCGCACTATTCAACTACAATTTGCTCGTCGCCCTGTTTGTCTGGCTGTGGTTGCTCACGATAACCTGGTATCCGATTGGCCTGGTAGCGGCAGCGATTGCGACCGGCAGGGTCGCGCCCCTGGTTTCGGTAGCGACCATCGCCCTTGCCTGCGGCACATGGCTCTTGACCTCGCTCAGGTTCGGCCTGCCCTGGCACCTCTTCCTGCTCAGTCCGGCAATCGTGACGGTGTCTGCCTATACCGGCATTCGGGCACTTGTTCTGGTACTGACCGGCCAGGCCTGCTGGAAGGGCCGCCGCCTGGTGACGCGCAGGCCGCGACTCATCTGAATGCAGCCGTGGCGCAGGCCATACCGACGACTGGCTCAGCAAGTTCGCGCTGTCGGTCGGTATGTACATCAAGTAGCTGCGGAGAGAAGAACGGCGGGCAGACTTTCGCCTGCCCGCTTCGTTCTGACGGAGGACTCTCTACGTGTTCCGTCCGGCCGTGTGGGCCTCCGTGTTCCCTGCCGTGTCCGGGCTAGGGACACGATCCGTATTGTCCGACAATCCGGTTATGTCCCCGCCCGGCTTCGTGTCTTTGTGGTGAACTCCGGTTCTACACTGCTTCGATGGTTGTCGGCGGCTTCGTCGTGATGTTGTAGGTCACGCTAACCACGCCCGGCACCTCGTCGGTGATCCGCTTGGCCAGCTTCTCCAGTGTTTCGTAGGGGAGACGCGTCACGGTCGCGGTCACCGCGTCCTTGCTCTCGAAGCAGCGGACTTCAATCTGCAAGCCAAAATCCCGCTTGCCGTTCCTCATACCCGTCACCTTGTCCTCGTGGAGGATCGCGAGATACTGGAAAGCGCCGCAGCCTTTCAGTTCGCTCTCGACGACTGCGGTCGCCTTGCGCACCACGGCCACGCGCTCGGGCGTGACTTCACCGATGACCCGCGCGGCCAGCGCCGGTCCCGGGAACGGGGGCCGGTTGTAGATTTCCTCAGGCAGACCGAGCGCCTTGCCGACGACGCGGATCGATGTCTTGCGAAGCTGCAGCACCGGTTCGAGCACCTTGTACCCGAAGGTCTTCTGCGTGTCGATGCCGAGCTGTTCGAGTATGTTGTGCTGGCGCTTCACGCCCGCGACCGTCTCCTCGACGTCGGTCCAGTTCGTGCCCTGGAGCAGGAACTTCGCCCCGCTCTGCTTCACCAGGTCGCCGAAGACCTGCTTGTAGAACGTCTGGGTGATGGCCTCGCGCTTCTCTTCCGGGTCGGTCAGGCCTTTGAGCGCGCCGAAGAACTCATCCTCGGCGTGAATCAGCTCGACCGGCACGCCGAGTCCCTTGAAGACCTTCACGATGTACTCGGGCTCGCCCTCGCGCATGATGCCGTTGGCGATGAAATAGGTCTTCAGCTTGTCGCCCAGGGCCCGATGTCCGATCATTGTCACGACCGACGAATCCACGCCGCCGGACAGGGCGTTCACTGCCAGCCCGTCGCCGACCGTCTTGCGCAGTATCTCGACCTGGTGAGCGATGAACCGCTCGACGTTCAGCTCTGCGGGCGTTATCTCATTCACGTCCATTTTGCCTCCGTTTGTGCCTTTGGGTCGCTCAAGACTAGGCCGGGACGTTCCGAGGTCAAGCCGTGAGCCAGAAGCCCGCGTCTATCTAGAATCGCGAATCTGGAATCGAGAATGGGATGGCCTCGCGCCTTCCGCGCATATCAATCTGCAATCGGCAGGCCGGAATTCGGGGTCAGCCGTCGGCCGTCAGTCCGGCCGACCTGCAATCGTCAATCCGGCGCCGAGCCGCCCTGAGGCGAAGCGAGAGGGTCTCTTCTCAGTCTGGAATCGGAAATCGGTTGGATGGACGGGCTGACGCAATCGACTGGCTTCGGAATCCTATGCGACAGTGAATTAAGTATCGTGAGTCCCTGTTCTTCATGTCCCTGTTTCTCCCCAGGTCCCGAAGCCCGGTCACACCTGGGTTGGGGACAACGGACCCGGCTGACGGGGCAGGCTACCCGCGTTTGACGAGCGGAAGCACGACCGGTGGTAGGCCCATACGGCTGATCGTGCTGTGCACGAACTCCCGGAAGTAGGGCCAGGTATTGACCGGCAGATTCACCTGTGCGAACACCTCAAAGTAATCCTTGGTCATGGGTCTCGCGACACGCAGCCCCATCTCAAACGTGCAGTGCACCTCCAGCAACCTATCCTGTTCGCCCATGTAGCTCATCGACAGGTCGTAGTGGTGCTGGACGAAACACGTATTCCCGTCGCCCTGCCTGAAGTCGGCACGTTCACTGGTGTTGAGGTCCACTCGTCGGGAGATGTCTATCTTGTCCGCGAGCCGCCGCGCCTGCGATTCCTTCACGATGATGCCGAGCAACTCGACGCCCTTGATGAACTCACGGTACTCCTTCGGACTAACCTTGGGTCGCGCGCCCTTCCTATCGGCCATGACTCACCTGACCTCTCTTAGGACGAAGTCGGTGCTGCCCGGGCCTTCGGACACGAGATACTGCTCATCAATGGCTCTCGCGCCGCGATGCTTCATCTGCAGTCCCTGGAAGCTCCACATCATGCCGGCGACGCCGGTCCCGAGGTGCTCGACCGCCGCGCAGGCCTTCTCGACCTTGTCTTCGACGGCCTTGAGCGCGTTGTTCTCTGCCAGAAGCGCCAGGACGTACTGATTGAGGCTCACCCCGTCGCGCTCGGCGCTCGCTACGAGCCGCCCGTGCAGCGTCTCGGGTAGCCGAACCACGAACTTGCCGGAGTACTTCCTTTGCTCGGACGGCAACGGAATCTCGACCCCCGACTCAATGGCGTCCTCCAACCACATGGCTCTGGCCTTCTCGATGTTCCTGACCGCCTCGTCCGGGGTCTTCCCCTCGGACATGCAACCGGGCAGGTCCGGAATCCGAGCGAAGTACCATCCGCCATCCTGCTCGGCCAACTCAACCGGGTACTTCAGTTTGAGATACTTTGAGAGCTCCCGCTTTGCCTCGGACTTCACACAGCCTCCTCTTCTATACCCAGAAGCTTGATTATCTCTACAAGATACACGCGTCTGACGCGGTCGCCTGAAACCGGAAATCCAATCGGGTGCTTGCCCGGGCAGATGAAACGACGATGACTGGTACCGCTTCCCTTCTTCCACTGGTATCCGTAGTATCGTAGCACAATGACGACCTCATCGAACCGCATGTCTGTCGGCCTGGACAAGAGCTGCCGAATCAGCTTCTCTCGGTTCGACAATGGCTGATGATACTACGGGTAATACTACCCGTCAAGTTCGGCTTCACGGGGCGTTTCGCGGCCCAAACTCTCCCCAGTTGCGGGCGAGGGTGGATTGGATCTTCTTTTCCATCCGGGCGATCAGCTCCCGGCTTGCGGAAAGAGGAAGTCGGCGCGGCGACTTCCGTCGCGGGGCTAGCTGCGTTTCTTGGAGGGTGGCCTATCGGCAACCGCAGTTGCTTCCGGCTCGGCCTGCGGCTGCGCCGCCACTCTGCCGCCAGATGCCGCCACGAAGTTCATCGTTGGCAGAAAGACCCTGCCCCACGGGCCGTTGCCTGTGGTCTCCGCCACAATCTGCCTGGCGACGCCGTACAAGATGCTGGGCGCATTCTGCGCATGCATCGTGATACGCATCCCTTGGTCCAGACCACCGGGCAGTCTAAAGAATCCCACAACTACCATGTCCAACTCGCACCTAGCGTTCGATCCGTCCTTCTGGCCTACCTTGACCCTGAGCCTAACCATGAATCGGTTCGAAGTCTCCTTGTGCTCAAACGAATCGGACTTCACATCGACCTGCTCGAGTGGCACTTGCTTCTTGTCGAATTCCGCGCGTACGTGGCAGTTCAGCGACTCCAGGAAGTAGCTCTCAAGCTGCAACGGCACTTGTGGATTCACCGTTCACCTCGCTGCGTGCTTCGACCTTCGTCAATGGTGTACCGTCGATCTGCGTACTCGAAGCAATCCCGGATTTGCTGGTCTGTCCAGTCATGGAGAAGCTTGCTGTCGCCACATCAAACCAGTGGGCTGCAGTCTCGCGCGAGTGCAGGTGCAGTGCAACCCTGGCATTCAACGCAAGCGCGACTTTGACCAGTGTTTCGATGGTAGGATTGAACGTCCCTCTTGTCGCGTGCCACTGAAAATTGACCCACCTGTGCCATCCAAAACTGACCCACCCTGGTAGACTATTTCTTGTGCCGTTCGGGCCGTTGGGCGGCACAGGAGGAAAGGTTGATTTCAGTGCAA
>Ga0163209_1000814_pt1 | contig 13719 bp, 14 predicted proteins | sample Kivu_160m_FD_113538 | JGI IMG/M metagenome (GOLD analysis project Ga0163209, IMG submission 113538) | Freshwater microbial communities from Lake Kivu, Western Province, Rwanda to study Microbial Dark Matter (Phase II) - Kivu_160m | ecosystem: Environmental > Aquatic > Freshwater > Lake ...
ATATGGTAATCTGGGGTATGTAGCGGTCCAGCACGCTTTTTATTATCCGGTAGTCCCTCCTGAAGCCGGGAATCTGCATGCCGCCCTCCTGAATCTGCTTTGCGATGGACTCGGAGTCGAGGCCGGTTGTGCTGACCCAGAACTTCCCGAACACCACACAAAACAGGATGAAGACCAGCAGGTAGACCAACAGGTGGGACAACACGCGGGTGTCGACCAGCATGCTCCATTTGCTGGGCATCAATATGCCGTTGAGCTCGCCCAAAGTCACCCTCGAGGCGAACTGATAGACGACGTTCTGGACTGCAGTCATTTCAGTTGGCGGATTGTTCACGTCCACTCCAAAGAATCCGGCAAACATCTGCACGTTCGCCAGCAACGCCGCCGCAAGAATGACGGGAATGTTTGAGACATAGAAGAACTTAAGCGGGTAGCGGCCTCCGATGCCCCGTATGCCCCCATAGGAGAGGGGTATTTCAAGACGCATTGCCTCCCCAAGGGCGACGATGAAGAACACCAGTATGGTGGAGAAAATCGGCAAAAGAAGCATAAGCTCGAAATTCCCTAGCATCATCTGGTCCAGAAAGTTGGGTATGACGCCCGCGAAACGTCCGGTGGCTTCCCTGATGGGGTTTATTGAATACGTTATTATTGTCTGGGAAACGCCGCCTGCGATGAACAAGCTTATTCCAGACCCTATGCCCCACTTGGACACCACCTCGTCAAGGTACATCAAAAGTATTGAACCCAACGCTATCTGCGATATCGTGAATACCCTAAGCGGCCAGTCAACAGCCCAGTAGGCTCCAGCCGGGCTTTCCACCATCGCATCAACCATGTGGGTGGCAATCACCAGCGCAGCAGCCTCGAAGAAAGAGATGATTATCGTGAGAATCTTCTGGGTCCCCTGAAACAACGCCTTCCCTTCCGGCTTCTTAAGGTCGATGTCTATCATCTCCGCGCCAACGAGCAGCTGGAGTATGATGGACGCAGTGACTATGGGGCCGATTCCGGCCGAAATTATGGTCCCCATGGAGCTTGCGAAAATAAGCTGCAGCTGACTGAAGCCGCGGATGGACTCCTCAAGCTTGGCTACTGTGACGCCGTAGGGGTATATAACCCCCATCGTGAAAAACAGTATCAGGGCGACTGACGTCCAAAGCAGCTTTTCATTGAAGGCGACGTGCCTTCCGGGAAGCTTTACTTCAGGCAGGTATTTTATGAACGGCCTAATGAATTCCAGTTTCATTTTTATTGTCTTGGATTGGACTTTAATCTCCGTCTTTTTATCCCGCTTCTGTTGTTTCCGCCCCAGCTTTTTCGGTTGGTTCTTCCTCTGCCGCCGTTAGGGTTACTTGCCCCCCAGCAGCCTCTATCTTCTGCTTTGCCTTCTGACTGCATTCGCCGACTTCGACAATGAATTTCTTTGCTACGGGACCCGCGCCAAGAAGCTTGCCAACTCCCTTGTCGGAGAGGTTTACGACGTATGCATCCTTCTCCTTCCTCAGGAAGCCGTTTTCGACAAGCTTGTCCGCGTTCTGGCTCAAGTAGCCGATGTTCACGGCCGACTTTTCCTTGACCTGGCAGCTTGGCCTCCTGAAACCGGACCTGCCGAAGTAGTCGGGCAAGTATTTGGACACGTAAGTCCACTTGTGCTTTTTGCTTCCCGCCATTCCGCGGCCACCCCGGCTTCCGGCCCCGCGGTGCTTTTGGGTGTTTCCGTAGCCGTGCGTCCTCGAACCCCTCTTCTTCTGTGTCTTGCGGTTTTTGTGGGCCATCTTAGATCATCCTCTCCAGAAGCCCGTTTATTTTTTCGCCCCTGTAACCCAAAGCCCCTCCGGTTGAGTAGGGCTTCTTTATGCCGAATCTTTCGAAGCCTTTTTTTGGCGGATTAAGCCTGAACGTCTTCTTTATCGCAGGTACGTCCTCGAGCTCGGCCTTGAACTCCATGAACGCCTTCGCGAAGTCGCCTATCGACCGGTGACTTGTCTTCTCCTCCATGAACGCGTCGCTTAGCCTGCCTCCCTGGACGCGGCCTCTGACATTCAGCAGCTTCTCCAGCGCGGCCTGACTTACTTCGCCCCAAGTCACATAGTCCTTTATGTTCATCACCATGCCCATGTATTCGGGCCTGCTGTCTATGACTACACAGTGGTTGGGCTCGGTCAGCTTCAGCATCTCGAAAGTCTTTTTTATTTGAGGCTTCATGTGGACGCTGCCCCGAACTCTCACGACAGCCAGCCTACGTCTGGCCTCCTCCTTTTTGGTTTCGCCTTTAGTCATGTTAACCCGTTGATTCAGGCTCCTTTGGAGCCTGATACTATCTTTAGCCTGGATGTGTTTTGCTCGCTTACCTTGATTTCATTCGTCTTGATGAGGGCATTGAACATCGCGTGAGCGAAGTTTATGCCGGTTCGGGTGTGCCCGTCGGTCTGCACCCAAGCATCCTTTATGCCCGCAAGCCCCAGAATCTTTTTAGCTACTTCGCCGCTGACCAAACTAACGCCCTGAGGCGCCGGCTTTATGGTTACGGTAACGCTGCCCGCCTTCCCGCTGATTGTGACCGGAACGCTGTGGGGCTTCCCGCACCCGCACTCCCAGCTTCCGCAGCCCCTTTTTATGGGCTTTATCGTCAGCTTTGCCTGCTCGATGGCGTGCCTTATGGCCGGACCAACTTCCTTTCCTTTGCCTTCGCCTATGCCGATGTACCCGTCCCCGTTTCCGACGACGGCGACGACCCTGAAGCGCATTCTTCTTCCAGAGTCGGTCACACGCTGGACTCTTCCGACGTCCACTATCTCCTCCTTCAATCCAGGCAGTAGTTTGTCGACTATCCCCGTCTCCTTTATCGGCACGCCCAGCTTCATCAGCTCCGTCATGGAGGCTATTTCGCCGGCGTAGACTTTACGGCCGAGCGAGGTTTTTGGTACCCATATCTCAGGCTCCTCCTCTACAGAGAAATCCCTGTCTGAGTCGCCGGACCTCCCCCTGGTTTTGGCTGCTGTTTCAACAACAGCCTCTCCAGCAACCGCATTCTCAGTCCCCTCAGCGTCATTGGCTGCCTCCGTTACGTTAGGCTTTTGCTTTTCTGGCTCTCCTGCTGCAGGTGCCGCTACTTCAGGCCGGGTTTCTTCGCCGGTTTCTTGAGTCTCCTCGGGATTCTTATTTTTTGAGGTCATTTTCTATCTTCTTTTTTATGTTAGCCACGTCTGAGACCATGTTTTTCGACTTCTCGACGTATGATGTTATGTGGGCTCCGCTCAAGCGTTCCTCGGACGGAAGCATCTTTTCGTCGTGCTTTACGTCCAAGCCGGCGTCCAACGCGCCCTTTAGTGCCGCATATATCCTTGAGCTGCCGGCCGAAACGTTCATGCCGAAGTCGAGTATGGCTTCATTGACGTTTTTTTGCTTGGCCTTCAGCCCGCATATGAAGCCTGTCAGGTAGGCGGCCGGCAGGTTTCCTGTGGCGTGCGCCCACCCGTGCTTCCCGAGCTCGGTTGATTTGGCGGTTACCTCGACTTTGTCGCCTTCTTCGCCGTAGTTTACGAGCTGAACGAGTATGTGCTTGTTGGATGGCCGCACCACCAGGCGCGTTAGGCCTGACTTGAGCATCTTTATTCTGGACTTGTAGTTGGTCTTGCTCTCCCTTTTCCGCCTGTAGCCGACCCGGTATGTTGGACCCGTTGCCATGTTATTTCCTCGCCCTCTCGAGTGACTCCAGCAGGTGTCTCCTGCTGTGATAGAGGTTTCCTTTTATTTGTAGGTAGAGCTTGTGGTACTGGCCTTCGCCTATTTTCTTTTCTTTCTTTAGTTTCCTTAGTTCGTCCCTGAGAGCCCTAACCTTCTTTATCCACAGCTCCCTTCCCTTCTGCCTCGACGTCTTCAGGCCCCTTCGGTTTCCGTGGCCCTTGTGCCTTCCCTTCTTTTTTTGCTCTGCCGCTTGCCTTGCCCTGTGCCTGCTGGTGCTTTTCTCTGGCCTGCTGGTTATGACGCCGTTTTTTATGAGGCCTCGCACGTCTTCTCTGGTTATGGCTTCCGCAGCATCCTCAATCCTCTCTTTGTTGAACTTCACGCGGTTTACGCCGACCTTGAGGAGTTTAGCCGCTATTGCTCTCTGGTTTTTGAGGTTCATGTTTCACCTTTTCTGGGATTGAGTATGGTTATCTTGCTTTTGTTGGCCTCTTTTATCATCTCGTTTCTCTTTCTTCTGCCGACTGCGGAGGCGATGATGGCTGCCTCAGTTTCCGGTTTTATCTGCGCAAGCTCCTTTAGGTTGTGTATCAACACAGGCTGGTAGCCTAGCGGGTGAAGCCCCTGCAGCGCGTTAGGGTTCTTGTACCCCACGCTTGGCGCCTTTCCCTTGCCTCTTTTTCCCTCGTGTTTTTTGCTGTCGATTCCCCTGGAGGTCCTCCACACGAGACTGAGCCTCTTTTTGTAGTGCTCCTGCCTCCGGAACTTGGGCTTCTTTTTCTTTAGCTTGGTTTCCTGGCCCTCTTTTTTCTCGCGGTATTTTATCTTCTCCACCGGCTTCGGCTTTTTCTCCTTTTTCTCTTTGGTCTTCTTCTTGGCTTCCTTGGCGCCGGATTTCTTTTTTTCAGCCTCCTTGGCTTCAGTTACGGCTTCTTGCCCCGGTTTTTCCTCCACTAGGCCGCTTTTTTCCTTTTTTCTCTTGCGTTCCTTGGTTTCGTGCTCGAGCTCACCCCTCTCGGCCTTGATTTCCCTTTCCTTTTCCGTTGGGCTTATGTCCTTGACAGTCATTTTGTCGGTTTGTGCTTATTTCAGCGGTCTCCCGTCTTTTTCGACCAAATATATGCCGTCCTGGAAGACGCGGGGGTCGAGCCTCTTTATCCGGGTTGCCTGCTCTATGTTGGCGGCGGTCTGCGCGACCACGTTTTTGTCTATCCCCGTTATGATTACGTCCTGGCCTTTGACCTCAAGCTGCGCCCCATCGAGTATGGCCGCCTTCCGGGGGTATTTCTCCCCCAGGAAGTTGTCTATGAGCAGCTCCTTGCCCTGAAGTTTCACGCTCATGGGGAAGTGCGAGTAGAGTATCCTCAGCTTGTAGGTTATTTTTTCGGTTACGCCGCGTATCATGTTTAGCACGTTTCCTCTTTCGGTGTTGGCTAGAGCCCTCTGTTTTTTGCGGTTTTTTGACGTCGAGAGCGTTATCTTTTTTCCGTCGGTTTTGGCTTCGAGCAGCCGTGACTCGATTTTCTTGGAAATCTCTCCCTGCGGGCCCTTGATTTTTATGGTTCTTCCCTCCACTGACGCCGTCACGCCCTCGGGAACCTCAAGCTCTATTGTTATTCCCTCCATCCGTTTTTGTTTCATGGCTTTTGAGGTCGTCATTTTGTTTTGTTTGGGTTGTCTAGTATACGTAGGCCAGCAGCCTTCCGCCGTGACCTTTTTCTTTCGCTTCCTTGTGGCTCATCACGCCTTTCGGCGTCGAAACCACGAGGACTCCGAAGTCTACTGCGGGCAGAAACCGCTTCTCCCACCGTATGTAGTCGTCTTTTTTGACCGGGAACCGCGGCTTTATGACGCCGCAGTTGTTTATCATCCTCCCTAGGTTGACGTTTATTGTTCCGCCGCGTCCGTTGTCGGAGTATTCGAAGCCCTGTATGTACCCCTCGTTCTGGAATACATTCAGCACCTCCACAAGCAGCTTTGATGTTGGCTTTATAAGGCACTGGCTCTTTCCGACCCTAACGCTGTTCTTTATGCTGATTATCGCATCGTTTATCAAATCTTGCGTCATCTTAACAACCTTTTTGGCTGGTATTTTTAATGTGTCCTTCCCACGCGACTATCTCTGGGGTTTCTCCTTGCGGCCTTTCCAGAGTTCGTTGAGGGAGAGGTTGTTGACTTGTATAACCTTGTATCTCACTCCGGAGATATCCCCCATCGAACGGCCTTTCCGTCCGCCTATGCCCTCTATGGTCACTTCGTCGTGTTCTTCGATAAAGGTGATGGCTCTGTTTCCGGGACAAAATGCGGTTGCTTGCCTGCCATTCTTTATCAACTGGACTCTGACTGCCTTTCTTATTGCCGAGTTGGGCTGCTTAGCCTCTATGCCCACCTTCTCCAGCACTATCCCCTTGGCCTGCGGGGCCCCCTCCAACGGGTCGTGTTTTGACTTTAGCTTCAGCACCCTCCGCTTGTAGTCGCTTTTTTTCCAGCGGAATTTGTGCCGGTGGTCTCTCTGTTTTTTGCCTGCGAATTCTCCTTTGCCCATTTTGTGTGTACTGTGGTGTTAGACGAAGTTAGTTATAAGGATTACGGTTTTAAAAATACGCGCCAAGGGCTTGCCCTTTAGGTTGTCTCTATTATGATGTCCTTAAGGTTTAGGTAGCGGTCAAGGAGGATTCTCGCAATCTTTATTTTCTCCCCCCGGACGCCGATTATGTTTTTCTTGTCCCTCCTGCTGGTCTTTACGACCAGGTTTTTTCCCTTTCCCGCCTCGCTTATCCTGACTTCCCTTATTTCGGCGGACTGGAACATGTTTTTGACGAACTGCGCGTAGTCTTCCGAGTACTCTATGACCTGGATGTTTTTGCCGAACTTGCTCCTGACCTTCTCTATGTTGGAGCCCTTTTTTCCTATGGCCAGCCCCATGTCCTCCTTTTGGACTAGGAAGCATATCGTTTCTTCGGTCTGCACCATGTCTGTCGCCTTAGCGCCAGTCAGCTTTTCAAACAAGTTGAGGAACTGTATGTCTTCTGAGCCCAAACGTATTTTGCTCATTTTACTTGAGAATGTCTGAGTCTCCTGCGTCTAGGACCGCCAGCGTGGACACCGGGAAGGGTTTCCCGCAGCTTGAACCCAGCTCTAGGGCGGTCGCCGGAGTCGGCAGGCATTTGACGCCGGCAAGCTGGCTGTAGTAGAGTATGGACTCCCTCACCTTTTTCGGGCTGCTGTTGCTTAGTATCACAAGCTCCGGACTGCCGGTCTGGAGCAGAGTCAACACTTTCTTGTAGCCCAACGCCAGCTCCCCCGTCTTTGCCGCAACACCTAATTCGCTACCTAAGTCTTTCATTTCTTGTCCTTCTTTTTGCCGGATATGAGTTCCTTGTTCACGGCCAGCTCTACTTTTCCTGTGCCAACCGGTATGGGCTGGCCGATGATTATGTTTTCTGCGACGCCCATGAGGGGGTCGACTTCGTTGTGTAGGGCCGCATTTAGTATGTGTTTTTCGGTTTCCTCGAACGCTGCCCTCGCCAGCACCGAGCCTTTGGCGCCGCTTATCCCGGTTCTCCCAACCGCCTGGAGCTCGCCCGTCACAGTCATCCTGTCGGCGACCACCATTATGTGGCGTATGTCAACGTCCAGCGACTGGTCCTCGAGCACCTTGACGGCCTCGTTTATTATCGCGTTTCTTCCGGCTTCAACGCCCAGGGTCTCGTATATCTGCTGGATGTCGTTGGTCGTCGTCCTCTTTACGTCAACTCCAGGTATCTCGAGCACTGCCTTCAGGTTTGAGCCTTCGGTGTAGATGAGGTATTCCTCGCCCACTCGTCTCACGAAAGCCCGTGTTATGTCTTTTATTCCTGACAGGCGTTTTTTCTCTATCTTGCTTCGGATTTTCTGGAGGTCCGCGAGCGAGTCGGCCTTTATGGTGAACGTGCTTCCTTTCGCGTTTACGCCCTCCATCTTCTTCAGTATTTCGGACGCCTCCTTGTCTGAGGTCTCTAGGACGAGCTTCGACTCCTTTACGTTTATGGTCATCTTGACGACGTCTTTCATGGACTTTTCGGCCAGCTTGTCTGCTATCTCCTCCGCGTCCTTTTTTGTCTTGTTGTGCTGCTCGTCGAGGTAGAGGGTCATTATGGAGTTTTTTGGCGACCTTTTGGCGTCTATTATTTCTATGAGTCTTGGCAGCCCCAGGGGGACGCTAAGCTCAACGACTCCGGCGTAGTGGAAGGTTCTCAGCGTCATCTGGGTTCCCGGCTCGCCGATGGACTGGGCGGCTACCGTGCCGACCGCCTCGCCTGGGACGACAACGGCTTTTTCGTAGTTCTCCAGTATTTTCTGCTGCTCCTTTTTGTCGGCCTTCTCCAGCATCCTCTTTATTCTTGTTGGTAGTTCAGGCTCTTCCATTTTGCTCCATGTATCCCTTCTTTGAGGGGTCTATTCCGTCTTCCCCGTACTTGAATTGTATTATCACTCCGCCGTCGCCCCTGACAGTCAGGTCGGGGTAGACGACAAGGTCCTGCAGCGCGTTTATGAGCCTTCTCTGCATGTATCCGCTGCGTCCGGTTCTTATGGCGGTGTCCACTAGGCCTTCTCTGCCGCCCATGCTGTGGAAGAAGTATTCCGTCGGCGTCAGACCGCGCTTGAAGTTTGACCTGACGAAGCCGTTGGCTCCTGCGCTTACGTCCCCTTTCTTGAAGTGCGACAGCGTTCGCTTGTAGTATCCCCTCTTTATGCGTTCTCCCCGGACGGCCTGCTGGCCGACTGACCCGGACATCTGGGTTAGGTTGAGCATCGACCCTCTTGCGCCGGTTTTGGCCATCATGACGGCCGCGTTTTCTCCCGCGTATCTGGCGGCTGTTCTGCCTGCCTCGGTTCTTGAGTTTCCGAGCTCGACCATTATGTATTGCTCGAGGGATTCCTCCATTGATTTCCCGGGTATGATTTTGAGTTCCTTGCGGTTGTAGGCCTGTATCAGCTCGTTGACGTTTTTCTCAGTCTGGTTGAGCAGTTCCGTCAGCTCCTGCTTTCCTTTTTTGGGCATGTCTTCTTCGTCTATGCCGACGCTGAACCCGTATTTCATGACCGCGCGTATCGCCAGCCTCGTTGAGTCGTCTATGTATTCTTGCGCCACCGTCGGCCCGTAGTCTATGAACAGCCGGTCCAGGAGCTTGCCCGCCATCCCCTCGGAGTCTATGACGCCGGACACGAGTTTTCCTTTCTTTATGACGACGTCGTTTTTTGACATCTTGCCGGGGTAGGTTATGTCCAGGTCTTCGGGCAGCAGCAGCGAGAATATCTCCTTGCCCGTGAACTTCTTCTTTTTCTCGGGTAGTTCGATGAGGTTCCTTGTCAGGTCCAACGCCTCCTGTCTCGTGAGCTCAACTTGGTCTCTGGTGAGCAGGAACATGCCCGTGACGTGGTCGTGCCGTCCGCCTATGAGCGGCCCGCCGAACCTCGGCGATATGATGTTTTCCTGCACCTTCATGAGTATTTCGGCTTCGGCTATGGCCTCCTCAGACTGCGGCACGTGGAGGTTCATTTCGTCGCCGTCGAAGTCCGCGTTGTATGGGGCGCAGACTGCGGTGTTTATCCTGAAGGTGTTTTGGGGCAGCACCTTCACTCGGTGGCACATCATTGATGTCCTGTGGAGCGAGGGCTGCCTGTTGAATATGACTATGTCTCCGTCGCAGAGGTGTCTTTCGACCAAGTCGCCGGCCATCAGGCTGTTGGCTATCTCCTCCTTTGTGGAGTCCATGACGCGCCTCCTTTTTCCGCCGGATATGACGTTGTGGACTCCGGGGTGTATTGCGGGGCCGTTGAGCACCATCTTCCTCATCTTCTCAATGTTTCTTTCGCTGATCTGCTCCGGGACCGTCAGTTCTATCGCCACGGGGTAGGGCACGCCCACCTCGTTTATGCTTATGTTGGGGTCGGGCCCCACGACGGTTCTTGCCGAGAAGTTGACCCTCTTTCCGGAGAGGTTGTTTCTGAAGCGGCCTTCTTTGCCCTTGAGCCTCTGTGCTATGGTTTTTAGCGGCCTGCCTGAGCGGTGTCTCGCAGGCGGTATCCCAGTTATTCCGTTGTCGAAGTAGGTCGCCACGTGGTACTGCAGCAGGTCCCAGAGGTCCTCTATGATGAGCTGCGGCGCCCCGGAGTTTATGTTCTCCTCGAGGCGCTGGTTTATCCTTAGTATGTCGACCAGCTTGTGGGTGAGGTCGTCTTCGCTTCTGTCTGCCGACTCGAGGGTTATCGATGGCCTCGCGGTTATCGGCAGCACCGGTATCACGTGGAGTATCATCCACTCGGGCCTCACCTTCATGTCCATCTGCTTGAGGTCTTCGTCGCTCACCTTCTCGAACCGCTCCTTTATCGTCGTCACAAGGAGGTTGTCTTCGTTCTCGTAGTAGGAGTAGGGTCTGACGAACTTTATCTTGATTTGTTTTTCCCCGCAGTAGGGGCATTTTCCTCCGTTGTCGGTCACCTTCGCCGCCTTGGCCCAGATTATGTCGCCTATCTGCGGGTAGTCCTCCCGCTTGTATTTCTCGTATTTCTTGAGGTCGTCGGGCGAAAGCAGTATCCTGCTGCATGACCTGCATGTCGCCCTGAGTAGGTTGTACACCTCGCGCGAGTAGCCGACGTGTATGACCGGCCGGGTCAGCTGTATGTGGCCGAAGTGGCCCTGACATTCCCCGAGGCGTCCGCCGCAGGTCTTGCACCTTATTCCGGGGTCGATGACGCCCAAACGTGGGTCCATCAGGCCGCCTTCTATGGGGTATCCGTCGTCGTCGTAGGTGTTTGGAGTGTATATTCTGGCGGCGCTGAGCTTCTGTATCGTCTTCGACGAAAACAGCCCAAACTCTATTGAGGTTATCTTTTTTCTCACAAGCATTTTCAGACCTTGTCGCCAAGCTTCAGCTTGGGGTGTATGCACATTCCCTGCAGCTCGTTTAGGAGCAGCTTGAATGCGTAAGCCATTTCAACTGGGTATGAGATTGAGTCGCCACAGAGCGGGCATGTGACCTGCTTTTTCTCGAAGTCCCTCACCGCTATTAGGCCGCATTTGCTGCAGACTGGGACGACGACTTTGTCTGACTCGTCCAGCAGGCGGTCCTTCAGCACCATGGATGAGCCGTGCCCTATGAGGCAGTCGCGCTCCATCTCCCCGAACCTTAGGCCGCCTTCTCTTGCGCGCCCCTCGGTCGGCTGCCTGGTCAGCATCTGAACGGGGCCGCGCGAGCGCGCGTGCATTTTGTTTGCGACCATGTGGTGTAGCTTCTGGTAGTAGATGACTCCCACGAATATTTCGACTTCGTACTTTTTGCCGGTGACGCCGTCGTATAGGACTTCCTTCCCCGTGTTGTTGAACCCGTATTTCGGCAGCAGCGCCCTGAGCGAGTCCTCGTCCTCGTTGTAGAATACTGTTCCGTTGACTGCCCGGCCTTCCATTGAGCCGACTTTGCCGCCTATCATCTCCAAGACGTGTCCGACCGTCATTCTGGAGGGGATTGCGTGGGGGTTTATTATGAGGTCGGGTATTACGCCGTCTTTGGTGAAGGGCATGTCCTCCTGCTTGACGGTCAAGCCGACTATCCCCTTTTGGCCGTGGCGTGAGGCGAACTTGTCTCCCAGCTCGGGTATGCGCTGGCTTCTAACCCTGACTTTCGCCAGCCACTGCTTTTCGAGCGTTTCTGTGAGCACGACGGCGTCGACTACTCCGGACTCCATGTGCCTTACCGTGGTTGACGTGTCTCTCCGCCTTTCCTCGACCATCCCGTAGGGGCCGATTTCCTCCAGGAACCTGGGCGGCGAAGTCTTTCCAATGAGGACCTCTCCGGGGCCGACGTCCGCCTCAGGAAGTATTATTCCGTCTGGACCCAGCTTTGCGTAGGTTTCCTCGGACTGCGCGCCCTCCACGTTGGCTGGAATCTGGAACTTGTCCTTCTGGCCGCTTGGGTAGCCCCTCTCCTGCGAAGTGTAGGTGCGGTAGAAGGTTGAGCGGCCGAGACCGCGTTCTATGGAGCTTTGGTTGAGTATTACCGCATCCTCCATGTTGTATCCCTCGTAGGACATTATGGCGACCACGAAGTTTTGTCCTGCAGGCCTTTTGGAGTAGTTCAGCGAGTCCACGACGTCGGTTTTGACTATCGGCGTCTGCGCGTAGTGGAGTATGTTGGCCCTGCTGTCGAAGCGGGCGTAGTAGTTTGAGGCGTACATGCCGAGGCTCTGTTTCGCCATGGCCGCAGCCATCGTAACCCTCGGGCTGGAGTTGTGTTCCGGGTATGGCGCGAACCCGGAGCTTATGCCGAGCATCAGCGAGGACGTGACCTCAAGGTGCGTGTGCTCCGGCGTCAGGTCCTTCTCGTCGATTGCTATGTAGCAGTTTTCCTCCTCTTCGGCGTCTATGTATTCGATTATGCCCTGCCGTATGAGGTCGTTCCAAGTCAGCTCCTTGCCCCTGAGCTTTTTGACGTGCTCTTCGGTGAGCTTTGATTTCCCGTCTTCGACTATTATGAGCGGCCTTAGGACGCGGCCCTTGTCGGAGTATATCTGGATTTCGTTGTTTTCCTGCCGGTAGCTTACGCTGACGGTGTAGTGGATGCTTCCGCTGCGCCTTAGGTCCACTATCTTTTTGACCAGCTTGTCGGGCTTCGGGTGCTGGCCGATGAGCCTTCCGTTCAGGTAGACTACTGTTTCCTGCTTCATTCTACACCGTACTCCATGATGTATTTTTCTAGCGGCTTCTCGTCCTCGTCGGACGATATCCTAGCCCCTATGGTGAGGTTTTTTACTAGGCCGCAGTTCTGGCCTTCGGGCGTCTCGTTCGGGCACAGCCGCCCCCACTGGGTGGCGTGCAGGTCCCTTGCCTCGAAGTGCGGGTGGCTCCTGCTCAGCAGCGAAGAAACCCTGCGCCTGTGGGCTATCGCCGAAAGGTGGTTTGTCCTGTCCAGCACCTGGCTTACGCCGCTTCTTCCGCCGGTCCAGTTTCCTGTCGCCAACGCGTAGCTTATGCTTTCGGTCAGGTTGTTGCTTCTCACTGCAGTCTTTATGTTTACCATGCGGTGCCTGGCGTTCTGCTTCTCAAGCTGGTACTTTATGTCGCGTGCTATTTTGTTGAAGCTTACTCTGACGAGCTCTTGCATGAGGTCGCCGGCCAGCCTCAGCCTCTTGTTTGAGTAGTGGTCTTTGTCGTCGAGCTTCCTTCTTCCTGAGTCTAGCTCCAATACTTTTTTGGCCATTATGCCCAGGTAGATTGCCTTCCTCTTCCAGTCCCTCTCGCTGTTGCCCAAATGCGGCAGAAGGAAGTTGTTGATTACCTGGTTGGCTCTTGTCGCCTGATACTGTTTCGCGTGGCCCGCCCCAGCCCTCTTGCCGAGGTACTCGAAGGCCTCCGACTGGGTGAAGTCCCTCAGCTGCAGGTTCAGCAGTATCTCAGGCTTCTCGTCTTCGCCGAAGATGTCTAGTATGTCGTTTGTGCTAAGGCCGAGCGCCTTCATCAGTATGGTGAGGGATATCCTGTTGGGTATCCCGGGAAAGGTCACGAAAAGCGAGCCTGAGCCTGTGCTCTCCCTTTTTTCGACGGTCACGCGGGACCGGAAGCCCTGCCTCACCGAAAAGACCTTGGCTATGGTGATGTCTTTTCCGGTTATCGTTTCCTGGGTTGTGAGGATGCGGTTTGGCGCGAGGTCCTCGACTATTATGAGGGAGCGCTCTGTTCCGTTGATTATGAAGTATCCGCCGCGGTCTTCCGGGTCTTCGCCGGCCTCTATCAGCTCTCTCTCGCTCATGCCGTTCAGCAGGCAGATTTTGGAGCGCAGCATTACTGGCAGATGCCCTACCTCGACTTCGACGGGCTCCCCGTTTTCTATGAACTCAAGGAGCAGAGGCGCCGAGTAGGTCAGGTTTCTGAGGCGGCACTCGAAGGGGTACCGGGATTCGGCCCCCTGGCCGGACTCGTTGACCTGAGGCAGGCCAACGCGTATCTTCCCCAGCTCAAGCGAGTAGTCGTCTATCTCGATGTCGAGTGAT
>Ga0163209_1000816_pt1 | contig 13711 bp, 7 predicted proteins | sample Kivu_160m_FD_113538 | JGI IMG/M metagenome (GOLD analysis project Ga0163209, IMG submission 113538) | Freshwater microbial communities from Lake Kivu, Western Province, Rwanda to study Microbial Dark Matter (Phase II) - Kivu_160m | ecosystem: Environmental > Aquatic > Freshwater > Lake ...
CTGGACCCACTCGATGTGTTTTGCGTGAGGGTACCGGGCGATGGCCTGCCTGACCTGTGCCAGCGGGATCGGGTAGAGCTGCTCTATCCTGATGACGGCCACATTGGTGATCTCCTTCATATCCCGTTCTTCGATGATGTCGTAGTACACCTTGCCCGAGCAGAGCACGATCCTGCGGATCAGTGCGGGGTCGGCGGCGGGATCGTCAATGACCTCCCGGAAGCCGCCGCCGGTGAATTCCTCAATGGATGAAATGCAGCGGGGATGCCGCAGCAGGCTTTTCGGTGTGAAGATCACCAGCGGCTTGCGGAAAGGCCAGGCGAGCTGGCGGCGCAGGACATGGAAGAAGTTGGCCGGGGTCGTGCAGTTCACCACCTGGAAGTTGTGGTGGCCGCAAAGCGACAGGAACCTTTCGAGGCGGGCGGAGGAGTGCTCGGGGCCCTGTCCTTCATAACCGTGTGGCAGCAGGAGCGTCAACCCGTTCATCACCTTCCACTTGTCCTCGGCGCTGCTGAGGTACTGGTCGATAACGATCTGCGCGCCGTTGCTGAAATCGCCGAACTGTGCCTCCCAGATCGTCAGCCTGTGCGGTGTGGCGAAGGCATATCCGTATTCGAATCCGAGCACCCCGTATTCTGAAAGAGGCGAATTGAAGATGCTGAATTTCGCCTGGCCGGGGGAGAGATGGTCCAGCGGGGTGTATTTCTCTTCCGAATCCTCCACTGTGAGCACGGCATGCCGGTGGCTGAAGGTGCCTCGCTGACAGTCCTGGCCGCTCAGCCTGACAGGGTGTCCTTCAAGAAGCAGCGACCCGTAGGCGATCAGCTCACCCATCGCCCAGTCGAGCCTGCCGGTGGCCAGCATCGCCCTGCGGTCTTCCTGCATACGGGTGATCTTCCTGAAAAATGACTTTTCTTCGGGCAGTTCCGTCAGCCTGTGACCGATCTGCAGCAGGGTTTCCTGCGTTATGGCGGTGACGGGCGACAGGGCGAAATCGGAGGGAACGGCTTTTCGCAACCCCTCCCATTGCCGGGCGAGGAAATTCGTGATGTCGCCCCTGACGATCGCCCTGGCGGCCTCGAACCCCTGCCCGAGGTTGTCCTGGATGTCCGACCTGATCCCGTCGGCATCCATCGTGCGAAGCGCCTCCTCCGATCTCAGCTTCTCCAGGTAGATCTCCAGGGGATCAGGGTGACGTTCAATGATCTTGTAAAGGATCGGTTGGGTGAAACGGGGCTCGTCGCTTTCGTTGTGCCCGTATTTCCTGTACCCGAGGAGGTCGATGAAGATGTCTTTATGAAAAGTGGCGCGGAATTCCATCGCTAACCTTACCGTATAGACCACCGCCTCGACGTCGTCGGCGTTGACATGGAACACCGGAGCCTGGATCGTTTTGGCCACATCGGTGCAATAAACGCTCGAGCGGCCGTCGAGATAATTGGTGGTAAACCCGATCTGGTTGTTGACTACGAGGTGGATGGTCCCGCCCGTCCGGTAGCCCTCCAGCTCTGCCATCTGGATCAGTTCGTAGATGATCCCCTGTCCGGAGATGGAGGCGTCGCCATGGATAAGGATCGCGGCGACCTTCGAATAGTCGCCCTGGTATTCCTGGTCGATCCGGGCCCTGGCGATGCCTTCCACTACCGCATCGACCGTTTCGAGATGCGAGGGGTTGGGAGCCAGGGTGAGGCTGACGGTCGTCCCGTCCTGAACAACGATCTGGTTCGAATATCCCAGGTGGTATTTCACATCCCCCAGCAGTTCCTCGTCTTCGTACTCCTTGCCTTCGAATTCGGAGAAAATAAGGTTTGTCGGCTTGCGCAGGATGTTGGCCAGTACATTGAGCCGGCCACGGTGGGCCATTCCGATGACAAACTCGCGGGCGCCCAGTTCCGCGCCCTTCTCAACAACCGCGTCCAGCGCCGGGATCAGCGATTCGACCCCTTCGAGCGAGAAACTCTTCTGACCCGGGAATTTCTTATGGATGAATTTTTCGAACAGCACCCCTTCGGCCAGCTTTCGGAGGATCCTGGATTTTTCGGAAGGGGAGAAGTCATGGGTATTCATGGTGGGTTCCATCTTCTGTTTGAACCATTCCACGATCTCCGGCCTGCGGATGTAAAAGTACTCCACGCCCACCGACTGGCAGTAGGTCTGCTGCAGCCGGGCGATGATTTCAGAGAGCTTCACGTTGCCGATGCCGATCTCACTTCCTGCCTGATAGGTCTTTCCCAGGTTGTCGCTGCTGAGACCGAAATTTTCAATGTCGAGTGTTGGCGAGTACTTTCTGCGGGTCCTCACCGGGTTGGTCTTGGTGAATAGGTGTCCCCTCGACCGGTAACCGTTGATGAGGTTGATCACCTTGAATTCATCCGGAACAACGTATGCATCCCCCTGGTCCGAAGTGTAATTGCGCTGGCAGAACTCGAAGCCCTCGAAGAATTTTCGCCAGCTCTCATCAACTGCGGCCGGATCCTGTCTGAACTGCTCATAGAGCCCGTCGATGAAAGAATTGTCCGGCTGTCCCAGGTAGCTGAATTTATCCATCTGATGTGATTGTCAAAGCGGGTTCAAATATACAGATAATTGAATAACGGCGGCCGGGCGGGTATTGACCCGTATTTGAAAAAACGCTATTTTTGCATGGCTATGGATTAAGATAACATAACAACATGGAGCACGTAAAACCTTACATCGAAGAACACCGGGACCGTTTCCTGGAGGAGCTTTTCGCGCTGATCCGCATCCCGTCGGTCAGCTCGGTAGCTGAGCACAAAGAAGATATGATCAGGGCTGCCGAATACTGGCGCAAGATGCTCAGGGAGGCGGGTTGCAACCGGAGCGACCTGTACGAAACCGCCGGGAACCCTATCGTTTATGGGGAGAAGCTGGTCGATCCCTCCCTGCCCACCATCCTGGTTTATGGCCATTACGACGTCATGCCGGTCGACCCGGTCGAACTGTGGGAGTCCCAGCCGTTCAAGCCGGAGGTCCGCAACGGTAAGATCTATGCCCGCGGTGCAGACGACGACAAGGGCCAGGCCTTCATGCACGCCAAGGCTTTTGAGCTGATGGTCAGGACCGGCACGCTGCCCTGCAACGTCAAGTTCATGATCGAGGGCGAGGAGGAGGTGGGTTCGGCGAACCTTGCTCCGTTCTGCCTTCAATACAAGGAGATGCTCCGGTCGGATATCATCCTGGTCTCCGACACCGGCATGATCTCCCTGGCGACGCCCTCCATTACGGTCGGGTTGAGGGGACTGGCCTACATGCAGGTAGAGGTGACCGGTCCCAACGCCGACCTCCACTCGGGGATCTTCGGGGGAGCCGTGGCCAACCCGGCCAACGTACTCGCCAAAATGATCGCATCGCTCACGGATGAAAAGGGCAGGATCACCATCCCGGGGTTTTATGACGATGTCGCAGAGGTGTCCGATACCGAGCGTGAAGAGATGGCCAAGGCCCCGTTCGACGAGACTGTCTATAAAAGGAACCTGGATGTGGATGAACTTTCCGGTGAGGCAGGTTTTACCACGAAGGAACGGACAGGGATCCGTCCCACGCTCGACGTGAACGGCATCTGGGGCGGATACACGGGCGAAGGGAGCAAGACGGTGTTGCCCTCAAAGGCCTGGGCGAAGATATCCATGCGGCTTGTCCCGAACCAGGATTATATGAAGATCGGGAAACTTTTCGAAGCCCATTTTTTCGCAATAGCTCCCAAATCGGTCAGGGTGAAGGTGGAGACCCTGCATGGCGGACAGGCCTACGTTTCGCCTATTGATACCATCGGTTATCAGGCCGCTTCAAGAGCGCTTGAAACCGTTCTCGGCAAAAAACCCATCCCCGTCCGGAGCGGCGGAAGCATCCCGATCATCCCGCAGTTCGAGGAGATCCTCGGGGTGAAGACGATCCTGCTCGGATTCGGCCTGGAAACCGACGCCATCCATTCCCCTAATGAGAACTATCCGCTGGAGAATTTCTACAAGGGGATCGAAACGATACCTTATTTCTATAGGTATTTTACAGATTCCTGGATTGAAGAAAGGAATCGCAGGTAAATAATTCTTTTTCTTAACCGCAGCGACGCAAAGAATTGAATATAAATTTGGATTTTCTCTGCGCCTCAGCGCCTACTATATAACTAAGTTCGCGTGATGTAGGGATATTGCTTCGCTTCGCTCGCAATGACAACGCTGAATCTTATTATGGAAAGAGAGAGGGATCGCTGCAAACCTTGTTGAGGATAATAGACAATCTAACGTAATTTTGCAGCGATCCCTCTCTCTCCTCCTACACAAATGATACGTTGTCATTGCGAGGAGCGCAGCGACGAAGCAAATTGTAAACCAAACACGACATGATACAATGTTATCCGGTTTGAAGTTCCTCTTCTTCCCAATAGGTGAGGCACTCTGCGGTATAAGCATACTTTTGATACAGCCTCTGGTTGGCCTGAACTGTGTTCAACCCGGATTAATCCCTGATGGGATCACAAAGTTCGGTTATGGTAATTGTTTCGTCTTAAAGCTCTCCAGCCCTGTATCCAGGAATTTTACAAAAGCGTCAATGTCGAGGTCGTAGGCCCTGGGCTTGACGAGCAGATTTCCGCTCGTGTCGAGCAGCACATAGTATGGCTGTGAGTTGACGTTGAATCGTGTGATCTGAAGGTCGGCGAACACCTTACCGACGGTTTTCTTCACTTTTTTGTCGTAGGCGGAGGTGATCCATTCGTTCTCGGGCAGATCGGTCTTATCGTCCACATACAGAGCCGTGAGGATGAAATGCTCCCTGAGCCGTTTCAGCACCCTGGGATCTGACCAGACGTTGGCTTCCATCTCCCGGCAGTTGACGCATCCATGCCCAGTGAAATCAATGAAGAGGGGCTTGTTCTGCTTCCTGGCGCAGGCCAGCGCCTGTTGGTAGTCGAAATACCCTTCAAGCCCGTGGGGAAGCTTCAGGAATTCGGCATATTTGGGTTTGTCGCAAAGGGCGCCTGAAAGCGTGGCGCTTCCCGCCGTTGTCCCGGCGGCGGTCACCTCTTTCTGAACAATGGCATTGATGTCGAAATCCTGATAAGTCGCCGGAGGCAGGTAACCGGAAAGTGCTTTCAGCGGGGCTCCCCACATGCCCGGGATCATATACACCACAAAGCTGAAGACGATGATGGCCAGGGTGAGACGGGGGACGCTGATGAAAGGTTGCTCCGAATCATGGTTGAAACGCAGTTTCCCGAGAAGGTAGAGCCCCATGAGGAAAAAGATCACGATCCAGAAGGCCAGGTAAACCTCGCGATCGAGGATATGCCAGTGGTAGGTCTGGTCGGCAATGCTCAGGAATTTCAGCCCGAGCGCCAGTTCAAGAAAGCCCAGCACCACCTTAACGGAGTTGAGCCATCCACCCGATTGCGGCAGCCTGGAGAGCCAGGAGGGGAAGAATGCGAAGAGTCCGAAGGGCAGGGCAAAAGCAAGCGAGAAACCCAGCATGCCGATGATGGGCATCAGGACATCTCCGCCCGCCGATTTGACGAGGATCGCGCCCACGATCGGTCCGGTGCACGAGAAGGAGACCAGCACCAGCGTGAAGGCCATGAAGAAAGCCCCCGAATACCCTCCGCGGTCAGCCTGCTTGTCGGCCTTGTTCACCATCCAGCTTGGCAGGGTGATCTCGAACATCCCCAGGAAGGATGCGGCAAAAACCAAAAATATCAGGAAGAAAAATACGTTGGGGATCCAGTGCGTGCTCAGGAAGTTGGCGAAATTGGCCCCAAGGGTGACGGCCACAATGGTCCCGATGACGGTGTAGATCACCACGATCGACAGGCCGTACACGATCGCCTCCATGCGGGCTTTTCGCTTGCTTGTGGTGTCGTGCATGAAAAAGGTGACTGTCATGGGGATCATCGGGAAGACGCAGGGGGTGACGATGGCCGCGAGACCGGCGAGGAAAGAGATGAAGAAGAACCAGAGCAGCGATCGGTCAGCGGCATGCTCGGCTTCTGTCCTGGCCAGTTGGGTATGGTCGTCTTTTTTATTCAGTGAATCGGTTCCCGCCGGTGCAGCGACGATGGCTTGTGAATTGTCGGCTTTTACCGTATCGGCCGATCCGGTCACCGGCTGCCCGGCTGCCGAGGGATCTCCATTGACCCGGAGCTCGAACTCGACATCGTTCGGGGGAAGGCACTGCTTGTCGTCGCAGCACATGAAGTTCACAGTTCCCTTCAGGGTGAAATTCTCCCTGCCGAGTACCCTGATCTTTTGTTTGAATACCACCTTGTCGGCGAAGAACTTGAGTACCATATCAAAATTCGGATCGTTCTCCTCGATAGCCTTTGGTTCGGTTACCTTACCGACCCGTTCGTAATGTGGCGATTGATCGAAGGAAAAAGTGGTCGGGATCGGGCCGCCTTTGGGGATGTTTTGCGAATAAACATGCCAGCCCGGGTCGGCGGTGGCGATCATCAGTACGGTGGCTTCGCCCGGTGCAGGCTGCTCCACTTTGAAACGCCATTTGACGGGATCAAGGATCTGAGAGGAGACGGTAAGGCAAACAAATAGAAGAAAGACAAGGCCGGCAGTTATTTTCTTCATGTGCGTCGGTTGTTTGCCGGCAAAATTAATGAAAATTATGGTACACCCTAACAACCGGAAGTGATGGGTTTGAACATGTGGCCTGTCCAATCGTAAATTAGCGTAATTTTACAGGCATATTAAAACCGGCATGAACATACAATACATAGGTGAGCACGTGTTCCCGGGCGACATGGGAAAGTTCTTCGTCTGGCTCGGGTTTGTGGCTGCCTTATTGTCATTTATCTTCTATTTTCTCGATTTTTACCGCAGAGACAGACGCGGGATATGGAAAAAGACCGCCAGGGGCGCTTTCATGGTGCATGTCTTCTCCGTCCTGGCCACTGTTGGGATGCTCTGCTTTCTCATCTTTAACCACTACTTTGAATATTCTTACGTTTGGCAGTATTCGTCGCGCGACCTGCCGGTAAAGTACATAATATCCTGTTTCTGGGCAGGGCAGGAGGGAAGTTTCCTGGTGTGGGCGCTGTGGCAGGCCGTTATCGGGATGGTACTGCTGCTGCTTGCCAGGAAGTGGGAATCTACGGTGATGCTGGTCTTCTCGCTGTCGCAGGCCTTCGTGACCTCCATGCTGCTCGGGATCGGCATTTGGGGTGTAAAGATCGGCGCGAGCCCGTTCCTGTTGCTGCGCGAGACAGTCGATACGGTGGAAGGCACGATCTTCTCGATGCCGAATTACCTGCAGGCGATCACCGACGGCAACGGGCTGAACCCGCTGCTTGAAAATATATGGATGACGACCCACCCGCCGATCCTCTTTCTTGGCTATGCCCTGGCGCTGGTGCCGTTCAGTTACGCCATCGCTTCTTTCCTGCAAAAGGATTTCTATACCTGGATCAGCAGGGCCCTGCCATGGACTCTGTTCGCCCTGCTGATGCTCGGAGCCGGGATCCTGCTGGGAGGGGCGTGGGCCTATGTGTCACTCACTTTTGGTGGTTTCTGGTCCTGGGATCCCGTAGAGAATTCCTCGCTCGTTCCCTGGATGACCCTGGTGGCGGGACTGCACTTCATGCTGATCGCCCGGCGGCAGAACTTCGCCCTGCTGGCGGCCTATATATTGGTCACCCTTTCTTATGTCCTGGTGCTTTATGCCAGCTTCCTGACCCGGAGCGGCGTGCTGGCCGAAACCTCGGCCCATTCGTTCGGCGACAACGGGATGACCCTCCAGCTTCTTATTTATCTGCTGGTGTTCTTTGTGATAATGATCGTTATGATCAGCTTGAATTTCAAGAAATTCCATTCACTAAAGCAGGATATTTTCCTTTCAAGGGAGTTCTGGATGTTCCTCGGTTCGATCGTCCTGGTCCTGGCCGCATTCCAGATCATATTTACGACCTCCATCCCTGTTTTCAACACCCTTTTCGGCACCGACATAGCTCCTCCCGGCGACCGGGTCGGGTTCTATAACCGGTGGCAGATGCCATACGCCCTGCTGGTGGCCGCTTTCATCGCCTTCAGCCAGTTCCTGGCATACAATGCCAACGATCCGGGCCGGTTCCTGAAACGGCTGCCGGTACCGTTGGCCGTAGCCATCATCCTGTGCATCCCCCTGGTCGCCTCGGGGGCAGTGAAGCAACCCAACCTCATCCTGCTGGTTGCCTTCACGGTGTTCGCCGGCGTTTCCATCTTTTACAGCCTGGCATTCCGGATCCCAAGGCCTGCTAATGCCGGCGCCATTGTTACCCATGCCGGCTTTCTCATCTTCATCCTGGGTACGGTGCTTACCTTTTCAAATTCCAGGGTGATCTCCTCCAATACATCGAACTACGACCTGGGCGACACGGCATCGAACGCCGAAAACCTCGTCCTGATGCGGTCCGACACGCTTTTTATGAGCGGGTTCTACGTAACTTACGTAAGCGACCGCCGGGAGGGCAATACCACTGTGTACCGGGTCGATTTCCTTACGAAAAAAGAGGGGAAAAGCCGCCTTGAATTCTCGCTGCATCCTTCGGTGAATGTCCATCCGCGGATGGGCGCCGTGTACAATCCCGACACGCGACACCTGCTTGGCAGGGATTATTACACTTACATAGCCAGTGTGTCGAGGGAGCCTGATTACATCGTGATCAGGGCCATCATGAATCCCAACATCAATATGCTTTGGCTGGGCGCCCTGGTCATGACGGCCGGCTTCTCCATTGCCTTCGTCAGGAGGGCCAGGAAGCGGTGGCTGAGAAACGCCTGAATTGTCAGATCTCCCTGGCGCGGTCTTCCAGCATGGGCACGAACCGGAAGGCGCCGTGCTCCTTCCGGCTGAAGGCGCCATCGTGGTTCCTGGTGATGGTGGTCATGACCTGGACGTCGCCCGCCCCGACCGGGATCACCAGGATACCGCCGGGCTTCAGTTGGTCAAGCAGGGGATCCGGGATGTATGGCGCTGCCGCCGTGACGATCATCCGGTCGAACGGCGCAAAGGGGGGGAGCCCTTTGTATCCGTCGCCGAAGAAAGTCTTGATCTCCGGGTACCCTGCCACCGGCAGGAATTTGCTCGTCCGGTCGAAAAGCGTCTTCTGACGCTCGATGGTGAAGACCTTGGCGCCCAGCTCGGCAAGGATGCAGGCCTGGTATCCCGAACCCGTTCCGATTTCAAGCACCCGGTCGTTTTTCCTCACTTGCAGCAACTGAGTCTGGAATGCAACGGTGTAAGGCTGGGAGATGGTCTGTCCCGCCCCGATCGGGAAAGGTTTGTCCTCGTATGCATACTCGAGGAACGAGGAGTCGAAAAAATAATGGCGGGGTACGGTTTCCATGGCCGAAAGTACCTGGAAGTCGCTGATCCCTTTTTCCCGGATCTTCTTCACGAGCAACTTCCTGAGTCCCTGGTGCCTGTACGAATCGATGGGCCTTGCTGTCGTCATCCGGCAATGCTGTTAAATTTTTCACGAAAATACTAATTTCTGTTAGGGTAAAAACTTACCTTTGCAAAAAAATCAATATGCTGAGAATCGGAGTGCTGGGAGCCGGGCATCTGGGTAAGATCCACCTGAAATGCATCAAGGAGATCCCGGATTTCAGACTGGAAGGTTTTTTCGATCCGGACGAAGCCAACGCTGAAAGAACGGAGCAGGAATTCGCCGTCAGGAAATGGGAATCCCTCGATGAGCTTATCGACTCCGTTGACGTTGTGGATATCGTGACCCCGACCATCTCTCATTTTGATTGCGCCGCCAGGGCGCTCAGAAAATGCCGTCATGTTTTCATCGAGAAACCCATCGTTACAACCCTGGAGCAGGCCCGCGAGCTGATGAAAATCGCGCAGGAAGCCAATGTTAAGGTGCAGGTGGGCCATGTGGAACGGTTCAACCCTGCCTTCCTTGCCGCGGAACCCCTGTTCGACCGGCCGATGTTCATCGAGAGCCACCGCCTGGCCCAGTTCAATCCGCGGGGCACGGACGTGCCGGTGATCCTCGATCTCATGATCCATGACATTGACATCGTGCTGAGCGTCGTTAAGAGCGCTATTCGCAAGATCAGCGCCAGCGGCGTGGCGGTGGTGAGCGACACCCCCGACATCGCCAATGCACGGATCGAATTTACCAACGGCTGCGTGGCCAACCTCACCGCCAGCCGCATCTCCCTGAAAAACATGCGCAAAGCGAGGTTCTTCCAGCGTGATGCCTACATTTCGGTCGATTTCCTGAAGAAGGAGCTTGAAGTGGTCAGGATCAACGATGCGGACCCCGGTTCAACACCCGACGGCTTCATCCTCGACCTGGGCCATGGCAAAGGGGTCAAGCAGATCAGCTTCGACAGGCCGGAAGTCAGACCGGTGAACGCCATCCGCGCCGAGCTCGAAAGCTTCCATGCCGCCATCGTGAATAACACGGCGCCGATGGTCACTATCAGCGACGGCTACAGCGCGCTCGAAGTGGCCTACGGGATCATCGAAAAGATCAGCCTCAACGCGGCCAATATGGCGTGACGGAGCGTCGCTTCCCTGTTCTTTACTTTTATTTGAAACAGAACAATATGCGTGTAAACCCTCCGTTATCCCATACAAGTATTCCCGAATCATCCCATCATGAAGATATGATCTACCGGTTGCCCCTGCGAAATTTATTTTTTCCCGTTATACTGGCCATCGTCGCTCCGTCATGCGAGAAATTCTCGGGAGAGCAGGAGATACCGGCATATCTTGACATAGATTCCATTTATCTGACCACCGATTACGATTCGCAGGGCTCCGATTCCCAGCGCATCACCGACGCCTGGGTATATATCGACGATGAATTCCTCGGCGCCTACGAGCTGCCGGCCAGGTTCCCCGTGCTTAAATCGGGGAGTCACAGCGTTAAAATCTGGCCCGGCATCAAGCGCAACGGCATCGCCTCCACCCGGGTAACCTACGAATACTATACTCCGGTGACCAAAACCCTCGGACTGGAGCCCGATTCCACGACACTGGCCGGAGCGGTGCGTACAACCTACCAGACGACGGCGCTGTTCGTGTGGAAGGAGGATTTCGAGAACGTCGCAGTTTCGCTCGATACCACCAGCCGCAGCAGCGTGGCGATCCAGCGAACGACCGGCCCGCCGCTCACCTTCGAGCGGAGCCATTCGGGCATGGCCGTGCTGGATACAGTGCATGACTTCTTCGAGTGCATGACCCACACGGAATACACAATCCCCTCCGCGCCGGTATTCCTGGAAATGAATTACAACACCAGCACGGAACTCACCGTGGGAGTGTTCACCTATGGAACCACCATCCTTTACCAGACACCGATCATCACGCTGCATCCCACCGCCGGGCAGTGGAAGAAGATCTACATCGACCTCTCCACGACCCTGTACGCCTATTCCGGCATGAAGACCTACCGGGTGTATCTGGGCGCATTCAATGCAGCAGGATCGGCACAGTCGGTGGTTCTGTTCGACAATTTCAAGGTAGTGACGCGCAAATCGAAATAACGGAAATGGAATCTGAACTTATCATGAAACATGAATAAGCGGTTACAGGTCATCAAGTACATAGTTGCGGATCTCCTGACGGCTTTCATTGCCTGGACGCTGTTCTTCATCTATCGAAAGTGGGCAGTTGATCACCAGATCTTCAGCCATCTTGAAGACATTTTCCTCGACCGGAAACTCTATTACGGGATCACCATCATCCCGGTCTTCTGGCTGATCCTCTACACACTGATGGGAACCTACCGGAAGATATACCGCAAAGCCCGCCTCCGCGAATTCGCACAAACCATCCTGATCACCTTCATCGGCGTGACGATCCTTTTCTTCACCCTGATCCTCGACGATGTGATCATCAACCAGCATACCTACCTGGAATTTTTCTTCATCCTCTTCATCCTGCACCTGTTCTTCACCGGGATGGCCAGGTTCGTCATTACCTCCAGCACCGCCTACAAGATCCACCATAAGATCATCGGGTTCAATACCATCCTCATCGGCAGCAACGGCAACGCCGTCTCCATCTATGAGGAGATCGAAAACCAGGAGAAATCCTCGGGGAACAAGTTCATCGGCTTCATCAACGTGGAGGAATACGACCAGTACAAACTGGCCGAGTCGATCCCGCACCTGGGCGGACTGAAGGACCTCAACAGGCTGGTGAAGGAGCTCAACGTGGAGGAGGTGATCATCGCCATCGAGCATTCAGAGAACCACACCATTGAGAATATCATCACCCAGCTCGAGGACACCGATGTCGTTATCAAGATCATTCCCGCCATGCAGGACATTCTCATGGGATCGGTTAAGACGACCTCCATCTTCCATGCACCGCTGATCCAGATCTACCCCGATCTCATGCCCGACTGGCAGATGTCGCTGAAGCGGATCCTCGACCTGGTGATCTCCACGATCTGCCTGATACTGCTCTCCCCGGTCATGCTGGTGACGGCCATCATCATCAAGCTGACCTCCCCCGGCCCGGTGATCTTCTCGCAGGAACGGATCGGACTGAAGGGCAGGCCCTTCGCCATGCACAAGTTCAGGACGATGTACCGCGACGCCGAGGATAACGGCCCGCAGCTCTCCTCGAAGAACGACCCCCGGATCACCCGCGTGGGGAAGTTCCTGCGCCAGTTCAGGGTGGATGAGATCCCCCAATTCTATACCGTGCTGAAAGGCGACATGAGCCTGGTTGGCCCGAGGCCCGAACGGCAGTACTACATAGATCTCATCACCCAGCGGGCGCCCCACTACAGGCTCCTGCAGAAAGTGAAGCCGGGTATCACCTCCTGGGGACAGGTGAAATACGGCTACGCAGAGAACCTCGAACAGATGATCGAACGGTTGAAGTTCGACATCCTCTACATCGAGAACATGTCACTGGCCATGGACTTCAAAATCCTGATCTACACCATTCTGATCATCATCCAGGGGCGCGGCAAATAAGCTCTTTTCAAGCAATCCCATGATCTCCCCGGCTTTTCCCTGAAGAAAGATGTCGGTGATTCTGTCTGTATAGCGGGAAGGTTCCGGGTTCACCTCGATCATAACGGCTCCGGCCGACTTAGCCAGTGGCGGGATCTGGTTGGCAGGCATCACCTCCCCGGTGGTGCCGATGATCAGGAACACGTCGGATAACGATGCCGCCTCGTACGCTTCGGCCAGGGGATGTTGCGGGATGGCTTCCCCGAAAAAGACAAAGGATGGCTTCAGCACACCCCCGCACTCCCGGCAGGTAGGAGGGAGGTGGTCGAAGCTGACCTGATCGGCAGGATACTGGCGCCGGCACTGTATGCAGAGGAGCTTTTTCAGGTTCCCGTGAAATTCGGAAACGATGACCGATCCCGCCTCCTGGTGGAGGTTGTCGATGTTCTGGGTGATGGTACGCCCAAGCATCCCCTCTTGCTCCATCCTCGCCAGCGCCCGGTGCGCTTTGTTTGGCCGGGCGGAATTGAAATAGTTATAAAAGATCTCCTTGATGACCTTCCAGGAAGCCGCCGGTTCTGCAAGAAAATGGTCCAGTTCAAGCAGCCGGGGCTCGTATTTTTCCCAGATTCCTCCTTCGCCCCTGAAGGGCGGGATGCCGCTTTCGACCGAGATCCCCGCCCCCGTGAAGGCCGTGGTGAACCTCGAGCGTTTCAGGATGCCGGCCGCTTCGTTGATCAGATTGCTCATTTCTTTTCCATTTTTGACCTCTCCCCAACCCC
>Ga0163209_1000817_pt1 | contig 13707 bp, 13 predicted proteins | sample Kivu_160m_FD_113538 | JGI IMG/M metagenome (GOLD analysis project Ga0163209, IMG submission 113538) | Freshwater microbial communities from Lake Kivu, Western Province, Rwanda to study Microbial Dark Matter (Phase II) - Kivu_160m | ecosystem: Environmental > Aquatic > Freshwater > Lake ...
AATGACGACTTACTGTGATTATAGTCTTTGAGTATTTAAATTATTGTGGGAGGTGAAAGTAAGGATTGGCGAGCTGACTTGTGGGACAAAGTAGGGAGGTTGTTGCCTCATTAAAGATTGGTAGTAGTTGCTGGTGAGAGAGGTCTAGTTACGTTTTGCTTGTTGCCAACATTATCTAGAAGTCTAGGGCATCAGCCCTTCCAGCTCAAAACGATAGTTTTCGATGACCGGGTTGGCCAGCAGTTTGCGGCACATCTCGTTTACCTGCTCGCTGGCTTTAGTTAGGTCATTTTCCTCAAGACGGACTTCTATATATTTCCCAGCACGGACATCTTCGACCGAGGCAAAACCGAGGTTGTGTAGTGCCCCTTTTATGGTCAGGCCCTGCGGGTCGTTTACCGTTGGCTTGAGGGTGATATAGACTTTAGCTAGATACATCTTATAGTGTCCTTCCAGTCAGGCGGTAATAAGCCTCGCGGTACCGGCGAGTTGTAGCATCGATTACCTCCGGCGGCAGCATCGGTGCTGGCGGTTGCTTATTCCAGCCTGAGGCTACCAGCCAGTCGCGAACCGGTTGCTTGTCGAAGCTTGGTTGTGAATGTCCGACAACATATTGGGCAGCATCCCAGAAGCGACTTGAGTCCGGCGTCAGCAATTCGTCAATGAGGATAAGCTTGCCATCAACAATGCCGAATTCAAACTTGGTATCGGCGATGATAACACCCCGTCCTCGGGCATAGTCCCGGGCGTATTGGTAAACGGCAAGGCTCTTTTCCTCAAGCTCACGAGCTGTGGTTTTCCCCACAAGATTTTCCAGCTCTTTTTTACTGAGAGGCTGGTCATGTCCGGTCTCGGCTTTGGTGGTTGGGGTGAAAAGTGGTTGAGACAATTCCTGGCTTTCTTGAAGTCCTTTGGGGAAGGACGTGCCTGAAATTGTACCAGTCTCGCTATATTCAGCCCAGGCGGAACCTGAAAGATAGCCCCGAACCACGCACTCAACGGGGACGCGCTCAGCTTTGAAGGTAATCATTGACCGATCGATGAGGTAGTCTGGCGGGGTAATTCCAGGCGGAAAGTAGCGCTTAAGCGAATCCGCTGTGTCAACAGGTGCTACCAGGTGGTTAGGCATAACGTGGCTTGTCTTTTCAAACCAGAAGCATGAGAGCTGGTTGAGAACCAGACCTTTCTCTGGTATAGGGCATGGCAGGATAACATCAAACGCAGAGATGCGGTCTGTGGCGATAATTAGTAGCTTATCTCCCAGATCGTAGGTGTCACGTACCTTACCTCGGCAAAATAGCGGAAGAGGCAAAATAGCTTCTGATAAAACTCTTGACATAATGTTAACGAAGTTCAAAGAGCTTGAGGTGTAAGTTCCGCTGCTTTAACCGCCTTAGCTCTCTTTTTCTCGGTTAAACCAAGCCGCTGAAATACTTTGTCTACATATCTGATGAAGTAGCTATAGTCGAAAAGAGATTCCAGTTCTGATCCAGATAGTTGAGCCTTTACCTCAGGGTCGGCTTTGAGCAGCTCTAAGAAGCTGGTTTTCTGTTTCCACGCTTTCATGGCATTTCGCTGGACTAGCTCGTAGGCTTTTTGCCGGCTTAGGCCTTTCTCTATTAACGCTATGAGTACTCGTTGGGAGAAAACTAGGCCTTGGGTAAGCTCAAGGTTTCGGCGCATGTTCTTGGGATAGACCTGAAGTCTTTTAATCACTGAAGTGAAGATGTTCAGGATGTAGTCCAGGACTAGGCAGGAATCAGGGAGAATGATGCGTTCGTTGGAAGAATGGCTGATGTCCCTCTCATGCCACAGAGCGACATTTTCCATAGAAGTTAAGGCATGTCCTCTTACCAGCCGTGCCAGCCCGCAGACGCGCTCGCAGAGCTCTGGATTGCGCTTGTGCGGCATAGCCGAGGAGCCGGTTTGTCCGGCCGCGAATGGCTCTTCGGCTTCCAGAACTTCAGTTCGCTGGAGACTTCTGATTTCAGTGGCAAACTTCTCTAGTGAACTGGCGATGATGGCTAGAGCAGTGACAAATTGAGCGTGGCGGTCGCGCTGGATTATCTGACTTGATATCGGTGCTGGAGCAAGTCCAAGTTTAGCGCAAGCTTTCTCTTCAACTTCTGGCGGCACAGTAGCGTAAGTGCCTACAGCTCCAGAGATTTTGCCAACACTGATAGCTTTTTCAGCTTCGGCTAGGCGGGCGGCATTGCGTTTCATCTCCTGTGCCCATATAGCTAGTTTGAGGCCGAAGGTAATAGGCTCGGCGTGGACGCCATGAGTCCGCCCTATCATTATGGTGTGCTTGTGCTCAGTAGCTTTATCTTCCAGAACTGTGGTAAGTTCAGCAACGTCTTGAGTCAAGAGTTTTGAAGCCTCTTTTAGTTGGAGGCTGAGTGCAGTATCCATGACATCGGAGGAAGTGAGGCCGAGATGGATAAAGCGAGACTCCTCACCGAGTCCTTCGGCCACTGCCTGAAGGAAGGCGGTCATATCGTGGTGAGTTACCTTGAGGATTTCGGCAATGCGCTCCAAACTGCAACGAGCTGTCTTTATCTTGGGGATAGCTTCTTTGGGTATAACGCCTAGCTCAGTCCAGGCTTCACAGACAGCTATCTCTACCTGAAGCCATTTATCGAACTTGCTTTCTTCAGACCATACCTTTTTCATTTGTGGCCGAGAATAGCGCTCAATCATGTTTCTCTCCGGATTACTTACTTTGTCACCTGACCCTGAGCAAAGCAAAAGGTCTCCACATTCTTCGGTCGCTTCGCTCCCTCAGAATGACAGAGAGCATAGGGCTCAGAATGACAAAAATAGGATTATGTCTCAGTCAGTTTCTGCTTGTATTTCTCATAGGCGTCTCTTATGTTTTCGTATTTTACGCCAAGGATTTGGGCGGCCAGCAGGGCGGCGTTTTTGGCACCAGAAGTGCCGATGCCAACGCATGCCACAGGCACTCCAGCTGGCATCTGCACAATAGAGTAAAGCGAATCCACACCTTTGAATTCGCTGGTAGATAGCGGCACGCCGATGACCGGCACTGTCGTCCAGCTAGCTAAAACTCCGGGGAGATGAGCGGCGGCACCGGCAGCGGCAATAATGACCTCTATTCCATGTTCTCTGGCCTTAGAACCGTATTTGCGAACCTTCTCAGGGTTTCTGTGTGCTGACAGGACTGAGAATTCATATTTGATATTTAGTTGTTGTAGCATATCTAAGGCTGGCTGTATTGATGGCTCGTCGGTTTTGCTACCTATGACTATGCCGACTAAAGGCATTTTTAGTTGACCTCCCTGGCTGCAATGTCCTTTCGGTAATGGCAGCCATCGAAGTGGATACGAGGCAAATTTTGGTAGACTTTAGCTCTGGCTTCAGCCATATTTTTGCCAGTAGTTGTTACTGTGAGCACTCGTCCTCCATCAGTATATACCTGTGAATTATCGCCAAGCTTGGTCCCGGCATGAAAGACCAGGATATCCTTGTCCAAGTTGTTCAGCCCCGTTATGGGGAAGCCTGTCTTGTAACTCCCCGGATATCCGGCTGATGCCATTACCACCCCAACGCAGGCATCAACAGTCCATTCCATGGTTGCTTCACCGAGCCTATTATCTATTACGGCGAGAAGAATGTCTACTAAATCAGTCTGCAGACGAAGTAAAATCGCCTGAGTCTCCGGGTCACCGAATCTGGCGTTAAATTCTAACACTTTTGGCCTATCAGACGCTATCATCAGTCCGGCATAAAGCACCCCTTTGTAAGGTATTCCTTCGTTGGCCATTGCTCTTACCGCCGGTTTTAGGATTGTCTCCATTACCCGCTGAGTCAGTTTAGCGTCGAAAAATCCAGGTGGGCTATAGCTGCCCATGCCACCGGTGTTAGGGCCCTGGTCATTATCAAATATCCTCTTGTAATCGCAAGCTGGAACCATAGGAACGACCGTTTTGCCATCGGTGAAAGCCAGGAGGCTTACCTCTCTGCCGGTGAGGCATTCCTCGATCACTACACTGTCACCAGCCGAACCAAAAATCCTAGCTTCTAAGATATCTGACAGAGCTTTTAAAGCTTCTCCTCTCGAACCAGCTACTATTACTCCCTTGCCGGCTGCCAGCCCATCAGTCTTAACCACGATCGGTACTGGCTGAGACTCAAGATACTTCTTACCTTCGGTGTAATTGGAGAAAGTGACACTATTGGGGCAGGGGATAGCATATTTTTGCATTAGTTTCTTGGCAAAGACTTTGCTCGATTCTATCTGGGTAGCGGCTTTTGTTGGACCGAAAATAGGTATACCGAGATGCTCGAAGTGGTCTACAATGCCTGAAGCTAGGGGTGCTTCTGGGCCAACAACTGTAAGGTCAATGCCGATGTCTTGGGCAGCTTTGGCTAAAGCCTCTATGTCATTGGAGCGGATATTCAGATTGCGGGCGATGGCCGCTGTGCCAGCATTGCCTGGGGCTACATAGAGTTTGGTGACTTTGGGGCTTTGGGCGATTTTCCAGGCAAGTGCGTGCTCTCTAGCCCCACCACCAATAACCATTACTTTCAAACCGATCTTCCCTCTATTATGTATACGCTGTTCTGATCACAGTATCCCTTTGGTGAATTTCTCCGCCTGAACTGGGTCAAGCATTTGAATCAATTTAACCAGTTCGGCAACATGCTCTTTTTCATCATCGCGTATATGTTCCAGAATCCTTATAGCCTCCTCATCTTCTAAGGCCTCGATATGCTCCTGGTACTGGTTTATGGCCTGCAATTCGGCTATCAAATCTTCACGAAGCATCTCCAAGTCAAGCTCTCTCCCATTCTCAATACCAGTTTTTTCATCAAAAGAATAACTCATCTCTGTCTCCTTGAATACTTGGATGTAATCTTCCTGGCCTCCGCCAGTTTAATTGAGTATATCTAGTGTGGAGGGTAAAATCAAGAGGAGTTTTTGGAGAGTGTTTATGAACAATCCGTTTTCAATGTAGTTGTGACCCTGAAGGGTCGCTCTAGCGAGGCTAAAGCCTCGCAACTACAGCTCCAGGAAAAACCGCCCTGCTAATGATAACAGTTGCTCAAAAGAAAAGCCTGAATAGATGATACACAATCGTTGCTCAAGGCGACACTCTCAAGCACCCTGTGATACAATGTAGGAGGTGTAAGCCTTGTTCTATATACTCTACGGAAAAGACGATTTCTCTCTTCAGCAGGCGCTGGAGGAGATAAAAAATAAGTTGGGTAACCGAGAGATGCTGGAGGTTAATACCAGCATATTAGATGGCCAGCAGCTAAGCTTAATCCAACTCAGAGATGCTTGTAGTGTCGTCCCATTCTTGTGCTCAAATAGGCTAGTTATCGTTAAAGGCTTGCTGGGACGCTTCGAACAGAGATCTGGGCAAGAACGGCGGGTGACTCGCTCTCGAGCAAAACTCAATTCAGGGCTGGAAGAATGGATGGGTCTGGCTGACTGTGTCAAGCAGATGTCACCGACCACTGTGTTGGTTCTGGTTGATGGTGAAATAAAGGCTAATAATCGTCTATTGAAGTCTCTGGCAGCGCTGGCCAAAGTCATGGCCTTTCCACCGCTAGGTGAAAAGGCGTTGAGCAACTGGATACAAGACCGGGTGAAGCAAGGCGGTGGCACCATATCTCCAGGCGCTGTCAAGTTGCTGGTCGGGCTGGTTGGTGCTGACCTATGGGTTATGGGCAGCGAAATAGACAAGCTGCTTGCCTATTGTGCAGGGCAGGTTATCACTGAGGACAGTGTCAAGCAGGTAACAAGTTATGCCAGGGAGGCTAATATCTTTGCCCTGGTGGATGCAATCCTTGAAGGGCGAATGAAGGTGGCTCAGCGGCTGCTCCATCAGTTAATTCAGGAGGGGGCTTCTCCTTCTTATATTCTGGCTATGATTACCCGGCAACTTCGTCTAATAGTCATGGCTAAAGAGCTTGGTCAAGGATTGTTTCGGCCGGAAATTCGGGGTAGGCTGGAGCCGGCTTCAGACTATGGTTTGGAAAAAGCAGTAAGGCAATCCAAGGCATATACTTTAGAACGGGTAAAGAATACTTACCATAAGCTTCTGGAAGCTGATGTCGCTATCAAGACGGGGAAATACGATGGTGACCTCGCCCTTGACCTTCTGGTTGTCGAACTTTACCAGGGTTGAGGAAGCTCCTTCCCCGTGTCTCGTGTCCGTGAACTCTACAGGTGATATCTCTTAATTCGACATATATAACGAATTTGGGCTAAAATTGGATATGAAGCCAGTGGGGAGGTGATGACATGAATCGGGTAGTAGCTATGATTTTGGCCGGCGGTGCCAGCGAGAGATTGAGTATTCTGTCTGCGGAAAGAGCTAAACCGGCAGTGCCTTTTGGCGGCAGATATCGCATTATCGATTTCACCCTGAGTAATTGTGCCAACTCCAGGATTTATAATGTGGCCGTGCTTACCCAATTTAATCCTCGCTCTTTAGCCCAACATATTGGTGTCGGTAGGCCCTGGGACTTGGATAGGACTAGTGGGGGAGTTGTCCTGCTTCAGCCCTTTTTGAGCCGGTCAACTCGAGACTGGTACAAAGGCACGGCTGATGCTGTCTACCAGAACCTTTACTACATAGAGGACCAGAAAGTTGATGAAGTCCTCATTTTGGCCGGCGACCATATTTATGCCATGCGCTATGACCATTTGATGCACACCCATCGTAACAGGCGAGCTGATGTTACTGTGGCGGTAACCGAAGTGCCCTTGTCAGAAGTTTCGAGATTTGGGATTATCACCCTGGACCATAACGAGCGTGTAGTTAGTTTCCAAGAAAAGCCGTCGAGCGTTAAGAGCAATCTCGCCTCCATGGGGATATATGTTTTTGATAAGAGTGTCCTCATTGATTGCCTTGAAGAGTACGGTCAGAGGAAAGGCGGCCATGATTTTGGCCATGATATTCTACCTGAAATTATTGGAAAGCATAAGGTTTATGGCTACAGGTACCGCGGCTACTGGCGGGATGTGGGTACTGTTGAGTCTTACTGGCAGGCCAATATGGATTTGATTGCTGATTTGCCCGACCTGAACCTTTATGACCTGGCAGCTGAAATACGGACTGTGCAACGAGATAAGCCTCCAACAAAGCTAGGGCCAAATGCCCAGATATCGAAGAGCCTGGTGTCTAACGGTGCCATCATTAACGGCCGTGTGGAAAAGTCTGTCATCTCTCCTAGTGTATTTATTGAAGACGGTGCAGTTGTAACGGATTCGATCATTTTTGATGATACCACTGTGGGCAGAGGGGCTATTGTTGACCGGTCTATTGTTGATAAGCAAGTTTGGATCAGTCCCGGATGCCATATCGGTTATGGTGATGATCTTGCACCTAACAAAGAAGAGCCAGAGAACCTGAATGCCGGCATAACTATAGTAGGTAAAGGCGCCAGAATACCAGGTGATGTGAAAATCGGCCGAAATTGTAAGATCGGCTGCTGGGTGGAAGGTGCTGATTTCCCATCTAAGGTCATCCCTAGTGGAGAGAGTGTGGCCAGTAAAGCACCGCGACGTCATCCGTTGTAGGAGGTGAAAAATGAAAGTTGGAGGATTTACCTTTGTCTTGCATAGTCATCTTCCTTATTGCCGTAACGCCGGGCGCTGGCCGCATGGTGAGGAGTGGCTTCATGAGGCAGCTTCAGAAACTTACATTCCCTTGCTTGATGCCCTTTATGACTTAAAGCAGGAAGCATGCCCTTTCAAACTAACCTTAGGCATTACTCCAGTTTTGGTTGAACAGCTAGCTGATTCACTAGTAATTGACCATTTGGTGGCATTCATCCAGGAAAAAATTCAGCGGGCTCAAGAAGATGTAAAGCGCTTCGACAAAGCTGGCGAAGGGCATCTCCTGTATTTAGCCAAATTCTATCTCGATAGATATCAGCATATATTGAACAGCTTCAACGAGAGGTTCAACCGAAACATAATCGCTGCCTTCAAACAACTGCAAGACGAAGGGCATATAGAAATAACTACGAGCGCAGCCACGCATGCCTACCTACCATTGTTAGAGCGTGATTCTTCTATCTACGGTCAACTGAAGGTGGGGAAAGAAAGCTATCGGCGCCATTTCGGTATAGCCCCGTCATCGGTCTGGCTTCCCGAGTGCGGCTATCGTCCTGCCTACTATGTTGACAGCCAAGGCAAGCGCTACGTTAAGCCAGGTGTGGAATCTTTTCTATCCCAACTCGGTATGAGCTGTTTCTTTGCTGAAACTCATACGGTTGAGGGTGGTGAGCCAGTCGGCAAAGCCAGGGAAGAAGTTATCGGACCTTATGCTAGTATACCAAGGCGCTATGTGGTGCCGCTGGCTCAATATCCTGAGCCGACGCAGAGAACTACCTATTTGCCTTACTGGGTGCAAACTCCAGAGGTCGCTGTCATTGGCAGGGATAATCGAACTAGCATGCAGGTGTGGTCCGCTGAATGGGGTTATCCCGGCGACTTCTATTACCGTGAGTTTCATAAGAAGGACGGAATCTCCGGGCTTCACTACTGGAAGATTACCGGAGCTAAATTGGATCTGGCATATAAGGAATATTATGACCCATATTGGGCAGGTCAGCGTGTTGCCGAACACAGCTCGCATTATGCCCATTTGGTCGACGAGTTGATGACCAACTTCTATCAGGAAACTGGAAAATTTGGCATCATCGCTGCAGCTTATGATACTGAACTTTTCGGGCACTGGTGGTTTGAAGGTGTTGACTGGATCAAAGAAGTTCTACGTCAACTCAGCGGAAGTGAACTTGTGGAATTGACCACTGCTAGTGAATTCATTAAAAAGCATCCGCCGGAGGACGTGCTGGCTTTGCCTGAAAGTTCCTGGGGATTGGGTGGTGGTCATTTTACCTGGCAAAATGTTGATACCGACTGGATATGGCCGATAATCCACTCAGCCGAAGTGAGGATGGAAAAGCTGGTAGCCAAATATCCCAAAGCCGATCGCGTGATAAAGGAAATCCTGAATCAGGCAGCCAGGGAACTGGTATTGCTGCAGTCCAGCGACTGGCCCTTTTTAATAACGACGGGCCAGGCTAGTTTCTATGCGGAGAATCGTTTCTTGGAGCATGTCAAACGCTTTCAGCAATTGGCTGATATCGCTGAATCAGGGAAGTCGGATAAAGCCGCCTTGGCTCTTTGTCACCAGTTATGGGAGTTGGATAAAATTTTTCCGGAAATCAATTACCTTTCCTTTGCTGAGAGGGAAGGTCAAACCTCATAATGAGAATCCTGTTTGTCGCCGCTGAGGCTACTCCACTGGTCAAGGTGGGTGGATTAGCTGATGTCATCGGCTCTTTACCCAAAGCACTTATTGAAATTGGGCACGATGTGCGGGTAATGATGCCGAGATATGGCATTGTTGATGCTGACAGATTCCCGGCATCACCAGTAATTGATAATTTGAACGTACAGGAAATGAAACCCACCAAGCCTGTCTCTTTAAAGTTAACCGAGCTTAACGATAAGGTCAAAGTTTATCTGGTAGATAGCGACGAATTCTATAATTCTACGGAAGTATACGGTAAAGACGAGCTATGGCATTTTTTGTTATTCTGCCGAGCTGTTTTGGAGATATTGCCCAAATTGGACTGGCAACCTGAGATAGTCCATTGCCATGACTGGCATACAGCGTTGATTCCTCTGCGGTTGAAGAAAAATAACTATGCTTATCCCTCGATTTTCACCATTCACAATCTAGCCTATCAAGGATTCTTTGACCGCGGCTTTCTGGTTGATTCCGGGCTGGAGCAAGACTGGCAATGGCGCCCAGCCGGTGCACCTGAGCCCCCACTCAATTTCATGAGCCAGGGAATTCTTTGGGCTGACATGGTAACCACCGTCAGCGAGACCTATGCAAAAGAGATCTTAACCCCAGAATATGGCGCAGGGCTTGACTATCTTTTGCGCTACCGACAGGATAAACTCTTTGGTATAGTCAATGGCTTGGATTACGACGAATATAACCCAGCAACTGACCCTTTTATCCCGGCTAAGTATGGCGCTTCAACATTGAACAAAAGGACCGCCAATAAACTAGCTCTTCAGGAACGAGCTAAGTTTGCTAAGAATGCTGAGGCGCCCCTTATCGGCATGGTGTCTCGCCTTGACGAGCAGAAAGGCCTGGACATTGTGGTTGGGAGCCTTGATTCTTGGCTTCCGAAAGCTGAGGCTCAGATGGTCATCTTGGGCAGAGGCAGGGAGCAATATCATAGTCTGCTCAGGCAAGCGGCGGCTAGATATCCGCAACACTTGGCTGTGTTTATTGACTTTGATGATCCTTTAGCTCATCTTATTTATGCTGGCTGCGACATGTTTTTGATGCCGTCTCGATTCGAGCCGTGTGGTTTGGGGCAGCTTATCGCTATGCACTACGGGGCCTTACCCATAGTTCGACGTACCGGTGGCCTGGCTGACACCGTCCAGGATTTAACTCAAGATTTCGTTGCTGGTACCGGCTTCGTTTTTCAGGATTATGATTCTGGAGCTATGTCAGCTGCTATCCAGCGAGCGGTAGATGCTTACAAGAAGAAAGAAGCCTGGAGAGGAGTGATGCGACGCATAATGACGCTTGATTTTTCCTGGCAGGCCTCCGCCAGGAAGTATGAGTCTCTTTATCAAAAGGCTCTGGAGTTAAAAAATGCTAGCAAGTAGGCGGCGGTCGGTCCTGGCTATAGATCTGGGTGGGACTAAGATTATTGCGGCAGCCGTTCTATCCACCGGCGAGATCGTATCCCGTAAATATTCCTTGACGCTGGCCGACGAGGGCCCTCGGCCAGTAATCAATAGACTGTCATCTGCTGTGGCTGAGATAATAGCTCAGGCAAAGCTGAAAACGTCTGACATAGCTGGCATCGGCATTGCTGCCGCTGGAATTATAGGTACCAAGGAGGGTATTGTAACTACCTCTCCTAATTTACCCGGCTGGCGTGATGTTCCACTAAGAGATATTATCGCTGAAAGGTTGGGCTTGACCACTTATCTCATTAACGATGCCAGCGCTGCTGCGTTAGGGGAGCATCGTTTTGGAGCCGGAAGGGGAGTGGATAACCTTATTTATCTAACGGTAAGCACAGGGATTGGTGGTGGAATCATTATGGATGGTGGGCTCTATTTAGGGGCTGATGGCTGTGCTGGTGAAATAGGCCACATGATAATAGAGACCCATGGCCCCCAATGCAATTGCGGTAAGTTCGGTTGTCTTGAAGCTTTGGCTTCAGGCTCAGCCATGACCAAAGAATTGGTGAGGCGTCTCAATCAAGGCGAAAAAAGTTCTATTATTGAGCTTGTTGCTGGCAGGCTCGAAAATATCACTGCTGAGGAAGTGGCAATAGCTGCTAGGCAGGGTGATTCCTTAGCCTGTGACATAGTGGCTAGAGCCGCTAATTACCTGGGCATTGGCCTGGCGAATCTGGTTAACATTTTTAATCCTGAGCTAATCGTTATTGGTGGTGGTGTGTCAAAGATGGGGAATATGTTACTTGCTCCCGCACGAAAAGCGATAAGGGACATAGCCTTCAAATTGCCAGCTCAGACGGCGCGTATTGTTCGAGCCCGCCTCGGCAGCAATGCCGAGATAATAGGTGCTGCTGTTTATGTTTTCGAGCAACAACCAAAGGGAGGAAGAAAGGCATGATTTACTGGGCACCCCTTTTCCATTTCTATCAACCTCCAACGCAAACCGCCAGCATGCTTATGAAGATTAGCAATGAGGCATATCGTCCATTACTTGATGTCTTCAGTGAATTTCCGCATTCCCGAGCTACTGTGAATATCAATGGTGTCCTTACGGAGATGCTGGGGCAGTGCGGCTATTCTGATATACTGACTAAGTTACGCAAGTTAGCCGAAGACGGGCAGGTTGAATTTACTGGCTCGGGCAAATATCATCCGGTGCTGCCCCTGATACCAGCGGAAGAGGCGGAGAGGCAGATAAATCTCAATTATCAGACCAACCGTAATTTCTTGGGTGATGTTTATGTTCCCAAAGGTTTCTTTCCCCCGGAGATGTGTTATTCCCATGATATGGTTGACCCGATTATTGAGTCCCGCCATGAATGGATTATCCTCAGTGGAATAGCCTGTCCCGTGGCCTGGCCAATGGACGTGATTCATGAAATCAGTTGCGAGGAAAATAAGCTAGCTGTCTTCTTCCGCGATGATGTATTGAGCAATAAAATTAGCTTTCGGGATATTGACGGTGCAGGCTTCATCGAGCATCTAAAACGGCTGTATAACGGCGAAGATGACATATATGTTGTTACTGCGATGGATGCTGAAACCTTTGGGCATCATATCCAGCACTGGGACAAGCTGTTTTTGTCACCGGTCTTTGAGACCTTGGAGCCAATGGCAAATCAAGACAAAACCATGCATGAACAGAAGCCTCTTGCCGAACAGCATCGAAGACTATTCGAGTTTGAAAAAGATAAGGAAGATAGGCAAATAAAAATTGTCACCATGAGTGAGCTGCTCGAAATTTTCCCCAGAGGAAATCGGATTGAACCGAGGCCATCGTCGTGGAGCACCTCAGCCGATGATATAAAGATGCAAAACTATTATCCTTTGTGGAAAGACAAGAATAACCCGATACACCAGATGCAATGGGAGCACCTTTCGATTACTATGGATGTAACTCACAAAGCGGTAGAACTGGCTGATAATGATGCCAGCAGTCAATTCGCCAACATCGCTAGGGCAACTCTGGATCCGGCACTTCACAGTTGTCAGTTCTGGTGGGCAAGCAAGAAGCCGATGTGGGATATAAATATGGTTTACCTTGGTCTAAATCTTCAACGTTCGGCGTTGCTGAACGCTTATAAGGCGATATCTACCAGTGGCAGTAAACCGGAGGTGAAAAAGGAATATTATTACAAGGTGGTGGCGGCAAGACATATCTTTGACCAGATTACAGACAACCTGTATATGGATTAAGATTCCAGGGAATGTTAACGCCACTTATAGATTATATCGCTGATAAGGAGGGAAGAAATGAAGGCCAAAGAGTTATTCGGGAAAGAAGTCATTGATGTCAATGCTAAAGTGGTAGGTAAGATTGTGGATATGGAGTTGAATATAGGTAAGGCGACAGTTCTTAGCATTGTGGTGAAGTCAGGTTTAACCAAGAAAATGTCAATCCCACCGGGGGATATCGATAAGATCGGCGATAAGATTGTGCTAAAGGTTGCCAAGGAGAAGATACGGAAAGCATGATTGCAATTTCAGATATGACGAGAAATTGGGAGCAGAAACCTCTCATATTCGTCACTTATCTAAATAGAGGTGTTTATCTGTCATTGCGAGGGGGCGCAAGCCCCCGAAGCAATCTCTGAGATTGCCACGCTTCGCTCGCAATGACAGCATGAAGAATTATCCAAACAGTTGATTAAGATGCATCTGAATATTTATGTCGATGGAGCTTCATGGGGTAATCCTGGGCCGGCAGCTATTGGGGCTGTTATCAAAGATGAGCAGCAGAAGGAATTGGCTAAGCTCTCTCAATATATCGGAGAGACTACTAATAATCAGGCTGAGTATCAAGCAGTCATCGCCGCTTTGAAGGCAGCTACAAAATTCAAATCAACTGGCGTCACGGTTTATATCGATTCAGAGTTGGTGGTTAAACAATTAGGTGGCAGTTACAAGGTGAGGAACCTTTTTCTCCTTCCTCTTTATAA
>Ga0163209_1000819_pt1 | contig 13675 bp, 12 predicted proteins | sample Kivu_160m_FD_113538 | JGI IMG/M metagenome (GOLD analysis project Ga0163209, IMG submission 113538) | Freshwater microbial communities from Lake Kivu, Western Province, Rwanda to study Microbial Dark Matter (Phase II) - Kivu_160m | ecosystem: Environmental > Aquatic > Freshwater > Lake ...
ACCGGAATCGGTGGCCGCTTTGAACCGGAATGGGTGTCCGGAATGAACCGGAATCACTGTCCGCTTTCGGCCGGAAAATACATTATGTTGAGCTAAATAAAGCTGGATGGTGGGAGAAAGCTCTTCAGCAGCTTCTATTGGCTGCGATTTGGATATCAGGAAAAAGCCTCTCATCACAGGAACTTATTGATTATTATCAAAAACAATTCAGTGTTTTTTTAGAACCTGCCAGAGTTAAAAAACAGCTAGATTTCTTATGCTCTTCAAACATGCTGATTTGCGTGCCCGATGAGCGGTTTAAGATATCAGAAACGACTTTAAAAGAGTTCGAAAAACGACTTAAAGAAGCGGAAGAAATCGAGTCAAAATCAAAGAGCATATTCTTTGAAATCCTTGCTAAATGCTGTTCATCATTGGATCCAGAAAATACCTGGCAAGAGGTTAATAAAGAACTTGTAATTCCACTAATTCAAATCATGGGAGCGCGAACTTATGAGCTTCTTGCAGGCGCTGAACTCGATTTGGATAAGGAAATTGCTTTTCATGGCTATATTGAGAAATATCCTTCTGAAATTCGGAAATCTATTCAAACTGCAATCACCACTTTTTTAAATCCGAAGGATAAGATTGTTCGCGCCTATATCCTAAATCACCTAAATTCATTCTTCTTTCTAGAGGCGGGCAATCTAAAGGAAGACACATTAAAAACAATTTCAAAGCTAAGTAGCCTGAAACCAACATTCTCGATTTTTGTTGATACGAACTTAATATTTTCGATTCTTGAGCTTCATGAAAATCCCTCAAATGAGGCAGCTTTATTGCTTCAGGAGCTTATAAGGCATCTCTCGGATAAAGTTACAGCGAAATTATACGTGTTGCCGATAACCGTTTCAGAGGCAAGGCGGGTTTTTACAGCCTACAGTCAGCAAATGAATCAACTGCGACTTACGACTAGCCTAGCTGAAGCTTCACTAGATATAGGTCTGAAAGGCATTGTCCAAAAATATTTTGAAGAAATTAAAAAAAGAAATATTTCGATTAGCGCAGATTTATATTTTGATCCATACATCAAAGACCTGGTTTCCATTTTGAAAACAAAAAATGTGGAATTGTTTAATGAAAAGACAGATAAATATAAAACAGATCAGAGAGTTATTGATGACATAATGATGCAGATGGAGTTTGAGAAGACTCACCAAAGGCGTGTTCCAAAATCGTATGAGCAATTGGAGCATGATATGGTGCTTTGGCAATTTGTACGTGACAAACGGCCTTCACAATTAGAGTCGCCTTTGGACGCAATTTATTGGATTGCCACAATTGACTTTCGATTTCTTGGATTTGATGCCTATAAAAAAGCTAAACTGCAAGAGCAATTTCAAACTTGTCTTCATCCATCTACTATAGTACAAATGCTACAGTTCTGGGTACCAAGAACTGCCAAATTTGAAGAAGCCATGCTTAGCAGTTTTAGGCTACCTTTTCTTATTCAAGAATTTGATCCAAGTTCCGAAAGAGTAACGATTCGTATCATAGAAGCGCTCGGCAGATATGAAAATATCGGAGATTTGTCCAAAGAGACAATCGCCGCAATACTTATGAATGACGCTTTGAGACAAAAACTAGCGACTGAATCTGATATAACTAAACGAGTCGAATTAGTTAGAGAGGCCTTGATTGAAGAGCATAGGAGGATAGAAGGAGAATTGCAGGAAACGGTCGATAAATCTAATCGTTTAGTAAAAGAAATTGGTCAAAAAGATGAAATGATAAAAGAGATGAAAGAAAAAATAGGCGCTCTCAAAGAAAAATTATCGAATACAGAGCTTCAACTTGAAACAGCACAAAATAAGGAGAGAAAACTGGAGAAAAGGATTGATCAGCTCGAAAGGATTGAGAGCGCCCATGCTGAGAAGCAACAACTGCGGAATGAGATCGCTAAGTTTGCGGCATTTTGGATTTTAGTCCCCATAATAATAATTGCTTTATTTGGATTTTTCCTATCGCGATACTTTTTCATTGGTACTCGCTTCGGATTTTGGGGACCAGCAATCGGGAGTTGGAGTCTTTTGTTGATTATTTGGATATGGTTAGCTGACAAAGAAGGACAAAAACGTACAAGAATTACAAATTGGAGTGCTTTCAATAAATTTCACAAATTTAAAAAATGGTTTTTTGGGATTTTTGGGATTGTCCTGCTTGGGGTTTTTATTAATGCTATATGGGATATTCTGAAAAGAATTTTTCATTCAGGCGGATTCTAAAGGATTAAAAAAGAAGGCGAAAACGATGCCAATACCCGATTTTCAATCCATAATGCTTCCTTTATTAAGGTATTTAGGGGATGAAAAAGAGCATCAGCTCCAAGAGACCATTGAGGCCATGGCGAGGCAATTTGGACTGACGCCTAAGGAGCGCAGAGAAGTCCTGCCGAGCGGAAGGCAACCGATAATCGACAACCGTGTCGGCTGGGCAAGAACTTATATGAAGAAAGCCGGGCTTATCGAGATAACACGAAGAAGCTATTTCAAGATAACGGAGCGAGGCCTCCAGGTTCTCCGTGAAAACCCCAAAGAAATCAATGTACGCTATCTGAAGAAGTTCCCTGAGTTCATGGAATTTCAGGCGTTAAAGCGAGAAAAGGGAGAACCAAAGGAAGAAGAAGGAATCGAGGCGAAAGAGCTGCTTACACCTGAAGAGCGAATCGAATCGGCTTATCAGGGATTGAGACGAAATCTGGCGATTGAGCTTATTCAGCAGATCAAGAACTGTTCACCATCTTTTTTTGAAAAATTAGTAATAGACCTCTTGATCAGCATGGGATATGGCGGGACAAGGAAGGATGCCGGCGAAGCTATCGGGCGGAGCGGAGACGAGGGAATTGATGGAATAATCAAGGAGGACCGCCTCGGCCTAGATATCGTGTATATCCAGGCGAAGCGATGGGAAAACCCCGTCAGTCGGCCGGAAATCCAAAAATTCGCCGGGGCATTAATGGGGCGCAAGGCGAAAAAGGGGATTTTCATCACTACATCGGCGTTTACGAAAGACGCGAGAGAGTATGCTGAAAAAATCGAGAGCAAAATCGTCCTCATTGATGGGGAAACGCTTGCTCAGCTCATGATCGATCATAATATCGGAGTTTCGTCTGTCGCATCTTATACGCTTAAAAAGATGGATAATGATTATTTCTCTGAGGAATAGGGATTCGCAGGATCGTTAGGGCAGAGGGCAAATGGAAAGCCAACTTTATCCGTTGCTAAGCGAATATGATCCCGCCACGTCGAGCGAAGGTGGGCTTGATCCTCTTGGCCTTTATCCGATAGCCGACAGATTAGCCGAAAAGCTCGTCCCTGCAGTACGCGAAAGACAGAAACACCCCCGTTTTCTGACGGCAATGGCTTTGGGCGCAGAGCTATGCAAGAATTTTGATAATGATACCATGGCTGCCGACAGCATTAGTCCACCCTGGCAGGTTTTCGAATGGTATGTCGTGGAAGGCATGGTGAGGACATCCCAAGATCCTGAAGAAATTCTGGGGGTCCCTGGAACTGACAAAGCGCGTCAAGCCATCAAGGACAATGTCCCGCTATCAGCAAAACGATATCTCAAGACGCCTTCCGTCTTTGGCTTTCACGGCGTTTATCGCGTTTTGGCCGAAAATCTGGATATCGTGCAGGACGAGACTTTAGGTGAAACTGGATATCAATTACTGACGACATGGGAAAAAGAGCAGAAGCTTAAGGGATTTATCAGTGAAGAAGCTGGGGAAGGCACGGATTTTAGGAAACAGATTTTTGCGGCGATACAAGATGGCTTGAAGGCTAAAGCGACAGCCCGGTCGGGAGGATGGAGCGGCTGGTCATTTTTCCTGGATCATTTAGCGCCGTTCAAATGCGGCAAAAAGGAAGCTGAAGTCATACGAGATGCTTTATTAAGCCGGGATTGCGAATTCAGACGAGAAACCATTCTATTCTTGGTTTCCTCGCCGGGACAGAAAGCATGGTTAACCTCGCGTTCGGAGCGAGAATTTCACCAGGCGTTAAGAGAAAATGCGAGAAATGAGCTGAAAGTTCTTCTCGAAGCTATCGAGAAATATGAGGAGTTTTCGCGTGTTTTACAGGACGTTTTCGATGATTGTCTTCAGGAGATGACAAGAAAACGGACTAAGACTTCCTTAAAAGAGCTGGCAGGTCTAGAACTTATCAAAAGAGCTTGGAGACAATTATCGGGGTTATATTCTGAAGTTTGCAGTCGGTTAGAACCTTTAAGAGAAGCTTTCGATTTTGAACAGCGTTTTTCATCGTTAGCCGAGCCTGGTAATCTGATCGATTGGATTGATAGACTCCTTGAACATCATGTTAAGGTTCAGCGTGCAAAACCGCCGGCTGGCAAAAATCCCTGGTTTGAACGTACCGGGGATGGCTCGATCATCCTCCGGAGATGCGATAAAACAGACAAAGGAGGCATTCACGATAAGAGTTATCTCCATTTCTATAGGACTAATCCTCTGTGGTCGTTTGTCTGCGACCTAAGACTTGTCGGATCATGAAATCAGGGAAAAAGAATCGGACAGGCTTTGGGAAGCTTTTAGAAGCATGGGAGCCTCCGGATCATGCCGGCGATCCGATCGGATGTGTAGCCACTTCATTTACCTTCTCACCGGATTTTTTCGAGGAGGAGTGTCTGAGCAGGTTTCTTGGCTTAGAGTCTGATCCCAACGAGGATGGGCCCTATTATCTCATAGAAAGAGAAGAAAAGCTGGCCGGCGTAGTATGCGCGGCGGCTCTTGTCGATCAACATCACTGCCGAGGCAGCCGAAGCTTGCGTTGGGATCTAATGCCGGCTAGGGTCAAGAGGGGGATTTTTCACGCCAAGATTTCGCTTCTTTTCTGGAATCAGCATATGAGAGCGATCGTGTCCTCGGCCAACCTCACCAAGCAGGGCTATCGTCTCAATCAGGAAGTCTTCGCAGTCCTTGATTTCATGGAAAACGGAGCATTTCCGGCTTCGTTGTTTGATGAACTGATTGAATTCTTAAAATACTGTTTTGTCATATCCGGATATCCGAAAGAATCCAAAGACCCGGCTGTGAAGCGATGCAAAACGCTTTTTGACATGGCTTCCCGGATAGCGAAGAATTGGAGCCTTCCTGAAAAGCCCCGTCCGGGAAAATCTCCTGTGGTGGATTTCATATTCGTAGGTCCTGAACGCGCCTCGACATTTGACGGATTGAAGCGGGCCTGGCGAGATGGATCTCCACCAGATATGGCGATCGTGACGAGTCCGTTCTTCGACGAAAAAGAATCCAATAAACCGGCCTCCGAAATCTGGAACATGGTCAATCGGAGAGGAAAAGCGGAAGTCATCTATCAGCTTTTAGCTGAGGAAATCCCGGGCAAAGAAGAAATTCTCCTCCACGCGCCAGAAACCTTGAAGACAAGCAAGCCGGCAAATCGGCGGACGGCACAGGTGCTTTTTAAGCGGATCCAAGAAGTTGAGGCGGAAGATGGAGGGAAGGGATTTATTAGACCCCTCCATCTGAAATCGATCTGGCTCGAAAGCGATCGATATGCCACTTATATGGTGGGATCGAGCAATTTCACGAGTGCCGGGATGGGATTGGGGCCTGGGACAAATATAGAAGCAAATGTCGCCTATTCTATAAATCATGCTCGCGATCGTAAATCCTATCGGATGCTCAATTCCGGGCATATTCGGGGAGAGGAATTAGGCGATGAAGCGAAATGGAAGTGGATAGGTTCGCCGGCAGGAGCGGAAGATGCGGAAGCGGATGAAGTTGTTCTTCCTGCAGCATTCGAATCAGCCGTTTTCAGCTTGAATAAAGAGCATAAGGGAATTGTTGTGATTCAGATCGCCGGAAATCCCCCTGAAGGTTGGATAATTAAGCACGAGGGGAGTGCAGTGTATGATGGGACGCGATGGGAAGAGGCTGGGAAGCCAGGCTCTATCACAATAGCTTGGGCTGAATGGAAACCCCCGAGCGGTTTTGAGGTTTATTGGCGAGGCGCTCCGAAACCCGCCTGGCTGCCCGTCAATGTGGTCGATATGAACGCTCTGCCGCCGCCTGAAGATCTCAAGGATTTACCCTTAGAGGCCTTGATTGACATCTTGACGTCGGCCCAGCCGCTTCATCAGGTTATCCGACGCTGGCTGAAGAAGCGAGAGGGCGTCCCTGGAAATAAAGAACATGGCCCGCTCATCAATCCGCATGATCGAGTGGATACCTCCTCATTTCTACTTCAGCGGACAAGACGGATCTCCTTTGCCCTGAACGCATTGCGAGGTCGTTTGGAGCGTCCGGCGTCAACCAAGGAATCCCTGGATTGGCGTCTATGCGGACCAATTGGCGTAGCAGCTTTAGCAAAAGCCATAGCGAAAGAAGCCAAGAGTGATCAGGAAAAGGCCTTTATTCTGACGGAGCTGGCACTGGAACTTTCGCGCGTTGAGCCGAGGGAGATCAAGGGTTCGCTGCCAAAATCTCGGATTAAAAACAGAATCGCCGAGGTGATAAAAGAGTTGCGTGAGAGCATTCTCCAATATCGGATTGAGGACAATGAAAGGCTCAAACACTATATCCGGTCAGTGTTAGATGAGATTTGTCCATGAATGCACAATTCCGGTTTAATGAAGCGATAGACCTTTTTGTTAAGGGACGCATTTCAAGAGAGGATGCAGAGCGGCAGGAACGGACCGCTCGAGAGTTATTGAGAAGGCTCGAGAGCCAGCCGGGATTGATCTTGGCCGATGAAGTCGGGATGGGGAAGACATTCGTTGCCTTGGCCGTTGCGCTTTCGGTGCAACTCAGTGATGAGAAGCGCAGGCCGGTGGTAATAATGGTGCCTCCCTCGCTGAAAGACAAGTGGCCGCGCGATTTTTCGTTGTTTATGGAAAAGTGCTTGCCGGAAAAGGCAAGGCGGTCGATATCATTCGCGCGGGCGGAGAGCGCTGTTGAGTTCCTAAAGCTCCTGGATGATCCGATAAAAAGAAGGAAATCTATCATTTTTCTTACGCACGGGGCTATGAGGAGAGGGCTCGATGATGGCTGGGTAAAGCTGGCCTTAATCTGGAGGGCTTTATATAAGAGGAAGCACACGAGAAAGATGAAACTTGCGCTCTATCGTGTTCTTGGGCCATTGCTCTATCTGAGTTGGGCAGAGAAACGGGGTTCTTCCATTTGGGAAGACCTGCTTAGGCGTAGGCCCGAGGATTGGCTCAAGGTTTTGAAGAGGCATGGAGTCGATCCTGAAGGTGATAGAAATCCGGATACGGACGATGATCCCGTTCCGGAAGCTGTGATTAAAGCGTTGCCCGGAGTCAACGCAGATGCCGTTTATGCGGCGCTTGATAAAATCCCCTACAGGCACAGCGAGTCATTTGAAAATCGGCTCGTTAAAGCCCGCCAGGAGATCAGTAATGTGGTTAGGGAGCTTTGGAAGTCCTGTATCCAAAGGCTTCAGCTTAAATTGCCTTTGCTCATATTAGACGAAGCTCATCATTTAAAAAACGAAAAGACACAGTTCGCTTCCCTGTTTCGTATCGAGGATGCCAAAGCGGATATGGAAGAGATCAAGGGGCCCTTGGCCGGTGTTTTTGAGCGAATGCTCTTTCTGACCGCAACTCCATTTCAATTGGGACATTTTGAGCTCTGCTCAGTTCTGCAAAGGTTTGGAAGCATAGATTGGGATAGGCCTATAGCGCCTGAGGAAGGCCGCGATAGTTTTCTGAAAAAAATTGAAGCCTTGAGAAACTCATTGGATGAGGCTCAGAGCGCTTCGTTGCGACTTGAATCAGCTTGGGGAAGTTTACAGCCCGAGGATCTTGAAATTGATAAAAGAGTTTATGCGGATGTCGAAGAGTGGTGGAAAGCAGCCAAAAGTCCTGGTGAATTATCACCATCTGCGCAGAGGGTCGTGAAGAGATACGGGCAAGTTTACGAGGCGATGAGAAATGCCGAAAAACTCCTTAAGCCGTTGGTCATTCGGCACTTAAAAAAGCGCACTCTACCCGAGGCGTATGGTGCGTTAGAGCGGAGAAAAGTCTTCAGGGGCAGAGAGATTGCAGATGAAGTGCAGGAATCGGCCACCCAAGGTCTAAGCTTGGATGGTGAATCCCTAGTCCCCTTCTTATTGGCTTGTCGAACGGTCGCTTGCCGGCCGGACAAACGTCCGGTATTTGCCGAAGGGCTGGCCTCCAGTTATGAAGCTTTTCTTTTTACGAGAAGACAGTGCCAAGAACGGACGAAGGACGAGCAATCAGTGGATCCGACGGATATCGATGACGAACCGGCTGAACCGACTGTGCTCCTTGACCGGACTGGACTCTGGTACCTGGATAAACTCGAGCAATTCCTGCCAAGAAGGGATCTCGATTCCTCTCTTTCCCATCCGAAGATTAAGGCAACCGTAGAGAGAGTCCTAAGATTATGGAAGAGCGGCGAAAAAGTATTAGTCTTCTGCCATTTTATAGCCACGGGCAAAGTCCTAAGGCAGCATATTTCAAGGGCGTTAGAAGGAGAAATAAGAAGGGAGGGCGCCAGATCGCTAGGATGCTCGCCATCAGATGTGTTTGAAGAGCTCGAGCTTATTGGAAAGAGGTTTTTTGACGAAGAGTCTCCATTGCGAAGAGCTTGTGATCAAAAGGTAAGAAGAATTATCGCCAGGTATAAGGCCTTGAAGCCCTATCAAGAAAGCATTATCGACATTGTTCGCCGCTATGTTAGGACGCCCTCATTTTTGGTTCGCTATATGCCGCTGGAAATGAAAAGACTGACGCGGGATTCAATGACGGCGGCATTTTTGAAAAGCGACGAGTCGGGACTAACGCTGGAAAGAATTATCGAGGGGTTCTTTGAGTTTTTAGTGGAACATTGTGGACAACAGGAAAAGCTGGATTATCTGGGTGCCCTGGAGAGCGTCAAGCCCGGTGCCTATATGACGATTGAAGTCGAGAGGGAGTTTTGGGACGAGGAGCGGAAAGGCGAGCGAACTGAAAAAGCTATGGCTAATGTCCGTCTTGTGAACGGAGAAACAAAATCCGAGATAAGAAAAAACTTGATGCTCACATTTAACACCCCGTTTTTCCCGGAAATTCTTATTGCCAGTAGCGTTATGGCCGAGGGCGTTGATCTGCATTTGAATTGCCGGCATGTCATTCATCACGATCTTTGCTGGAATCCGAGCACCTTGGAGCAGAGAACGGGTCGGGTGGACAGAATCGGAGCCAAAGCTGAACGATGCGGAAAATCGATCTATATTTATCTGCCTTATATCGCGGAAACTCAGGACGAAAAAATGTATAGAGTCGTCATGGACAGAGAGCGCTGGTTCAAAGTCATTATGGGAGAGAAATATAAGGTTGATGCATGCTCAATCGAAAAGATCGCCCAGCGCATTACTTTTCCCGAAGCACTTGCAGAAGATCTGGCCTTCAGCTTGGAGGTTATGTGAAAAATAATCGCATGATTATAATGGACGACAAGGAAGAGAGATGAAAAACCTGAAAAGAAGAATCTACGCCCTTGTCGAAACCGTCTCCTACGAAGATCTGAAGAAGCAAAAATATGACGCCTTCGACGTCTTCATGGTTGTCCTCATCGTCCTGAACGTCATTTCGGTCATTCTCGAGACGGTCCCCAACCTTTATTCTCAATTCGGACGCGCCTTCCGGGATTTCGAGATCTTTTCGGTGGCGATCTTCACGATCGAATACATCCTGAGGCTTTGGTCGTGCACGGTGAAAGAGGAATACCGTTCACCCATCCGGGGCCGGGTGCGGTTCGTGTTCTCGTTCATGGCCCTCGTGGACTTGTTCTCCTTTCTGCCCTTCTATCTCCCGATGTTCATCCCCTTCGACCTGAGATTCCTGAGGGCCCTGAGACTGTTCAGATTCGTCAGAATCCTGAAGATCGGCCATTACTCGGAGGCGGTGAAATCATTCGGCCGGGTCCTGAAGGCCAAAAAAGCCGAATTGCTGACGGCCATCTTCGCTATCGTCATCCTTCTCATCATTTCCTCGAGCCTGCTCTACTTCGTCGAGCACGAGGCCCAGCCCGACAAATTCAGCAGCATCCCGGACGCCATGTGGTGGGGCGTCGTGACGCTGACGACCGTCGGATACGGCGATATTTATCCAATCACGGCCCTGGGCAAGTTCTTTTCGTCGATTATGAGTCTCTTGGGGATCGGTCTATTTGCCTTGCCGGCGGGCATCCTCAGCGCCGGGTTCGTGGAGGAGATAAGAGCCAAGAAGGAATTGGGCAGAAAGTGCCCGCATTGCGGCGCGATTTTAGAGGAATGACGCCAAGGCCTCGACAATCGTCGTGTCCTCGTAGCAAGCGAAGGCGGCCATTCGGCCGAACGAACTGAACGAAATCGTCAGGTTTTGGCTTTACCGCCGGCCATAAAGCGATCCGCGAGACCGTAAATCTCCGAATACATCGTCAATTTCGCCAGCCAATCCGCGGGAATGCCGGATTCACCATAGAAGGCGCCGGCAACTTGTCCGCAGACGGCTGCCGTCGTGTCGGCATCATCGCCTAGATTCGCGGCCATGAGGGCGGCGTCCCCCGCCGCCAACCCGATCAGGCAGCCGCGAAAACCGTCGCGCTGGTCCATTCGATTTTTATTCATCGTCCTCGTCGACAATCTCGTCTTCACAAAGATCCTCAACGACGGAATGGAATTCGATCTTGAACCATTCTCGAAAGGTCTTGAGATTTCGATTCTTAGGCCAGGCCGATTTGTCCGTGTGCCATCCGTAGAGCTCGCTCTCGAAAATTGGCGTAAAGACTTTTTCGAGGACGGCTTGCGCTTCCGCGTCATCGCCGTATTCCGGGACGAGATAGACGGTTCGTTCCCCCTCGGGATCCGGGATTATTCCGGAATCATCCAAGCCTGCGGCCCAGTCGAGAAAAGGCTTTTTTGGACGAACGATAACGGCTCCCCGATTTATCATCTCTACACCTTTAAATGAGATAGAAAGATTTTAGTGGAATCGCCGGCAAATTGTCGAGAATACGCGCTGAGCCCGTCTGATCACCCCTCATCCTTTCTTCTCATCCTCCCGCTTATAGTGGAGGCAAATTTCGGCGTGGGTGATCTTGTCGGCCGCGGGAAGCTTGTTTTCGTTCAAGACGCCCAGGACCTTGACGAGCTGCTCGAGCTGCTCCTTTTTCGCCTTCACGTCCTCCTCGGCAAGCATGATGACGGTGACTTCCCGATTGTCCGGCGTCTTGGCATGATAGAGCTTCGTCTTGTTGTCCCTCATCGTCCAGCCGAGGAGGCCGACCTGCTCGAGGGCGTTCAAATGATGGTAGAGGTTGTACCGTGTCTCCCCCGTTATGGCTTCGAGCTCGACGGTCGATTTGTCGCCCTCCTTCAAGGCCTTCAGAATCTGGGCCCTCACGGGATGGGCCACGGCCTTGGTCTCGGGACTGATGTACGAGCGCGTCATTTGTTCTCTCCCTCGCCGGCCGCGCTCTTCATCCTGGCCTTTTTGTCGTACATGATCTTGTTCAGCATGGCCGCCGACGTGTAGGCGCTTTCGACGTCCCCCAGAGGCGCCTCGTCGATGCCCATGGCCGCGTACTTCGCCTGCAATTCCTCGGGGATTTCCTTCTCGGCCATGTAATTCGCGGCCGAAGCCTGTTGTCTCGCCGTCCGGGTTTCCGACCTCTGGAGGTAGAAATGGCTGATCATATGGTAGATCTTGCCCGCCTCGTAGTCGAAGGTGATGAAGACGGGCGATTCCCCGTATTTGCCCTCGATTTCCTTGGATGTCACGAGGACGTGGACTTTGTCCTTGTTGAGGATCCGGATCGGATAGCTGCTGCCCTCGAGCCACCATTGCGGATCGTCGTCTGGCCCCAGGAGGGACTTGAGGAACGGGTCGACCGTGTCGAGGAGCTCGACGCGGACGACCTCGTCGGCCGTTTTTCGTTGGTTGAACTCGACGAATCCCGGGAACGCGGGCTCGAGGACGTGCTTCAGCGCCCAGTCCGTCGTGAAGAGAAACCCGCCCGCGGCGACGAACGTCGTGAGCTTCCTCAGGCCTTTCGGGCCGATATGCCCGGGGCAGTTGACAAAGACGATCTGGTCGGGCCGAAGCTCGACCTCGTCCATTTGTTGGGGTGAAACGAGGGTGAACGGCGTGCGCGAAAGCGACAGGACTTGTTCGATGTGGTCATATTCGCCCTTGACGACGAGGACGTCGGCCTGCTTGACGTTCTCAAGCTCGGATAGAACCTCGGGGGCGACGTTTTTCAGGCGGTCCCTTAAGAGTTCGCCGGCGATGCGGTAGGCTTTGTTCATGGACATATTTCATGGCTCCTTTTCGGTTATTTTGGTGGCTATTTGTTAAGTAAGTATGTACTTATAATAATGTAGAGGATGCATTTTGTCAAGTAATATTTTACTTACCATATTTTCGCGGCGCAATCGGCGTATTTTTGCTGATTTAATCGCTCTTTAAAGGCTTCCTTTCAATTGAAATCGCCAGCCCCCAGCATTATCTCGAAAAGGCATAACTCCGCGGTCGCGATTTTATGGGGAGGGACGGGGATCGTGAACACTCGTCGAAATGCCTCGTCCGTGACGACCATGAGTCTTCCCGTAAGGGCGGGTATTTTTTCGGGACCGGCCGGCTCTTCCGCGACCTCGACGAGGAGGACACCGTCGGTCAAATATTCTTCCCGGCATTCCTCGCACGGCTCGAGAAAATCGAGGAACTTGTCCCGCCTTTCCCTTCCATTCCCCCTCCCATTCCCCGTCTCCTTCGGCTCGCCGCAAATCAGGCACCTTCGGACTGCACGCATATGTCGCCTCCATGATAAATTTCAGGGAGGCGCCGGAAAGCCGGCTTCGGGCGGGATGCCGAAAACAAAAAACCCGCTCCGCCTTCGCATCGGTCGCATCAGGCGAGCGGGTTATCGCTCCGGACAATTCATTGCCGCTTCGCGGCCGCATCCCCGCCTTCGGCGAGTTGGCACCTTGGGTGTCCGTCCCAGGTTGCCGGGCTCCTCGCGGAGCCTCTCCTGATGCATGTAATATTATACCATCAAGCAGGCGATAAATCCATACGTAGACGTCTTCCGTGATTTCGAGATCTTTTTGGTCACGGTCTTCACGATCGAGTCCCCATTGCGACGCAAAAAACGAATCCTTCAGCTAGTCAAAGATACGCCGAAATCGAATCCGGTCAGGTTCCACCACCGCGATTGTATCGAGAAAATCAGATTCCTTCCTTCTCTTTAAAAATTTTTTCAGACGTTCGTGGATTTGATCGATCTCCCCCGCTTTTCCCCGAATGAGTAATACGCCCGCGGTTCTTTCTTCGCGAAGAAAAACAAGGGTCCCGAAATCTTTATCTCTTGAAACGAGAATTCTCTTTTCCTCTTGAGCCGTCTTCAACAATGTAAGATCGTTTGCCTTTCCAAGCCCCATGTCTCCGGCGGTGACGACATCGTGACCGAGGTTGCGCAGAAAATCCCGCGTTATGCGATAGACATCTTGATCGAGAAGGAGGCGCATTATCGGATATCCGCGCGGATATCCTCGGAATGCACGAGATCCAACGCATATTCAATGCAAGCCTTGATATCCTCAACGGCAAGATCCGGATAATAATCTTCGATGATTTTGATGAAGGGCAAGCC
>Ga0163209_1000820_pt1 | contig 13651 bp, 11 predicted proteins | sample Kivu_160m_FD_113538 | JGI IMG/M metagenome (GOLD analysis project Ga0163209, IMG submission 113538) | Freshwater microbial communities from Lake Kivu, Western Province, Rwanda to study Microbial Dark Matter (Phase II) - Kivu_160m | ecosystem: Environmental > Aquatic > Freshwater > Lake ...
TCAACAAGGGTCGATACTCCGCAACTTGGACCCACGGGTCGAATGTTCGGATCATGTATTGCCGTAGATTGAGCTTTGCAGCCAACTCAACTGAATCCCACATCTCTCCCCGAAAGCCGAGATTCAGGGAGGGGTAATAGGTCAACAGGACCGCCAAGGCGAGAACAATCGACCCTGCAACCAACCATCTCGCGTAATTGGGGAATTGGCGTCTCAAATCAACTTCATTACCTGACGGCATGGATTCTTCTTCTCACCCTCGTTTCACTCAGCTATGAACGGATTGATCCCGACCTTGCCCAACGACCATTCTTACGCGCAGCCATACGCTCGCGATAGAGCGCGAGCGTATAGGATACCCCAATCTCCGGGTGGTGCTTCTCAACCGGCACCTGGCACAGTCCATTCAATTCGAATGGGTGCAATAACCACCTGGTCTGCGAACGGCGTGCCGTGCTCATCGACCAGCAACAATCGCTCCATGGTTGTTGCATCATACAGACCAATCCCCAGGCGATAGTCCGTCCCGTTTGGTATGTGGGTAGCAATCGGAAAAGCGATGCTGTCGATCATCAGTGCGCCGGCCTGCCAGAGACTGGTCGGCGCTTGGCCGCCGTGCGGCTGGCTGTCGTAGCCCTCCGTCGCCTCCACGCGGTTTCATCGCAGAATCCCCATATCCGCTATCGGAATCACCCCATCAGCCGGCTATCGCCAGAATCCCGGCAAGGACCAAACTAGACAAAGTGATCAGAGCACCCCAGAGAAACGTCATCGGACGGTACTCAAACACGACGGCATGCTGCCCTGGCGGCAGCGCCACCGCGCGGAAGATATAATCCGCACGATAGATCGGCGAGGACTGTCCATCCACCGATGCGATCCAACCAGGATACCAACTATCCGCGAGCACCAGATACCCGGCTTGGTTCGCTTCCACCTGAACGCTAACCCTCTCCGGCTCGTACAAAGTGATCACCACCTTATCCCTGCTCAAGCCATCCGCTTGGCCTGATGGTTTCCCATCACTCAACAGAACCACTTGATCCGGGCGAAAGTCCGGATCCTGGAGCCGCACAAGTGTCTGTTCATCGCTTACGTTCTCTGCCTGGTGGACCACAAAGGCACGCGGCATTACGTTCGGATTCTCCCATATCTTTACCAAATGACTGCGGAATACGAGCACAAGATCATTTTGGTGCAGCAATGACGCGAGCGAGGTCGACGCTCCTTTCTCATCCACCAACATGACACGTTCAATAGTCAAATCTCCTTTCGGCAGAAACGTTGTGGCCGCGATACCCACGATATTTCGCGAACCCAAGTCGTAGCGGGCGATGTATTTCAAACCATCAAACGTGTGTCCGATTGAACTCAAATACGCAGGGAATGGAATCTTCTCAGCTGGCTGGCTCCGGTTAGCACTATTTGTCCCCAAGATGGCCCAATCCGCAGTATCGACACCTAATCGAATCGGGAGGATGAGCGGGGGGGCATCCGAAGAAAACAGCGTGATCTCTCCTGCAAGAAAGCCCTCCGGCAAGTCTTGAGTATGATCGGCGTAAGAAATCACTTCAACCTGTTCGGCGCGGATAGGCGGGAGATTCCACTGCTGACCAAACAAATCGAATACTTGCTTGGGGTCGGAGCCGGTGTCTTCGCCCGGCATTTTGTCGAGCGACTGAATGTAATAGCGAACGTTCATCAGGTTAAGCATCTGCGGCGACATCTGCTGAATGTATTCTACATTCTTCCGCAACGGCAAAGGCGCATACACAGTTACTGCCTGCTTACCGTACACCAGGGACACATTGGGAGCCAAAGCCGCTCGGATACCCGCGCCAGTCGCAATCACCGAATCCTCGGTAAAGACCCGGTACAATTTCTGTGTGTCATCCATCATACTGACTGAACGAGGAGGCTGGACTAGGTCGCCGGGAGGACCTATCCAATTCAAACTTGACAACGCCGACATCGCAAACAGGGCCAGGTCAAAGAGGGTCAAGCCCAACGCGATTCCGACGAATGTCGTTCGCGTGATCCGCCGCAGTCTGACGCCAGCCAGCAATCCCACGCCGACGACTAAAAGCAAACCGGTCGCGGTATATCGTATGCCCGACCAAGTATCCGGCGGAACAAGAAAGATAGACGCAAGAATGCCGACAAAGAAGAGGGAGATTGCTCCCAACTGCAATTTGAGGAAACGGTTTGAACCTAGTAGTGCATCAACATGACACCTGCCCTGGCGGGCGGTGCCAGGGAAGTGCGGTGCGCAACCGTGGTTCCAACGTGTATTTTCCGCCATCTCCGCATCGGGCTGGTATGCAGAAGTTTCATGTTGCTGCACTAGTTGTTTTGCTAATGCTTCAAAGCCAACTGCCGAAAGGTACGCGGCGGCAAAAGTGAACAACAGGAGAAAGCGCGCCGGCACGCGAAATCGATTAAGCATCGGAACGTAATAGAGCAATTGGTATAACGGATTAAAGCCGCCCAATGCGAATGACAGCGCCAGGACCCCGAAAATGGCATAGACCCCAACGCGCCTGGTACGGCTCAACCCTATCGCCGCGAACGCAAACAAGATTGGAAGGATGCCAACATACCCCCAGTACTCCATATTTGCTGCATAGGCCGGCTCGCCCAGAAACCAGTACGGCGCCAGGAGTTGCGTCAGGGCCTGGGGTTCAAGAGAATCGATGGTGAACACCTTCCAGTCCAAGAAACGATCCCGAACCGAAAAACCCAGCAGCTCGATCGACGGCAGCAATTGGACTGCGGCTATCCCTATCCCCAAAACAAGCGCGGCGAGCACTACGCCCACTGTTTTCGGCAGCCAGCGAACCACGTTGCCAACTCGCTCTCGCATGGAAGACCTGGCCGACGGCCAGAAAAACGGCTGCACTATTCCCAAAAAGCCAAAGGCCTCAACGCTCAAAATCGCAATCTGCGGAAAACCTCCCAACAATTGCAACCCAATCGTACTGCCCATCAGAGCGAACCAAACCTTTGTCTTACCATTCTGCAAACGCGCTTGCCAGTATTTTTCCTGGAACAATAAGAGCCACGGTAACCACGCCGCAACGCCCAAAAGGGGCAGGTGCTGCATGTGCGTAGTCATAAAGCCGCCAACGCCGAAAACCAAGCCGCCCAGCGCAGCCGTCACAACACTCAAGCCGGTGGCGCGACAAAACAAATACATTCCTACGCTCGCCCAAGCGAGGTGAAAGAGAACCGAATAAGTGACTGCGAGATAGGTCGGCAAAAAACGATATATGATGAGGTTCAGCGGATACAACGCCGCCACCTCGTTCTCTGCGAAGAGAGGATAGCCCTCTTGCAGCCCAGGTGTCCACAAGGGCAAGCTCCCTCTAGCCAGGGCATGTGACAATTCAGATTGAAAGGGGAAATAGCCTGAGAGGATATCGCCGCCTTGAAAGGCCTTCAACCCTATTGCGGCTTGCCAGTAGAGAACGAAAGGCAGGACAGCCAAGCACAAAATCGCGACGGTATCCCAAGACCGCCAATGCTCACGCCATAACCTCATTGTAACGATACTCATACCGCCGGCTTGCGCGTGTGCCACTCGGTTGCCTGCTCGTACGCATAGGCGACTTGCAGTACACGCGGCTCGTCGAATGCGCGGGCCATGATCTGCAGGCCCACCGGCAGATTGTCCGAAAAGCCGCACGGAATCGAAATCGCCGGGATGCCGGCGAGTGACTGCGCCAGGGTGAACACATCCGCCAGATACATTTGCAGCGGATCATCCACTTTCTCGCCGATCTTGAACGCGACCGTTGGCGACGTAGGACCGACGATCACATCCACCCCGCTGGACGGCGCGGGGTCTTGTCCTTGCCCAAACGCCCGATCGAAATCTTGCTTGATGAGGGTGCGCACTTTCTGCGCCTTCAAGTAGTACGCATCATAGTAACCCGCGCTCAGCGCGTACGTGCCGAGCATGATGCGCCGCTTGACCTCCGCGCCGAACCCATCGCCGCGCGTCGCGCGCATGACCTCCCACATCTCGTTGCTTTCTTCCAAACGATAACCGTACTTGACGCCGTCATAGCGCGCCAAGTTCGCGGAGGCCTCCGCGGGCGCGAGCAAATAATAGGCCGGCAGTGAATAATCGGTGTGCGGCAGAGTCACTTCTTGCGCGGTCGCGCCCAGCGATTCCAAAACGCGGATCGCTTCGCGCACCGCGCTTTCGATGCCCTTTTGCATCCCTTCGATGAAATATTCGCGCGGCACACCCACGCGCACTCCGCGCAGGGGGAATTCACTTGGCTGCCTGTTCAACGCGCCAACATAATCCGGCACCGGCAGACCGACCGAGGTCGCCTCGCGCGCGTCGTGCCCCGCAATCACGCCGAGAATCGTGGCCGCGTCGCGCACATCCTTCGTGATCGGGCCGACCTGATCGAGCGACGACGCAAAGGCGATGATGCCGAAACGCGATACCCGGCCGTACGTCGGACGCAAGCCGACCGTGTTGGTGAACGACGCCGGCTGCCGCACGCTGCCGCCCGTGTCCGTGCCCAGCGCGAAGAGCGCTTCGTCGGCAGCCATGGCCGCCGCGCTGCCGCCGCTCGATCCGCCCGGCACGCGCTCGAGGTCCCACGGATTGTGGGTGACGAAATAGCGCGAATTCTCTGTCGACGAACCCATGGCGAATTCGTCCTGGTTGGTCTTGCCGATGAGGATGCCGCCCGCCGCGTTCAGTTTTTCCATCACGGTCGAATCGTACGGCGGCACGAAATTGCCGAGGATTTTCGAGCCAGCCGTCGTACGAACACCGCGCGTGCAAATCTCGTCCTTGATCGCCATCGGAATGCCCAGGAGCGCGGGCGCCGGCGTTTTCGCGCGGCGATGTTCGGCCCAGCGCGCGTCCGCCTGTTTCGCCTGTTCCAGCGCGCGCTCGGCGACAACCGTCAAGAACGCTTTCACGCGCCCATCGACCTTGTCGATACGCTCGAGCATAGTGCGCGTCAAATCGACCGAACTGACCTCGCCCTTCTCAAGCAGCGTGCGCGCCTCGTGGACGGTCAGTTGATAGAGATTCACGCTCGGTTTTCCTCCAACAGCCGAGAGACCGAATCTTGCATTATTGTCAAGAGTTCTTGAGAGCGTTCAATCGCGCGCTCGGCATCTTCCTTTGTCCATTCGATCTCTCCCTTATGGTCTGCGTCAAGACGGTCTTTCTCCATCTTCCCAAACAAGGGCCCAAATTTCTCTGGAACCAATCCCGGTTTCACAAAGTGCGAATTGAACAATCTGAGCGTGCCAGCATGGGATTGCGGCGTTAGCCCCTTGGTGACCAATCCCGCGTCCGCCGCGTCAAGGAAAATGAAATAGGTTTTCGAGATGACCCCAGGGTAGTCACCATCCGCTGACAGCAGTTTGGCAGAAGCCAATGCCCGTTTGGCTCTTTCAAAATTCTTCCGCGCCACTTCTCGAGGGTTGACTTGCTTGACCACGATTGGCTCCCCTTCCAGCACGATGCCATCGCGCTCGATATTTTGGATGTACGGTGTGCCCAGGTACTCAAGATATCTGACGTGGTCTATCGGCATCATCGAGATCTCGAGGTACGGCTTGATATTGAATCCAAAACCGAGCTGCCATAACAATTCATCGAGCTTCTCTTGTTGCCGCCCGGACACCGGATCATGGACGACCAGCAAATCCACATCCGAACCGCGCCGCGCGTCGCCGCGCGCTTTGGAGCCATAGAGAATCAGACTCTTCAATCCGCCGTTGGGAAGGATTTCCTTCAACCGCGCCCGGAGTTCATCAATCGCCTTTCGCTCAGTCGGCGTCAGGGCGATTCGCGGTTTGGTCTTGTATGGGGGCGTCCTCTCCCGCGCCCGGCGCGGTTTATGTGCCTTGGACTTTCGCATCTTAACTACTTCCAGTCAGCTCACGATATAGGTCCACCAAACGATCGATGTTTGTTTCGAGCGAATACTCTTCCACCGTGCGTTGCCGCGCGCGGGCCGCCAGCTCGCGGCGAAAATCGGGGTACTCGATCAACATCCGCAGCGCGAGCGGCAACTGGTCTGCAATCGCCTTCAAATCGACGACGATGCCCGCGCCGCGCAGCGCTTCCGCATCCGCGCCAACGTCGGTGGCCACCACCGCGGCGCCCGCCGCCATAGCTTCCAGCATGGCGAGCGACAATCCTTCAATCGAAGAAGGCAGAACGAACACGTCCGCGGCTTGCAGAATGCGCACGCGCTCTCTCAAATCGCCCACGTAACCTTTGAAGACGATGCGATGATTGCGGCCGAACTTGCGGCGCAGGCTTGCCAGTTCCATGCCGGTGCCAACCACGATCGCCTTGTGATCCTCCGGCAAATCGAGATTGTCACAGGCGGCGAGAAACTCGCCGACGTTCTTTTCGGGATCGACGCGCCCCATGTACGCCATGAGGAACGACGCGCCGATCGATTCCCTGTAATCGCTGTGGCCTGGCGAATAGGTCACAATATCGACGCCGTTGGGGATCACGCGGACGCGCTCGGGCGAGACGCCATAGTCCACCAGCAAGTCGCGCTGCCTTTCCGAAAAGACAATGACGGCATCGTAGTTCTTGAGTGACCCCGAGTAGATCCGGTACAGCACGCGCACCGCGCCGCCCCAGAATGTTTCCGGCGGTCCGTACGGGAAATGCAGCGTCGCGATCGCCGGGATGCCCCACGTGTGGCAGATCTCCGGCAAACTGAAATCGAGCTGCGAGAACGAGAGCGAGATATGCCCCACATCGATCCGCTCGCGTTCGATCGTCTGCTCGACGATTTCGCGCGCCCGCGGCGAGGAGAGCATCGCGCGGTTCAGGATGTCGAACGAACCCAGCCGGATGCCCCCGTGCTCGCGCGGTTGTCCACGTTCACGGCTCTTGTGATAGAAAAACGTCACACGATGCCCGCGCTGCCGCAAGCCCGCGATCATTTCGCGGGAATAGGTCACAATGCCATCCCCGCGCGGCGAAGCGACGTGACCGAACCAGGCGATATTCATCGCTCAACCTTCCACCTTCACATCTGCACTTGCGTTACCGCAGGTGCAAGTGTCCTTCACCCTTCAGGATGGCGCGCACGCGGAAGAATTCGCCGCGGTCGTCCTGGTCTGGCGCATTCGCCAGCACGTCATCGCGCGGCATCGAAGCGGCGACCTGGTCCTCGCGCATCACGTTCTGGAGCGGCACCACGCTGGCCGTGGGCGGGATGGCGTCGGTATTCAGCTCCTGCAAACGCGCGGCATGATCGAGGATCGCCGAGAGCTGCTGCGTCATCCGGTCGATTTCCTCATCGTTCAGTTTCAACTTGGCGAGTTCCGCGATATGTTGCACTTGCATGCGTGTGAGCGGCATCGGTCTCTCCTCGCGCGGTATTATAACACGGGGCACGTTACGCGACAAATGATCTTGTGACGAGTGACGCGTGACAAGTGACGAGAACAACCTCGTCACTCGACACCCGCCACTCGACACCCGCAATATCCTACGCTATAATTCGCGCAATGAGATTCCTCGCCGACAACATGCTGGGACGCCTAGCAACGTGGCTGCGTCTGCTCGGCTACGATACGGCGTATCGGCCGGAGGCAGACGACCACGCGCTGGTCCGCATCGCGCGGGCAGAGGATCGCGTGCTGCTGACACGCGATCGGGAACTGACGCGGCGGCGCGGCGTGCGCCACGTGCTGATCGAATCGGAACAAGTGGATGAGCAATTGCGGCAAGTGTTCCATGCGTTGAGTCTGACCACGCGAGAGGCATTCTCCCGCTGCGCTGAATGCAATACCCCGCTCGATCCGGTGAGCAAAGAATCGGTGCAAGATACTGTCCCGCCGTACGTGTTTCAGACGCACCAGCGTTTCCTGCGCTGCCCGCACTGTGCACGGGTCTATTGGCGCGGCACCCATTGGGCGCGTATGGTGGCGCAGATAGAAGACCTGGCGCATCCAGCGCTCACGAAATGATAACCCCTATTGCAACGCACCCCAACATCTGCTATAATCTGACTAGTTCTATAGAATCTCATCTCATAGGAGGAGCCATGGACATCGGTAAATCGTTTACCTACGTCTTTGAGGATCCGAACTGGATCATGAAAATCCTCATTGGCGGTATCGTGCTCTTGATCCCGATCGTGAACTTTGCAGTCTATGGGTATATGCTCACCACCTTGAAGAACGTGGCGGATGGGCAGCCCAATCCTCTTCCGGAATGGGGCGACTTTGGCGCCCACTTTATGAAGGGACTGTACGCGTTTGTCGGCATTCTGGTCTACTTCTTGCCTGCCATCGTCGTTTACTGCTGTGTCTTTGTGCTCACCTTCGGTGCAGCGGCCATTGGCGGATCTTCCAGTGGAAACAATGGAGGGAGCACTCTGGGTGGTCTAATCGGTCTGGTCACCCTCTGCTTGCAGTGCCTCGTCGGACTCTATGCCCTCTTGGCTGGACTGACGCTCTATGCGCCCCTCACTCGTTTTGCGATGAGCGCGAATCAACTCTCCATTTTCTGGGATTTCCGGGGTAACCTGGACTTTATCATGAAAAACCTGACGAACTACATCATCGCCCTGCTGATCGCGTGGGTCGCATCGTTCGTCGCGGGCTTTGGCATCATCCTGTGTTTCGTCGGCGTGTTGTTTACTTCCTTCTGGGCGACCACGGTCTCCGCGCATGTCTTCGGACAGTTGTGGCGCAACCAGGCAGCCGCACCGGCGGCCGCGTAACCGTATCTTCGCGTTTGTGATTTTGTTGTGTGGGGCTAGCTCTAGGGAAGAGTTAGCCCCTATACCATCTCAGCGGAAATTTACCGATAACCAAACTTCTCCGTATGTCGTGACGCGATGCCGTTTTGTGTCAACTCAACCAGCGCCACCACGTGACATTCTCCGCGCGTCTCTGTTACGCGCACCTCTCGTCCGCGTTGCCCTCCAAACAGCGAGGACGCGCCAAACACAAGGAGGTGTTCAACCGGCTGGATGAACCCATTTGACTCCTGCCCCAGCCCGGCAGAAACCCAGCTTCCACCAACATTATTCTCTTAAGGAGGAGAAGATGAAAAAGCTTTGTCTGATCGCGGCAGTGCTTGCAGTCCTCGCCGTGATCGCGGCGTGCGCGCCTGCGCCAGCACCAACGGCTGCGCCAGCGCCCGCACAACCCACCACAGCACCCGCGCCCGCACAACCCACGACGGCGCCCGCACCGAGTGGTGGCGCGGCGGTCAAAGGGACGATCACAGTCTGGGACGGCTACCACACCGGCGACAACGAGGAAAAGACGATCAACCAACTCGTCGCCGCCGCCACCAAGCAATTCCCAGATGCCAAAATCACCGTCCTCGAAATCCCCTTCGACCAACTCTTCAACAAGTTCGAGACTGAAGCCGCCACCGGCGGCGGCCCCGACATGTACATCGCTCCCAACGACAGCCTCGGCAAGGAAGCCCGCGCCGGCTTGCTCGCTCCACTCGACGATATGCTCAAAGGTCAGCTCGATCCTTTCTCCAAACTCTCCATTCAGGGCGTCACGGTCGATGGCAAGATCTATGCCGTCCCCATGATCCCCAAAGCCCTGGCCATGTATTACAACAAGTCCACCGTCACCACTCCACCCGCCACCACCGATGACCTCCTCGCCGCCGTCAAAGCCGGCAAGAAGGTCGGCATCCCCAACAGCGCCTATCACACCTTCGGCTGGTGGCGCGCCTTCGGTGGCTCCCTCATGGACAACAGCGGCAAGTGCATCGCCGATCAGGGTGGCGTCGCCGATGCCTATACCTACTTGATGAGTCTCAAAGCCGCGGGCGCCCAGATCCGCGCCGATGGCGATCTCGATACACTGTATCGCCAGGGTCAACTCGACATCTACTTCAACGGCCCCTGGGTCCTCGGCGGCAACGAAGATGCCCTCGGCAAGGACAAGGTCGGCGTCGCTCCCATGCCCAAAGGTCCCAAGGGCGACGCCGGTCCGCTGACCGGCATCGACGGCTGGTACATCAACGCCAACAGCAAGAACAAGGACAGCGCCGTCGCACTGGCTCTCTTCTTCGCCAACAAGGATGGGCAGACCGCCTATGCCAACATCGCCGGCGATCCCGCCGCACGCACCGATGTCGTTCCCACCAATCCCAACGTGAAGGCGTTCGCGGATGCCGCCAATGCCGGCTTCCCGCGCCCGCTCGTCCCGCAGTTGGACAACTTCTGGGGACCCTTCGGCGATGCCGCCACCAAGATCTTTGAAGGCAAGTCTGCGCCAGATGCAGCCATCAAAGATGCTTGCGCGGCCATGAACAAAGCCAACAAGATTCAGTAGCTCGAAAAGTGCGATGCGCGCAAGTGCACTGCAACTCTAGGCGAGTGCCAGTGGAGCAACCCTCTGCTGGCACTCCCCTCCTCAAGTACTGACGTTACGCAGTTGTAGGACAAATTGGCAATTTGTCCGCTGCACTACTTGTATTCTACCTGCTGAGGGTAATCTCATGACAACCTTAACCAGAGAGAGTATCCGTCCTCCAATGACGGCGCCGCGTGCGGCTCCGCGCAAGAGTTTCTGGAGACTGGCCAATCCCTACCTTTACCTCATCCCGGCGGTGCTCGTTATGGGGGTAATGACATATTATCCGATGGCTTATGGTGTTTGGATGTCATTCACCGATTATGGTTTGAAGAATTTGCGAGTCGATTCGCCCGCGCCGAACTTCGTCGGCTTGCAGAACTATATCGACATTCTGACCGGCGCCATCGCCATCCCCAATTTCGATTTCTTCTACACCCTCTTCTTCAATCTCTTCTGGACATTTTCGAACGTCATCTTTCACGTCGTCATCGGCGTCTTGATCGCGGTGCTGTTGAACGCGAAGGGATTGTGGTTCAAGGGCATCTATCGCGCGATCTTCGTCCTGCCCATCGTGATTCCTACGCTCGTCGTCGCGAACGTTTGGCGCAACATGTTCGATCCGGATTTCGGAGCGATCAATCAGGCGCTCGCGATGCTGGGAGGGCTGATCGGCATCAGCCCGGCGGCGTTCCACATCCGCTGGATCGAATCGGTGAATCCGCCCATTCCCGGCGTGCCCCTGCCGCTGGCGTACTTTGCCCTGCTCATCACCAACATCTGGCTCGGCTGGCCCTTTATGACGATTGTCGCGACCGGCGCGCTGCAGAGTATCAGCAAAGATTTCTACGAAGCCGCATCCATCGACGGCGCATCTCCAACTCAGCAGTTTTTTAGAATTACCGTCCCGCTGCTTCGTCCGGCGATGGTCCCCGCGATCGTATACGGGATCACGCTTACGTTCAATTTGTTCAATCTGATCTACTTTGTCTCGGGCGGCGGTCCACTCCGGGAGACCGAAATTCTCGTGACCACCGCTTTCCGGCTCGTCAACGAGCAGCGGCTTTACGGTGTCGCCGCCGCATTTGCGGTTTTCATCGCGCTGATCCTCCTGGTCATCACGTTGATCACCAATCAGGTCTCGCGCGCTACGGAGAGTTACGATGTCTAGTACAAATGTCAATGTCCCCGTCGCAGCTACTGCTCCGGCCAAACCCAAGTTCACCTACGCCGAGAGTCAAATCGTCGGCCAGAAGATGACGCTGCCCAAGCAGCTCCTCTTCCAACTGATCCTGCTTTTCATCACGTTTACGGTGATCTTTCCCATCCTGTGGGTGGTCAGCATGTCGGTTGATCCGCGCGCGGATGTTATGCGCCCCACGACACTCAACCTGATTCCGCCCGGCTTTTCGCTGAAAGCGTACCTGGATATCCTGGAAAGACCCACCAGCAATCCGGTGAGTCTGCCCACCCTCTTCTTCAACAGTCTTCTCATGGCCGGCGGTTCTGCCTTGGCTTCGGTATTCGTCGGCGTCTTTGCCGCCTACTCGTTTTCGCGTTTCAAGTACCGCGGGCGCGCCGTCCTCATGCTCGCCGTCCTCGCGGTTCTGATTCTGCCAACCGTCGCCCTGCTGGCTCCGCTCTTCGTGCTGCTGAATCGCGTCGTCATCGGCGATTTTAGCCTGCGCAACTCGCTGCTGGGAGTCGGCTTGGCGCTCCTCTCGACGTTGCTGCCGTTTGCAATCTGGAACCTCAAGGGCTACATCGATACAATCCCGAGAGAACTGGAAGAAGCCGCCATGATCGACGGCTGCTCGCCGAACCAGACCTTCTTCCGGATCATGCTGCCGCTCGCCACACCCGCGATCGCGATTACCGGGTTCCTCGGCTTTCTGTCCGGCTGGACCGAGTTCTACATCTCCTGGCAATTCCTGACAAACCCACAGAACTTTACCCTGGCGATGGCGCTCTACAACATGACCGGCCAATTCGCCAGCTCCACGCCCTGGTCACACTTTTCCGCGATGTCGGTCATCATCGCGCTGCCGGTCTCCATCGTCTATCTCGCGCTGCAAAAGTACATGACCGGCGGTCTGACCATCGGAGGAGTGAAGGGTTAGCCTCCTACTGAACCGCGAAGACGCGAAGGGCGCGAAGAGATATTCGTGAATTCTTTGCGTCTTCGAGGTTTATCTCTTCGCATTCGAGACGCGCAATGATTCAGCGAGCGTACCGGTCCGTCTGCGTTGCGGTCACATTCTCAATCCTCCTTGTTGCCTGCGCTCCTAGTGCTGGGAGATCAAACCTACCGATGACGGTAACACCGATCACTCAAATCTATTCCCTTCCGATCACGTCGACCCCGCGCCCGACCCGCGCGCCCACCTTCACACCGGCTTTGCCGGCGATCCAGCCCCCCGCTTGGCTGCGCGACGTCGTCCTGTACGAGGTCTTTCCGCGCAGCTTTTATGATTCGAACGGCGACGGCATCGGCGACCTCAAGGGCATCATCGAAAAATTGGACTATATTCAAAAGCTGGGAGTGGGCGCGCTCTGGCTCACGCCGATCTTCGCGTCGCCGAGTTACCACGGCTACGACACGACCGATTACTACACGATCAATCCAGATTTCGGGACTGCAGACGATCTGCGTGAACTCGTCCGCCAAGCGCACCAACGCCACATACGCATCCTGCTCGACTACGTCGTCGCACACACATCCAACCAGCATCCGTTTTTCAAAGACGCGTACGGCAATCCAAACTCCCAGTACGCCGGTTGGTACCGCTGGCTCGATCCGGCGCATACCCGGTACGAATCGTTCGCCAGCAACGACAGCATGCCGACGCTGAACCACGACAATCCGGAAGTCGAAAAGTATTTGATCGACGTCGCCAAGGACTGGATGAAGACCGGCATCGACGGCTATCGCGCGGACTATGTCCTCAACGTGCCGCACGCGTTTTGGAAGCGACTTCGCGCGGAACTCAAAGCGATCAATCCGGAGTTTCTACTGCTGGCCGAGGCGTGGACGAACGCGCTCGCGATCAAACCGTACTACGACGAGGAATTTGACGCGACATTTGATTTTCCTCTCTACGGCGACATTCAAGGCAGCCACGACAAGATCGGCAACAGCATTCTGCTCGGCAAACGGTCGCCGAACGCGATGGATGGCACGTTCGCGGCGGAGCAAGTCCTCTTTCCACCGGGCGCACAGCGGGTCGAGTTCTTGGAGAACCACGATACCAACCGCGCGATGAGCCAGGTCGAAGGCGATCTGCGCCGCGCCAAGCTCGGCGCA